>Ga0272441_10012570_pt1 | contig 12341 bp, 8 predicted proteins | sample SSMProp6N_FD_193582 | JGI IMG/M metagenome (GOLD analysis project Ga0272441, IMG submission 193582) | Marine sediment archaeal communities from Little Sippewissett salt marsh, Falmouth, MA, United States - SSM-Prop-6N | ecosystem: Environmental > Aquatic > Marine > Wetlands > Sediment ...
CAGGTCCTTCTTCACGTTCTCGGGTATGTCGTCGAGGTCCTTCTTGTTGTCCTTGGGCAGGAGCACGGTCTTCATCCTGCCGCGGTGCGCGGCCAGCACCTTCGACTTCAGCCCGCCTATGGGCAGGACCCTCCCGCGGAGGGTTATCTCGCCGGTCATTGCCAGGTCGTTGCGCACGGCCCGCTTGGCCAGCGCCGAGGCGATCGCCGTGGCGATGGTTATCCCGGCCGACGGTCCGTCCTTGGGTATAGCGCCTTCGGGCACGTGGACGTGGACGTCGAGCGTCTCGTAGAAGTCCTCGGAGAGGCCGAGCTGCCCGGAGCGCGAGCGCACGTAAGACATCGCCGCGCGCGCCGACTCCTGCATCACGTCGCCCAGCTTGCCGGTTATTGTGAGGTTCCCGCCGCCCTTGATGACGGCCGCCTCGGTCCAGAGCACGTCGCCGCCGACCTCGGTCCACGCCAGCCCCGCCGCCACGCCTATCCGCGGCTCGTCCTCGGCCACGGAGTAGCGGAACTTGGGCTGGCCCAGGTATGCGGCGAGGTTGTTGGCCGTCACGGACTTGCTGAAGCCCTTGGCGCTTCTGCCGGCCTTGACGACCTCGATGGCGACCTGCCGGCAGACGGATGCTATCTCGCGTTCGAGGTTGCGCACGCCGGCCTCGCGCGTATATCGCTGGATGATCAGCCGCAGCGCGCCGTCGGAGAACGAAACGTGCTTGCTCTTCAGGCCGTTGGCGGCGAGTTGCTTCGGCACGAGGAACCGCTTGGCTATCTGCAGCTTCTCCAGCTCGGTATAGCCGGGGAGGTTTATGATCTCCATCCGGTCCTGCAGCGGCGGCGGAATGTTGTCGCGCAGGTTGGCCGTGGTTATGAACATCACGTCCGACAGGTCGAAGTCGACGTCGAGGTAGTGGTCGTTGAAGGTGTCGTTCTGTTCGGGGTCGAGGACCTCGAGGAGCGCGGACGACGGATCGCCGCGGAAGTCGACGCTCATCTTGTCGACCTCGTCGAGGAGGAAGACGGGGTTCTTGTAGCCGGCGCGTTTCATGAGCTGGATGATCTTGCCGGGCATAGCGCCGATGTAGGTGCGGCGGTGACCGCGGATCTCGGCCTCATCGCGCACTCCGCCCAGCGACGCGCGGACGAAGCTGCGCCTTGTGGCCCGGGCGATTGAGCGGGCGAGCGAGGTCTTGCCGACGCCGGGTGGGCCGACCAGGCAGAGTATGGGCCCCTTCATGCGCCGCACGAGCCGCCGCACGGCGAGGTACTCCAGAATCCGCTGTTTGGGCTTGTCGAGCCCGTAGTGGTCCTCGTCCAAGACCTTCTGCGCGTGGTCGACTTTCAGGTTGTCGCGGGTGCGCGTGGCCCAGGGCACGGAGATGAGCCAGTCGAGGTAGTTGCGGATGACGGCGGCCTCGGGCGACGACGACATCATCTTGGCCAGCTTATCGAGTTCGTGTTCGGCCTTTTCCCGGACCTCGTCGGGCATTCCGGCCGCCTCGATCCGCTCTTGCAGCTCCTCGATCTCGGCGGTGAGCTCGTCCTGTTTGCCCAGTTCCTTCTGAATGGCGCGCATCTGCTCGTGGAGGTAGTACTCCCTTTGGCTCTTCTCGAGGCGCTTTCGCACCTCGCCGTGGATGCGCTGTTCGAGCTGGGCTATCTCGATCTCGGCGTTGAGCATGGAGCCGAGCAGTCTCAGGCGATCTTCGGGCTGGAGCGCCTCCAGCAGTTTCTGCTTGTCCTCGACCTTCAGTTGCAGGTGTGCCGCGATGATGTCGGCCATCCGGCCGGGGTCGTCTATGCTGCCGATCGAAACGAGGACCTCGGACGGCACCTTCGGGTTGAGGTTGACGTATTTCTCGAAGTCGCTGGTGACCGAGCGCATGAGGGCTTCGAGTTGGGGCGTCTGGTCGATGGACTCGGTTGTCTCCTCGATGCGGACGACGAAGCAGTTCTCGGTCTCGAGGTACTCGGAGATGTTCGCCCGGGCGACCCCCTCCACCAGGACCTTGACCGAGCCGTCGGACTGCTTGACCATCTGGAGTATCTCGCCGATGGTGCCGACGCCGTAGATGTCCTCGGGCGTTGGCTCCTCGGTGGACGCCTCGTGCTGGGCCGCCAGGAGGAGTATGCGGTCCTTCATCATGGCGCGCATGACGGCCTCGATGGACTGCCGCCTTCCCACGAGCAGTGGAACCACCATGAACGGGAAGACGACTATGTCCCTCAGGGGCAGCAGGGGCATAACGGCCTCGCCGGAGAGTTGGCGCTCCTCGGGGACAACGGTCTCGGCTGGCGTCTCCGGCTTGGCGTCGATCTGGCGCTTCCGGCCGGTGCGCTTTTTGACTTCCTTGGTCGCCATTGTTGTCATCCTGCTAAGGGGTGCGGCCGGTCCGCTATTTGGGCGGTCCCTGGCGCACGCTGATTATTTCGTCGACCAGGCCGTAGGCGGCGGCCTCCTCGCCCGACATGAAGAAGTCGCGGTCGGCGTCCTTGCGGATCCTCTCGATTTCCTGTCCCGTGTGCGTGGCGAGTATCTTGAAGCAGTATTCCCTTTCGGCGATGGCCTCCTTGGCCTGTATCTCGACGTCGGCGATGGAGCCCCTTGCGCCGCCGGAGCCCTGGTGGAGCATGATCCGGCTGTGGGGGAGGGCGTAGCGCTTGCCCTTGGTCCCGGCGCACAGCAGGCACGCCCCCATGCTCATTGCCATCCCGATGCAGTACGTCCGCACCTCGCACCGGATGAACTGCATGGTGTCGTATATGGCGAGGCCGTCGGTGATGATCCCGCCGGGGCTGTTTATATAGAGGTGTATGTCCTTGTCGGGGTCTTCCAGCTCTAGGAAAAGCAGTTGCGCGACGATCAGGTTCGCCACCTGCGAGTCGATGGGCGTACCCAGGAAGATCACGCGATCGCGCAGCAGTCTCGAGTAGATGTCGTAAGCGCGCTCGCCGCGGTGTGTCTGCTCGACCACTATGGGAATACTCGCCATAGCTGTTCTTCTCCCCTGGCCCCTGTGTGGGGCCCGTTTGGGTTGCCTGTGGGCGGCTCGTGCCGCTACGGCTGTATTATCAGTCCGCCGGAGGGTTTCGTGTTACTGCCGCCGCCGCCCGTGTCCCCCTCGGCCCCGGGGACGATGATCCGCGACTCTTCTTTGTCGGTAACCGTGGCCTTCTCCATGACCAGGTCCATGGCGGCTCTTCTTCGGAGTGTGCGGCGGGTGCGGTCGGGGCCGCCTTCGGCGAACCAGCGGTCCTTGTCCTCGTCGCTCATTCTCGCCGTCTCCCGCATGACGGTCTGCTGGACGACGGCCGGTTCGGGCTCTATGCCCTCGGCGTCGGCTATGGCCTCGAGGATGAGCGTGGCCTTGACCTGTCGCTCGGCCAGTGGCCGCAGGTCCTCGGCGAGCTTGTTGACGTCGGGCGCCTCCCCGTACATGGCCTGGGTCATGTAGATCATGTATTCCAGCTCGGAGGTGAGCATGCTGATGGGGACCTCGGCGGAGGAGCTCTCGATTACTGTGTCGAGTGCGGCCTGTCGGGCGCCGCGGTCGCTCTGCTCGTCGGCCGCCTGTTCCATCTGGCGGCGTACGTGGCCCCGCAGGTCGTCCAGCGACTCGAAGTCGCCCAGTGTTTTTGCGAACTCGTCGTCGATCTCCAGCAGCGTGCGCTCTTTTATCTCGCGCACGGTCACCTTATACGCCAGCGTCTGGGGGGCGTCCGATTCGCCTTCCGCCTCAGGCGCGGCCTGTTGGACCTGTGCCTCGACGGTGTCGCCGGGGGAAGCTCCGATGAGTTTCTCGTCCAGCTCGTCGGGCATGGCGCCCTGGCCTATGGGCAGCAGGACGCCTTCCTTTTCGTGGACGGGTTCCTCGTTGGGGGGCGAGAGGACGGTTACGTCGACGAGGGCCCAGTCGCCGCGTGCGAGGGGTCGCGCGTCGATGTCGCGGAACTGTGCGTGCTCCTCGCGTTTCTGTTCGAGGAAGTCGGACACCTGCCCGTCGGTGACCTCGGTCTTCTCGCGCTCGACCGACAGGCCGGTGTACTCGCCGAGCGTCACTTGCGGGCGCACCTCGAGCGTGGCGGTGAACTGCAGCTCGGCCTCGGGGTTGAATCTCTCTTCGTCGACCTGCAGTCGCGGAAGTGTAATGGGGTCGAGGTCTTTGTCCTCGATGGCCTCGCTATAGGCGGTGCTGACGAGGGCCTGGACGGTTTCCTCGCGCAGCAGTTCGCGGTATCGCGAGAGGACGAGGTCCTCGGGGGCGTGTCCCTTGCGGAAGCCGGGAACCTGCGCCTGTGCGGAGACGGCCTTGAGCGTCTTTTTCCACTGGCCTCGCACCTCGTCGGCGGGCACGGTGATGTCGAGAGTCCGGCGGCAGCCGTCGGACTCGATGGTGATGTCCATCTGCAATGGGGACCTCCCGGCCCGAGGGCGTGGGGACGGAGGGCGGCCCGGGTTTGGGTCGTCCCGTGGCGGGCCGCCGCGCAGGCCCATTCTCCACGCGGAAGCGGTCGGCGTCAACCGCCTTGGGCGGTGCGGGGTCGTCAAGTGGGCTACAAACCGTTTGACCGTGGGGCCGGGCGGGGCTAAACTGCCTTGGGCTTGCGGGCCGCTGCGAGAGGGCGCTGCGGTGGCTCGGGGCCCGGTCGGCGCAGGTTTCTCACGGGGGACAGAGGGGTAGGCGCAAGATGGCTGCGCGAGGCACGTCGGACAGCGGTTCCAAGTCCATCGGCGGCGTGATAATCGTCGTCGTCGTCGTGATGTTGGTGTTTGCGATCGTCAAGCTTGGCGAGAAGACCCCGGCGGGGCCTGAGCCGGGGGCCGGTGACGCGGAGCCTGCGGTGGTCGTTGACCTGAGGGCCGAGGGAGCGGGGCCGGGGGGTGAGGAGGGCGGCGTCGAGCCGGAGTTGCCCCCGCCGCCGGAGCCTCAGCCGCCTCCTGAGGAGGAGCGGGTTGCGCCGGTGCCGGTGCCGCCCCCGCCGTCCGCCGAGGAGACCGTGCCGCCGCCGGAGCCGGTGACGCCCGCGCCGGAGGAGGAGATCCCGCCTCCCGCGCCGCCCGAGGAGGCTGAGCCGGCCGAGGAGGAGCCCGAGCCCGCGCCCACGCTCACGATACAGGCGGGCGCGTACAAGGATAGGAAGTACGCCGACTTCGCTGTCGAGGTTCTGAAGACGGCGGGGTTGCAGCCGCGGATACGCACCGGCGAGACGGCCGGCGGGAGCAGGATACATCGAGTTCAAGTCGGGTCTTTCAGCGCGAGGGGCGATGCCGAGCGCGCCCTCCAGCGCGTGAAGGATCTGGGGTATTCGGATGCATTTATCAAGACACTGGACTGAGGCCGTCGGCCGGGTCCTGGCGTGCCTGTTGCTGCTGGTGGCGGGTTCCGTCTTCGCGCAGGAGGCGCCGCCGGCCGGCGCGGGCGAGGACGACCTCGCCTCGTCCGAAGCCGCGGCCATGGTGGCCCGGGCGCGCGACTACATGGCCGCCGGCCGGCACGGTGAGGCGCTGGACGAACTCACCGGCGCCATAAGGATCGACCCGGGGCGGCTCGAGGCGCACAAGCTGCTTGTCGCCCTGATGGCCAAGACGGGGCATATCGACCGTGTAGCCGCGGACTACGAGGACATCACGGCGGCGCACCCCGACGACGCGCCCGCGCACTACGCGCTCGGTTACGCGTACGTTCAGATGGGCCCCGACTTCTACGACAGCGCCGTCGAGGAGTATCGCATCTGCACGGAGCTGGTCCCGGACTCCTTCCACCCACACGCGTCGCTGGGCTGGGTGTTGTCCGAGCAGGGCGAGTACGAGGAGGCCCGCGTCGTGCTTGAGCGGGCCGTGGTGCTTCGCCCGACGAGCGATGTAGCCTTCGTGGATCTGTGGCTGGTGAATCACAAGCTCCTGGGGCGTGCGGAGGAGGACGGCGACGCCGCGGCGTTTACGGCGACGCAGGAGCGCCTTGTCGACATGAGGGCGTGGCGGCGCTCCATCAAGGAGAAGGTGGCGTACGAGCGGTCGTTCGAGGGGCGTCTGGCCGACATCATCGAGCAGTGGGAGAGGGAGAAGTCCGGCGAGCAGCCGGCGGCCTCTGCTCGTGGCGCGCCCGAGAGCCCGTGGGACAGGGAGGAGCGCCCGTACGTTCTGCCGTCGTTGAGCCGGGCGGACGAGCTGGACGGCACGAGGGTGGGTGGGGGCCTGACGCTGCCGCCGACGCCGCCGAGGACTCCGCGCATCGACATGAGCGATTTCCGCATAGCGCCGTCGGCCTCCGGGTCTGCGTTGCCGCCGCCCGGCGTGGCCGAGTTCCCGACCGAGGAGCCGGCCGCGCGGCCCGAGCGCCCGGCCAAGCGCAGATGGTGGTGGCCGTGGGGCCGGGGTGCGAAGACGGAAGCGCCGATGTCTGAGGCGCCTGCGCCGCAGGCTGTCGATATCTCAGTCGCGCCGCCGCCGTCCGAGGAGCCGCCCGCGTACGCATGGACCGTCGAGCCGGAGCCCGAGGCTGTCGCCCCGGCCCCCCCGCCCGCCCCGGCCCCCCCGCCGGCCCCGGAGCCGCCTGCGCCCGAGGCGCCCGTGCCGCAGCCCGAGCCGATTGTCGAGGAGCCGCCCGAGGCGTTTATGACGGATGGTATAGAGCCGGAGCCGGACTCCGAGTGGGAGATGGCGCCGGAGGAGCAGCCCGCGAAGAGGCGTTGGTGGTGGCCGTGGGGCCGCCGCAAGGAGGCCGAGCTGCCCGCCGCCCCTGCCGTGCCGCCTGGGCCCCCGGCACCCTCGGTAGCTCCCGTCCTTCCGCCGTCGCCGCCCGACTCGGCCTCCGACCGCTTCGCCATGCTCGTGAAGAAGTGGGAGCGCGATAAGAAGGCACCTGCGCCGGCGGGCCCCGCGCCCGGTGCGGCGCGTTCCGGTGTGTTGGCCGCATCCGGCCCGGTGGTTTCCTATGACGGCGGCGTCCTCGCCGCCACGGTCACCGACGGCGTGGAGTCTTTCGGAGAGTCCGTCTCCGTGGAGCGCGACGGCGTCGCCGTGGGCGAATTCGCCGTAAGCCCCAGGGCCGTCACGGTCGTTGCCGACGTCGGCGCCGGCGATGACGTCCGCATCGGTGACGTGTTCACGATGGAGGGCGGTGTGGTCGAGTTGCCGTCGGGAGCGCTTGGGACCGTCACCGCCATCGACGGCTCGGTCGTAACGGTGGACGTGCCCCCGTCGGCGGTATCGGGCGGTGCGCCGTCGTACGAATTGCTGCGCGGAGGCGTGTCGGTGCGTTCGGGCGAGGCCCATGCGTTGCACCGCGTCTCGGTCGTTCTCGATGCAGAGGGCGACCTGTCCGCCGTCCGCCCGGGTGATCAGGTCTCGCTGGGCCGGTAGGGAATTCGGTTTTAGCAGGGGCCGTCCCGATGCCCTCCGGGACGGCCGCTTTCCTCAAGAGGAGCGTTCACATGGGAGTGAGCGGCCGCACGAGAGTCTGCGCGGTCATCGGCGACCCCATCGAGCACTCGATGTCGCCAGCGATACACAACGCCGCCTTTGCCGAGAAGGGGCTCGACTACGTCTACGTGGCCTTTCGCGTAGAGGACGTTGCCTCGGCGATGGCGGGCGTGCGCGGCCTGGGCATAGCGGGTGTGTCGGTGACGGTGCCGCACAAGCTGGCCGTCATCGAATACCTGGACGAGGTGGACGGCCAGGCGGAGGCGGTGGGGTCGGTGAACACGATAGTCAACCGCGGGGGTAGGCTCTGCGGTTACACGAGCGACGGGCGCGGGGCGATGTTGGCGCTTCGCGGGGGCGGGGTCGAGCCGAGGGGCGCGCGGGTTTGCATGATCGGCTCGGGCGGTGCCGCCCGGGCGATCGCATTCGCCTTGGGCGGTGAGGGCGCGGCCTCCCTGCGCATACTCGGCATCGTCCCGGACGAGTTGCGCGCGCTCGTCTCGGATGTGTCCGCCGCGGCCTCGCTGGCCGTCGAGGGTCTGGACTCGACCGAGTCGAGCATCGAGGCTGCGTTGGCGGAGTCGGACCTTCTCATCAACTGCACGCCGGTCGGCATGCACCCGAAGGTCGATGCCAGCGTCGTGCCTGCGCGGCTGCACCGGCCCGGTCTGGCGGTTTTCGACGTCGTGTACAACCCGGCGCGCACGAGGCTCCTGCGCGAGGCCGAGGCGGCCGGCGCCGCGACCGTCAGCGGCGTCGAGATGTTCGTCCAGCAGGCGGTCGTCCAGTTCGAGCTCTGGACGGGCCAATCCGCCCCGGTGGACGTCATGCGCGGCGTCGTCGTGCGCGAGTTGGGGGCGCGGAGTTGAACCTGGTCCTCATCGGTTACCGCGGGACGGGCAAGACCGCCGTCGCGCGGATAGCGGGCGAGCGTCTTGGCATGGACGTGTTCGCGATGGACGCGCGCATCGTCGAGCGCGCCGGCATGTCGATTCCGCGGATTGTCGAGGAGTTCGGCTGGGACCGTTTCCGCGATCTGGAGTCGGAGGTCTGCGCCGAGGTCGCCGGCCGCGACGGGCTCGTACTCGACACGGGTGGCGGCGTGATACTCCGCCCCGAGAACGTCGAGCGGTTGCGCGAGGGCGGCTACGTGGTGTGGCTGACGGCGTCTGTGCCCACGATCATCGAGCGGATAGGCGGCGACGATCAGCGGCCGTCGCTGACGGGCGGGAGGAGCTTCACGGACGAGGTGGCCGAGGTATTGGCGCAGCGCGAGCCGCTCTATCGCGATGCGGCCATGCACGCCGTGGTCACTGACGGCAAGACGGTGGACCGGGTCGCGTCGGAGGTCGTGGCGGCCTTCGGCCTGGCGGCGGGGTAGGAGGGGGGCCCGTGGCCCGGCGGCGGGCGGCCCGGCGGCGGGTGGCGCTTAGGGCCATAGGCTGCAAGGTGAACCAGGCCGAGGTGGGGGAGACGGCCGACGCGCTCCAGGCGCTGGGCTGGGCGGTCGTGCCCTTCACCGAGGCGGCCGATGCCTACCTCGTCCACACGTGCACGGTTACGTCCACGGCGGCGCAGAAGTGCCGCCAGGCGCTGCGGGGCGCCGTACGCCGCAACCCCGGCGCGCTCGTGGTCGCAAGCGGGTGCTACGTGCAGGTCAGCCCCGGCGAGCTATTGGCGATAGACGGTGTGGGCCTCGTCGTGGGTACGGATCGGACGAGCGAGCTGGCCGCGATAATCGACGCACGCCTTCCCGCACCTGGCCCGCAGCGCCCTCCGAGCCGCGATACGGCCCGGTCGACCTTCCTCGGGCACACGCGGGCCTTCCTGCGCGTGCAGTCCGGCTGCGACCGCTTCTGCACGTACTGCATTGTGCCTCACGCGCGTGGGGGCGTGCGTTCGCGCCCGTTGGCGGAGATCGTGGATGGGGCGGCCCGCCTCGTCGCCGGCGGCCACAGGGAGATAGTCCTCACCGGCACGAACCTCGGCGCCTGGGGCGAGGACCTGGGTGGCGAGGGATGCCTCGTCGATGTGATAAGGGCCGTCCTCGACGTCGTGGGCGACGGTGTGCGGATCCGCCTCTCCTCCATCGAGGTCGGCGACCTGACCGAGGCCTTCCTCGATCTATTCGCCTCCGAAGACCGGCTCTGCCCGCATCTGCATTTGCCGCTTCAGAGCGGGGGAAGCGATGTGCTTCGGCGGATGGGCCGGCCGTACACCGCGCGTGGATTCCTCGACCGCGTGCGCATTGTCCTGGCCGCGCGGCCCGGCTGCACCTTCGGTCTGGACGCCATGGTCGGCTTCCCGGCCGAGACGGACGGTGCCTTCGAAGCCACGTGCGACGTTGTCCGGCGGATTCCCGTCGTGCGCGTGCACGCCTTCCGTTTCAGTCCGAGGCCCGGGACTCCCGCGGCGGGCTTTCCCGATCGCGTCCCCGGCGGCATCGCCCGGGCCCGTTCGGAGGCCTTGCGCGAGCTGGCCGCCGACCGGTCGGAGGCGCTCCGCAGGGGCCTCGTCGGGGGCGTGAGGACGGTCCTCGTCGAGAGCCGCACGGACGAGCGGGGCCGCAACTGCGGCTTCACGGAGGATTCCCTGGACACGGCCTTAGCCGGTGCGGAGAATCTGGTTGGCCGGCTCGTGCGTGTCCGCATAACCGGCGTGGAAGGGCCGGCAACCCACGGCGAACTGCTCGAACAAGGGGGCTAGACGCCATGGCCGACTGCATTTTCTGTAAGATAGCCGCCGGCGACATACCGGCCGAGGTGGTTTACGAGGACGACGACGTAGTGGCCTTCCGCGACATCAACCCGCAGGCGCCCACGCACGTCCAGGTCATCCCGCGCCGCCACATCGAGAGGGTGACCGACCTGCGCCCGGCGGATGACGCCCTGATGGCCAAGATGATGCACGCGGCGCTTACCGTGGTCGAGAGCGAGGGCCTTATGCCCGCTGGTTTCCGGCTGGTATGGAACTGCGGTCCGAACGCGGGGCAGGCGGTCCTTCACATCCACCTGCACGTTTTGGGCGGGCGGGCCTTGGGCTGGCCCCCGGGCTGAGGCCGCGCGCTGCGCTTTACTCCGCCGGTTCGTCCCTCCGCCTCTCCGAGAGCAGCACGATGTCCCGTATCACCTCGGCGTTGCGCGCGTTGAGGCAATCCCGCAAAAAGTGCGGCTCCTGGACCGTCTGGGCTATGGCCATCAGCGCCCGGAGGTGGAAGTGACGCTCGTCGCGTGAGCCGGCGAGGGCGAACACCAGGTTCACCGGCGGCACGTCCTCCCCGAACGCCACGCCCTCCTTGCACCTGGCGATCATAACGTCGAACCGCTTCTCCCCCTCGACGATAACGTGTGGTATGGCCAGCCCCGGGTGGATGGCGGTGGTCGAGTCGGCCTCCCTCTCCATGAGCCTTTCGAAGAACGTCTCGGGGTTCATCGAGAGCCGCGGCCCGAGCCTTTCGGCGATCATGGCGAACAGCCCCTCCATGTCCGGCGAGCCCGGCACGTCGAGTATCTCGCAGTTCTCCACGAGCCGGTCGAACCTATCGCGGACTATGCTGTCGCGTTCGATGAGTATCTCTTTGAGCTCCCTTTCGAGCGACTGGCCGACTATCTCACGCGCCGCGATGCGCTCTGCGACGTGGACGATGGCCGACCGCCTCGATTCCCCCTTCGCGTAGTAGCGGTACCACAGGAAACCCGCCACGCTGAACCCCGCCGTGATCGCCAGCGGCACGATACCCATCTCCAGAATCAGCAGCAGGTACATGATGATCGCCGCCATCTGGATCCAGGGGTAGAGCGGCGCCCGGTACGAAGGCCGGTAAGTCTCCAGCCGGCTCTCCCGCATGATGATGACCGAGGCGTTGACGGACACGAACAGCAGCAGCATCAGCGTCGACGCCGTTTTGACCAACCCCTCCAGGTCGAGGAAGAGGATGGTCACTATCATGAAGCCGCTGGTTATCAGTATGGCGATGTACGGCGTGCCGCGCCGCTCGCTCACCCGCTCGAAGACGGGTGGCAGAAGCCCGTCGCGGGACATCGCCATGGGCGAGCGCGACGCCGCCATGATTCCCGCGTTGGCCGTCGTGAGGAACGCCATCATGCCGCCGATGGCCATCAGCGCGCTGCCCCATGGCCCCGCGAACTTCGCCGCCCCCAGCGATATGGGCGTCAGTGAGGCGGTGAGCTCCTTGTGCGGCGTCACGCCCACGGTCACCAGCACGACCAGCACGTACAGCACGTTCACCACGCCGAACGCCAGGAACATCCCGCGCGGCAGCGTCCGCCCGGCCGCTCTGACCTCCTCGCCGATGCTCGCCACCTTGGTCAGCCCGCCGTACGAGATGAACAGCAGACCCGTCGTTGCCAGCAGCGATTGGTACGTCACGGGCGTGGTGAGCGAGAGGGAGGCCGCGCTCACGTGTGGCAGGCCCAGCATTATGTACAGGGCAAGGAGCAGTATGAGCCCGGCGACGAGGCCGACCTGGAACCCCCCCGCCGTCTTGACCGACAGCAGATTGAGCCCCGTGAAGAGCAGGCATGCCCCCACGGCTATGGCTTTCATCTCCCAGGGCGAGACGTGTGGCTTGACCAGCGTGAGGAACGCCCCTATGCCCACGAGTGCGAAGGCGCTCTTCAGGCTGATGGAGAGCCAGTTCGCCAGCCCGCCCAGCGTCCCGGCCAGCGCGCCCATCGACCGCTCGATGAAGAAGTACGTCCCCCCGGCCTTCGGCATTGCCGTGGCCAGTTCGGCCTGGCAGGCTGCGGCGGGGAACATCAGCACGCCGGCCAGCAGGTAGCAGTAGATGACTGCCGGCCCGACTTTGGCGTAGGCCAGCCCGGGCAGCACGAACAGACCGGAGCTTATCATCGCACCGGCTGCTATGCAGAAGACGTCCAGTGTCCCGAGCTCGC
>Ga0272441_10012571_pt1 | contig 12340 bp, 12 predicted proteins | sample SSMProp6N_FD_193582 | JGI IMG/M metagenome (GOLD analysis project Ga0272441, IMG submission 193582) | Marine sediment archaeal communities from Little Sippewissett salt marsh, Falmouth, MA, United States - SSM-Prop-6N | ecosystem: Environmental > Aquatic > Marine > Wetlands > Sediment ...
ATGCGGGAGTGTCTTTCACCGGCCTGATCCCCACCTTCGGCAAGGCAGGTTTCAAAGAGGTAGCCCGACGCTCGAAGCGACGAGCCGTGCTGCGTCTCAGCATCCCTATATCCTGATATGCGAACCCTGACGGCAATCGAGTAATCCAATTACGCCTTTGTCCGGATAGCTGCGGCTATCAGCACGACTGATATTTGCTACACCAAAATGAATTACCCTGATACACTTCGCGAAACTCAATGTCGAGGAGAAATCTAAGGCGGGTGGGATAGACCAAAACGATTCGGATGTTGAAAGGCGCCTATCCCATTTCGGTCAGCAACTCCTTTGTCGTTAGGACCCGACCGTACTTCATGGCGATACGTCTGAGGGAGTTCGCGAGAAACTCCTTATCGAAGTAGCCGATTGCATCGGAGACTATTAAATTCTGGTACTGTCTGTCGAATGCTCCGGTCACCGTATCGTCGATACAAAAGGGAGCGGCACAACCGACAATGATCAACTGGTTTACGCGTCGGGCCTGCAGGACTGTATGCAGGTTCGTTTCGTAAAACCCTCCGTAGCTGTACTTCTCCACGGTTGCCTCATCCTCCAAAGGGTATAATTCTTCGATAATGTCGTGGCCCTCTGCTTCCTTTTGGATGTCTTCGTAGTAGCGGCTGCAATCCTTCCAGCAGGCTTTCTCAGCTGAGTGTATCGGCTTCGACCAAGTCCAGATCAGCGTCTCCTTCGGCCCCGCCGTGAACTTAAGAAACACCACGGGCATTTTAACACCCCGACAAGCCTGGAGCACTTCCTTTACTTTTGGAATGACCTCATTGCAGCCTTTCAGATAGAACGGCGCGCTCCTGCGAACGAAGTCGTTCTGCATATCTACAACAACCAACGCCGCCTTTCGCACATCAAGGGTAAAGGGAACTTCCTTCTCAGCCATGATCGCTCCTCCGTGTTCAAATCCGTATTATATTTGGAAAATCAAAATCGGTAGGGTGATTATACAGTCCTAGTCGCGACTCTGCAAGAAAACCTAGAGACGGAATCTTCTACGAAATTAGAAAGCCTTCGGATACGAATTTCAGGACAAATACCCAATGGATTCTTTTTCCTTGACCGCCTCAATACAGGTCACTATCATGGGTCCCGAATACGCCCAAACAGACAAAGAATTGGAGACGCTGTTATGCATGCACCCGTAAAAATTTGTGTCGTCGGTTTGGGGAGAGTCTCAGGAAGCCATCTCGCCGGAATGCACGAAATTCCCGACGAGGTTGAGATCGCGGCTGTCGTGTCGAGCGATCCCGAAAAGAGAAAGTCCGTCTGTTCACAGTACTCGGTCCCAAAAGCCTACGCTTCGCTGGAGGAAGCTCTTCGGGATCCGGAAATCGAAGCAATGGATCTCTGTCTCCCCAATTATATCCATCGAGAGATCACGATTCGTTGTGCCGAAGCGGGCAAACATATCCTCGTAGAGAAGCCGATGGCCAACACGGTTGCAGATTGTGAAAAGATGATTCAGGCCGCGGACAAAGCCGGAGTCCTTCTCATGGTTGGGCAAAGCCGCCGTTTTCACGACGCGGTATTCAAATCCAAACAACTGCTCGAGGAGGGGAAAATCGGCGAACTCCTCAGCATAACCGGCCTGCTGTTTGCCTACCTTGAGACTCCTCCGACCCAGTGGTGGACAAACAAGGAGAAAACCGGGGGTTTGATGATTCCCCTTTGGGGTAATCATATCATCGACTACGTGCTCTGGATGTTCGGCGAGAATCCGACTCACCTTTACTGTGAAGCCCTCCGGAACAACACGAATTGGGAGGGGGAAGACGAGGTTACTCTCCTTATCGGGTTTCAGCGCAATCGGCATGCAACCATTAAGATGTCCTGGAACACAAGACTTCAGGACAGCGGTGAATGGGACGGAAAGGGCAAAATGCTATCGTCAGCGGATATCGTCTACGAACTATACATTCAAGGCACAACGGGAACCCTGCATCTGAACGACGAGACCGAGCTCAGCCTCAATGGCAATATAGTGCTCGAAGGACCTCAGGTGCCGGGCAATTTCGCAGTTCAAATACGCGAGTTTGCCCATGCTATCAGGGAGAACCGGGAACCCCTCACATCCGGCAAGAGGACCCTCCAGATCATCAGGGTTCAGGAAGCAGCATTGCGAAGCGCGAAGCGTCACACCGTCGTCAAACTGTAGGAGCAGAGCATGTTTGAATTGGGCTTGTCAGGTCAAATGTTTGATGATCAAACAGTCTGGGAGCACATAGACGCTGCCAGACGTTCCGGGTATCGATGCGTGGAACTGAGGAGCACGCACGTAAAGCCGGGATTGCCGCCGGCGGATCTGAAAAAGATCCGCTCGGCCGTAGAGGATAGCGGGCTGTACACAAGCTGTCTTTCCTGTTTCACCGGGAACTACGGTCTTTTCTCCGATCAGGAGTGCGTCCATGCTTTTGAGGTTTTCAAGGCATACGTCGAACTCGCAGCACTGATGGAATCGGAAATGATTCGAATTTGGCCGGCCTGGCAGGAATCCTCGTCGGCACCGGACTCCGTTTGGGACAGAGCAGCGGAATGGATGAAAAATTCGGCTGAATATGCACGGAAATACGATAAGAAGCTGGTTATGGAGATGCATCACGGTACGCTGTGCGATTCAGCGGGTTCGAGCCTCAAACTGCTGCGCCTGATCGACGAGGACAACGTCGGTGTCACCCTCGACCCTGTCAATCTCTATCAGGTGCCTGCTGATTACGGCGAAGCAGTGATCCGGGATCTGGGCAGTAAACTATTCAACGTACACATAAAAGATATCGTGGAGCTGGTGAGTGGTGACTACCCCTACCATTTCACCTATTCATACTATGCCAAACACATCGGGCGATTTACCAGGGTCATACCACCTCAGAATCTAACGCAGGAACGCTACTACTGCCACCGTCGTATCAACGCCGGCGGGATCGATTGGGCACATGTTCTTGTGAGCCTCAAGGCCAACGGTTACAACGGACGGCTGGTCGTCGAGAGCGTGTCGGAGACCAATAAACATATGCCTGCGGGCAGCGATCTCGCAGCAGCGTGCTTTGCAGACATCACAGGGCTGTTCGAATCGTTATCCTGAAGCGAGACGGAGAGGGGCATTTCTTCACCGGGCGCAGTGATTGCACACTTCCTCCCGGAGCTCTGCACCAGATCCACGGGAAGCCCCCCTACGAGCGTGAAGTTTTCATGTCTCTCGATCAAGACACGCCGGCCTCCCGTTTGATCACCGGTCTGACGTGGGGAAGAAACGGGGGCTGGACAAGTTGGCCGCCCCATCAGCGCGAGGTAGAACTCCAGAAGGTATCTGTTACTTCGATCTGGCCGTTCCTGGGCCGAGGTTTAACGGAATCTAATAAAAGGGGGATACTCAACGCTACGCAGCGTCAGAGAACGTCACTATCAGACCATCGTAACGTCTTACTTGTGATCCCGCCGGCTGCTGCCAGCCGCGTCGATCTGGTAGTGGAAATCGAATTCCTTGAAGATCAGGTTCCCCTGGAAGCTGTCGTTCTCCAATCCTTGGGAAGACCAGAAATCCTTTCCCCACTCCGGATCGAAGGTAATTCGGGAGAAACGGCAATCCAGCATCGAGGAGATATCCGCATTCTCTTTTTCGATGAAACCGAAGGATATCATCACGTTGTCCTGCCGCAGGTCCTCCAGGGTAATCTTGTGGTTGATGGAGAGGATGCGCGTGTTGTCCGGCCTGGGTTCGCAGACGTTTACCCAGATGTACTCGAGCTCCAGCAACAGGGTTTGGCCGGCCGCTCCCTCGCTGGCCGGGTCCAGGCGCACGTGGACATGGGGTTCGATGGCGGTTCCGGGAACGTAGCTGTGGGGAAGCTGGACCTGGAAGTACCCGCTTTGAAATACACCTCGGCCGTAGCCGAACTCGTAGCCTTGAAGCCCGGAGAAGCTCGGTCCCCGCTCCCTGTTTGTTAAAATGGTGACGGTTCTGGGAGGCCGGCTGAACTGCGCCCCCGCGACGGACATCATGTTGGCTGTGACCCGCAGATCGTCCCACAGCACTCCGGCACTATCGTTCACTGGCATACTGTTCCTCCATATGGTGCAGATCATGGCGCGTGGCTTCACCATCTGCACATCAATCATCATACTCTGTTTTCGCATAGTTAAAATAACACGAAACGAGTTTTTAATCTACAAAAAACCTCGAAATTTCCTTGATTTTCTCGTCAACGAATGCTATTTTTAGCAAGATATTTCAATATGTGATAAACGAGGATTGACAATGAAGCGGGTTAGAAACCAAATCATTCTTGGAACGGGGCTCTTTCTGGTCGCGGCGATCGTGCTGGTCGGTTGTGGCCGCCCGGGTGGACCTCCGGAAGGATTCGAAGCTCCCCCAGAGACCAAACCCCTTGCCGTAGAGGCCTTGACAGTAACCCGGGGGGAGCTGGTGCGGAACATAGAAGCCTCCGGAATCGTATCGGGCATCAACGAAGCCTACGTGGTGTCGGAAACCCAGGGGATCGTCCAGAGCGTGTCCTTCGAGTTGGGAGACCGGGTTAGCAAGGGCGAGGTGCTGGTCAAGGTGGACGATACCATTCCCCGCCTCAACATGGAGCAGGCCAAGGAGCAATTTGAAATCGCCAAGCTCGACCTGGAGGCCACGGAGACACTGTTCAACGACGGCAGCGCCTCCAAAGCGGAACTGGCCCGGGCTCGCAGCGCTGTCAACGGCGCACAGGCTCGCTATCAGAGCGCTTTGAAGACCTTCAGGGATTGTACGATCCGCGCACCGATCGGCGGATACATCGCCGAAAAGGAAAGTGGAATCACCCTTGGAAATTATCTCAGCCCGGGGCTGCGGGTTGCCCGGATCGTGGACATCAGCTCACTGAAAGCTGAGGTAGCGGTCGGGGAGGGACAGGTCAGCCTGGTTGCCGAGGATGCCCCGGCTACGGTTTTGATCCCGGCGGCGGGAGATCAGAAGCTGTTCCAGGCTACGGTCAGCGCCGTGGCGGCCGGAAGCGATCCGGCAACCGGAAGCTATCCGGTGATCGTGACCTGGAAGAACCCGGTTGGAAACGTTGTCAAATCCGGGATGTCTGCGACCGTTACCATAGAAAGCCAGGCTCAGGAACCGGTGGTGCTGATCCCTTCAGCGGCCATTGTCGAGCAGGCAGGACAGAGTTACGCATTCACTGCAGAGGCGAACCGGGCCGCTCAGAAACCGGTCCAGGTCGGCAGGCGGATCGGGAATATTGCGGAGATCCTGGACGGTTTGGAGGAGGGGGAAACTCTGATTATCTCCGGGCTCACCGCGCTGCGTCGGGGTGACCCGGTACAGGCTTCCGTCGTCGGTGAAAGCGGGTCCTGGCAATGAACTTCGGGAAATTCTCCGTCAACAATTCGGTTCTCATCAATATCCTGATGATCGCCGTGCTCGTACTCGGGGGATTGAGCCTCTCGAGATTACCCAGGGAGCAGTTCTCCGAAGTGCCCTTCTTCTGGGTGAACATCGCTGTTGCCTATCCGGGAGTGAGTGCCGAAGACGTCGAGGAGTCTGTAACCATCAGGATCGAGAATGAGATGGACGGCCTGGACAAGCTCGATGAGATCGTCTCCACCACCCAGGAGGGACTGAGCATCGTGCGGGTGGAGTTCGACAGCGGGATCTCCAACGACGAGTTCGATCGCCTGTTCCAGGAGGTTCAGACCCGCTTCAGCAAGGTGGATCTTCCGGACGGCACACTCACACCTTTCATCGACGATTTTTCCTCCTCCGACTTCCTGCCCGTGGTGGAAGTTATTCTGTCTGGAAACGTGGAGTACGCGATCCTCAACGATACCGCACGCCGTCTGCGCGAGAGACTTCTGGATATCCCTCAGGTGGCGGATGCCGATCTGGTCGGAGCCCGGGATCGGCAGATTATCATCGGAGCCAACCAGGAGAAGCTCGAAGCCCTGGGGATCTCCCTGGATGAGGTGGTGCGGGCGGTTGCCAGCCGCAACGTCACGATTCCCGGCGGAACCCTGGCGACCCAATCCCGGGAGTACCTGCTGCGTACCATTGGAGAGATCGAGCGGGTCGGGGAGTTCGAGAAGGTCATCGTTCGCCGGGGTGGCGCAGCCGCTCCGGGAGGAGCAGGGTCCGGCAGTCTGCCGCCCGGCGGTACGCCGTCCGGCGTTGTTCACGTTGGCGACGTGGCAACCGTGGAGGAAGTCTTCGATCCCACCGGTGCGGATGCCCGCTTCAACATGGAACAGGCGATCGTGCTGCGGATCACCAAGGTAACCCGCGGGAACAGTGTGGCCGTGGTAAACGGCGTGAAGGAAGTGGTTGCCCAGTTCGAACAAACCATGCCCGCAGGCATGACGATCAACCTGTTCGGGGATTCCACCGTGCAGATCCGCCAAAGCCTGGACGTGCTGGTGAACAATGCCCTGCTGGGACTGGTCTTCCTGGTCGGGATCCTGCTGCTTTTCATCGGCGTGCGCAACGCCCTGATCATCGCCCTAGGAATCCCGGTGACCTTCGCCATTACCTTCGTCGTGCTCGAGCTGTTCGGAGAGACCTTCAACACCAACACCCTCTTCGGTCTGGTGCTGGTATTGGGTTTGATCGTGGACCACGCAATCGTGATCATCGAGAACAGCTACCGGTTGAACCAGGAGGGGCTGTCCCGAATCGACGCGGCCATCCAGGGGACCAACCAGGTCGTAGTCCCGGTCATCGCCGCCACTCTGACCACGGTTGCGGCTTTCCTGCCCCTGATGATCCTACCCGGAACCCTGGGCAGGTTCCTCAGAGTCATCCCCCTGACCGTTTCCATTGCTCTGATCGCCTCTACACTGGAGGCGATCGTGTTCCTGCCGGTGCACTTTGCCGAGTGGTCGGGCAGGGCGAAGAGACAGCTGGGGATCCGCTTCGATGCGATCAGGCGCGGCTTCGCCAAGGTCATCACCCGGGTCTATCGACGCCGCTACCTGCTGGTCGCTCTCATGTCCCTCGTGATGATAGGCAGCTTTGCCCTGGTCGGCACTCTGCAGCAGGATCTGTTCAGCTCGGAGGATTTCACGCTCTTCTACATAGACATCGAGCTGCCCAACGGTTCACCGAAAGCCAAGACCGAGAGCGTCGTGGCGGAGTACGAGAAACGGATCATGCCTTTAGTCGGACAGGGGGAGATCATCTCCATCAACTCATCGATCGGAACCAGCTCCACCGACACGGGAATAGAGTTCAAGAGCAACATCGCCCAGATCGTCGTTGATATCATCGAGAAGGACGAGGGGCGGAGCCGGCCGATCGTGGATATCATGCAGGAAGTCCAGGAGATCACCGCTCCGGTCCCGGGAATCGAAAACGTGCAGTTCCGCCGGGCGCAGAACGGTCCTCCGGTGGAGCCGCCGGTGTCCTTCCGGCTGTTCGGGGACAACTACGATGAGCTGTCTACAATCGCCGGAGAGATCCGACAGAAGCTCGAAGAGTACCCGGAGCTGTACAACATCAGCGACAACCTGGAAGTCGGCACACCGGAGCTGAGGGTGCGGGTCAACCAGGATCGCGCAGCCGCCCTGGGTTTGAACACAGCCGCAATCGGTTCGTTCATCCGGAGTTCCTTCGACGGCGTCACCGCGACCACGATCTTCGTCGAGAACGAGGAGATCGATGTGATCGTGCGCCACGCCGGCAGCCAGATCACATCGGTGCGTCAGCTGCTGCAGATGAAGATACCCGCAGCCGACGGCCGTCTGATTCCCTTCTCCACCGTGGCTTCTGTCGAGGAAGCACAGGCCCTGGCCTCCGTTCGGCGGGTGGACGGCAAACGCGAGGTCACCGTGACCTCCGAAGCCTACGATGAGAGCCGGGTACGGATGATCAACGCCCAGGTGGAGCGGTTGTTCGACGACAGTCTTCAGCCTCTGTACCCTGAGGTCAGCCTCAAGGTCGGCGGGGAGTTCGCCGAGTTTGGAAATCTGCTCACCCAGATCCTGCGTATCTTTCTGCTCGGAGTGTTCCTGATCTACCTGATCCTGGGAACCCAATTCAAATCCTACCTTCAGCCGGCACTGATCCTGCTGACCGTTCCCTTCGCCTTCGTGGGGGTGATTCTCTATCTGTTCATCTCCGGGACGCCCTTCTCCACCACGGTGCTCTATGCCGGAGTCGCCCTGGCGGGAATCGCCGTCAATGATTCGATCGTGCTGGTCACCTACGTGAACGACCTCAAGCGTCGGGGCAAGACCACCACCGAGGCGGTTGTGGAAGGCGCCACGACCCGGCTGCGGCCGATCCTGCTGACCTCCCTGACCACCATAGCCGGACTGTTGCCCACGGCACTCGGTCTGGGCGGCAAGTCGGTGGTGTGGGGGCCCATGGCCGCCACGATCATCTTCGGTTTGATCTTCTCGACCTTCACCGCCCTGTTCATCATCCCCTCCCTTTACGGGATCCTCGAGGATATCCGCGACCGCCGTGTCAGAGCTAAGGATCGCCGGCGGGAGAGGAGAGAAGCCAGGGCCGCGCGACGCGCCTCGAGAAAGGAAACAAGTCATGCTTAGAAATAGATTACTCGCGGTTCTTGCCGCACTCCTCGTTTTTCCGATGTCCCTGGTCGCTCAGAGCTCCGCCCTGGACATCGGGGAGGTACTGAGGTTGGTCTTGGAGCAGAACGCAGGCGTGCAGATAGCCGATGCTCTGGAGCGTCAGGCAGAGGCGCTTCATCGCCAGACCCTGGCGGATACCAAGCCACAGATCGATCTGCTGATGGATCCGCTGTACGGCTACGCCAAGGGGGTTCTGACCGGACTGGCCTTTTCACCCCCGTTCCCCCCTGATAACAAAACCGACTTTTCCTTGGGATTATCCCTGTCCCAGGCTCTGCCCACCGCCGGGATCGCCAGCCTCAGTCTGGCCAACACCATGAGCCTGACAAACGTCCCGGATCCCGATACGATCTCCCAGAGTCCATCACTGACCTTCGTGCTCAACCAACCGGTCTGGGTCAACAAGAAACTGTTCGACCTCCGCCAGCTCTCCGCCGCAAGAAGGGCAAGCGAGATCAACTGGCGGATCGCGGAGGACGGCAGCCTGGAGGCCCGCAACGGCAACATCTACGCCGCCTTCAGCCTCTACACGGAGGCGATCGGACTGCGTCGCAATATCGAATATCTGGAAAAAAGCCTGGAACTGGCGGATCAGAATCTCCGCCAGGTTCGGATCAACCTGGATGCGGGCCGGGCTTCGGAGACGGATCTGCTGCAACTGGAAATTCTAATTGGACTTCAGCGGGAAGCCTTTCTGGAGAGCCGGTACGCCCTTCTTCAAGTGGAGCAGGGACTGGCCAACGCCCTGGGACTGGAGGCGGGGCTGAACGGTTACCAGTATATCGACACCTTCCAAGCCCCCTCTCTCCCGGCCGATACGGCTGAACTGGTCGCGGAAGCTCGGGCCAACAACCCGACGGTGCGGCAGGATCGGCTTTCCCTGGAACAGGCCGAGGCTCAGAGCGTCTTGAGCGGCAGAACCGATGCACCGAACCTCGGCTTGGCCCTGACCCTGCTGCCCCAGTACGAAGGGACAACCCCGACCAAGCTTGGGACGTCTTTCTCCTCCTTCTTCAGCGAGGGAACCGAGCTGGACTGGTCCGTTGCCATCGGCCTGGAAGTGCCGCTGTACAACGGAGGGAAAAGAGCCTACCGGGAGCAGGTCAACGCCGCCTCCGAGCGCATCGCCCGGGAAACCCTGGATGCCAGCCTGCGGGATGTGGAGAACACCTACGAGGCACTGATCCTGCGTCAGAGCATCATCCGGGACCGGATCGAGCTGCTGGAGAAGAATATCGAGCTCAAGACCCGGACCGCAGCGGATGAGGCGAAAAAGCTCGACGTAGGACTGGGCACGCCCCTGCGGGTCGAATCGGCGCGGCTGGAATTGCTGCAGGTGCAGAACGAGCTCTGGCAGGCTCAGGCGGACCTGTTTCTCAACAGCCTCGACCTGCTCAACCTCTCGGGCCGCTCCCTGGAAGAGGTGCTGTCCCAGCTCTAGGCCGTTTTGGGATTTGAAATCGCTTTTGCAGATGAACGGCGGCTCTTACGGTGTCGTACTCGACACGGCGTGTCCGTTTCTTATCCCGTCGGCGGCTAAACGAACAGCGGTAGCCTGTTTTTTTGCATCGGTGCCGTCATTGGCGTACACCAGGATATTCGTATCCAGAAAATAGCTACCCTCTGACATGAAGCTCGTCCCGTGTCCAGGTTTTCTTCCCCACGACTGCATTACTGCTCAAAAAGAGGGATTCCAGCTCGTTTGCGGCGACCTCCTTCAGCACCTCTTCTTTCTCCACCAGCTCTTCCAGGTAGCTGCGAATCATTCCGGTCAGGCTCGTGTCCCTGTCGATTGCAATTTTCCGAACCTTTTTCAACAACTCTCCATCGATCGACATCGTGATATTGGGCATGATTCCTCCACATAATATGTATAACGCATATCTACATAATAAATAAGAAAAAACTAGAGCTATACGTGTAAGCTCATCGGAAGGCCGATCAAGGAGATACCAACACCCGAGTGCCCGCAAACACTTGGACCACGGGCCTGAGCGCCGTATAATGCAGCCATGAACAGCAAACAGATAGAGAAGAAGATCGACGCTCTCGCCTCCCTCGGTATCCCCCGGATGTACAACAACGACTTCCTGCTGACCTGGGACAAGACGGAGGAGGAGCTTCGGGCCGTGCTCACCGTGGCGGAAATCCTGCGGGGAATGCGGGATGCGAACATCTCCCCCAGGATCTTCGATTCCGGCCTGGCCGTAGCGATCTTCCGGGACAAGTCCACCCGGACTCGTTTCAGCTTCCTGAGTGCGGCCAATCTGCTCGGCCTGGCCGCTCAGGATCTGGACGAAACCAAAACCCAGATCGCCCACGGCGAAACGGTCCGGGAAACCGCCAACATGATCTCCTTCCTTACCGAGATCATCGGGATCCGGGACGACATGTACCTGGGCTACGGCCACACGTACATGAAGGAGGTATCCGAGGCGGTGCGGGAGGGGCACGGGGAGGGGGTGCTGCCCCAGATCCCCACCCTGGTCAACCTGCAGTGCGACCTGGACCATCCCACCCAGTCCCTGTCGGACCTTCTCCATCTGACCCGTCACTTCGGAAGCGTGGAAGCCCTCAAGGGCAAAAAAATAGCAATGACCTGGGCCTACTCCCCCTCCTACGGCAAGCCTCTTTCGGTACCCCAGGGTGTCATCGGCCTGATGAGCCGATTCGGAATGGAGGTTCATCTGGCCTACCCCGAGGGGTACTCTCTGATCCCTGAGATCGAGAAACTGGCTGGGGAGAACTGTCGTACCGCCGGAGGCACCTTCAGCAGGTCTCACTCCATGGCCGAGGCCTTTGCCGGTGCGGACATCGTCTACCCCAAGAGCTGGGCGCCCTACGAGGTGATGCAGCGGCGCACCGGGCTGCTGAAAGCCGGGGATTCCAAGGGGCTGGAGGAGTTGGAAGCGGAGTGCCTGGAGCTGAACAAAGGCCATTTGGACTGGGAGTGCGGTGAACAGCTGATGAAACGGACAAACAACGCCCTGTACCTGCACTGCCTGCCGGCGGACATCTCGGGGGTGAGCTGCGAACACGGGGAAGTTGCCGCTTCGGTGTTCGAACGCTTCCGTCTGGACACCTACCGCCAGGCCGGCTACAAACCCTATGTCATCGCAGCCATGATGCTGCTCAGCAAGGCAAAGGATCCCGCCGCGCTGCTCTCCGGGATCCTGAAGCGGAGAGCCCCGCGGCTGGCCGGCCGTGACCGGGGCTAGAGTTGCACGATCATTTTCCCTAGATTTCTACCGCTGAACAGCCCGATCAGGGCGTCTATCCCATTCTCGATACCCTGAACAACGGTCTGTTCATAGATTACCGAGCCTTCCGACAGCCAGGCTTTCATAGCCCGCTGGAAGGGTTCCTCGAGCTGCGGGTAGTCTGAAACGATGAATCCCTGCATCCTCAATCGTCTCGTTACAAAGAGGGCGAGATTTGAGGGTCCCGGTACCGTTTCAGTGTCATTGTAGCGGGAGATCATTCCGCAGGATACGATTCGCCCGTAGTCGTTCATGTTGGCGATCGCCGCTTCCAGGTGATCGCCGCCCACGGAGTCGAAGTAGACGTCGATACCGTCGCGACATTGGCGGCGCAGCTCCCGGGCAATGTTGCGGTAATCCTTGTAGTTGAAGGCGCCGTCCACACCGGCTTTCTCTAGGAGCCAGCGGACTTTCTCTTCACTCCCTGCACTGCCGACGACGCGGCAGCCTCT
>Ga0272441_10012572_pt1 | contig 12338 bp, 10 predicted proteins | sample SSMProp6N_FD_193582 | JGI IMG/M metagenome (GOLD analysis project Ga0272441, IMG submission 193582) | Marine sediment archaeal communities from Little Sippewissett salt marsh, Falmouth, MA, United States - SSM-Prop-6N | ecosystem: Environmental > Aquatic > Marine > Wetlands > Sediment ...
GCAGCATCATAAAAAATACATTCTCCCTGATTACAGCGCATCTCTTCGGTAGAATACTTTCTTTTGTCCTGATTATAATGCTTCCCCGGTATCTGGAAGGTGGCTTTGATGACCTGGGCAGATACTTCGCCGCGCTCTGGTTGGCGATTCTGCTGGGCACAATCACAGAGTTGGGCTTGTATACCCCTCTAGTCCGGGAAGTGGCGGCAGATAGATCAAAAGCGCCGAAGATAATCAGCAATGTTCTGGTCATCAGGCTTATCCTCTTATGCATAACCTTCCTGATCATAGTGGTTCTTTCCAGGTTTATGTATTCCGGCGATATAGCTCCCCTGATCTACATATTAGGTATCTCCGAAATATTGAATGCTCTCACTCAGTTGTGCCGGCGTGTATTCCGGGCCTTTGAGCGCATGGGTTTTGAAGCCCTGGGCATAATACTGGAAAGGATTATAGTGTTCGCTCTGGGCATAGGTGTACTAATCCGAGGGTATGGAATTATCAGCTTCAGCATAGTTGTTCTGACCGCAAGCGTTCTGAATCTCGTATTGACGTTCTCCATAATGGTGTGGAAATTTAGCCGGCCCAGCCTCAGATTCCTCGACGTGAAGTTATGCGGACATCTGCTGAAGCAAGCCCTCCCATTCGCCCTGGCCGGGGCTTTATCGACGATATATTTCAGGATCGACGGCCTCATGCTCAAACATATCATGGGGCCCGTCGGCAACACAGCCGCCGGATGGTATGGAACAGCATACAACCTCGTTATGGTGATGACAATAATCCCCGGGGCTTTTATGGGATCGGTTTTTCCCGTAATGTCCCGGATGCTCCAATCATCCGCTGCCGCCATGGACTTTTTATACACCAAATCCCTGAAGCTGATGTTTATCATAGCGCTCCCCATAGCAGTAGGAGTGACCTTTCTGGCTGACAAAATGGTGTCGATTATCTATTCCGCAGAGCGATTTGCCCCACAGGATCAGCAAGCGCTGAGTCAGATCCTGGAGATTCTGATCTGGGCGGGAGCGTTGATTTTTATCAATTTTGTGCTGATCACTGTTTTCCGCGCAGCCAACAAGCGGCGAGCGTTCTCGGTTATGATGGCGGTCAGCGTATCAGTGAACATCGGAGCCAACCTCCTCCTGATCCCAAGATACGGCCATCTAGGCGCGGCCGCATCCATGATAATCAGCGAATCAGTCTTCTTTATTTGCGGATTATGGTACATTCATAGGCATGTCTGCAAGCTCAATGAGGTGGCTTTTGTGGTGAAATCGGCGTTTGCTTCAGGTTTCCTCGGGCTGGGATTATTCGTCTGGAAATACGCCGGCTACAGCGAAAGCGTTTCTGTTGCATTGGTTATATGCCTCGCGGTTATCGCGTATTTCGCCGCCATATTAGCACTAAAAGGCATAACGCGTGAAGACATTGATATGGTGAGGGGCCAATTTCAGGGTTCTGTGGAAATTGAGTGAATTGGACACAGAAAAGCACAGAAAGATTCTGATGAAAGTTCTGGTAATCTCTCATTCGGCCATACAGCCTACATACCACAGGAAATTTGAGGAAGTCGCCAGACACACCGACGTCCAACTGCGCGTCCTCGTGCCGGATATATGGGTCGAAAATGACCAAACTCTTCATTTCTCAGGACGCGATGTAGATCAGAATCTGTCCTTCTACCCCGGCAAAGTGAAGTTTCCGGGCTATGGCAGCAGATTTTTCTTCAAAGAGGGGATAATCAGGCACTTTCAGGAATTCAGGCCGGACATCATCCATCTGGAAGAGGAACCCTGGAGCCTGTGTGCCCTTCAGACCATCATATTAAGAAGGCTCCATTGTCCAGTCAGCAAACTAATATTCCGAACGTCCCTCAGCATACCCGCAAAGATGAAACTCAGCCTTCTGACCACCCTGATTGAACGGATCACCTTCAAGGAATGTGACTACGCCTTCATACTCAGCAGACGCGCCGGGGAAATACTCATTCAAAAGGGTTATCGCAAAGGTATGCGAGTGAGTCCCAACGGCGTGGATACTCAAATATTCAGGAAAATGGACGTGAGCGATCTGAGGCGCAGTTTGGGGATAGGCAAAAACGAGTTTGTGATCGGCTATGTGGGCAGATTAATGCAGATGAAAGGACTGGATACCCTGTTGAAAGCGTTTTCTATTGTCCATAAGGACGACGCATGTGCCGTCCCTATCCGTCTGCTTATAGTAGGAAGCGGCGATTACAGAGATAAAATGCTATCCATCGCGTCGCGGTTGGGTATCAGCGAAAAGATGATCCTTGTTGACGCTGTACCGGCGGCAGACGTGCCCAGGTACATAAACTGCATGGATACTTTGGTTTTGCCATCCATAACAACTCCCGGCTGGGTAGAATTCTTCGGTAGGGTATTGGTGGAAGCCATGGTGTGCAACGTGCCAGTGATAGGGTCAAGTTCGGGCGAGATACCCAACGTCATAGATGATGCGGGACTGGTCTTCCAGGAAGGGAATGCAGAAGAGCTGAGGGACAGATTGACATTGCTCATCAGAGACCATGATCTGCGCCAATCCCTTACAAAGAAGGGATTTGAACGGGCAACTTCACTGTTTACATGGGAATCTATCGCGCAGGATACCTACGAAACGTATAGCTCAATATATAAGAGAAACAAGTGTAAATGACCCAGAAATGGCAGCTACCAGGCCTGACAATCCCGTTGCCCCATCACCCCCATTCAAGTTTTTGGCAATACTGCAGAGCATTCCACTTTGGAACAGGCTTTCTGATCCAAAGTGGAACAAAAACGGAATTTTCAGGGGGTTTCAGTGTGTAAGAAACGCAACTGAAACGACTCAATCGAAAAAATTTAGAGTAGATAAAGCCATCGGATCGTTTTAAACAGATCTCAAGTATTCACGAAGTTTTGCGCCGTATTGAGGGAAGGCCTCTTCTGGCTCAGGTAGATCGGGAATCCAGGCTTTTTCCCATTCCAGAGACAGGTATCCATTGTAGCCATCATCTTTAAGGAGTTTAAGAATATCCAGCGTTGGAACTTTACCTTCCCCCAGAAGTGTATGTTTCTTAAAATCGCCGTCTTTGATATGCACGTGCAATACCCATCCGCTCAGGAATCGCATGGTTTGCTCTATCGGTTCACCGTTTCTCAAAGGGTGGTAAACATCCCACACAGATCCCACCATTGGATGGTTAGTTTTGCCCAAAACGGCGGCGATCTCTTTGCCCAGGCAGAAGGAATCATGAGTTTCAAGGGCCACTTTCACCCCGATCCCTGCGCCATAGTCACCAAGCTCCCTCAGGCTCTCTGCCATGTAATCCTCGCATCTTTCCCTTTCGACGCCTTCAGGAATGTTTCCGCCAAAGACCCGAACACACGGAGCCTTGAAATTTTTGGCAATATCCATGTGTGACTTGGCCGACCTGACATTCTCTTTCCTATTATCCTCATCCTGGGAGCTGAACCGTGAGGAGGCTGAGATACATGCTACAGCTATGCCGCTTTCCTGAAGAAGCTTCTTCGCCTGTTCAGCTTTATCAGTCATCTCAGGGACTTTGGTCAGATCAAACTGCCTGAGTATACCCCTTATCTCCAGACCTTCATAGCCGTATTCCTTTGCTCTTTTGACTACGGTCTCGAAATCCCAATCAGGACATCCTAATGTGCTAAAAGCGATCTTCATCTTTTACCTTTCCCTGATGATTTCCTGCATTTTTTCCCAGTTATCCTTTACAGGAAGCTGTTTGAACAGATAAGAGCCCACGTTGAATATATCAACACCAGCATCCACCAGATCCGGGGCGGTGTCCGAATTGACGCCGCCGTCAACTTCAACGAGTATTTCCGGCCGAAGTTTCTTAATAGCCCGAACTTTCGACAGAACTTCAGGTATGAACTTCTGGCCCTGAAGCCCGGGATTGACGCCCATGACCAGCGCAACGGTCAAATCTTTCAGAAACGGTTTGATCATATCCACCGGAGTCGGCGGGTTGATAGAGATCCCTACCTCCATTTTGAACCGCTTGATCTCCTTTATCACATCCGCTGCTGCATCGTCCGACTCTATATGAAAGATTATTCTAAAAGCCCCGATCCGCGCAAAAGGCTCAATGTAATCCATAGGATGCTTTACCATCAGATGGACTTCCATACTCGATTTGGGGCTAACTTTTTGAACCTCCTCAACTTTGACGCTGGTATTTGGCACAAATTCGCCGTCCATAATGTCTATCTGAATGACGTCGGCTAACGGCTCCAATATCCTTATCTTCTTTTCCAAATCCTCCAGATCCTTCGTCAGGACCGACGGAATAATCTTTCTCACCTTTCAGTTCCTCCCAAAGCTCAGGCCTATAAGATATGGGCAGTTTGGATTCCGATCCAAAAGGAGTAAATCCCCTTTACAATTATTATACAAGGTATTCATTTAGAAAACAACACAGATTTCATTGACGCGAGTGGAAAAAAGAGGTAGAATCGGTCTATCAGAGACATTCATACATTTGTGCATTCTTCAGATAGATACAGGAGCGCTTTATGCTCTATTTTACACGGCAGGAACAAAGGATTATAATCATCTTAGCGATCGTGATGCTGCTTGGGACTGGAGTTCTGCTGATAAAGAGGTTCCAGCCCGGTTTGATAATGCGTCTATACATGGGCGAGCCGGACTTCGATGTGGAAAAAGACGAAAAGTCACCTCGTTTGACAAATACACCAGAATCAAATGAGCAGTCAGAGCAAAAGGCAGAACAGAAAACTGAAGATGTCCCAGCCTCTGCCGATCAAGCAGAACAATCTTCAGATCAGAAGGTCAAAAGTGATGAATCCGTATCCATCCCTCCACCGGTGCCAGAAAGTAAGCCAGCCCAAGAAAACAAGCAAAATACAACAGTTAAAGCTCCTGATTCGAAAGCTAAGATCAACATCAACACTGCTAATAATGAAGAACTGCAGAGACTCCCCCGGATTGGCGCTGTATTGGCACAGCGGATAATCGACTATCGTCAGGAACACGGCAATTTCAAGAGCGTTGATGAACTTATGAATGTAAACGGCATAGGAGGTAAGACTTTACAGGGACTCATGGAATTTATCACGGTAGAAGACCCTGATGGATCTGAGTAACCCCATTCAGAGGAGCGGATAATGAATTATACGCGTACAGAGGAACTGCTGTTGGAAGCAATGGAAGATATGGAGATCATAGATGCGCATGAGCATCTGCCGCCGGAACACGTAAGGACGGATGCGAAGGTAGATGTGCTGACGCTTTTTTCCCATTATACCCGGACAGACCTCATAGCGTCAGGCATGAAACCCGACGACTACACAAAAGTCATTGACGCAAACGGCCCGCTGGATGAGAGGTGGAAGCTTTTCAAACCTTATTTTGAGCATATCCGATATGGTTCCTACGCGCGCCCGGCTCTGATAGCAGCGGAGGAATTCTACGGTTTTAGTGACATTACAGATGACAATTATGAGGAAATCTCGGAGCGTATGCAGTCTCAAAACACTCAGGGGATTTATCATCGCATTTTACGGGAAAAATGCAAGATCAGAGCGGCCCTAACGCAGGCCGGACGGACCGATTACGACGGCGATCTACTTATCCCGCTTATGCCTCTCAACAGTTATGCTAACATCAAATCCGCAGATGATCTTTCTAAAAGAGCGCATGATCTAGGCATGAAAGTCTCGAACCTCGATGACTACATGGAGCTGGTTAAGAAAGGCATCGAAAGATGGAAGGCGGAGGGTGTTGTTGGATTAAAGACGTCTTCCACTCCGAATCTGCAAAATCCGCCGCCGCGGCGGAAATCCGCAGAGGAAGCCTTCAGCAAGATTATATCCAGTGCTGATCCAAAGATAAATGCGAACGACAGCAACCTATTGCAGGATTTTCTGATAAACTATCTGATGGATGTTGCCGGAGAATTGGATCTGGTGGTAGCTGTGCACTCCGGCATGTGGGGCGATTTTCGCAATCTGGATTCAAAACACATGATACCAGTGTTTCCGAGACATCCCAATACCAGATTCGATCTCTATCACTTGAGCATGCCCTCAGTGCGCGATACCATAGTTATCGGGAAGAACTTCCCCAACGTATGGCTGAACCTCTGCTGGTGCCATATCATCTCTCAGCAGATGACGTGTTCAGCACTGGACGAATGTATAGACATCGTTCCTATGAATAAGATTATCGGATTTGGAGGTGATTACAGCAGACCGGTAGAGAAAGTCTACGGCCATCTCCTAATGGCTCGTGAGGATATCTCCACCGTTTTAGGCAGACGGGTAAATCGCGGGATGATAAGCCTTAATGAAGCAATCGCTATCTCGCAGAAGTGGCTTTGGAACAATCCCAGAGAGCTTTATAAACTATACGAATAATGGAATTGAAAGCAGAATCCAGATGCCGGATGCTGAAGCCGGCATCTGACATCTAGATTTACTTACTTATAACGATTAGTGTGGATAAGCTCTCCCTCACTGGTTAGCTCCCAGGTGTCAAACGGCTCTCCTTCAGAGTCGAAATCAGTCTGAGCGGTTATTTTATACGAATTGGAAATATCGCCCGAAGCTCCAATCTCCGTACCATATTGGTAGCGGATTCTTTTTGTCATTTTGAAGCCTAATTTGCTCCAATTACCACCAGGATCACCCCAAACTTGATAAGTGAATGGAACTGCACCCGGCGGATTCTTTGGCAACTCCAGATACGTATCGTTCGTAGACCTGTATGATACTTGATACGTACGAATCGCGTTTGTCTGATACACTGCTTCGCTTGATCTCGCTCTTCTGGAAAATACCTGGTAAGCAGGGATCGCTATGGATACCAAAACAGAGATGACAGCAACCACTATCATAAGCTCAAGTATACTGAAACCAGACTTTCCTTTCATCTCGTCCATCACTAGCTCCAAAGTATTGATCGCTATATTAAACCAGATTTTTAGCAATAATCATGCCGCGGTCATTCAACTTCCATATTTATGGTACAGATCGTTTCGGCACATATAGCCGTCAAAAACACAGTATGTGAAACAAAATCTACAATGAGTGGCCACGAAATAACAGTGGAAATTTTAACAACACTGATCTAGTTTGGGCATCAAAACCGATCATTTATTGAAATGTTCATTTTCAATTTTCGCTCAGAGATTTTTTTGACTCATGATATTACTAGAGAGAAATGGTATCAAACTTGCGAAAGCTGTTCTACAGGATTCTCAGGAAAAGCAGGGGCTTGTGGAATACCAATGACAACAGCAGACCCACATACTGAATGAGGTGAGGGTAAGTGAGCAAATATGAACGGCTGGCGCGATTGCTAAAGATAATAACCCTTGTCAAGGCTAATCCCAGACTGACTCGTTCCGATCTTGCACGACTCTGTGAAGTGGATTCTGTGCGAACAATTCAGCGGGATATAAATAGCTTGGCCATCGCCGAAGTCCCCATTTACTGGTCTGGCGAGGGGTATGAGATCATGCCTAACTTCTTCCTGCCGCCTACCGCCTTGAGCATGGAAGAAGCGCTTTCACTGGTGTTAAGCGCCAGTGCTTATGGCAATGGTGAAGGTAGTTTCCACCAAAATTCCGTTGGATCCGGTATATCCAAGATAATTGCTACTTTGCCCAAGCCAATCCAGAGATTATTCGAGTCAGAACTGGACAAGATCGAAATCGAGAGCAGAAATGCTATGGATATGGATGGATTGGTCGGCCAACTATATCAGTCCATCACCAATACCAAACAACTCCAGATAAATTACTATACATACAGTAGGAACTCGGTTTCAGAGCGCGTCATCGACCCATATGCTCTAACTTTTCGCAGACGGGCATGGTATCTGATCGCATTCTGCCACGTGAGAAATAAGGTATTAATGTTCAGAGTAAACCGCATAAAAACACTGGACTATACAGGCAAATTGTTTTCCTATCCTCCCAACTTCTCCCTAAAGGAATATATGGGCAAATCCTGGCAAACAATGAGAGGTGAAGAAACAGAAGTTGTGGTGAAATTCGACGCAAATATCGCCCCGCTTATCAAAGAGGTTGACTGGCATCCCAACCAACATATAAAAGACCTATCTGATGGGTCCATTATATATACCGTTAATGTATATGGAACAATAGAGATCGGCCTCTGGATATTAAGTTACGGTCATCAGGCAGAAGTACTCTCTCCAGAAAGCCTCAGAAAGGAAATAGCGGCGTCAGCAAGAAAAATGTGCCAACGCTATGAAAAAAACCGGCCGCAGTGACGCGAGTATGTCCCCCCCAAGGCGTATAATCATAACGGATTAACAAAACATATTAGTCGTTTTTATTTTTGAGTATTGCTTTGTTATACAAGCTTATCCAAAGACTCGAATATATGGCTTCGTCTACTCAATCGACAGTCTTCGGATAGCTTCTAATACTATCTTGTTATTTAGCATTTTCTGACGTAGTCCTGATAGTATAAAACATGATTAGCATTAACCGAAAAGCCGTTCCTATAAGGAGTTGTGACGCTATTCCCAACACCAACGAAATATATGTGAATAGCTGTTCAACAACGGGATTTGCACACATAAGGACACAACCAAACTATATCGGGAGGACATAATGAGGGTAAGCGAGATTGATGTGTTAAACCGATACGATCATCATTTTCAACCGCAAATACCGAAATTCAGGGAAGGTAAGTATATCCAGCTCATCGTTCTCCGAGAAACAAAATCTTACACCATTTTTACAACCGAGGGGCAGAATCTGAACATGGAGCGAATGCCAGCAGGGATAAAAGATGTCCGCCCTGTAGAACGTGTTGTAATGTATAAGCGCAAGCAAATCGCCCCGGAACGTCGGACAGGAAAAGCTGTACTGAGGCAGTTCAGTTTATGCCCGTCTCAAGATATAAAACATGGAAACGGCGAGGTGATTATTCCTAAAGGAGAATGTCAGATAATTGGTGGAGCCTGTGGCGTTTGTGTTGATTGCATTCTCTATGGGTTCGTGGTTACATCCAACGGAAGGTCCGGGTCTCAGCGGGCCCGGGTACTTACAGATTCTGGATTCGTGATTCGCGATATGTCACAAGTCACCCAAAACATTAAGCTAAACGCCATCACTGAAACGACCAGTGGCGGCATCGCATCCGGCGCATATTCACATCGCGAGAACCTTATGCCTGAAGTCTTCATACCAACGGTAGAAACCCTTGTAGACGTGACGAAAGAGGAATTCGTCTATGTTATGGGAAATATCCTTAGAACAACCCGCTATGGAGCAGAAAGCGGACGAGAAGGTTTCGTGAGAAATCATATCGTTGGGATATACTTCTCAGATGTAGAAATTTTCTCCAACCTTGAAATGTCACAACTTTTTTATGATGCTCTAAACACCAATGGTTCATTCCCAGACAGCCTCTCACTAAGAGATTTAACTGAAAATCTGGTTCCGGTAGTAAATGAGTCTATTAAAAAAGCAGTTGGAAGAATAACCATGATGACAGACGAAGAGATCTCAGAATTACTCAATGATATAGGAATAATATACAGTGATGAAAATTATTTGATGGATTTCCTCAAGGCCCTTAACGAAACTTCAATGAATTATAAGACTCAAACGCACAAACAGAGACTAGTGTATAATGCCGAAAGTAAATAATCTGTATCTATACAAATGTGATCTCACATTGCATGATTACCTCTTTTTCGCAACCACCAAACGCGGTCATGTAAGTGAAACAGGATCATTTATCCATAACTACGCCCTGACCTATGCGCTGGGCTGGGCAAAATCTGAATGGCAAACGGGAAAACAAGAGCCAAAATACGCGCAGGAATTGAGCAAAGTCAATGGAATATATGTAACTCCGGCAAATCTCTTGACAGGGAACTACATTATAATGTCATATAGAACAGAAACGGAAAGTTACGATTTGTCAACAAATCCAGATTCAGATAATATGCAACACGGTATTATTAAATGCTTTAGGCCGGGTAGTGTGTTCCGTTTTTACGTGCTTGCTAGGTTCCATTTGGATAAAATCCCCCCCCTTGTCCGCCTAGGTAGGTTAATGGCAAAAGCGGAGATCGCAAAGCAGGATCCCACAGAAATTGAGGTAGCCAAAGGAGAATGTACTATTTCCTCGCTTCTCAATTGGGATGACATGGCGGCCAAACCAAGTTTATGCGACGTGATCGTATACGCACTGCCCGGCCGTCTCATAGAAAATGCCAGATTTGCTAAAACCCGATACCTAAAGGCAAAATTCATCAATGGAGAGGAAATAAAACTGCCACTAGAAATGGGATATCTTCGAAAAGAGCTGTGCTCCTCATGGTGGAAGGATGCCGCCTGAGCATAAGGACTTAACAGTGGCGAATAACGAGTAACCGAAAGAACTCGTTAGCCATAACGATCACTCGCTGCTGAATGAAACATTCACATTATACGAAAGGGCGATCCAAACCTATGTTAGCAAGTCTAACTGCGCATATCTTTCCTTTGGAAACGGTTGCGTTACCGCCTACCATGGGGCATTATATACACGCCGCGTTTTTGGACATACTACGTCAGGCAAATCCTGAAATTTCAGAGCGGCTGCATACAGACCAAAACTACAAGCCATTTACGGTTTCACCTCTACAAGGCAAATTCGACAAGCAGGGGAAGGGAAAGATACTTATACACGCAGGAACTGAATGTTGGCTAAGATTTACGATTATGGATGATAATCTACTCTCCGCCATCGCCAGATTCTTTCTGGAGAGTAAATCCACCATACTCCGTCTAGGTAGCAGCGAATTCCAGATAACCAGGCTGACTACCAACGGAAACGGCACAAATGGGAACTGGAGCAATTGCACTACTTTCGAAGAGATTCTTGACCGCGCACTGCCCTTTGATAGGTTGAGCATTCGTTTCTACTCTCCCACAGCATTCAGAGTGCAGGATCGGACGGCGGGAAGCCCCCGAAACTATGTTTTTCCCGATCCGATCCACTGTTTCCATAGTTGGCTCAGAAAATGGGACATGGTCTCTCCTATCTCTGTTGATAAGGAAGCTCTACTGGATTTCGTGCAGAGACATATCCAATTCTCAAGATACTCTATCAAAACAAAAATAATGAACTTTGGTGGGTATAAACAGCTAGGTTTTGTGGGTGATTGTGAATATCGATTTACTAACCATGTACCCTCGGATGGATCAGGCAGGGCTAGTAATAGGACACAGGAGCTTTTGAAGCAGGCTGACGCTCTGGCCAATTTCGCATTCTACTGCGGTACAGGCTATAAAACCACCATGGGTATGGGGCAAACCCGAAGGCAAAAGTCTACAGAAACAGTCAGAATATAAGAGAAGTCCTTTTAAGGAATTGAAGCTGGTTTTGTGAAACATGCGAAAGTAACATGTTAATGAAGAGAATTCCCTCTAGGGAATGGAACCTCGCTTGTTTGCAGGAAATATGGAGGAATAATCCATCATTTGAGGGTCATGAGCAATGAGTAAGTATCACTCATTGCTCATGAATAATGGACATAAGGCTAGATCGCTAATAGCGATATAACTATATTTTCTGAAGAAGGTATGGGATGTAGCACTTCACTGCCGATTACTGAACTTGCTCAATATGCAGAATGACACCGGCGTCACCCACAGCCCAGCCTTCTGCACTATCGGCAAAGGCCACTCCCCAAAGCGGAGTATCAACTTCTTTAGAAGCTTCGGTCTCGATTGCATCCCAGTTCTTACCATCCGGTGAATGCATCAACTTACCACCGGAACCAACACACCAGCCATCGGCAGCGTTTATGAAGAAAACGTCATACAGGTTCTTGCCCTTCGCAGCAGCAGCAGCAGAACGTCCCCAGCTTTGACCGCCGTTGCTGGTACGAAGTATAGTTCCACTCTTGCCAACCGCCCATCCCTTACTCTCATTGTCAAAAAATACACCGTATAGTGGTTCAGGCACATCCTTCACCGGCTGAAGCGTCCACGCGCTCCCAGCATTGCCTGTGTAAGCGATCGTCCCATTTCCACCGACAGCCCAACCTCTTTCTACCAGAACCTCGCCAGCCTTCGGCGGTGCGAAATGAACAGCTTCAAGGATCTGATTGGTTCTGCTGGCTTGCGGGTTCCATTCGGCCCCGCCATCCCTCGTACGAATGATCATACCACCTTCACCAACTAACCAGCCCTCGGTGTCATTAGCGAAGAATACGCCGCGCAACCGCTCGGTAATTCCGCTGTTTTGTGTTTCCCACGTAGCGCCACCGTCCGTAGTGTGTATGACGGCGCCACCATCTCCACCAGC
>Ga0272441_10012573_pt1 | contig 12336 bp, 11 predicted proteins | sample SSMProp6N_FD_193582 | JGI IMG/M metagenome (GOLD analysis project Ga0272441, IMG submission 193582) | Marine sediment archaeal communities from Little Sippewissett salt marsh, Falmouth, MA, United States - SSM-Prop-6N | ecosystem: Environmental > Aquatic > Marine > Wetlands > Sediment ...
GCGATTCCCACCCTCCTGCTCGTCAAAGACGGTCAGATCGCGGACCGGATCGTCGGCGTGGTCGACAAGAAGAGTCTCGCCGCCAGGCTGGACGCGCTGCTCTAAGGTGCCGCCAATCACGACCCGTCACAGTCCCCAACCGGGGAGTGGCGGGTCTCTGGATTTCGCACCAGGCGAGGCCCGCTCACGCCCACCAAAAGGAGTCGATCATGCGATGGAGCCGGACGTTCATCCATACCCTGCGGCAGGACCCCGCCGACGCGGAAGTCGATTCGCACCGACTCATGACCCGAGCGGGAATGATCTCCAAAGTCGCCGCCGGGATCTACAACTATCTGCCGCTGGGATGGCGGACCGTGGCGAAGCTCGAGGCCATCATCCGCGAGGAGATGGATCGCGCCGGTTCGTCCGAAATCGTGATGCCCGCGGTCCAGCCCGCCGGGCTCTGGGAAGAGTCGGGGCGTTGGCGTGAGTACGGACCCGAGCTTCTTCGGATCAAGGACCGCCACGGTCGGGATTTCTGTTTCGGACCGACCCACGAGGAGGTGGTGACCGATATCGTCCGTGGCGTCGTCACCTCATACCGCCAGCTACCCGTCAATCTCTATCAGATTCAGGACAAGTTTCGAGACGAGATCAGGCCGAGGTTCGGGCTCATGAGAGGCCGAGAATTCCTGATGAAGGACGCCTACTCCTTTCACGCCGATGACGGCGACCTGGACGTGGCGTATCGAGCCTTCGAGAACGCCTACCGCAGGGTCTTCAGCCGATGCGGCCTGTCCTTCACCCAGGTCGAGGCCGACACCGGCAATATCGGGGGATCGGAATCGCACGAGTTCATGGTGCTCGCGGATACCGGCGAAGACGCGGTCATCTCCTGCCCCGAATGCGGGTATGGAGCGAACTCCGAAAAAGCCGTCACCGGAGCCATCGGAGCCGCGCCGCCGTGGCCGCTTGATGCCGAGGACGAACCACGCACGGTGACCACGCCCGACATGAGGTCGGTGAACGACGTGGCCGCGTTCCTGGGTGTCGATCCGGCACACCTCATCAAGACCTTGATCTTTGAAACCGACGAGGAGTACGCGGCGGTTCTGATCCGCGGCGACCAGGAGGTCAACGAGATCAAGCTCAAGAACGTGCTCGGCTGTCTCCATCTCGAGCTTGCCGGCGAGCAGAAGATCGAGGATCTGACCGGAGGGCCGCAGGGCTTTTCCGGGCCCGTCGGGTTGGCCGGGATGCGGATCGTCTCAGATCCCACCGTCATGGATCTCGAGGTCGCGGCCACCGGAGCCAACGCCGTCGACACCCATCTGGTTGGAGTGGTCCCCGGCCGCGACTTCGAGCCAACGGTGGTGGCCGATGTCCGGCTCGCTCGTGCCGATGACCCGTGTCCGCGCTGCGCCGTCAACATGGTGGAGAAGCGTGGGATCGAGGTCGGTCACATCTTCAAGCTCGGAACCAAGTACTCCAAATCCATGAGGTGTACGTTTCTCGACGCCGACGGTCAGGAGCAGCCGATGATCATGGGCTGCTACGGTCTGGGCGTCGGCCGGACCGCTGCGGCCGCCGTCGAGCAGAATCACGACGACAAGGGCATCGTGTGGCCCCTGCCGCTGGCACCGTACGAGGTCGTACTCGTGCTCCTGAATTCCGACAAGGAGGACGTCGTGACGGCCACCGACGACCTCTACCGGCGGTGCGTCGACGCCGGCCTGGACATCATCTACGATGACCGAAGCGAGCGTCCGGGGGTGAAGTTCAATGACATCGATCTGGTGGGATTCCCGGTGCGAATCGTGGTCGGCAAGCGCGGTCTCACCGAGGGTCAGGTGGAGATGTCGCTGCGGCGTGACGGCATCAAGAACATGGTACCGCTGGGCGAGGTGATTCCCGAGGTCAGGCGGGTCCTTGCGAAACTCGCCGCGGAGATCGACGACTGATCTCCCGCCCAACCACCCGGGAGCAAGGACCAAGGCGCAGGGAACACCCACGACCTCCGCGTCCACGTCCGAGCCCGCGTGTGACGGCGTAGCCGGAGGCAAAGCCGGAAACCCGTTACCGACGCCGACCCATGAAACGAGCACAACGAGGGAAACCACCCGTCCAACCCGGAGGGACGTGGGCGCGACAGGCGGGCGTGCCGCCTCTGAAAGATGGGCGGGTCGAAGCCAGTGCATCGAAGCGAACGCGGGGGCCCGAATTCCGGCGGCAGCGTCTGCGACAGCAAATCAGCGTCAGGCGCATTCGGCAGCGGCCGGGACAGGGACAGGGGCAGCAACCGGACGCCGGGATCAGACCTCCTCGGCAAGCAGCCCCTCGGCGATGTCGGCGAGAGTGCCCCGACCCTGAATCAGCATCTTCAGATCCGAGCCCATGCCATCCGGGTCGAGAATCCGTTTGATTTCCTGCCGTTCGGCGACAGTGCGGGCGTCGAGGTCCGCCTCGATGCCGAGTCCCTCTCTTGCCACCACCTGCGCCAGCCCCGCCCGGACGAGAAACTGGGCAAGGGGCCACAGAGCGATATTGCGCCAACCCACGTCATCCGCCGAACGACGGAGGTCATCCCAGTTGACATGGGCCGTCAGGTCCTGCAGACCAGGATCCGACAGCAGGTCGGTGACGACTCGATGCTGCCGGTACGCGGTCAGTGATCCACCAGCTCGTCCACGGGGATTGTAAAGACGCGCGGCCGGATATCCGTAGTCCAACACCAACGCCAGGCCGTCGTCGCCAGCCATTTGGAGCAGACGGGTGTGGAACTCGCGGGCCTGGAGATTCGCCTCCGCGATCTGGTCATCTTCGAGGGTCACGCCGTGATCCCGAAAGTACTGCAGCAGCCGATGGTCGGCCTGCTGCTCCCGCCAGCTCAGCCCTCCTCGCTCGGTCACGGCGACAACAAACTCCCGGAGTGCGGATTGGCGCTGGACCACTCGATGGACCGGCATGGCGTCGTAGAGTTCGGAAGCGTGCAGCACGACCGGACCGCTCAATCGGTCGATCGCATCGATCGAGGCGATCACCTTGACGGGAACGGAGAGCTCTCGGAATCGTCTCTGCTGAGCGGCCCGCATCGTCGGCGAACGCTCCACCGAAACCACCTCAACCGCATCCACCGCACTGCGCGGCAGCTGGGAGAGCAAGGTCGAGATCAGAGATCCATCGCCCGAAGCCACATCCACGAAGGCCAGCGGTCGGGTGGATTCCGCCACCCGGCCGACCACGCCGGCGAGGATTCGGCCGTACCACAGGGAAGCGGTGGGCGCCGTCAGGAAGTCACCCCGGCGGCCGTACCGCGGTCTTTCCGAGTTGTAGTAGCCGTGTCGGGGATGGTAGAGCGCCAACTCCATGAAATCCCGGAAACTCACGGCTCCGTCACGATTCCCGATTTCGTCCGTCATCCACGACATGGCGAGATTCTAACATCAGTGTTCAAATTATTGAAATATATATACTTAAATGTCGCGCCAACCGCCCGGGAAAGGCCCGCACGGCGCCCCCGTTCGGTTTGCGTTTCGTCGACTCCTGTGGTATATCTCTCCCGCTGCTTTCGAAAGAAGGTGGGCCCTTGGCCCACTTTTTTTGATGCTGCGAGAGGCAAAATGAGATTGGATACGAACATCGAACACGAGCTCGGAGACCTCGTTGCGGACGAGGGTCTCGAATTGCTGGCCACCGAGGTGGTCGGTAGTGGCTCGAAGACCGTCCTTCGGCTCATCGTCGATGGGCCGAGCGGGGTCACTCTGGACCAATGTGCCTCGATTTCACGGCAGGCCTCGGCAATCCTCGATGTGTCGGATCCCATACAGCACTCCTACACCCTCGAGGTCTCCTCGCCAGGTCTTGATCGTAAGCTCTTTGATCGGAGCGACTTCGAAAAATTTATCGGGCGGCGGGTCAAGATCCGGATGGAGCCGTCATACCGCGCACACAGGGTGGTCGAGGGTGATCTCGTCGGGCCCAATGGCGACGAGGTCGTCATCAGGACCGACGACGGTGAAGATGTCGCCCTGCCGTTCGACGAGGTCTTCGAGGCAAGGCTCCAGGTGGACTGGAACCACATCATGCAGAAGAAAGGGAAGAACCGGCCATGAAGCTGGACATCAACACGCTGGTTCGCCAGGTCGCTGCAGAACGCGACATCGAACCCGATAAGCTGATCGATGCGATCGCCGAGGCCATCTCGTCGGCCGCGCGGAAGCACTACAGGGAACGCAATGTGCTTACCGAAATCGATCCGGACACCGGCGAAGTCTTGTGCTGGACCGTCAAGGACGTCGTGGACGAAACCGAGGACGAAGAGTTCGAGTTCGACGAGGAGATCCACATGACTCTCGAACAGGCGAGGGAACTGGATCCCGTCGCGGAACTCGGCATGGCCATTAAGCTGGAGTCCCTCGACACATCACAGCTTGGACGGATCGCGGCACAGTCAGCCCGACAAGTGCTGTTTCAGCGGGTCCGAGAGGCTGAACGGGCGGTTGTCTTCCGCAATTACTCGGACCGCTACCACGATATGATCAACGGCATCGTCAAGAGGGTGGACCGAGGTTCGATCATCGTGGAACTCGGTGACACAGAGGGCATCATTCCCCGCAACCACCAGGTTCGTCATGAACGGTACAGCCAGGGGGATCGGATCCGCGCGGTGGTCGTCGATGTCACCATGGACGCAAGCCGGCCCCAGATCGTTCTGTCCCGAACCGACCCAGCTCTCCTGGGCAAGCTGTTGGAGATGGAGGTGCCCGAGATCTACGACGGCACCGTCATCATCAAGAAGTGCGTGCGCGAACCTGGCGAGCGGGCAAAGGTCGCCGTGTTTTCCAAGGATCGCGACGTGGATCCCGTGGGAGCCTGTGTCGGGCTCAAAGGATCACGCGTTCAAGCCATCACTCGCGAGCTGAAGGGCGAGAAGATCGACATCATCCCTTGGAACAACGATCTGGTGTCGTTTGCGCAAAACGCGCTGGCACCGGCGAAGATCAATCGGGTGGCGGTGCGCGAGGAGCCCATACGCCTGCCCATGCGTGACGAAGAGGGCAATCCGGTCGTCGATGACAACGGCGAGGTCGTGACCCAGGATACAACCGAGATCGTGCTCGACGTCATTGTCGGCACTGAACAGCTCTCACTGGCCATCGGCAAGAGGGGCCAGAACGTGCGACTCGCCTCTCGGCTTCTTGACTGCCGAATCGAAATCAAGAGTGAGGAAGCCGTCAAGGACGAGCTGGCCTCTGCGTTGGCGTCGATGTTGCGCGAAATGGAGGGTGTCACCGAGGAGGAGGAAATCCCCGCGGTCGAAACCCCGTCCAGCGGCGTCGATTACGACCAACTGATCCCTCTCGAGGAACTCGAAATGCTCACCGAGAGATTACGTGAGCGTCTCGAAGGACACGGTATTCACACTGTTCAGGATGTCTTGTCGCGCGACGCGGAAGAGCTGTCGACCATTCCGGGGATTGGGCCGGTGACAGCCCAAAAGCTCCTGGACATGACCCGACAAACCCTCGAGGAGGCCCTCGCCGAGGCCCTCGATGCGCCGGTCGGGGAGGAGTAGACGAGCATGCAGGAGCTTCGAGTGGTTGATCTCGCCCGGACAATGGGCATCACGTCGAAGGAGCTGATATTCAAGCTCCGCTCGATTGGCGTGAGCGTCACCAGCGATGAGGACACTCTTGACCTGTCGACGGTGCGATCGATCATCACCGGGGAGACTCTTCAGAAGCGCCCGCGTGAGGTCATCGTTCGATCCGAGGCTCGCAAGGAGGAAGCCACCACCAGCACCGCCCGGGACCGGATGGCCAAGCGGAGACGCAGGCAGGTGGTCGAAACCGAGAAGGAGATTCTCGAATTCGCACCGGACACCTTTGAGGACGACATCGAGGAGGTTGCCGACGCCGCGCCGGTGGAAACCACCGAAGACGCTGAAGCCGTCGAGGTGGAGGAGGTTGCCGAGGTCGCAGCCGAGGTGACCGCGGAGGACGGTGGGGTGGAAGTGGTCGCCGAGACCGAGACCGCCGTCGAAGAACCCGAAGAGATCGAACCGGCCACCGCGGTTGAAACCGAAGCAGAGACCGAAACCGAGGTCACCCCGTCGACAGAGGATGAAACCGAGACGGAGGTCAAACCTGAGTTCGAGGTCACCGAGGCGGAGTTGACTGCGGATCGCACAACCGAAGAGGAGGAAACGCCCAGACGGGTCCGTCCCATCCGGGCCAAGACCCCTCTCGAGCAGAGCCTGCGAGAACTGTCTCCGGCCGAGATCAGAGAGAGCCTCGAGGCTCAGAAGCTCGCCGAGAAACGTCGCAAGGAAGGCCGGGCCACCGGCGGCCGCAAGGCCAAAGCAGCAGCCGACGCGCAGGAAATCCGCGAGCTGCTCAACAAGTTTGAAGAGCAGAAACTCAAGGGGCAGCAGGACGGAGCCACGACGAGTCGACCGTCACCGCGGCCGACCGGTGGTCGACCCGGTAAGAAGGGCCGCCGACGCCAGCAGCGTGACGACAGCCGTCCGGCACCGCCGCGTCCATCTCGCACCCTTCAATTCAAAGATGGTGAAAAACCCGAGGGGCCCATCATCCTTTCGGAAATGGTCACGGCGAGGGAGCTTGCCGAAAAGCTCAACGTCACCGCCAAGGAGTTACTCGGCCTTCTGATCCAAAAGGGCGTCATGGTGACGACCAACCAGGCCCTACCGCACGAACTCGCCGAGGAGATCTGCAACGATCTCGACATCGAAGCGATGGTGGCTTCCGCCGAAGAGATCCTCGAGTACGAGCGCGAGGAGAGCGAAGTGCTCGCGGGGCCGGCAGAACCACGCCCTCCGGTGGTCACCGTGATGGGGCACGTGGACCACGGCAAGACGTCACTGCTCGACGAAATCAGGTCGACCCGTGTTGCGGAGCAGGAGGCCGGTGGTATCACGCAGCACATCGGTGCGTCACGCATCACGACCGAGGACGACCGGGTTGTCGTCTTTGTGGATACACCTGGCCACGAGGCATTCACTCAGATGCGCGCCCGGGGCGCACAGGTCACGGACATCGTGGTGCTGGTGGTCGCAGCTGACGATGGCGTGATGCCCCAGACCGAAGAGGCCATCAATCACGCCCGAGCCGCGAACGTCCCGCTCATCGTCGCCTTGAACAAGATCGACAAGGCGAACGCGAACCCGGATCGGGTGAAACAGCAGCTCGCGGAACGCGAGGTCTTGGTAGAGGACTGGGGTGGTGAGGTCCAATCTGTGGCGGTTTCCGCCAAGACCGGCGATGGGATTTCAGACCTCCTCGACATGATCCTGTTGGTGGCCGAGATGAAGGACCTCAGGGCCAGCTATGAGGGTCCAGCCCGCGGTGTTCTCCTCGAGGCCCGCAAGGAAAAGGGCCGGGGCATCGTTGCCTCGGTCGTGATCCAGCAGGGCACCCTGAGGGTCGGCGACTACTTCTTCTGCGGATCAACCTGGGGTCGCGTCCGCGCCATCACCGACGACCTGGGCAAGCGCATCGATCAGGCCGGACCGTCGGATCCCGTCGAGGTCATCGGATTCGACGATGTGCCGGCGGCAGGGGACATCCTCCAGGCCACCGAGAGCGAAGCCAAGGCCCTCGAGGTGGCCAACTATCGCACCGCCCGGGAAAAGGAAGAGGGCCTCGCCAGCACGCGGAAAGTCTCACTGGAGAACCTCTTCGACCAGATCGCAGAGAGCGAGGTCGAGGAACTCAACGTGGTCGTCAAGGCGGACGTCCAGGGTTCGGTGGAGGTCCTTCGCGAGACCCTCAACGCGTTGTCCACCGAAAAGGTGAAAATCAACGTGCTCCAGGGTTCCGTGGGGGCCATCACGACAAACGACGTGATGTTGGCCTCGGCATCAAACGCGATCATCATCGGGTTCTCGGTGCGACCGGAACGGACCGCGCGAGAACTCGCGGACACCGAACAGGTGGATATCCGTCTCTACACCGTGATCTACGATCTGGTGGACGATATCCGCAATGCCATGGTGGGTCTGCTCGCTCCGATCTACCGCGAGGAGGAACTCGGGCATGCCGAGGTGCGCGAGGTCTTCAGGGTTCCGAAGATCGGCGCCATCGCAGGAAGCCACGTGCTCGACGGTCTCATCACCCGCAACGCGAAGGCTCGGTTGTTGCGCGACCATGTGGTGGTGTACGAAGGCCAGATCACGTCATTGCGGCGGTTCAAGGACGACGCCTCCGAGGTGCGGCAGGGTTTCGACTGCGGAATCGGCCTGGATAAGTTCCAGGACATCAAGCCGGGCGACGTCATCGAAGCCTTCAAGATGGTGGAGGTAGCCCCGGAACTGTAGTGTTCGGAGCCGCATGACGTTCAACGGCCTCATTGACAAATCGACCCGGCATCGAGCCGGGAATCACCGAGCCCGGGGTTTCCGGTGCGAAATTGAAGATGGATAACAATATCTACGTGGGCATTGCAAAGCTCGAGGTACACATACCAGAGGCCCGAAGCTTGAAGCAGAAGCGAAGTTCCACGCGAAAGTTGGTGGATCGCATCCGAACACGGCATCAGGTACTGGTCATCGAATCCGATCGGCAAGATCTCTATCAAAGGGCAGGATTCGCGATCAGCGCGTTGTCGACCGATCCGGTCGATGTGGAGTCGCGGCTGCGGCGGGTCGAGAACACGGTACACGAGACATGGAGCGGTAACGTCCTGGACTGGGACGTCGAGATCATCCAGATCTGAGCGGTCCCCAAGGCCGGAGGTTGAAACGCCATGAAGAGTCAATCATTCGATCGAAATCAGCGCCTCGAGGGTGAGCTGCGCGCCGTCCTCTCCGATCTGCTCCGTTTCGATGTGAACGACCCTCGGCTCACCGACGTCACCGTCTCGACGATCCGCCTGACCCCCGACCGTTCCCATGCCCGCGTTTTCTTCTCGGTTCTGGGTGACGCTGAACGGGAGCGCCAGGCCGCGGACGGATTTGCTGCCGCATCCTCGTTCATGCGTCGGGAAGTGGGCCGTCGGATGCGGCTCCGCACGGTTCCCTCCCTCGAATTCCTGCGCGATACGAGTTACGAGTACGGGGATCGCATGGAACGGCTCTTTGACCGTCTCCAGACCGAGGACCACCCCGTGGATGAAGAGAACGACGGAGATTCGGCATGACCGAGGATGGGGCCCGGCTGGCGGTGGAACGACTCGAGCGTTCGACTCGAGCGCTGTTGACGGGCCATCGAAGACCCGATGGAGATTCGCTCGGCTCCGAGCTCGCCCTGGCGGAGCTGGCAGGCGCTCTCGGTGTTGCGACCGTCGTGATCAATCACGATGTCGCCCCACCGAGTCTGGCCGACCTGCCGGGCGCTGCATCGGTCGTGGTCTCGACCACACTGCCGGACGATTTTCCCGATGCCTTCGATCTTGTGGTCACTCTCGAATGCCCGTCGGTTGATCGGACAGGATTCGAGGGATTGGATCAACGACCCATCCTGAACATCGACCACCACCCCGCGAACCCGAGGTTTGGTGACGTGAATTACGTCGACGACGAGGCACCCGCTGTTGGTGAGATGGTGTGGCGGATGTTCAAGACCGCCGGGGTGCGACCGACACCGTCAGCCGCAACAAACGCATACGTGGCGTTGTCGACCGACACCGGTGACTTCAGATACTCCAACGCAACTCCGCGGGCATTTGTCGCGGCGGCCGAAATGGTCCAGGCCGGTGCCCGACCGGCCCAGGTGGCGGAGTGGATTCACGGTCGCAAAAACGCCGCGTCGATCAGATTACTCGCCGAGGCACTGAACACTCTTCGATTCGAGCTCGGTGGCCGCATCGCCATTCTGGAGGTCGATCAGGAGGCTTTTGCGCGAAGCGGCGCGCGGCCCGAGGACACCGAGGAGATCATCAACTTTCCCCGCTCCATCAACGGGGTGCAGGCGGTGGCCTTCCTAAAACAATGGGAGTCGGGCGTGGTCCGGATCAGCCTGCGGTCCACCGGCGACGTGGATGTGCGCCAGGTGGCGGCGGAATTCGGCGGCGGCGGTCACAACAAGGCTTCCGGATGCACGCTGAACGGCGATCTGGAAGAGGCTCGTCGTCTTGTAACCGAAGCTCTTGTCAGGGCTGTGGACGCCACCCCATGAGTCGGCGCCGACCCTCTCGCGTCCACGGTCTGCTGCCGGTCTTCAAGTCCTCCGGTCCCACATCACACGACGTTGTCGACATGGGGCGGAAGGCGCTGGATGAACGGCGTGTCGGACACACCGGGACCCTCGACCCCATGGCGGAGGGCCTGTTGATGCTGTGCGTCGGTCAGGCTACCCGTCTCCAACGATTCCTCATGAAGTGGGAAAAGACCTACCAGGGGACGATTCGGCTCGGTCATGCCACCACGACCTACGACGCCGAAGGCGAGGCCACTCAACCCATGGGTGAGGTCCCTGGGCTGGTGCGTGAAATACTCGAGCCCCTGGAACAGCATTTCACGGGACAGATCAGCCAGGTGCCCCCACCGTACTCCGCGAAGAAGGTGGCCGGGAAGAAGCTCTACGAACTGGCCCGGAGTGGTCAACCCGCCACCGTCGAACCGAAGGCGGTCACGGTACACAGCCTGAAGCTGCGCAGCTCCGACGAGAACGAGGTCACCGTTGAGGCCACCACATCCACGGGTTTCTATGTCCGGTCCCTCGCCCACGACGTGGGCGCGGAATTGGGTTGCGGCGGCCACCTCCATCATCTCCGCAGGCTGAGCATCGGGCCGTACGATCTCGAGCACGCAATGCCTCAGGAATTTCTCCAGCAGGCCACCGATCCCCAACACATCATCGGCCATCCCGCCTGGATCCCCATCGACCGCATCGCGTTTCCTTTTCCGTCGATCCAACTCAACCGAGGAGCAACAGAACGGTTCATTCACGGCCAGGAGGTCGTGGTCTTCACATCAGGTGACACGCCGTTGTCGGTGGACTCGGAAGTCGCCGTACGCTCGGCTTCCGACAGGTTGCTGGGCGTTGGTATCGTTCAGTCGGTACTGGCCCGAGGCCGCACCGTGGGCCTCCGCCCATCCATGGTTCTGCAAACGTCACTTCGCCCCTCGGAGCCAGCCGCCGAGACACGTTCAACTGTTGCCAGGGAAGAGAGTACCTGATAACGTACCGCTGCCTCCTCGCCACCGGAGGAACCGACAGTGGAGGAGACATGAGTCACTTCGACGCACAGAAAGAATCCATCATCGACGAGTATCGGACGCATCCGACCGACACCGGTTCGCCGGAGGTCCAGATTGCGTTGCTGACACGCCGAATCCAATACCTCACCGAGCACTTCAAGTCGTTCAAGAAGGACTACCACTCCCGCCGCGGTCTGCTGCGGCTGGTGGGGCGCCGCCGGCGTCTTCTCGAGTACCTGAAGTCGAAAGACATCGCACGCTACCGGAAGCTCGTCGAGCAGCTGGGCCTGCGTGGGTAGAATTGAGATAACCAATGAAAAAACAAATCACGAGGGCCGTCGAAATCGACGGCAAAGAACTGTCATTCGAACTCGGCAAGATCGCCAAACAGGCCGACGGCTCGACCGTCGTCCGCATGGGTGACTCCATGGTGCTGGTCACGGCCTGTTCCGATGAGAACCAGCGCGAAGGGGTGGACTTTCTCCCCCTGACAGTGGATTACCGCGAGAATACCTACGCCGGCGGTCGCATCCCCGGTGGCTTCTTCAAACGAGAGGGTCGTCCCACCGAGAAGGAAATCCTCACCTGCCGCATCATTGACCGTGGACTCCGTCCGTTGTTCCCCAAGGGGTACCATCGTGAGACTCAGGTCATCGCATGGGTGATGTCCGCCGACGACGACTACGACCCCGACGTGCTCGGAATATGCGGCTCGTCCATGGCTCTTTTGGCGGCGGCGAAGATCCCCTTCGAGTCGGCCATCGCCGGTGTTCGGATCGGTCGGGTGGACGGCACATTCGTGGTCTTCCCGACCTACGTCGAACGCGAATCGAGCGACCTCGATCTGGTGGTCTCGGGCACGGCGGACGCCATCGCCATGGTGGAGTGCGGAGCGATCGAGGTCTCTGAGCAGGTGATCCTCGACGCCCTGGAACTCGCCCATTCCGAGATCCGCAAGATCATCGCTCTGCAGCTCGAAATCGTGGCCGAGCTGGGAGTCGTCAAGGTGCCATTCGAGTCCACACCTGACCCGTGGCCGGAGGACTTCGCCACAGCCCTCGCGGAGCGCTGGACCGAAGAGCTGCGCGAGGCCTTGCTGGTCAGGGGCAAGTTCGAGCAGGGAGACGCAGTCAAGGCGGTCCGAGCTCAGGCCATCGAGGCCATTCCAGAGGAACTCGCTGACGAACAGACAC
>Ga0272441_10012574_pt1 | contig 12336 bp, 9 predicted proteins | sample SSMProp6N_FD_193582 | JGI IMG/M metagenome (GOLD analysis project Ga0272441, IMG submission 193582) | Marine sediment archaeal communities from Little Sippewissett salt marsh, Falmouth, MA, United States - SSM-Prop-6N | ecosystem: Environmental > Aquatic > Marine > Wetlands > Sediment ...
ATGGATGCGCAGCCGTGCCGCTGTGTCTACACCTCTTCGTCGAATTCGCCGAGGTCGAGGGGGTAGTCGCCGAATTCGCGGACGAGCTGCCTGACGTAGTCGTAGGTGGCGGGGGCGACGTTGTCGGGCATCGAGTGGTCGGATTGGACGATGAAGCCCCCGCCTTTGGCCGCGTTGAGTTTCCGGAGCACCTCCCGGCGGACCTGGTCGCGGTCGTTAGTGGCGAGGACGCGCACATCGATGTTGCCGTTGAAGGCCCAGCGGTGACCGAATTGGCGTTTGAGGTCGACGACGTCGAGCCCGGCCTTGGCTTCGAGCGGGTTGTAGGCGTCCACCCCCGCCTCGATCATGTCGTCGAACAGCACCGACGCATTGCCGCAGCCATGGTAGATGACCTTGAGCCCGGCGTCGTGGGCCACGGCGCAGATGCGGGCGAGTTGCGGTTTGTACACGGCGCGCCAGTAATCGGGCGAGAAGAACATGCCGCGGTCGTAGGCCACGTCGCCCCAGATGTAGAGCCCGGACAACTTGCCGTCGGCCGCGGCGATCTGGCCCTCGGTAACGCCGACGAGGAAATCGCCGAGGCGCTCGATGAAGCGCGCGACTTTCCCGGGATCTTCGCCGATCTTCATGAGGGTGTTTTCGGTGCCCAGAATGCGCCAGATCGTCTCGTGCGGCTCGCAGATGCTGCCGAACATGCAGAAGTCGTCGGCATAGGCGTTCAGCCGATCCATAAAGGAGGGTATGCCCCGGTTCAGGGTATCGGCGACGGCGTTGATCTGGTCGTCGATGGCCTCGTAGTACCGGCGGTCGTCCTTCGGATCGTCAAAGACAAAGGCCTCCATGTCGGCGTAGGTCTTGGTATCGAAATCCGCGTAGTACGGCATCGGGCAGGTGTCGCGCACCTCGATGGTGGCCTCGAAGCCCGTCTTGACCACCGTATGCTCGGGCGTCTGCTCGACCACCTCGACGCTCTTGATATGCGGGTCCATGTTCGGCACGAGGACGATGAAGTCCAGGTCCCAGTGACGATACGGATCGAAGTCGTCGCCGACGTTCAGTTCCTTCTTCGCGCGGCGCGTGAAGTTCGTCCAGAAGAACTCGCCGATGGGGACGCGGTCGGGTTCCTTGTGATCGAGCGCGTTGCGGATGCGGGTTGTCTTCTCTTTCGCCTTACTCATCAAAACCTCCCCGGTATTCAGCCGTGGGATTCCGCACACCGGGCTTGGCCATGACCGGATTCAAACCCGGAAACCCCGCGGCCATACAAGACGTGAATCACGTACCTGCGGGCATTATAGCGGAACGTGAGCAACTTGGTGCAATCTCTCTTCTTGGGGTCTGCCGCAAGATAGATTTCACGTAACTGTTTAGCCGTTTGGCGTGAGGCATTCTGTGTGACGTATCCAGCGGAAGAATGGATTGCGAAGCGACCTCTCCCCGCCCAGAGGACGGGGCTTCACGGCCGCTTCGGACCTTCGGCCACGCGATTTCCCGATTTCTTCCAAGCGTTCCAGCATGACCACACGGCCACCATCGCGAAATCGAACGGCAGAGCCTTTGTCTCTGACCACGCCCAAAGGACATGGTTTGCTGGAACGCCATCAACCGCTGTCGATTTCGCAAATGCCTTGGCGATCAGGCGGGGCGGATTGCCCCGGCGCCTTTGCCGTAGTAGGATGGAGGTGGTCGTACATCAAGGGAGGATCGTGCCATGGAAAAACCTGCCGATACCCAGTATCCAATCCACGACCTGCTGCAACGCCGATGGAGTCCGGTTGCTTTCTCGGAGCGCGACGTCTCCGAGGACGACCTGCGAAGCATCCTTGAAGCCGCACGCTGGGCGCCTTCGTGCTATAACGACCAGCCCTGGCACTTCATTCTCGCGCCCAAATCGGACCGCGAGGGCTTCCCCCGCATGCTGGGCTGCCTGGTGGAGCAGAATGTGGCTTGGGCACAACATGCACCCGTGCTCGGACTGGCCGCGGCGCGCCTGAACTTCACGCACAATGGCCAAGAGAACCGGCACGCCTTTCACGACATTGGCATGGCCATCGAGAACATGATGATCCAGGCGGTTTCCCTGGGGTTGTTTCTCCATGCCATGGCCGGGTTCTCCGCCGAGAAGGCGCGGGAGGCCTTTGCAGTACCGGACGGCTATGAGACCGTCACCGCGTTTGCCTTAGGATACGCGAGCGGCGCGGAACACTTGCCCGAGGCGTTGCGCCAGCGCGACGCCGCACCACGCTCACGCAAGCCGCTTACGGAATGGGTGTTTGCCGGACGGTGGGGGAAGATCTCCCCTCTTGTGAGTTGACGGCACTGCGCCGGCTCAGGCGTCGTTTTCGCCGCTCACGAGCCGATGGTCCTTGGCATAGTCATAGAGCCGCTCGCGCAGCAGCCGGCGCCCCCGGTACAGGCGGGACATGACGGTCCCGATCGGGCAATCCACGGCCTCGGCAATCTCCTTGTACGACTTGTCTTCAAGGTCCGCCATGATCACCGCCAACCGGAAGTCCTCCGGAAGCGATTCCAGGGCGTCCTTCACTTCGTCGTCCAGGAGTTCGAGCAGCCCGGCCGAGTTTCCCTCAGAGGGTTCGTAGGGGATTTCCGGATCCGGGCCGGGCTCCGGGCTGGCCTCGGCGCCGGTCAATTCCACGACGTCGGGCCGGCGCACCCTTCTACGATACTCATTGATGAACGTGTTTCGCAGTATCGTCAGGAGCCACGCCTTGATGTACGTGCCTTCCTTGAAGCGGTCGTAGAACCGTAGCGCCTTCACGACGGTGTTCTGCGTGAGGTCCTGGGCGTCCGTGGGATTGCGCGTCAGACGCAAGGCAACGGCATACAGCATGTCGAGATGTTCGAGTACCTGATTCTCGAACTCCTTCGAACGTCCGGTATGCCTATCCTTCGACCGCTGCACGTCGCTGTCCCCGTATGTTTGGAGCTGCGATAGGGAGTACGCCGTTCCTCGAATCCTTACGCGGATAGACTCCCCAATGACGATTCCCCGTCGTGTCTCCCGGATGCGTTCGTCACGCACGCATTAAGCTCCACGTGAGTCTACCAATTTCGTAGCCTTTCGGTCAATACCCGGGTACGATCAACACAGAGGTCTTGATTAGTGCCCTTGGTTTAGGCCTTCCCGGTTCTTGTTGGGAGTCGAAACGCGCCCTGCTGTGCTACACTGGAGGCGGTGGAAAGGAGGTATGCCGTGAAACAAATCGAAGCAAAAGACCGGGGACTGGTTCTTGCCGTGGTGGTGCTGTTGGGCCTGGTGCTTGCCTGCGGCGTTCCCGCATGCGCTGAAGAGGACCTGAAACAGGAAGACAAGACAGCCCTGACAACGGACCACGAGGCCGTCGCCGAAGCAGGCGACGATATGGACCTCGCGGTCGTCGAGCAAGAGCCGCCCGAGGATCAGACCGAAGAGGTCGACGAAGCCGCGAAGCCGTCGGCCACGGCGGTGTGGATCCCCGGGTATTGGAGGTGGGACAAAGCGGCCAAGCAATACGTGTGGGTTGGCGGCCTGTGGCGCGAGCCCCCGCCCGGCCTCGTCTGGCATCCGGGCCATTGGAAGAAGACCGCGAGCGGCTGGGCATGGATTGCGGGCCATTGGGGCAAGCCCGGGGAGAAGGACTTGGTTATCGTCAAATCCGCCCCGCCGCCGGTCAAAGTGGAAACCAAGCCGGCGCAACCCGGGCCGGGATACGTTTGGGCGTCCGGCCATTGGCGTTGGAACGGGACGAAGTACGTCTGGGTATCGGGCACATGGCAGAAGCCGGCCACGTCCAAGGCGGTCTGGGTGAAGGGCCATTACGTGCGGCGGCCCGGCGGTTACACCTATGTTCCGGGCCATTGGGACCATGCCCCGCGAGCGCGGGTGGTTGTGCCGCCCAAGGCCAAGCGGATTGCGCCGCGCCTCAAGCCGCCCAAGCGGCCGCGGCCCCTGCCGCCGCGGCGTCCCCTGCGCCGCCCGCCCCGGCGCCGGTAGCTGTGGCAGAGACAGGCGCCGGCACCGCCTTTGGCATGTATTCAGCTCAAGATCCGCGCGACCTCGTCCATGGTGAGCTTGTGGCCGACGAGCGGTTGCGATCCATCGTCTTGGCCCTGTTGCCAGGTCGCGAAGATGCCGGTCTCGTCGACAAGCGTGTCCACATAGCGGCTGCACCCCGTGCCGTACGGAGACACGAAAAGGGGCGCGAGCGTGGAGAGCCTCGTCATGCTCGGAAAGGCCTCGTCCAGGCCCCAGAGCGCCCCGCCGAGTTCCTCGCAGCTATACCCCCGGGGGCGCTTTACGCCGCGCGGATTCTGGTCGAGTTGCCGCACGCATTCGAGGCCGTCATAGAAGTAGATCGACACCGGCGGCAGGCCGGCAAAGACCCCGGCGCGCGGCACGGGCATGCGGTTCGTAATGCGCGTGCCTGCCACGTCCCACGCAGGCCCGCGTGAGACCATCTCCCAGGATCGGAGTTCGAAGGCGTCCGACGCCTTCGGCCGGACGGCATAGGCGCTGTTGCTCGAAGTCCATGCAAATGGATGGGTGCAAAACACGAGCACGGTGTCCCCTTCGGCGGCATCGAACACGACAGGGTCCTTGACGTGCAGGTACTCGGGCGCGGGCTTCGCCGTGAACACGGGCGCGATCGCGTGGGGATCCAGGTTTTGTATTGAGTCCCCGGCCATGCGGTCAATGGACCAGACGCCGGTGCCGGGCTTCTGATACTCGCGCACCTTTGGCGGGTACTCGCTCTGTTTCTCCGTCGATACGAACAGCTCGTATTCGCCCGTGGCCGAGAGATGCAGGGCCGCGCCCTCGATCGACAGGACCTCGTTCCCGGCGCAACGCAGGCTGGCCTTGGGCCAGCCGTGCACCTTCTCGAAGGTAGTTCCGCCATCCTTGGACTGGAATACGGCCAGTTCCCGGCCGCGCACGCCCGCCTCGAGGCCCCGCGTCGAGTCGCCGGCGTCGCGATACCGGCCTGCAAGCCAAAGCGTGCCGTCCCGCCCTTTGATGAGGTTGCCGCCGCCAAACCAGAAACCGGGCGCGGCCTGATGCGGTGGGACGAGCACGCGTGCGGCCCGCTGGTCGATGAGCGCCTCGAGCAACGCACGCAGCTTGGTTTCGTGGGTATCGTCAAGCATATCGAGGACCTCAGCGCCAAGGTGGCGGCGTTCACTGACCGGGCGCGGCCTGGATGATTTCAAGAACCGCTCGCGGCGTGAGGTCTGCCTTTGTTGCCAGATCCTTGAGGGAGTCTTCCGGCCCGGCCTCGATGCCTTTGTCCCGCAAGGCCTTCAGGGCCGTTTCCACGGCCAACCCCTCATCCGCACACACCTGCTTCACACTCTTTCTGCCCAACCCCGCGCCGCCGGCCGGCGGGGCCTGTCCCGGTGATATCACGGCGAAGAGCCGGCTTGGCGTGGTGTGGTTCAGCGCCGCGAGCACCGTGATGCTCGCATTCGTGTCGGGTGCTTCGAGCCCGGCTGCCTTCAGGCGCCCGAGCGCTTCGTCCAGATCCAGGCCGGTGTTCTCGCACAACTCGGGCAGCGTCGATTCCTCGGCGTGTGGATACGGCCCAAGCGTACTCCGTGCTTCCCAAGAATCCTTGATATCGGAGTTCCATTGCTCGACGAAGCTGAAGGGAGGGAGTTCGAAGACGGCGCCCGCCACGATCAGGATAGTCACAAGCGCGGCAATCGCGAATTCGCGCTTAAGGTGGAAGCCGGCCTCGAGCTTCTTCTTGAAGTAGCTCAGAAACACGCGCCAGTTGAAGTAGAGGTGAAAGCCGACGGCGATAATGAATGCGAGCGACGTGACCATATGCACGGCGCTCCACTCTTCCTTATCCAGGCCCAGCACCGTCCAATCCGTCCACTGCGCCACCCGCCCCTTAGGCGAGGCATAGAGGACGCAGCCCGTCACAAGCAACACGAGGAAGGTCAACGTGACGATGAAACTCGTCAGGCCTCGCGTATGCAGCCCCCGCTTCTGTTGCGCTCCGGTTTCCATGGCGTCTCCTTTTTGCGCGATGCGCAAGAAAACACAGAATCTTGTGCGCATGCACCGCCGGCATCTTGCCGGCTTTCTGTCGGTCTGCAGGCGAGACGCCTGCGGTACCGATTGCGTTGAGCGGTACTCAGAAATCGAACTGGTCGATGTTGTCCTTGTCGAAGATGATCGGATCGCCGAGGACGATCTGGTCGCCGGCGACTTCGACCTCGCCGAGGCGGCCCGCGCTGAACGCAGTCGCGCCCGGCTCGAGTTCGCCGCGCAGCAACCCTACGGCCGCATGCACGGCCAGATAGCCCAGGTCGACCGGGTTCCACAGCACGAAACGCTTGACCGTCCCATCCTTGACGTAGTCGCGCATCGCGTTGGGCGTGGCTAGGCCGGTGAGGAAGACCCGTTCGGCCGCGCCCGCTTTGCGCAGGCCCTCTGCGGCGCCGGGCAGCGCCACGGACGTGATGGCGAACATGCCATCGAGGTCGGAATACGCCTTCAGGCAGTCCGTGGTGACTTGGGTCGCCAACGCCTGGTCCTCTTCGGAGGCCTTGGGGGTCTCGGACAGGTTGGTCATGTTCGGATACTTGGCTTGGCGGTACTTCTCCATCTCGTCCATCCAGATGTTCTGGTTGGCTGCGGTGAGCGACCCGGTGAGGATCAGGTATTTGGCATCGGGTCCAACGCCCTCGGCCATCACGTCCATCATCGCCTTGGCAACACTGGGCGCAGTGCACTGATTGACAAAGTAGTCACGGGCGTCCGGGAGCGCGTCCGCGTCCCACGTGATGACCTTAATGCCGCGTTTGCGCGCCTTTTCGAGCACGGGCGAGATCGCGTCGGGCGCATTCGGCGCGATGGCAATGGCGTCGTATTTCTTCGCGATCCACGTCTCGAGCATCTGGGCCTGCAACGTCACGTCGTTGGTGACCGGTCCATCGAAATCGACCGCGACGCCCAGTTCCTTGCCGGCCTTCTTTGCGCCAACTTCCGTGGCTTTGAAGAAGGGGATGCCGATGAGTTTCGGCATGACGCCGATCTTGAGCGATTCCTGCGCCGGTGCCTTGGCGCCGCTGGACGCGTCGGGCGCGGGCTGTTTTGCGGGCCCGCACGCTACGCCGCCCAGCGCAAGCAGCATCCCGACGACGATCAGCCTGCTGATGTTACGTTTGTTCATGCACGTTCTCCTCTCCGGGACCGGCCGCCGGTCGACGCCATCCATTCGTTGAACACGGCCGTGACAATCAACAGGCCGCCTACGAAGATCACTACATTGTGGGAACGAACCCCGGCCATTTCCAGCCCATATTTTAGGATACCGATGATGAGCAGGCCAAGCAAGGACCCAATCACGGAGCCCTGGCCGCCGCTGATGCGCGTGCCGCCGATCACGACGCACGCGATTACGTCGAGTTCCATGCCCGTTGCCGCGTCGGCCTTCGCGGTCGCGTACAACGCGGTGTTGAACAGCGCGCCCACGCCGCACACCAGCCCGCACGCCGTGTACAGCGCCAGCTTGAGCCGGCGCGCGTCGATGGCCGCGAACCGTGCGGCGACCTCGTTCTCGCCGATGCATTCCGTGAAACGGCCCACCCAGGACCGCCGCATCAGGAGCCACCCGGCGACGACGGTAACGATCAGGGCGAACAAGGGCGCCGGGAAGAATACCGGCCCCGCCTCGCCCGCCGGAATAGAGAACGCGTCGCCCTGGCTCAGCCAGCGGAACCCCTCGGGCAGATCGCTGAAGGAGCGCGCCTTGCTCAGGCCCATGGCCAGACCGCGAAACAGCGCCATGGTTGCCAGGGTAACGACGAGCGGCGGGATGTTCAGGTAGCTGCTGACCCCGCCGTTGAATGCTCTGGCAAGCACCCCCGCCACGACGGCCGCGCACGCCGCCGCCCAAAGCGGCCACTGCGCGTCTTGATAGAGCAGCCCAAGCACGATCCCGCACAGGGCCACGATCGACCCGACGGACAAGTCGATGCCGGCCGTGGCAATGATGAACGTCATCGGGACCGCGATCATGCCGGGCACCACCCAGTACCGGGTTCGTTCGAATAGGCTGAACCAGTCCAGGAAGCCATCGGTGAAGGCGCTGAAGGCCGCGAACATCGCGAGGAAAACGTAGAACAGAATGGACTCGCGCGAGGTCAGTATCCGGCGGATCATCGGCGTCCTCCCCGCAGCCGCTGGACCGCGGCATCGAGTATGACCGCCATCAAGATCAGGCCGCCCACGAAGATGTTCTGCCAATACGAGCTCGCCTCGAGCAGCGTGAGCATGTTGTACAGCAGCGCGACCAGGAACGCGCCCAGCAACGTCCCGAGCGCGGAACCCCGGCCGCCCATGATGTTCGCGCCGCCGATCACGGCCGCGGCAATCGCCTTCAGTTCCATGCCGGCGCCCGTGTTGGCCTGCACCTTGCCGTAGTAGCCGGGGATGAGCACGGCCGTCAGCCCCACCAAGGCGCCGGACACGGCAAACGCCAGCAGGGTCGATCGCACCTTCGAGAGCCCGATGAGGCGCGCGGCACTCTCGGAGTTGCCCACGGCAAGAATGCGCCGGCCCCAGAGTGAATACCGCAGCAAGACATGCACCACAACGGTGATCGCGATTACGTAGTAGCAGATCTTGGGGATGCCGAGCAGGTGGCCGTCCGCCAGCGCGCGATACCCCGGGGGCAGATGCACGACCTCGCTGCCGCGCGTGACGATCCGCATGAAGCCGCGGTAGACGCTCAGCCCCGCCAGCGTCACAATGATAGGATGAATGCGCGCCACGAGCGATGTGCCCGCATTCAGCAAACTGAACAGGACCCCCAAGGCAATCGCCAACGCCAGACACGCAAGCGGCGGTGCGCCGGCCTTCGCCGCCATGGCCGCGACCGCGGCCACGAGCCCCATCATTGAGCCGACGGAGATGTCGATGCCGCCGCCACAAATGATCATCATGGCCCCCTGCGCCATGATGGCGGGCATGGCCGCATTGGCCAGCACGTCGAAGAAGTTCTCGACATTCGCGAACTCCATCGGTTTCATTACGGTCATCGCGGCCGCCAACACCCCGATGAACGCGAGCAGCCCCAACTCGCGGAATTGGAGCACGCGCGTCAGCAGGCGCCGGGCGCGCGAAGCGGGCGCGCCCTGCTTCTCGGTGGTGCGGGGAACCGCGGCAGCGGCAATGGCCTCCTGTCCATCCGTGCCGGGATCGAAAGTCCCGGTTTGCCGTCCCTCGGAGAGCGTGGCCACGCGGTCGCTCATGGCCATGATCTCCGGTAGTTCGGAACTGATCAGCACGATGGCGGTCCCGCGCCCGGCCATGTCGCAGATGAGCTTATGGATTTCACCCTTGGCCCCCACGTCCACGCCCCGCGTCGGTTCGTCCAACACAAGTACCTTGGGCGTAGTCGCCTGCCAGCGTCCGAACACGACCTTCTGCTGGTTGCCGCCGCTCAGCGTCGATACGGGCTGCTCGATGGACTCTGCGCGCACGTTCATGTCGCGCACGACCCGCTCGGCAAGCGCGCGCTCTTCGCCGCCATCGAGCCAGCCCCACGCCGAGAGGGCGCGTAGCGACGCGACGCTCGCGTTTGCACGCAACGGATGGGAGCGGAAGACCGCCTGGACCAGGCGATCCTCGGGCAGGTAGGCCAGGCCTTGTCTGACCGCTTGCTGCGGCGACCGTATCCGCACGGGCTTGCCGTCGATCTCGATGGTCCCCGACGCGAGGGGCTCGAGCCCGAACAGGGCCTGTCCGAGTTCGCTGCGCCCGGCCCCGACAAACCCGTAGAGCCCAAGGATCTCACCGGCGCGCACGTCGAGGCTCACGTCCGTGAAGGCGTTGCCCGCACCGGTGGCGTTCGCCACCCGCAAGCGGACGTCCCCAATCGGCACGGGCCGCTTGTTGAACATGTGGTTGATGTCCCGGCCCACCATCGCCGCCACAACCCCGTCCATCGTCAAGTCCGCGGCCGGTTGGGTGTCGATGGTTTCGCCATCGCGCATGATGGTCACCCGGTCGCACAACTCGAGCACCTCCTCCAACCGGTGGCTGACGTATACGACCCCGACGCCCGCGTCCCGAAGCCGTCGAATCTGGGCGAACAGGTTCTCGATTTCCTTGAGGGTGAGCGCGGACGTGGGCTCGTCCAGGAACAGGACGCGTGCCTTCTCGGAAACGGCCGCCGCGATCTCGGCCATCATCCGTCGCGCAATCGACAGGCCGCCGGCCGCCTCCCGCACGTCAAACGACTCGCCCAAGGCCGGCACCAGCTTCGCCGCCTCGCGGTAGGTCGCGGGCCAACGGATCAGACCGGTGCGTCCACAAACCAGCCCCCGGCCGAGCAGCATGTTCTCGGCAATGCTCAACTGCGGGAACAGGTCCGCTTCCTGGTGGACCACCGCGATCCCGTGCAGGGCGGCTTGGCGCGTGTTCGCAAAAGCCATCGGGGCGCCGTCCAGCAGAACGTCGCCGGCGTCCGCCTTGAATAGGCCCGAGGCCACATTGATCAGCGTACTCTTGCCCGCCCCATTCTCGCCGACCAAGCCGTGGATCTCGCCCGCGCACACCTCGAGTTCAGCGCGTCGCAAGGCCGGAACGCCCCCGAACTTCTTGTCGATGCCAGCAAGCCGAAGAATGACCGGATTCATGGCGCACGATGATAAGGCCCGGTTCCCGATGGTTCAACCCGCAACGCCCGGCAGGGGCTGCGAGGTCAGCGCGATCCGCGTTGCTTTCCTCGGCAACGAGTGGTATCGTCTCACAAATCACGTCCGCAATCGCATGCCCTGCCGCTGCGCCGCGCACGATGGGCGGCGCCTGCCGGCCAATTAGGAACAGAAAGGAACTGCGGGCCATAGCAACGCGGAGCACATATTCGTGGTTCGGTTTCCCGGTCTCGCGTGAGGCATGGGATCTGTATCACATGCAGGAGCTTGCCGCGCCTGAGGCCGGCGCGTATGCGTTGCGCCAACTCGCAGAACGAATGAACCGAACGCGGGAGCATCGGACCTATGCCACGCCGCCGGTGTACGCGGGAGAGTTGCTCACCGGGGGTGCGCTCACAGAGGCCTTGCGCTATCTTGCGGACCGCTACTGCACGAAGCATCATGCGGGTGCGCTCGGCAGGGGTCTGGAAGCGACGCGCGTCGAACGCGGCGCGATGACGGTAGACCGCCCCCCGCAGGTCTTCGCGAGGCTGTACCCGCCGCACGTCGTGCTTGAGGGCGGGCAGACGGAAGCGGAGTTTGTTGAAGGGGTTACGGACAACGTGCCAAACCGGCAGGTCCTGGCGCGGGAAACGGTCTTGCTCCACCTTACGATGGAGAACCCCGCGTTTGAGCCCTTCGAGGAGTTGTATGACGACACGGCCCTGAAACAGCGGGCCCCGTACGAGCCGCTCGTTGAATCCCTCGAGTTCTTCTTCGCGAGACAATCCCCGTTTCCGGGCTCCGACTTGACCCTGTTCGATTTCCTGAGGCAACCCATGCTGGCCAGCCCCGATTCGCTCGAGGGCCAGGTTGCCTATGTCCTCGATCACTGGGCGGCCCTACTGCCGCCCGAGTTGATCGGACGGCTCTTGTTGGCACGCGGCGTCCTGAAAGAAGAGACGCTGCTGCGCGGGCACGGCGCCGGCGCCCCGCAGGTCCTGGTATTTCGCCGCGATCTCCTGCGCGACTACGGCTACTCTGAATTCGAGGCCTTCACGCATGACAGGGACTGGATGTCCAACGTGGTGCTGATGGCCAAGACCGTCTACGTCTGGCTGGACCAGTTGTCCCGCAAGTACCAGCGGGCCATTACGCGCCTCGACCAGGTCCCCGATGAGGAACTGGACCGACTCGCGCGCTGGGGGTTCACCGGCCTCTGGCTCATCGGGGTCTGGGAGCGGTCGCCCGTTTCGCAGAAGATCAAACAGTACATGGGCAACCCGGAGGCCCTGCCGTCGGCCTATTCACTGTACGACTACGCCATCGCGGAAGACCTGGGCGGCGACGCCGCCTATTCGAATCTGCGCGACCGGGCATGGCAACGCGGCATCCGGCTGGCCAGCGACATGGTGCCGAACCACATGGGCCTCTATTCGCAGTGGGTCATCGAGCACCCCGACTGGTTTCTTCAGCTCGATCAACCGCCGTTTCCCTGCTACCAATTCACGGGAGAGGATCTCTCGTCGGACGCCCGCGTCGGGTTGTTTATCGAGGACGGCTATTGGAACAACAGCGATGCAGCGGTCGTGTTCAAACGCGTGGACCACTGGACCGGGGGCGTGCGCTACGTCTATCACGGCAACGACGGCACCAGCATGCCGTGGAATGACACCGCGCAGT
>Ga0272441_10012576_pt1 | contig 12333 bp, 12 predicted proteins | sample SSMProp6N_FD_193582 | JGI IMG/M metagenome (GOLD analysis project Ga0272441, IMG submission 193582) | Marine sediment archaeal communities from Little Sippewissett salt marsh, Falmouth, MA, United States - SSM-Prop-6N | ecosystem: Environmental > Aquatic > Marine > Wetlands > Sediment ...
GGTCGGACGGGCATCCACTGACGGCGGGGGACTTCGCCTGGTGGTACGAGCACATCCACAGTAACCGGGACATTACGCCGGTGCAGGCGCCGCGTTGGGTTGGCGCGAAGGTGACGGCCGTCGACGACTACACCGTGCGGTTCGAGTTTCGCGACCCCAACCCGTTCTTCGTCAACGAGCTGGCGCACCACGGCGACTACTACGCCCAGCCGGCGCATTGGCTGAAGCGCTTCCACGCCGACTTCGTGCCGAAAGCGAAGCTGGAGGCCGAGGCCCGCAGGCGGGGCCTGCACGACTGGGTGGCGCTGTTCGGCAAGATGCGGTCGCTGACGGACCCGGAGGTCAACTGCCCGTCGCTGCGGTCGCACGTCGTCCGGCAGCAGGGGCTGAACATCCTGGTCTTCGAGCGCAACCCGTACTACGCGAAGGTGGACCCGGCGGGCAACCAGCTCCCGTACATCGACCGCATCCAGTGCCTCGTCGTGCAGAACCGCGAGATGATGACCGCCAAGGCGTGCACCGGGCAGGCCACGATCGCCGGCACGCAGACGGAGACGTCGGACATCCCGCTGTTCAAGCGCGGCGAGCGGAAGTGCGGGTACAAGACGTACATCTGGAACCGGCTGCACGGCGTGGACGTGGCGATCCAGCCGAACCTGACCTGCCTGGACCTGGGCTTGCGGAAGATCTTCCAGGACGTGCGGTTCCGACGGGCGCTGTCGCTGGCGATCGACCGCGGCGAGATCAACCAGATGCTCTACTTCGGCCACGCCACGCCGCGGACGACGATGGTGATCCCCTCCAGCCGGTTCTACGAGAAGCGGTTCGCCGCGGCGTACATCGACTACGACCCCAACGAGGCCCGGCGCCTGTTGGACGAGATGGGCGTTCGCGACCGGGACGGCGACGGCCGGCGCGACCGGCCGGACGGCTCGCCGCTGAACATCACGCTGGAGTGGACGCCGATGGAGACGCCCAAAGGCCCGACGATGGAGCTGGTCGTCGAGCACTGGCGGGCGGTGGGGTTGGACATCCGCCTCAAGCAGCTCACGGGGGGGCTGCAGAGCGAGCGGGCCCGGGCGAACCTGATGCAGATGACGCTGTGGCACGCCGACCGGTCGACAGACATCCTGTTCCCGCCCGAGCCGTTCTGGTTCGTGCCGATGCGCCGCAACTGGGAGGTGTGCCTCTGGTCCGCCTGGTCGCTGTGGTACCTCAGCGAGGGCGAGAAGGGCGAGCAGCCCCCTCCCGAGTACAAGCAACTGCTGGACTGGTGGGTCGAGATGCGCACCTGCCCCGACCCCGACCGCCGGCTGGTGCTGGGCAAGAAGATCCTCGCCGCCCAGGCCGAGAACGTCTACACGATCGGCACGGTGGGCCTGGCCCCGCACGCGCTGGTGGTCAAGGACACGCTCCGCAACGTCCCCAAGCGGGGCTACTGGGGCTGGGACAACCGCTGGAGCTTCCCGTACCATCCCGAGACGTGGTACCTGGCGGAGTGAGGAAAAGGCCGGCGATTCCGAATCTTAGATTTCAAATCTCAAATTCCAGATAGCAGACAAGCCCCAACAGACAAGCACCAAACGACAAACGAAGAGCGCGAAACCGATTCAGCAAGCCCCGGAAAGGACCAAGGCTTTGGTGACACAGGATTCAAGCAACAAGGCCCGGCCGAGGTCGGTCGGCGTTTGGTCCTTCCGTGCTTGGCCCTTGGAGCTTGTCTGTAGTTTGGTGCTTGGTGTTTGGGACCTTGCCCGCTCCGACCGGACTTGTTTCGGCCAATCTGCAATCGTCCTTCGCCGCCGGGAGTCCGCCGCATGATCCGGTACATCGCCCGGCGCATCCTCGGGATGACCCCGACGCTGGTGGTGATCTCGATCATCACGTTCACGCTGATCCAGCTCCCGCCGGGGGACTTCCTCACCAGCCAACTGGAGCAGCTCCAGCAGTCGGGCGAGGAGATCAGCGAGGAGCGGATCGCCGCGTTGCGGGCGCGGTACGGCCTGGACGAGCCGGTCACCGTGCAGTACCTCAAGTGGGTCACGAACTTCGCCCGCGGCGACATGGGCTACTCGTTCGAGTGGAACCGCCCGGTCAACGAGCTGATCTGGGACCGCCTCGGCTACACCGTGGTGATCGCCCTGGGCAGCATCCTGCTGACGTGGATCATCGCGTTCCCGATCGGGATCTACTCGGCGCTGCGGCAGTACTCGATTTCCGACTACGCCTTCACGACCGTCGGGTTCCTGGGGCTGTCCACGCCCAGCTTCCTGCTGGCGATGGTGCTGATGTACCTGGGCTACGAGTGGTTCGGCGTGAGCGTCGGGGGGCTGTTCAGCCCGGAGTTCGTCGCCGCGCCGTGGTCCTGGCCCAAGTTCGTGGACCTGATGAAGCACTTGTGGATCCCCACGGTGGTCGTCGGGCTGGCGGGCACGGCGGGGCTGATCCGCGTGATGCGCGCCAACCTGCTCGACGAGCTCCAGAAGCCGTACGTCATCACCGCCCGGGCCAAGGGCGTCGGGCCGGTCAAGCTGGTCCTGAAGTACCCCGTCCGCATCGCGCTGAACCCGTTCATCAGCACGGTCGGCTGGATGCTGCCCCACCTGTTCAGCGGCTCGACCATCGCCGCCGTCGTCCTCAGCCTGCCGACGACCGGCCCGCTGCTGCTGCGGGCCCTGATGAGTCAGGATATGTACCTCGCGGGCAGCTTCATCATGATCCTCAGCACGCTGACCGTCCTCGGCACGCTGATCAGCGACATCCTCCTGGCGTGGATCGATCCGCGCATCCGGTATGAGTAAGCCCGGCAAGGACAAACAGGCCGCGGAAAAACTCTTCGTCGCCTCCCAGTGGCGGCTGATGTGGTGGCGTTTCCGCCGACACAAGCTGGCCGTCTTCAGCGCCTGCGTGCTGATCCTGTTCTACCTCGTGGCCGCGTTCTGCGAGGTCGTCGCGCCCTACACGCCCGACGCGCGGGACCGCAACTACGTCCAGGGCCCGCCGCAGGGCGTGCACTTCTTCGACGCGGACGGCACGTTCCACCTCCGCCCGTTCGTCTACCGCGTCCGGCAGGTGACCGATTCGGAGGCCTGGACGCGAACGTTTGTCGAGGACACCGGCCGGCGGCACCCGATCCGGTTCTTCGTCCGCGGGCAGGCGTACAAGCTGTGGGGGCTGTTCGCCACGGACGTCCACCTGTTCGGCACGGAGGGGGCGCACGTGTACCTGTTCGGCACGGACAAGCTGGGGCGCGACCTGTTCAGCCGCATCGTCTACGGGGCGCGGATCAGCCTGTCGATCGGGCTGATCGGCGTGTCGATGAGCTTCCTGCTCGGCGTGGTGCTCGGCGGGATTGCCGGCTACTACGGCGGCGTGCCGGACTTCCTCATCCAGCGGACGATCGAGATCCTTCGCTGCATCCCGCACATTCCGCTCTGGATGGCGCTCAGCGCGGCCCTGCCGGCGCACTGGCCCGCGCTGTACGTGTACTTCGGCATCACGGTGATCCTGTCGTTCCTCGGCTGGACGGGCCTGGCCCGCGTGGTGCGGGGCAAGTTCCTCTCGCTGCGGAGCGAGGATTTCGTCGTGGCGGCGAGGCTGTGCGGGACCAGCGAGGCGAAGATCATCTTCCGACACCTCCTGCCCAGCTTCCTGAGCCACATCATTACCTCCGCCACGCTCGCCGTGCCGGGCATGATCCTCGGCGAGACGGCGCTGAGCTTTTTGGGAATCGGCCTGCGCCCGCCGATCGTGAGCTGGGGCGTGCTGCTCCAACGCGCCCAGAACATCCAGGCGGTCATCATGGCCCCGTGGCTGCTGCTGCCGGGGCTGTTTGTCATCCTGGTCGTGCTGGCGTTCAACTTCGTCGGCGACGGCCTCCGCGACGCGGCCGATCCGTATCATTGAGAAGCGAACTGGGTCCTGGAGCTCAGACGGAAAACATCAAATGCCAAGACCCAAATATCAACCAAGGGCCAAACGACAAACAACGGCAAAGAAGAAACGACGAAGACAGAACAACAGCCAACAGCGAACACGCAACACCCGACAGCCAAAAGGCGCCAACACGGAGCTGCGCACGAGATGATCGAGGAGCCGGACAACACGGCCGGGCTGGGGCGGCGTGCGTTTGGTCCTTGTCGTCTTGCCGCTTGGAGCTTGATTGTGGTTTGGTGCTTGCCGTTTGGCCCTTCGCCCGGCCCGGCCGGGCCCGCCCCGAATGCAGATGAGCGATACGCGAATACAAGCTAACCTGTCCGGCGACGCGAAGGCGAAGGCGCCCGAGCCCATCCTCACCGTCACGGACCTCGTCGTGCGGTTCGAGCAGGACGAGGGCGTGGTGCGGGCGCTGAACGGCGTGAGCTTCGTTGTCCCGGCGGGGCGGGCGATCGGGATCGTCGGCGAGAGCGGGTGCGGCAAGACGATGAGCGCATACTCGATCCTCCGGATCCTGCCGAAGAAGGCGAAGATCGTCTCAGGGACCATCGAGCTCCGCCGGGCAGACGGCTCGACCGTGGACCTGTTGAAGGTCAAGTCGACCAGCAGGGAGATGCGGCGGATCCGCGGCGGGGAGGTCGCCATGATCTTCCAGGAGCCGATGACCGCCTTCAGCCCCGTGCACACGATCTGCAACCAGATCACCGAGGCGATCCGCCTCCACCAGGGCCTCGACGGCCAGGCCGCCCGCCGACGCGTCATCGAGCTGCTGGGGCTGGTGGGCATACCCGACCCGGCCGGGCGCGTGGACGACTACCCGTTCCAGCTCAGCGGCGGGATGCGCCAGCGCGCGATGATCGCCATGGCCCTCGCCTGCCGCCCGCGCGTGCTGATCGCCGACGAGCCCACCACCGCGCTGGACGTGACGATCCAGGCCCAGGTCCTGCGGCTGATCAAGAAGATGCAGGCCGAGTTGGGCCTCTCGCTGATCCTGATCACGCACGACCTCGGCGTGGTGGCCCACATGGTCGATTACGTCCACGTGATGTACCTCGGGCGGGTCGTCGAGGAAGGGCCCGTGGCGCGGATCTTCGACGCCCCGCGGCACCCCTACACCAGGGCGCTGCTCAAGAGCATTCCGCGGCTGACGGGCAACCCCGAGAAGATCGCCCCCATCGCCGGGTCCGTGCCGGACCCGTACACGCTGCCGCCCGGCTGCGCGTTCCACCCGCGCTGCCCGCACCGGCTGGCCGGCCTCTGCGCGGAGAAGGTCCCGCAGCCGACGACCGTCGGCCCGGATCACCGGGTGAGCTGCTTCCTGTACTCCGACGAAGGCCGGGAACCGGGGACCGCAACCCGGGAACCGGGCACGGCGGGGACACCCCGAGAGACGAATGCAGACCACCGCAGCGGTTGAACAACCCGAGCCCGCGACCGACGCCGAGGCCCCCGTGCTGGAGGTCCGGAATCTCAAGAAGCACTTCCCTATCGAGCGGGGCTTTCTGAAGCGCGTCGTCGGGCACGTCAAGGCCGTGGACGACATCAGCTTCCGGCTCCGCGCGGGCGAGACGCTCGGACTGGTCGGCGAGAGCGGGTGCGGCAAGACCACGGCCGCCCGGGCGATCCTCCGCGCGCTGGAGCCCACCGCCGGGCGCATTCTCTTTCACCACGACGGCGAGACGATCGACGTCTGCGCCCTCGGCAAGGCCGAGCTGAAGGCCGCCCGCCGGCACATGCAGATGATCTTCCAGGACCCGTACTCCTCGCTGAACCCGCGGATGCCGATCATCGACCTTGTCGCCGAGCCGCTCCGCGCCCACGGCTGGCGGCGGAAGGCCTGCGAGCGGCGCGTCGCCGAGGTGCTGGAGCTGGTCGGCCTGGACCCGCAGTACATGCGGCGCTACCCCCATGCCTTCAGCGGCGGCCAGAGGCAGCGGATCGGCATCGCCCGGGCGCTGGCGCTCAGTCCGTCGCTCGTGATCGCCGACGAGCCGGTCTCCGCCCTCGACGTCTCCATCCAGGCCCAGATCCTCAACCTGCTGGAGGAGATGCAGCAGCGCTTGGGGTTGACGTACCTGTTCATCACGCACGACCTCAGCGTCGTCCGCTACACCTGCGACCGCGTGGCCGTGATGTACGTCGGCAAGCTCGTGGAGGTCGCGCGGACCGAGGACCTCTTCGAGCATCCGCTGCACCCGTACACGGCCGCGCTGCTCGCCGCCGTGCCCGACCTCGACCCCCACCGCGAGTGGCTGGGCGAGACCGTCAGCGGCGAGGTCGCCGACCCGTCTAAGGACCACCCCGGCTGCCGCTTCGCCCCCCGCTGCCCCCACGCCACCGACCTCTGCCGCACCGTTCCTCCCCCCCTGGAGGACAAGGCCGCCCCCGGCGCCCCCGAGCACCACGCCGCCTGCCACCGCGTGGGGGAGATCGAGTTGCGGGTGTAGAGAATCGTGACTCGGGTTAACATAGCTCTTTACGAATATTGCTGCTGAGCTATAATATGACCACATGGGTCGTTGAGTATACCGACGAGTTCGGACAGTGGTGGGAGACGCTCACGCCTGCCCAACAAGCGGCCATCGAGGCTGACGTTCGGCTGCTGGAACGGCTTGGGCCGCTGTTGTCGCGGCCGTATGCCGATACGGTAAGAGGTTCGCGGCATTCGAACATGAAAGAGCTGAGCACGCAGTGCCGCGGCCGGCCGCTTCGGACGTTCTTCGCGTTCGATCCGAGGCGGTCTGCGATTCTGTTGATCGGCGGCGACAAGACAGGCGATGACCGGTTCTACGAGCGCATGATCCCCCTGGCTGACCGCCTCTACGACGAATACTCCCGGGAACTCCGGGAGGAGGGACTGATCTGATGCCACACCATCCCTTCCAGAAGCTGCGCGACAAGATGACCCCCGAGCAACTCAGCGAGGCCGACGCCTTGGCCAACGAGAAGATGGCCGAGATGCTGCTCGGGGAGATCCGCAGGCTGGTCGGCTTGACGCAGGAGGAGCTGGCCGAGACGTTAGGGATCAAGCAGCCGAGCGTCTCGAAGCTGGAAAGCGAGGAGGACATGCAGGTCCGCACGCTGGCGCGCTTGATCCGCGCGCTGGGCGGGGAGCTCGAGATCATCGCCCACATGCCCAGGGGAGACATCCGCATCACGCAGTTCCAGGAGGCGTCCTGAGCGGCGGAAAAAGCGTTTTGCCGATCGGGCGATTGGGCCGACAATGGAGGCAGACGACTCCGCGGGGACCGGCCGGTGGCGAAGCGGGCGCCCGTGGTTGCATTTCCCCCGGAACGAAAGGAGCACGCGGATGCCGATCAGACTCAATCGGGTGGCGATCCAGGATGAGAACGCCTGGAAGGACCTCGTCGAATGGGCCAAGGCGCTCAAGGGCGGCGCGGCGGGGGTGGCGCAGAAGGTATGCAGCGACCTCGTCGTCGCGGCCGTGCGCAAGGCCGTCGGCAGCCTGCACAACTACCAGATCGAGAACCAGGTCGACGGCATGCTGCGCTGGAAGAAGGAAGGGGACGAGTGGAAGACCTTCCTCCGGACCGGGCGCTGCAAGGTGGCGATCATCTACACCTTCGTCGGGCCGGACGGGACGGCCAAGGAGGTCCGATACCCCGCGCTGGCCCGGGCGATCGCCGGGCGGATCGAGGTCGCAATCCTCAACCCCAGGACGGGCCTGACGATCCGGACCCTTCGCACGGGCACGAAGGCCAGGCAGCTCAGCGCCCGCGAGTGGGCCGTGGAATACTGGCCGGAGTACAAGATGGCGAAGTAGGGGGGCTTGGCCACCCGCCAGACCTCGGCACGCAAGCGGACCGGTCCGGTAGGCCCGGAGGGCCGAAAGACGGTCGTTGCCGGCCGCCGCCCTCAGGGCAATTCGCGGATCCGGAGGCCCTTGAACTCGATAGGCGAGCCCTCGGATTCGAGGCACAGGAAGCCTTCGGCCGGCTGGCAGGCGGTCCCGCCGGAGACCTCCGTGCCGTTGACCCACAACCGCACCTCGCCGTTGATGCAGCGGATGTAGTAGTGGTTCCACTCGTTGACGCCCTTGGAGAGGTTCTTCGAGGGGAAGCTGCGGCTGCCGTTTGCCGAGAGGGGAGGGAAGGGCTTCATCTTCACGCCGACGGGGAAGACGTCGCCGTTCGTCGTGAACCAGTCGGGCTCCTTCTTGTGGCGCTTGCGGTAGTTGTCGGCGTAGCCGTGGTCCAGCACCTGGCACTCGATGCCCTTGGGCAGGCGGCCCTTGCCCTTCTTGAGGTTCGCGAGCGACTCGGGCGTCGCCCAGACGAACACGCCCGAGTTGCCCGCCGACTTGAGGTGCCGCCACTGCACGACGAGCTCGAAGTTCTTGAAGGGCTTCTTCGTCTGGATCACGCCGACGGGCTTGCCCGTGCAGTAGATCAGCCCACCTTCCTTGAAGGTCCACGTGTCCTTCTCGCAGTTGACGGGGGCGAAGTCGGCCTCGGTCAGGGGCTTCCAGCCGTCTTCCGTTCCGTCGATGCAGGCCTTCGGCAGGGACGGGGCCTTCTCGTCGGCCTTCTGGGGCTCGCCGGAGGCCAGGCCCGAAAGCCAGCCCACGGAAGCCAGGGACGTCCCGGCCAGGAAGTCGCGTCGTGTCGGTTTCATTGCTTGCTTTCTTTCTGCTTGCCCTTCGGGGCCTCGGTCGGCTCGGAAGCGTCCAGCTCCTTGATCCGCACGTTGCGGTACCAGACGTGCTTGGCCTCATCCTGAAACCCGATATGCCCGAGGAGCGGGCGGTCCTTCATGGGCGATTCGCTCAGGTCCAGGTCGATGATCTTCTCGCCGTTCAGCACGACCTTCAGGTCCGAGCCCTTGCAGGTGATGACGTAGCGGTTCCACTGCCCGGCGGGCTTGACCATGTTCTTCGACGGCCCGGCCGTGCGGATGACCCCGCCGCAGTCGTGGTGGCCCGGGTTCTTCTTGCCGTGCGTGTCGAGAATCTGCACCTCGAAGCCGGTGTTGACCTGGCTCTTGGGGTCGCCGACGCGCAGGAACACGCCGGAGTTGCCCGTCGGCTCGAACTTGAACTCCAGGTCGATGATGAAGTCCTTGTACTTCCGCTTCGTGGTCAGGTAGGCGTCGTAGCGCTGCCAGCCCTTCTCGCCGGGGCGGGGCTTGAGCGCGATCGAGCCGTCGGGCTCGACGACCCAGTTGCCCGTCGTCTGCCAGCCCGTCAGGTCCTCGCCGTTGAACATCGGCACGAAGCCGTCGCAGGCCGCGGCGGCCTCCTTGGCGGTGGGCTTGCGGATCTCGATGTCCTTGAACTGGACCTCCATGTCCATGTTACCGTGCAATTGCAGCGCGAAGTGGCCGGCGAGGCGGCCGGGGTCGTCCTTCAGCTCCGCCGTCGTCTTGCCGTTGACGCACACCTTGACATACCGGCCAATGGCGGTGACGGACATCTCGGTCCACTCGCCCGGCTTGTAGATGCGCTCGGTCAGCTTGCGGTCCGGCTGGGCCACCCACGTCCGCCCGCCGGTCTCGTAGAGCCCGCCGGTCAGCGGCGTCCGGTCCACCTCGGCCTGGAAGCCGTGAACGCCGACCGCGCCGGCGACCTTCTCGCTGCGGAAGTAGAACCCGCTGTTGCCGCTCAGCACGCGGAACTTCAGCCGGACGATGAAGTCGCCGTACGCCTTGTCGCTGACCAGCAGCCCGTGGCGCTTCTCGGTCTTGACGCTCGTGCCGACGAGCAGCCCGTCGCTGGCCTTCCACGAGCCGCCGGGCAAGGCGTGCCAGCCCGCGAGCGTCTTGCCGTCGAACAGGGGCTGGAAGCCGCCGGGCGCTTCCCCACCCGGGGCGATGCCCGCCGCCCCGCAGCCCACGGCCACCAGAACAACCGCGCGAACGATGTGACGATCCATGGTTTCTCTCCTCATCGGCTCTGCCCCGGCTCTCCGCCGAGGGCTCGCTGCCAAACCATGCGCAGCCTATCGGCATGCACGGCGCGGCACAAGGGGTTGTCCCGCGAGCGAAGAACGGTGGGGCAGGCCGGCCGCCGGCCCGCATGCCGTCCCGTTGTGTGCGGGCACGCCGCGCGGTATGGTGGGGCCGGTAGAGCGAAACACAGGACACGGCACGTCGAGGGAAGGAGCCCATGGACAAGCTGGTCATCAACGGTGGCGGGCGGCTGCGCGGGGACGTGAAGGTCAGCGGCGCGAAGAACGCCGCCTTGCCGATCATGGCGGCGGCGCTGTTGTCGGACGGCCCGAGCACGATCCGCAACGTCCCGGACCTCGCCGACATCCGCAGCATGTCGGACCTGCTGATCGACCTGGGGGTGTCGGTCTCGCGCAGCGGGGAGGGCGACCTGCTGCTCAACGTCGAGGACGAGGGCCAGTCCCACGCCCGGTACGACCGCGTGCGGAAGATGCGCGCCAGCATCTGCGTGCTGGGCCCGCTGCTCGCCAAGCGCAAGGCCGCCCGCATCGCCATGCCCGGCGGCTGCGCGATCGGCTCGCGCCCGGTGAACCTGCACCTTCGGGGCCTGGAGGCGCTGGGGGCGGACATCGAGCTGGACGGCGGCGATATCGTCGCGCGGGCCAAGAAGCTCACCGGGGCGGACATCTTCCTCGGCGGGCCGTTCGGCTCGACCGTCCTGGGCACGGCGAACGTCATGATGGCCGCCGCGCTGGCCGACGGGCGGACGGTGATCGAGTCGGCCGCCTGCGAGCCGGAGATCGCCGACCTGGCCGCCTATCTCAACGCCATGGGCGCGCAGATCGAGGGCGCGGGCACGCCCCACGTCGTCGTCCACGGCGCCGAGGAGCTGACCGGCTGCGAGCACGACGTCATCCCCGACCGCATCGAGGCCGGCACGTTCATGATCGCCGCCGCCCTGACCAACGGCGAGGTGCGGTTCGACAACGTCCAGGTGGGCCACATGATGGCCGCTGTGGAGAAGCTCCGCGAGATCGGCGTGCTCGTGGAGAGCGACAACGGCGGGGTGGTGGTCTCGTCCTCCCGGCGGCTGGAGCCCGCGGACGTGACGACCCAGCCGTACCCGGGCTTCCCCACGGACCTCCAGGCCCAGTTGATGACGCTGCTGTGCCTGGCCGACGGCAACAGCGCGATCACGGAGAAGGTCTTCCCGGACCGCTTCATGCACGTCGCCGAGCTGCTCCGAATGGGCGCGAACATCCGCAAGGAGGGCCCCACGGCGATCGTCACGGGCGTCAAGCGGCTGGTCGGTGCGCCGGTGATGGCCAGCGACCTCCGCGCGTCGGCGGCGCTGGTCCTGGCCGGACTGGTCGCCCGGGGCACGACGGTCGTGCAGCGCGTCTACCACATCGATCGCGGCTACGAGAGTATCGAGACCAAGCTCCGGGGCATCGGCGCGGACATCCAGCGGGTCAAGGAGTAGGGGGCCGGGCGACCCACAGTCTGCCGGCGCGCCCTGCGGGGAATGCTCCCTCTTCTCCGATCACGGCCAGTATTCGTAGATCAGCCATAGCACGACCGCCAGGCCCGACAGGCCGGCGAGCATGTAGAGCATCAGGAAGATCACCTCGCGGACCAGGTGGTCCAGGCGGGGCAGGCGGACGGCCTTGTAGACGATGCCCACGGCCGCACAGAGCGGCAGGAGGAACCACAGCTCGTGGTAGAAGCTCAGCACGAGCGGTTCGGTAAACGGGGCCCAGGCGATCACGGCGTTCGGCCCTTTGTCCTGGGGGCGGGGTCCAGCTTGGGCGGCGGCTCGCCGAATTGTCCCATCAGCCCGAGCATCAGGGCGTCGAAGAGGCACATCAGGTTGAGCAGGCCGGCGACGCCGGCATAGGCCCGGGCCACGGTGTCGGCCGGGGCAACCAGCGCGACGCGGTCCTTCTTGAGCTGGGCGTCCATGTACGCCTGGCCCTGGGGCGAGGCGGGGCCGAGGCCCTTCTCCTCCGCCCTGCGGAGCGCCCGGCTGTTGTAGTCCTGCTGGCGGTACCAGCCGACGATCCCGTGGATGCCGGTGAGCATCTCGGCGGCAAACCACCACCGCTCGCGCTCGGGATCGACCGTCATCACCCCGCCGACCGCCACGCCCGACCAGAACAGCGCCCCGATCGTGATGCCGAGGATCAGGCCCCGCTTCATCCGCCCGAGGTAGATGTGCCCCGCGCCGGGAACGAGATAGGCCAACACCAGCGCGATCACGGGCGCCACCGGAGATATCTGATTCTGCTTGGCCATGTCGTTCCGCGGTCGGTACAAGGCCGCGTAATTTGGCTGAAACCTCCCCGCTTGTCAAGTCATATATCGCTGGAGTCTCCCCCAAGTTCTGCTGGGGATGGGGATTCTCCTAGGACGCGGCATCGCGCGTCGCCGGCAGCGCGGCTGGGGATAGAGCCGAGACGTCGGCCAGTGCCGACGGTCCGACGAATGCAC
>Ga0272441_10012578_pt1 | contig 12331 bp, 9 predicted proteins | sample SSMProp6N_FD_193582 | JGI IMG/M metagenome (GOLD analysis project Ga0272441, IMG submission 193582) | Marine sediment archaeal communities from Little Sippewissett salt marsh, Falmouth, MA, United States - SSM-Prop-6N | ecosystem: Environmental > Aquatic > Marine > Wetlands > Sediment ...
CGCAAAGAGTACCAGCTAAAGGCAAAAGTTGTAGTACTTGCGGCTTCTGCGTGTAGTTCGGCACGAATTCTCCTGAATTCAAAAAGCAAACAGCATCCCAATGGGCTTGGAAACAGCAGTAATGTTGTTGGGAAGTATCTTCATGACTCTACGGGAAGCAGCCGGGCCGGATTTATCCCGGGTCTGATGAATCGGAAAGTATACAATGAAGATGGGGTAGGCGGTATGCATGTTTATACACCCTGGTGGCTTGATAATAAGAATTTAGATTTCCCGCGGGGTTATCATATTGAGGTCTGGGGTGGAATGCGGATGCCTAATTATGGCTTTGGATTTAACCCAAATGAGTTTAATAAATTTTTTAACCTGCCCACAGGAGGTTACGGCGAAAGTTTACGCAAGGACGTAAAAAAATATTACGGATCTGTCCTGGGTTTTGGAGGCCGGGGAGAGGCCGTTGCAAGAGAAGACAACTATTGTGAAATAGATCCGACTACCGTTGATCAATTCGGAATCCCGGTACTTCGTTTCAATTATAATTGGTCAGATTTTGAAAGAAATCAGGCCAGGCATATGCAGTCCACATTTGAAGAACTTATCCACAATATGGGAGGAGAAGTTCTGGGTGATACACCGTCAAAAGAAGAGGATTATGGCCTTTTAGCTCCTGGTAGAATAATCCATGAGGTAGGAACTACAAGAATGGGCGATGACCCTAAAAAGTCGGTGGTAAATAAATTTCAACAGTTACACGATGTCAATAATGTTTTTATAACTGATGCGGGTCCGTTTGTTTCGCAGGGAGATAAAAACTGCACCTGGACCATTCTGGCCTTGTCATGGCGCGCATCAGACTACATTGTAGAACAATTAAAACAGCAAAATATCTAAAAAATGGATAGAAGGAAGAGTATTAAATCAATCTTACTTGGAACTGTTGCCGGCGGTCTGGTTGTTCATGGTTGTAAACCCGAAGCAGCAAGTACTGAGGAAATTGCAGCAGTTAAATCAGGTGAAAATCACTTTGGGAGGACACCGGAAGAGAAAGAGCTTATTGAGAAATTAAATTCTGAACAATTTTTTAATGAGCATGAATTGGGTACCATTGCAATACTGAGTAATCTGATAATGCCCCCGAATGACAAATTTGGCGGGGCTACAGACGCCGGAGTTCCTGAATTCATTGAATTTATGGCTAAAGACGTTCCTAAATTGCAGACAGATTTACGCGGAGGCCTAATGTGGCTCGATCATAAAAGCAATACTGATTTTGGTGCGGAATTTAAGTCGATTACTGAAGAGCAACAAAAACAAATACTGGATCTAATCGCTTTTTATGATTCCAAAATTCCCATGGATGAGCAACCACTGGAAATACAATTTTTCTCATTAATGCGGAACCTTACACTTACCGGATATTATACCTCTAAAATTGGTATTGAAGAGCTGGGCTATAAAGGGAATATGCCAAACGTTTGGGATGGTGTACCTGAAGATGTATTGCAACAGCATGGGTTAGCTTATGATGAGGAATGGCTCGCTAAATGTGTGGATCAAAGTAAGCGAGGCGTAATTGCGGAATGGGATGATAATGGAAATTTATTGACGTAAATAAAATTTAATAACATGATGAAAAAAAATAATATTTTAATTATGGGCGTGGCAATTTTATGTTGTCAGTTTAGTACTTATCAGATTGTTGCTCAGGAAGTAGGGTTACAGTTGTACAGCCTAAGAAATCAGTTTAAAACTGATGTTCCGGGAACCCTTAAACTGGTTAATGAATGGGGAATTACTAAAATAGAAGGTGGGGGTAGTTATGGACTTCCAATGGACGAGTATAAAAAATTACTCAAGGATAATAATCTGGAAATGGTTAGTGTGGGTGCCGGTTATGAGGACCTGCAGAATGATATTGAGAAGGTTGTTCAAAATGCTAAAACATTTGGTGCCAAATATGTAATGTGTGCATGGATTCCACATGATGGAAATACCTTTGATATTGCCAAAACTAAAGAAGCTACCGAGGTTTTTAATAAAGCAGGGAAACGACTAAAAGAAGAAGGGATTACTCTGGCGTATCACGCTCATGGTTATGAATTCAGGCCATATGAGGATGGCACTCTATTTGACTATATGGCAAAAAATGCCAATCATTTTGCTTTTGAGATGGATGTGTATTGGGTACATCATGGAGGAGGAGATCCACTTGCACTTTTGAATCGCTATCCTGATAAGGTTGTATTGCTACACCTTAAGGACATGGAGCATGGGATAAAAGGCAATGATACAGGGCATGAAGATGTTGAGACCAACGTCGTACTGGGCACAGGGCAGGTAGATATTGCTGGAGTAGTGAAGCGATCCAAAGAACTTGGTTTTGTGAAATATATGTTTATTGAAGATGAGTGTTCCAGGGTTGTGGAGCAGGTACCTCAAAGTCTTAAATTTCTTAAAACCCTTTGAGAATAGTTATTAGATCAATCCTTTGGTGTTCTATGTTCTTTGCATTCGGAACCGGGTGTAAGAATAATGAAATACAAAGTGAAGCCCAAATTAAGCCAAACATTATCTGGTTGGTCGCAGAGGATCAATCGCCCGATTTTTTTCCGATGTACGGTGATAGTACAATCGCTCTGCCTAATATTGAATCGCTTTCTTCGGATGGTGTAGTTTTTACAAATGCCTATACGCCTGTACCGGTTTGTGCCCCTACCAGAAGTGCCATTATAACAGGGATGTACCCAACTACTTTAGGCACTCATAATATGCGCACCTATAATGCCTATTCTAAGGAGAATCAGCCATCGATAGGGATTCCCAGTTATTCACCTTTAGTTCCGGACGGAGTTAAAATGTTTACAGAATACTTGAGAAAAGAAGGTTATTACTGCACTAATAACGCCAAAGAGGATTACAATTTTAAAGCCCCCGAATCTGGTTGGGATGAAAGCAGTTCAACTGCACATTGGAGGAACAGGCCTAAAGGCGCTCCTTTTTTTTCCGTTTTTAATTTTAATGTTTGTCATGAATCAGGTATCTGGAAACAAGGAGAAGAAGAATTATTCGTTTCACCAGATTCCATAACCGTTCCACCATATTTTCCTGATAATGATGTTATTCGCCATGATCTGGCGGTTAATTACTCCAACTTAAAACGTTTGGATGAACAATTGGGTGCAATTATTAATCAATTAAAGGAAGACGGCCTATATGAGAACAGTATTATTTTCTTTTATGGGGATCATGGGGGTCCCTTTCCAAGGCATAAACGCGCTTTGTATGATACGGGTATAAAACTGCCTTTGGTTATTAAATTTCAGGATAATTTAAAAAAAGGCAATTACGATGACCAACTTTTAAGTTTTATAGATTTTGCACCAACCCTTCTTTCCTGGGCGGGCATAAACCCTCCGAAGGTTATGCAGGGCAAGGCACGATTTGGAGTTTATAAAGACAGTACGGCAAGCAAGTATGTTTTCGCCACTTCAGACAGGTTTGACGAAATGTATGATAAATTACGCGCCGTTCGAACTAAGAGATTTAAGTATATCAGGAATTACAATACCGATATATCAAATGCAATGGCGGTTAAATACCGGGAACAAATGCCTATGATGCAAAATATGATGTCTTTGCAGGCTTCCGGAAAATTGGACTCTCTTGCTTCTTTGTGGTTCAGAATACCTAAACCAGAGGAGGAATTATACGATACGCAAAATGATCCTTATGAATTAGTGAATCTTTCAGACCAAACACAATGGCAGGATACTTTGGTTCATCTGAGAACGGTTTTAAACACCTGGATCAAAGAAACCAATGATTTGGGCAGATATCCAGAAAAGGATTTGATGGCAATGTGGTTTCCAAATGGCGAACCACCTAAATTAGAACCACTTCAAATGGTTGAAAAAGGGGAAAAAATTAATCTGATTTCAAAAAAATCAGATGCTACCATTATATGGAAACAACCCGGGGATGTCAGCTGGCATATTTTTTCTCAACCTTTAGACAAGAAAGCTTCATTTATTGCAAAGGCTGTTCGGATTGGTTATACGGACAGTGATGACTTGCTTTATACTATAGATTAACATCTAATTCAATTTATTAAAAAGTAGCAATCGAAAATCTATAACCTCTTCACCAATTATTTCGGATGCCCGAAGGGTAAGTTGCCCTTTACCTTTTTTTAATTTCATTATTCCCATGGAAACGGGTTTAAAATCTTTTATATAGGATTCAATTCGGGGAATCCGGTCATTTTCCATACCGCTGAGTGGCGTATCATGATATTCAGTAATCTTTTTGCCAAGACTATTGGAATCTAATTCAAGCAGGATGGTAGATCCAACATTTTTTTTAGTACAGGTATAATACAGAATAACCTCATAGTCGCCATCTGACAAAACCTCTACATCCCAAGTGATGGAATCGCCAAGATTCTTCCAATTTGTAAAAAAGGAACAATTTGGATATTTGTTACTTCGTTTAATTCCACCATGGGCAATTCCGTCACGTGCAGGGAGTTGGGTAGTTATAAATTTTGGATGCCCCAGGGTAAATGGCCTTATTGACTTAGAAGCAACCGGCACTTCTTTTTGCCAATTCTCTTTTGCGTTTAAGTGAGAGGTATACACCTCGGGGTAATCTTTGGCCACATCGCGTGTCTGGCTTAAATCTGAAGGAATATGGTAAAGTCGGTTTTCATCATCCAATCGAAATTCCTGTGATCTCACGCTGGTTTTATCATTCCAGTGGTTATAAATAAATCGGGATTCCCAGGAAGGATTTTCTTCAAAAATCAGGGGCTCCGTATTAAGCCCGTCCAGGGGTTTTTGAGTTTTTGCCTCAATACCGGCTAAACCGGCCAAAGTAGGCAGGATGTCAATAGCGCTTGTTATCTGAGTTATGTTTTTGAAAGTTGGGATGGTGTTTTTCCAACTGATAAACAAAGGACTACGCACACCACCTTCGTCTACAGAACCTTTTTTACCGCGCATTCCGGCATTCCAACGCCATCCGTTGGGACCATTGTCTGAGAGGTATACGATAATGGTATTTTCCTCTAAATTTAATTCCTGGAGTTTATTTATTATCCTGCCAACATTATCATCAATATTCTCCACCATGGCAAGTGCGGCCCTTGTAAAGTTGGGATCCTCAATAATGGTATCCCGGTGTTTTTCAGTTAATACCTTATCCTTGAATTTATTCCAATACTTGTCTGGAACCTGCATTGGGCTATGAGGTGTATTATAGGGTACATAAAGTAAAAAGGGTTTTTCCTTATTCTTAATTATAAATTCCAGGGCTCTATTGGTGAGATCATCTGCCAAAAACCCTTTTCCTTTTACCAGTTTGCCGTTATGCTCTATGAGAGGATCAAAATAATTACCCCAATGCCCGGAAGCAAAACCATAAAAGTCATCAAATCCTCTTGAATTAGGATGGTAAGGGGGTTGCATGCCACTGTGCCATTTGCCATAGGCTGCTGTTTGGTAACCTGCCTTTTTAAATACCTCAGCAATTGTTGTTTCGTCCAGATTCAGCCTTTCACCGCCGGCAGAAGTGCCATAAACTCCAAGTCTTTGAAATTGCCTCCCGCATAGTATCTCAGCCCTGGTAGGAGAACAAACTGGCTGAACATAGAAATTTTCAAAAGAAACACCATTTTGTGCCAGTGCATCAATATTAGGAGTGCTGAGGTTGCTGTTGCCGCTTATACTTAGATCTCCCCATCCCTGGTCATCTGCTATAATTAAAACAATATTTGGCCGTTTTACTGTTGTTCCACCTTCCTCTTTAGTATCACACCCCAGGAATAATAGAAGTAACAGCAAACTTATATTCAAATTCATTTTAATCCGATTTCACAGCCAATCCTACCATACTGTCAGCCGTACCATAGTAAAGAAACCATTTATTTTTATAAAAGACCAAACCCTCAATAAAAGTGGTCCCCGCCTTGTACTGCCCGCTGGTTTCATGCGGAAGACTCGGGCATATAAACGGCTCCTCAAGTCTTTTGATAAACCGGGATGGATCTTTAACATCAAATAATACCTGACCTCCGCAATAAGTGCCCTCAGCTACTTTATTACTGGAGCCTTCCCCACTTAGATTTTTGCCATTGTAAAGCAAAAGTATTCCATGTTCCGTATAAAGCGCAGGAGGTCCGGGTTCGGTTAAATGACTGTCAAATTCACCAATAGAAGGAGTGAAAACATGCAATAGTTCACCTTCTTTATCCAAATAGGGCTCCCAATCGATGCCGTCCTCTGATTGTGCTAAATTGACAAATAACTCTCCCCAATACATTAAAAATTTACCATTTACTTTTTTAGCGATTAGCCGTCCATTTTTTAACTCTGTTACTACTGATCCGGATTTACTCCAGATATTATTAAATTTCCCTTTTTGAAAACTTTCAAAAACCGGCCCATGCTTGGTCCAATTCTTAAGGTCTTTTGATGTAGCACTTGACAATCTGGCCACATCTTTGTTCCAGCTTGTATACATCATTAGATAAGTCCCGTCGGGCATTTCTACTACTCTGGGATCTTCAATGCCCCCGGGGTAATCCCACTTCTGAAATTCATCTTCTTTTGGATATAAAACCGGTTCGGTATATTTGCTAAAATTTATTCCGTCTGTGCTGTATGCAAGACCAATGCGTGAGGTTCTTCCTCCCAAAATGGCTTCAGGGTTATCCTCGGCCCTAAAGAGCATAAAAACAGTGTCATTCCGCACCACGGCAGCCGGGTTAAATACATCGGCTTTTTGCCATTGTACATCCTCTTTTGTTATGGGATCCATGAAAACATAACTGGAATCTGCGGTCATAATAGGATTTATATCCGTTTTTTCGAAGCCAAGCATCCATATATCTGCCTCACTAACCGTTGCCTTAGGTTTTTCTTTATTATCCTCCTTACAGGAGATAGCCGTTAAAGAACAAAAAATTAGCAATAATAGGATACTTGTTTTCATTTGTTTAAATTATTTGTTGTTTTTAGTTCAATCCAGGTTGTTTCAATAGCCTTGCAATTTCCATGCAAGCCCTGCTGTTGTGGTAGGGACATTTCCAGGGACCAACCTTATTTTCATTCTCATAAGGTACACCTTCTTTATTAACCCTAAAAAACCATTCCCCATTTGTTTTGTCTATAATTGTTTGTTCAATAAAAGTCCAGATGCCACTGGCAATATCAAGGTATTTATTTATTCCCGTTATATTCCACACATACAATAGACCAACAATGGCCTCGGCCTGAGGCCACCAGTGTTTATCCGTGTCCACTTGCTTAGTGTGCAAATCCATGTTGTTATAAACTCCATAATCACTATCCAGGGCCTTCTTTAAGAAAGAATCGGCTATGGAAACTGCTATGGATTCTGTAGCTATTATTAACTCTTTATTGCCCAATTCACGAGCGGCATTAATCAATAACCAGGAGGCTTCAATATCGTGTCCGAAAGATATTTCGGTAGACAAAGAGTTCCAGTCGCTGCTAAAAAATAATTTAAAGTGGCCATCTTCCGTCAAGAATTTGTCTAAAACCAAATGGATTAAATTCTCGAGGGCGCTGCCTACTTTTTCATTCCCGCTTACTTCGAACAGGGTAGTGTAGGCCTCAAGAATATGCAAATGAGTATTCATCGTCTTGCTGGCATTGAGATCCTTTTCACTGAGTCTCATATCCTCTATGGACTCCCAATCGCGTGTAAAGCATTCAATATACCCCCCTGAATTATGGTCCAGAGCTATTCTCTCTAATTGATAAAAAATTTCAAATGCCCAGTCCAGTGCATTTTGGTCCCGGGAATATTTATGGTATTCAGCAAGGGAATAAATGGTAAAAGCCTGGGCGTAAGTTTGTTTTCTTGTTATTGATGGGAAGCCTTTGTAATCCACCATCCAATACACCCCGCCATATTCCTCATCTTTAAATTTGTCTTTTAAATAAGAAAAAGCCCGTCCACAAATCTCCAGATATTGGTTATTGCCATAAAAATTTCCTGCTGCTGAAAAAGACCAAAGAATCCGTGTATTAAGTATAATTCCTTTATGAGCTTTTGGGATAAGCCTGTTAAAATGATCGCGCCTTCCATAAAAGCCACTGAAGGAATTATCGATTGTATTTGATTGCCAAAAACTTAGAATATTTGCAAGTTCCTGAGCTGATTGCTTTATAAATTTGTCATGACTTATATCGCGCTTCTCGGCTGGTTTGTTGTCTTTGCTACCTGATTTTTTTAACATCATTCAGAAATAAGACATGTGATAAATTTTTATATAAAATAAAATCTGATGCACTGGCTTGTCCAGGATATGGAGCAAAATAGTGGTTTGGCCACGCATTTCTCCAAAATAAAGCCCAGGAAATCCCGCTTTTGGCTATATGCCTATCTAGAACCTCGGTCCACCAGTTGGCAATTGGGATTTCATTTAAGCCAGCCTCTGAAAGAACATACGGTTTGTTTTTATCGGTCGCTATTTTTTGTAACAGACCAATATCGTTTTTAAGGGCCTCAATAAACTCTTCTGAGCTGCCGTGTTGATAGATGTCAATTCCCAATATGTCTACATATAAATCACCTGGATAATATTTTAGATAATCCTCTTTTTTTTCTAAGGTATTAGGGGAGTAGGCATAAAGCATATTGTGAACGCTATACTCCTTAGTAAGAATATCAAAGGTTTCTCTCCAAAGACTAATATATTCTTCCGGGCTGCAATTGCCTTTACCCCACCAGAACCAGTCACCGTTCATTTCATGAAATGGTCTGAAAACGACAGGAATGCCATGGCCCGATTCATCTTTAAGCTCGTTCATAAAGTTAGCCAGTTTAGAGAGCCATGCCTTGTATTCATTGTGTAAATTTCCCCCTTTAAGGATTTCAGTAACCGCAGCGGTAGTATCCCAGGCACTTTTTTTTGATACCGGATTATCAGGATGCCAGCTTAAAGTTACGATGCCTCTCATCTTATGAGCTCTTTGGATGAGCTTTTGCATTAGTTTAAAATCTACGGTATCAAGATTTATTGAATGTCCCAATTCTATATGCCCTAATTCAAAGCCGTAAACTGCGGGATACGCTCCGGAGACATCATGTACATCACTTCTTTTTATACTACCATCGTTTTTCCAACCCATGCCATAAGCCGTGGCATCCTGGTGTCCAAATGCATAACCGACTTTGGCAATCTCTTTAATTCTGTTGTATAAGTATTCAGTTTGTCTGCTTCCCATTTTGTCAGCCAGAGCAGCTTCCTGTTTCATTAAGGTAGTTGTCGATTTACAGGACTGCAGGAGAGCCAATAAAAGAATGATTTTAATCCAATATGTAATGTTTTTGCGCATGGGTAAGTATTCATCTATAAAGTTCCTCAAAAATTAATAGAATCTCTAACTAAATTGAATCATAATTCGATCTGATTTTTATCTCTTGCAGGCCACATCAGACATTATAATTTGAATTTGGTAAAGTTTTTGAAAAAAACACTTTAGAATAGAAATGAGTTATTAGAAGTACATGTGTTTTTAATTTTCTCTAACTTCGTAATTAAACTATTCAATTGCCGGAATCACTTTTGAAAACCATCACATTTTTTTGTTTTATTATCCTCTTTACCGCATGCAAAGAAAAATCGGTAAAAGAGAAGGTATTAGATACCAAATCGGATGTAGTAATTGTTTTGGACACACAAACACAATCAAGAATTGCTCCCAGGGAAGACGCGCTCAAATCTTTAGTTGATATAGCTGATACTACATTCGTGCGTTTAGCCGACTATAGCAGTGATTTTGAATATGATCTTAGATATGCCACAGAAAACAATTTTTTAAAAGCCAAAGTTTACAACTGTGCAGAATGCTATACGCGAGTAAAGACCGCAAAGGCCTTAATTAAGGCAAACAATGATTTTATAAAGCAGGGATACAAAATTAAGTTTTATGATTGCTACCGGCCTAATTCTGTGCAGTATAAAATGTGGGAGATTGTCCCGAACCCACAGTATGTGGCGAATCCTGTTAAGGGTTCCATCCATAATAAAGGGGGTGCCGTAGATATTACCCTGGTAACATTAAGCGGAGATGAATTGGATATGGGCACCGATTTTGATTTCTTTGGTAAAAAGGCATATCACGATAATACCGATTTACCTGAGGAAATCCTGAAAAACAGAAAGGTCTTAAAAGAAACTATGGAAAAATACGGATTTTGGTCAGTAAGGACGGAGTGGTGGCATTACAACCTCTCCAGTGCTTCCAATGACCGCATTGCAGATTTTAAATGGGAATGTAATTAGACAAATTTCAGAGATGGCTAAACCAAAGAAAAACAGACAAAAGATTAGGATAATATATGCTTTTTTAATTTCAATTATGCTTATGCATTGTGTTTATCCCCAAGACACCATTTTGCCTCTTTGGCCTGCAGATGCTGTTCCCAACCGAATTGAATCTGATGAAGTAGAGATACTTGAGAAAGGTGCTATTCAAAGGATAAGTTATGTGCAATATCCCCAAATAGAGGTGTATTTACCATCTGAAGCCAATAGTACGGGTAAGGCAATGTTAATTTTCCCGGGAGGGGGGTACCATGTTCTTGCTTATGACTGGGAGGGTAGTGATATTGCCAAATTTTTGAATTCAAAAGGAATTGCAGGAATAGTGGTAAAGTATAGGTTACCTATTTCAAAATCCTTAGAAAATAACCAGTTTGTTCCTTTGCAGGATGCACAAAGGGCCATGAGGCTTACACGGTATATGGCGAAAAGCTGGAATATTGATGATAACAAGATAGGTATTATTGGATTTTCTGCTGGCGGGCATCTCGCATCTACGCTTGGGACCCATTTTGATGATGAGGTATATAAGTATGTAGACGGCGCCGATTTATTAAGTGCCCGACCCGATTATATGGCTTTGGTTTATCCCGTGATATCCTTTTCTGATTCTTCAGTCCATAGCGGATCAAAAAAGGCCCTATTGGGTGATGAGCCGGATAATGAAAGTATTAGGTACTTTTCAAATGAACTTCAGGTTTCAGAGAATACGCCTCCAACAATTCTTTTCCATGCAGCAGATGATAAAGCTGTGCCGCCAGAGAACAGTCTGTTATTTTTTCGGTCTCTAAACCAAAAAGGAGTGCCGGCAGAACTTCATATTTATCCGGAAGGAGGGCATGGCTTCTCATTAGCCACGAAGAACCAAAGTCTTAGCAGGTGGACTCAGCATCTGTACGAATGGACGCTCCAATTTTAATATAACCGAATTTCAATCAAATAAACTGGTTCGGATGGGGATGTTCGTATGGACTGCGATAAGGTCTTTGCAATAATTTTGTCGCTTCTAAATCATTAACTACCACAAAATTTTTAGGGTCATAGATCAAAGGTCTTTTAACTTCCATAGACATATTTGCAAGAATACAACTGGCTGTTGAAATGTGACCATCCAAAATATCTGCAACCGGTTTTGTTCCTTTATCTATAGCCGCCAGAAAATCGAGCATATGCAACCTCGTGGCCGGAGCCGCATTAAGTTCTATGTCCTTTTCCGTTAAATCTTCGGGATATTTCTCTTTTTCGTAAACTACGTCCATATGTATTGGTTTACCATCCCCGTATGGAACAAAATCATACTTCATAGTACTCCCGGAAAGTGTTCCCTTTTCACCAAATAATTTAAATGACCAGGGGTATTCCGGGTCATCTGGCGTCCCCCAACTTCTGTGCTGCCAGATGCAGTTGAGATCATCATATTCAAAAATAGCCGATTGTGTATCTGCAATATTGGATTTACCGTCCTTTTGAACATAGATACCTCCGGTAGAACTTATGCGGTTGGGCCAATCCAGTTCCAGCATCCATCTAACCGTATCCAGCATATGAACACACATATCACCCATTATTCCATTACCATATTCCATAAAAGTCCGCCACCATCTTTTGTGCGGCAAGCCATCATACGGTCTAAGCGGGGCGGGCCCTGTCCACATTTCATAATCCAGAAAATCCGGGACTTCCTGAACGGGAGGATTTCCATTTGCACGCATATGGAAATAACAACACATCTCAACATGAGAAATTTTTCCAAGTATCCCGGTGTCTACAATATTTTTTTTGGCGTGTATTAAGTGGGGAGTGCTTTTGCGCTGCGTCCCCACTTGCACAACTCTATTATACTTTCGTGCGGCAGCTACCATGGCTTCCCCTTCAATTACATCAACACTAATAGGTTTTTGAACATAAACGTGAGCCCCCGCCTTCAGGGCATCAATGCATTGGAGTGCATGCCAATGGTCCGGGGAGCCTATCAAT
>Ga0272441_10012579_pt1 | contig 12330 bp, 11 predicted proteins | sample SSMProp6N_FD_193582 | JGI IMG/M metagenome (GOLD analysis project Ga0272441, IMG submission 193582) | Marine sediment archaeal communities from Little Sippewissett salt marsh, Falmouth, MA, United States - SSM-Prop-6N | ecosystem: Environmental > Aquatic > Marine > Wetlands > Sediment ...
AAATGAAAGATGGAAAATATCCTTTAGACGAAGACGAAAGGAGCAGAAAACGACTAAGAAGACTAAGGGTAGAAGAAGAAAAATTCATAGAAACAGAGATTGTAAAAAAGAAAAGAATGCAAAAGGATAAAATCATAGATGAAGAAACGCAGAAAGAAGAAAAGAAAAGGATAAAAAAAGATAAAATCCTGAATGAAGAAGAAGACGAAGAAAAAGAAGAAGAAGATGAATATGCGGATTATTCAAAAAAAGAAACGTAGAAGATTAAAAAATATATAGGCTTTCTGAGAAGGCAGTTATTAAATTGTAGGTTTGAAGGAAGAAAAAATGAGTAGATCTACAAATAAATATAAAAAAATAGAGATGTGAAAATTATGTCTGGAATAATATGCGATATCTGCAAGACGAGACCGGCAACAGCCGAAGTTACCGTGTTAGAAAATGGAAGGAAAAAAGTTATACATGTCTGCGCACAAGATTTGCGAAAACTTCAACAGCAGTCTGCTTCACCGTTTGACCGTATGTTCGGTGGCAACTCATTTGATAATTTTTTTCAAGACAGTGACGAGTTAGGAGACTTTTCTACTGGTCAGGAATATCCTGCGTCTCGTCATCGTGAAGCAGTGGACATTGACCAGTATCTTTCCGCGCATACAAAGGAATTGGTTCAAGAAGCTGCCAAGACGGCTTTGAAGTTCAAACGTAACGAAGTGGATACGGAACACCTTCTATATGCAATTTCCAATAGCGATGTTGTTAAAGAAATTTTTAAGCAGTTCAAAGTCAAGCCGGACGATATAAAAAATTATATTGAGGCAAACACGCCTAAAGGTTTACGAGAGATTAAGATAGATGAAACAACCCAGCTGAATATCTCACCAAGAATCAAAAACATATTTGAACTAGCTTTTCAAGCAGCTCAAGAGCTCGGCCATAGTTATGTTGGTCCAGAACATCTGCTTGTCGGAATTGTTGAAGAAGAAGATGGTATGGCAGGGGACCTTCTACGCAAGTATGGTTTGTCGCCAGAAGCAGTCAGGCAAAAAATTATTAAAGTTGTTGGTAAAGGAGCCCAAGAAGGGCGTGTAGAGGCACAAAGTTTGACACCTCAGTTAGATAAATATTCGAAGGATTTAACAAAGCTAGCAAGAGAAGGAAGACTTGACCCGGTCATTGGTCGAGCTGATGAAATCGAGACAACAATTGAAATTTTAGCGCGTAGAACAAAAAACAATCCAGTATTGATTGGTGAACCCGGTGTCGGTAAGACTGCAATTGTAGAAGGACTTGCTCAGAGAATACTTCACGAAGAAGTTCCTGAAGTGCTTCAGGGTAAAAGATTAATTGAACTTAATATTAATTCGTTGGTTGCGGGTTCTAAGTACCGTGGAGAATTTGAAGAAAGAATTAAAAAAGTTATAGATGAAGTTTTAGATCAGAAAGGCGATCTGATTTTGTTCATAGATGAACTACATACTATTATGAAAGCTGGTGGAACTGGTGAAGAAGGTGGTTTGGATGTTTCCCAAGTTATTAAACCACATTTGGCTCGTGGTGAATTGCGTCTAATTGGAGCAACAACTCTGAATGAATATCAGAAATATATTGAAAAAGATGCAGCTCTTGAACGACGGTTCCAACCAGTTTTTATTTCTGAGCCTACGGTATCACAGACCATCGAGATTCTTAGAGGCCTCCGTGATCGTTATGAAGCTCATCACAAAGTAAAAATCACAGATGAAGCAATTGTTGCCGCTGTAGAATTATCCGACCGATATGTTACTAACCGTTTCTTACCAGACAAAGCAATCGACCTTATTGATCAAGCTGCTGCACGGGTCAGAATCGGCATTACCTCACGTCCACCAGAAGTTGCTGAATTAGACAAAAAGATTAACGCATTGAAACGCGAGCGTGAATCAGCTTCTTTACATAAGAAATTTGAAGATGCTAAGAAGTTGGATGCAAAAATTGAGAAGCTGAAGAAACAGCGTTCTGAAACTGAAAATGATTGGCGCAAAAAGAAAGGCGTTACTACTTCTGAAGTCAAGCGAGAACATATTGCTGAAATTGTTTCCAAAGTCACAGGAATTCCCGTGACAGACTTAACTCAAGAGGAAAAAGAGAAGCTGCTCAAGATGAAAGAAAGACTGCATGAACGAATTATTGGCCAAGAAGAAGCGGTGACGGCGGTATCTGATGCTATTCTTCGAAGTCGAGCAGGACTTATTGAAGGTAAGCGTCCTATCGCAGTGTTCTTATTCATTGGCCCAACAGGTGTAGGTAAAACCGAACTTGCTAAAGCATTAGCATGGGTAGTGTTTGGTGACGAAAATGCAGTTGTTAGAATTGATATGTCTGAGTACATGGAACGTCATACAGTCAGCCGATTAATTGGTGCACCACCAGGATATGTCGGCTATGAGGAAGGCGGCCAGCTAACGGAAACAGTCCGAAGAAGGCCATATTCCGTCGTTTTGCTGGATGAAATCGAGAAAGCAAATATAGATGTACATAATATTTTGCTACAGGTATTTGACGATGGACGCTTAACAGATGGAAAAGGGCGTGTTGTTGACTTTACCAATACCATTATAATTGCGACAAGCAACATAGGTTCTGATATTATTCAAGATAATCTGGCTACAGCAAAAGCTAAGAGTTATGACAAACTTAAAGAAGAACTAATGGACGTACTTAACCGGCAGTTTAAGCCAGAATTCTTAAATCGTATTGATGAAATTATCTTGTTTGACGCTTTAACAAAAGAGCAGATCAAAATTATAATCCAGCAGTTGCAACTTGAACGTGTAAAACGCACCGCACGAGGGCAAGGAATAGACTTACAATTTACTGATGCAGTATTGAATAGACTTGCTGATGTTGGTTTTGTACCTGAATTTGGCGCTAGAGAATTGAAACGCAAGATTCAAACAGAAATAGGAACACCGCTTGCTAAAGAAATTTTATCAGGAAGTATTACTGTAGGTGACAAGGTATTGGTTGACTTTAATAAGGCAAACTGTAAAATGAAATTTGTTAAACACAAAGTTAGAAGAAAAACTGCACGAAGGAGTTCAGCGAAAGACTAATGTTCGAACAAATTAGGATTTTCCAAAAGTCAAAATAAAAAAACCTTTGAACAAAATTTGAAAACATTTAAGCAAAATAAAAAACCATTATATAAAAGACAAGCCCAAATTGATAGAGTCATTAAACTTATTAACTCAAATAAATAAAAAATTAAGTAAATTTTTTAATATAATAAATTCCTAATTATATGTTTATGATTAGAAATATACTGAATAATACTTCCAACAGATAGCTACATACAAACTAAAAATAGAAGGTTTAAATGCAGTATTTCTCCTGTAAAACAGATCTAACCCGCCAGGTCCATCTATAAAAGAATAATGTGATATAAACATAATTTTAAATAATAAATTTTTAATCATACAGTTAAAAGAGATGGAAAATGAAAAAATTATTTCCTTTATTATTAATTATAATAATGCTTTTTTCAATATTGAGTTTAAGTGGATGTAATGAACAGAATTCAAATACCGATGAATCAAATAATGACTCTTTAGATGACGGCTCAGATGATTCTGAAAGTTTTGATCCGCCTATACTTGAAAACATAGGAATAAATATTGATTATTATAATGCTACAACAAATAAAGCAGGGGATTTTCAATTTGATGCATTCATCTATCCATGGGGTGAAGGAATATACAATGAGAAAGTATTCTATGATTATGGATTTATAGAAACAAATGAGGATGGTACAACAAATCCTGGACCTCAGCCGATATTTGTTGCTCCACTAGGCACTAAAGTACATGCAATAACAAGTGGTGTAGTACATGACATACATGTACTATATAGTGATGACTATACTATTCGGGTTGTCAAAGAAGACAATCCAAATTGGCTCTATGAACATGAACATGTTATTAATATAAGTGTAAGTATTGGTGACAGGGTAACTGCGGGACAAGAAATTGCTGAAGTCAGTGATTATATTAATTGGTTGAAAAATGATGGATATGGATTATTTGATATCGGTCTTCTCACCACTGATGAAAATGGAAACCCATGGCATCACTGCCCATTTATGTATCTAAATGAATCGGTTAAACAGGATTATTATGATAAAATAAACGCTCTTTACAAATCTTGGGAAGAATATACTGGAAATTACTCATTATATAACGAGGATGAATATTGTATCACTGGTTGTGTTATTTGTGATCCTATAAATGATTAAATTTTGTTTTTTAATTTAAAACAACTTACAAGTTATGCTTCCAAAAGATAACTGCACACAAATGGCAAAATGACATTCTAAATGCAGTGCCATCTCTGTAAAGCAGTTCTAACACACCTAATCCGTTGATATTATCTTTAAATCTCAAATTATTTTTTTAGAAACATTTTTAACAATTTGTTTTATGCTTTTAACTGGGGAATTTATGAAAATTAAACTAATAATACTATCAATTATGATATGCTTTTTATTAATAGCAGGTTGTACAGAACCAAATAATGTAGAAGATAATACAGGAAACAATAATGATAATTCAGATAATAATGATACAGTAACTGCTGGATGGTATCTAAAAGAAATAGTTGACTATGATGAGCCTAATGCTGTTGATTCTGCAGCGCAATACGGAATAACATATTCTCGTGGAAACGTTACAACAAACCATTATAGTGCCGATGGAAATTATGAACTGACTGTACGAACAACGTGGAATGCTCCACCAGATTATATTGCTGAAGAAGGAGATATATCAATTGATATTACAAAAGAAGCAATAGTGCTAGAACTTTCATTATTAGGTTATTATGATGAATCTTATGTAAAAATTGATAATTCAACTGAACCTGGTTTTAAAACAGCTAGTGGTTTTTATTTAAATGATGCAACTTATGGCGATAATTTTGCTGTTGGACAGGGAGATACACCAGATACTGTAAAAACTGCTACATTTACTGGTAACGCTCCAAAATCTGATAGTCCTTTTGATGGGATGTTTGAGTTAACATTAGGAATAAGTAATGGCCCATCATATGGTACAAAATATGTCTACGAATGGAAAGAATGAATATTAAAATAATTGTTTTTTTTCCAAAACTATTATATTTTCCTTTTTTTATTCTTCGTAATTTAAATGGGGAGATAATTTAAATGAACAAAAAAATCATAGTAATATTTTTATTGGTAATTTTAACAGTATCAGTTTTTAGCGGTTGTACAAATGATGATAGTCAACAAACTGATGAAAATGATAACACTGAGAAAACTTACAATATTAATACTAATTATCCAAGAGAGAGCCTAGGTTTAAATAAAGAAGGAGAGGCTGCTTTTACTAATGCTATTGATAAATATTCTGAGTTGAAACAAACCATGAGTGCTGAAGATGCAAGATCTGCTTTGGTTGATGAGCTTAATAATGATTTTGAAAATGTAAAAGAAGCGACTCTATCTGAGGATGGATATACAATAGGCTTGGTTTTTGAAGATGATACAGCAGCTTTATTGATTACCAGTTTTGATTTTAATGATACAAGCAATAATGCAGATAATTCTAATTCTTTTAGCATTATTAAAAAACATGATAAAACAATGAATGAGAAAACTTTAACAATTTCTTCAAAAGAACAATATCTTAAACCTGTTGCATCTGAAGTAGGTTCATCTGATGAATGTCCTAATCCTGACTTTATTGTACCATTAAATAGAAAAATGTATTATTATAGAGCTGATGTTTATACTAATGAATTCCAATCAAGTTTTGCATCTATTCGCACTTTTGATGGCTTTAAAAAATATGGTTGGACGGATAATGATTTTGAGACAGTAGCTTATTTAGATACATCTGATTGGGATTCTGTAACTCCTGATGATCTATTAGATATGTCTGGCTATGGAATAATAATATATTCAGGTAAAGCAGCATATTATCCCCACCATCCAAAAGCAATTCCTGGAAGTTTTTATCTACAATGTACATTTAAAGCAGATATGGATGATTTTGATTTCTGGAAAGATACTGTAGGTGAACAAAGATATTTAGAATATATGGCCTGGAGAGACCAAGGTAGGTTGATTTTTACAGGCATGGAGGATACAGGTGGAAACTGGTATTATGGATACTCTATGGATATAGATTTGATAAAAGAAAAAGGATCTATTGATCCTGGAGCTATGGTTTTTGTTTATTCTATTAATGGTTGGAAGGCAAAAGATGCCTATATGAATATGGGAGCTGGATGCTTTTTAGGTTGGGACGGCATTGCAAGTACAATACATGGTTCCGATGCTTTTTCTGAATTATTATTTTATATGTTAAATTCAGAAACACCTCAAACAGCATCTTATGCATATAACAAACTTTCTTCTGTTAATAGGAAAAGTGTTTTTGGTGGAACTCTGCAAATTGAGACTAACGGCCTAGATTTTTATCTGCCAAGTTTTGGAAAAATGAAAGTAAATCTTGATAGCCCACCATCTGGAACAAGTACATATAAATTAGATTTCTACCCATATGGAACAGCTGATAAAACAACTGTTAGTTCCGGTGAAGAAATTGAATATGATGGAGTAAGCCCAGTTAATACAATAATTACCATTACAGCTGATAGTTCAACAGGTGGTGCTCTTGACTCAGGAGTTGTATTACCAAGTTTGATAAGTGGTGAAAATACTCTAATGGAAATAAAATCATGGACTGCTTATGGCATTATACTTGAAGCAGATCCTACATTAGTTGAATCAGATGGCCTTGATACATCAAAAATAACTGCTACAGTTAAAACTTTTAAAGAAGATGATGTAGTAAAACCAACTGGAACAGATCTAGCATGTAAAGAAGTTGAGTTTATAACAAATTTAGGTTCATTTAATAGTGAAAGTAAAATTCTAACAGATATAAACGGAGAAGCAACAATTAATTTAAAAAGCGACAAAGATGGTATCGCAACAGTTAGAGCAATAATAGGTGATGAAGGAATTGAATCATATAAAACACAAAACATAACATTTGGAGAAGTCCCATACAGCTTCAGACTTGTAGAAAAAAGAACGACACAAGCTGATTCTTCAGGCGATATCATCGATGTAATGGCATGGGGATATTATCTAGTTTTCAAAGGAAAAGAAGGTATCGACGCTTATGTTATAAAAAGGACTTGCCCAGATTATGAAAAAGAATATTCAACAGATGGAAAACTGCCTTATGCAGATGATTATTACAAGGATCTAAGAATACTATCAGATTCAGAAAGAGCAGAATACCAAGAAGAATATGACAAGGATGGTATGAGGTTCTATTTGTTTAGAGGTAAACCTGTATCAATTAGTGATACAAATGATGCATGGCAGACAACACTTGAAGAAAAACAAAATTATTTATTAAACTCATTAAGTGAATGTACTTTTACAATAGAAGCATACAACTCATAAGAGTTTACAAATAAAAAAACCTATAATTTTATTTAAGATAATTTAATTCAGAAATCAGCCAGAGGGAGGAAATGAGAGTTAAAACAATAATTCTTTTACTAACTATTTTTTTACTTGTTACAGTTTTAACATCTATTTCTGCTGAAGAAAACCAGATTTCAAACCAAGGTTTAGTAGCATATTATAGTTTTGATGAAGGAACGGGTGAAATCCTTCATGACCTCTCAGGCAACAACCATGATGGCACAATATTTGAAGGAACCTGGACTGATGGAATATCTGGAAAAGCAATAGAGTTTAATGGAATCAACTCATATGTTAGCCTACCAGCTTCAACTATTGGAAACTGGGATTCTCTAACATATTCAATATGGGTTAAATCACCAGAATACACAGGCATGGGTTGGCCTGCTTTCTTTGGTAGTTATACTACTAGTTTTACTTATAACAATTTTATCGGAATTTCCAGAAACACCCAAACCTTACATATGGAAATAGATACAGATGCTGGTAATTTTGAAACAAATGGCATATTAAAAATCCCCTGGAATACATGGGTTCATGTAGCCCTCGTTTATGATAGCTCACAGTTAACTGAATACATCAATGGAGAACAAGGAATATCAATTTCTGCATCTGGAATTTTAAAAAATGTATCTGAATTAAACATAGGTCAACTAGGAAGCAACAGGTATTTTTTCAAAGGAGTAATTGACGAAGCCCATATTTTTAATAGAGCATTATCTGAAGGTGAAGTAAAAAGTTTATATGAATCATCAGCTTTTGCATCAAATAATAATATTAACGAAAACTATGCAGCAGAAAAATCTCCATTGAATCTTGTAATGGATAAAAAATATGTACCATTTGTTGCAACAGTTACTAGTGTTTCAATAATATATCTGTGGAATATTTTTGGAAGTTCAATTCTACAATTCTTTAAAGATTATATTTCATCTCATATTAGAGGTAAAAAATCAAAGAATAAAAAAATTAAAAAGAAAATAGAATTCTCATACAAATTCATAAAAAATATTGACATAGTAGAACTATTTTCAATGCTATTGGCAATAACCGTATTTGCAATTACTATGAGTTGGACATGGTCTGCAGACATGTCAGAATTTTTAAACCTGTTTTTAATAAACTTCATTGTCATAAGCTGTATATTAGGATTTAGAGAGATAAGCAGGCTTTATTATTCACAGAAATATAAATTAAAAACACAATATGTATTCTGGCCATTTGGAGCTTTATTAACAATTATTAGTACCTTTTTAGGTAACACGTTTTCTTTAACATTTTATATCGTATTTGAAGAAGAAAAAAACATTAAAAAATTTGGAAAGATGTATTTTAACATTTATCTAATTCTTTATACATTATCACTAATAACTTTCACATTGCATTTTTTCATACCTTTAATTGTTTTACAAATGATTTTTTCCTTTTCAATAATGGGCCTATTTATCTTCTTGGCACCAATAAAACCAATGACCGGATATAACATCAAAAAATGGAATTTTAAAAAATGGTCAATACTCTACGCAGTAGTTTTTATCTCTTATATTATCATGAATTTCACACTCTATACATAAAAAAATATGGTGTTAAAAGATGATATAGCTGCAATTTGTAATGATGATTACGATAATGGAACGGTAAAAGGTATAGATGGATTGGGCGGTTTTAATAAAATTGCTAGTGAAATAATGGCGGATTTGTTTTTTGAAAAAACATAATCCCTCTTTTATTTTTTTAAAAACCTGCAAGGTAGTTAAATCATCTTATTTATTTGTAGAAATATTCATAAACCATTGATTTAATCCATATTTATTAGTTGGAAATAATGTATGATATTAGTAGGATATTTTACAAAGGGCGGAGCATCAAAAATTTATGCAGACAAGATTGCAGATACACTGAAGGCAGAAGGAAAAAAAGTTGAGATATACAATCTCAAAGAAAAAATACCGGATATCTCAAATTTTGATACAATAATCCTTGGAACAGGTGTTAGAATGTATATGGTATATAGACGATGGAGGAAAATCTTGAAACAAAAAGAACTACAAAATAAGAATCTGTATATGTTTTTGTCAAGTGGTATGGCAATGGAAGATCCAGAAAAAGCTGTAGAAAAATTCTTAGATCCAATTACTTCAAAATATAATCTAAAACCAATATCAATGGTTTCCTTCCCTGGTTTGATCCCTGAGAAATGGGCTGAAAAAATATTAAGTCAAATATAGATGATCACGCCTAACAAGTTATTAATAACTGTTTTTTTACTCATTATGATAATGGTGAATTACAATGGAGTTTGAGAGTGTAATTAAATCAAGAGAGAGTATTAGAGATTATTCAGATAAAAAAGTTGAAGATGAAAAAATTAATTTTATACTTGAATGTGCAAGACTTGCACCGTCATGGGCAAATAAACAATGTTGGCATTTTATAGTGATAAAACAAAAAAAAACTATTAATGATTTATCAAAAACAAGCCCTATAAACCACTGGTTAAAAAAAGCTCCAATTATAATTGTTGCATGTGCAGATCCAAAACAAAGTGGTTTTAGAAACGATATGCATTATTTTCTTGTAGATGTATCTATTGCTTTAGAACACATTGTTTTAGCAGCAACAGATAAAGGATTAGGAACCTGTTGGATTGGTGGTTTTAATGAAAAAAAAGTCATAGAAATCCTTGGAATTCCAAAAGATATAAAGGTTGTTGCTATGACCCCTCTTGGTTATCCTGCAGAAAAAAAACGTATTACTGGAAAAATAACAAAAATAGTTATACAAAGTAAAAAGAGGAAAAGCCTTGATAAAATAGTTCATAATAACAAATGGTAATAGTAATGCTACAATATATTAAAAATTATATATTTTTATTAAATTAATACTTACAATGACCCGTTCTTCAAGTATATAAGATAGAATTTTCAATATTTTTTTGATAAAAATGACTAATATAAACGAAAATATTAAATATAATAGTTATATAAACTTATATAATAGGTTTAGTGAAATGAAGAAGAAGATCCACTACCCTCGACTTGATACAATTCTAATGGTGGAGGAAAAAATCCAAGAAATGGATTATCCTAAAAAAACAGAATTATGGAAAGCTCTACCAAAGAAGGTAATGTATCAAACATTCTGTATGATCATTGATTATCTTGAAGAATCAGGGAAAATCATGATCGATGATGATGGAAGAATAGTATGGACATGGAATCCTGAGATGGTAGAAAAAATTAGATCTTCTGGTGTGAAATTAAAATGATAGATAAGCCTATTTATGTTTCTTTTGCAAATCCTAAATTAGAAAAGGATTTTGAAAAGTTAAAGAAAGGAAAATTTGAGGATAAACAATTATATGAATTTATAGAACGAGCAATATCAGATTTAAAGAAAAAACCAATGTGTGGAGTAAAAATACCTAGAATACTATGGCCTAGAGGATATATTAAGAACTATCAAATCAAGAATCTTTGGAAATATGATCTACCAGATGGATGGAGATTATTATATTCGATATTTGAAAATGAAGTTATGATAATAAATCTTATTTTAGAATGGCTCCCTCACAAGCAATATGAGAGAAAGTTTGGATATTAAATAAACTGTATTGTATGTTAGCATAGTATAATAGTTACCCTTACATTTTTAATAAAATAAATTTTATTGTTTATTTTTAAGGTTAATAAAAAACTAAAAAATGCTAGATGTTACAAACATAAACTAACAGATTATGCTAAGTTATTAACTAATTAGCTAAAAAATTAATCAAATAAGATTTTATTGAAAACTATATAAACAAATTTTTTTTTATAACTCATAAAAAAAAACCATATTGGTGAGGAAGAAAATTATGGAAGATATAAAAAAATATATAGCCGAGATGATAGGAACCTTTGCTTTGGTACTTATTGGTTGTGGAAGTGCAGCTATCGCTGGTGAATATATTGGTTTTGTAGGAATATCCTTTGCATTCGGACTTACAGTCCTTGCAATGGTATATGCAATTGGCCATATATCAGGATGCCATATCAACCCTGCAATAACAGTATCAATGCTAGTTGCAAAAAAGATTAAATCAAAAGATGCACTAGCCTATATTATAGCACAATGTATCGGAGCAATAATAGGAGCAGGTGTTATATATCTGATACTTTCAGGTCATCCAATGTTTTCACAACAAGCTTTAAATCTTGGTCAGAACGGATTTGGTGATTTATCACCTGCAAAATACTCAATGATATCTGCATTTATCGCAGAGCTTGTTTTAACTGCTTTGTTTTTATTTGTAATATTTGGATCAACTTCAAAAAATGCGCCAAAAGGTTTTGCAGGTATATCTATTGGTTTTTCCCTAGTTCTCATACATCTAATAGGAATTCCAATAACAGGAACATCTGTAAATCCTGCAAGAAGTCTTGGCCCTGCGGTTTTTGTTGGCGGAGAAACATTTACACAGTTATGGCTTTTTATCTCAGCTCCAATAATCGGCGGAATTATCGCAGCAATAATCTGGAGATATGTTTTTAAAAATGAATAAAAAAAACATAATCTTTTTTTTATTATAGATCAAATCGGTCAGCATTCATTACCTTGTTCCAGGCTAAAATAAAATCTTCAACAAACTTTTTTGATGAATCTTTACTAGCATAGACTTCAGATATAGCCCGAAGCTGAGAGTTAGAACCAAATACCAGATCAACCCTAGTACCAGTCCATTTAAGTTTCCCAGTTTCTCGATCTCGACCCTCAAAAATTTCTTCATCTTTTGATTTAGGCTTCCATATCGTATTATTATCTAGAAGATTTACAAAGAAATCATTTGA
>Ga0272441_10012581_pt1 | contig 12329 bp, 10 predicted proteins | sample SSMProp6N_FD_193582 | JGI IMG/M metagenome (GOLD analysis project Ga0272441, IMG submission 193582) | Marine sediment archaeal communities from Little Sippewissett salt marsh, Falmouth, MA, United States - SSM-Prop-6N | ecosystem: Environmental > Aquatic > Marine > Wetlands > Sediment ...
CGTACTGGCTCCGGTGATCACGATGATTTTGGCCATCCCTCGACCTCCTTGTGCGGGGGAACCTTACTTGTGATTTCCCGTAGGGCTCACGTGTGATCCCCCACGATATTTCCCCGGTTCAGGCGACCCTCCGGGTTGAAAACGTCTATAATCCGCCGCATCTGCTCGATCCCCTCCTCACCGTACATCAGGCGCAGTAGTTGGGTTTTCAACTTGCCGATCCCGTGCTCCGCGGATACGCTTCCTCCCAGGGCCACGACTTGCTCAGCCCAGCCCCGGTACAACTGTTTGCCCTTTTCATAATCCTCCATTGATCGGGGAAGGATGTTTACGTGGATGTGGTTGTTGCCGATGTGCCCGAACAGCACGTACTCCAGAGTCGACTCGTTCAGGTGGCTGAGGTACAGATCGAAGATCCGCTCCAGCGCTTCGTCTGGGACCGCCATATCCGTGCCCAGCTTTATCAGGCCCGGTACACTCTTGCGCCGCTGGTCGATCAGGAGGTTGATGGCCTCGGGAAGGGCGTGCCTGAAATCCTTCAACCGCTCCAGCTCTTTGGGCTGCTCGGCCAGCCAGGTGTCATCCTCCGAGCCTCCACAGTCGGACAGGATCTCGGCTAACTCGAAGATCTGCTCTTCAACGGCCTCCGGACTGTCGCCGTGATACTCCACGTACACGGCGGCCGCTTTTTGCTCCGGTACCTCGGGAAGCTCCGAGAAGGCCGGATTGTCATGCTTCTGCCGGCGCAGCAGCTCCAGGGAGTTGCCGTCGAAGAACTCCATTGCCTTGGGCCTGTGGAAGTTCTTTTCCACTATACCGTCACCGCGCACCCGCTTCACGAATTGAAGCGCTCCCGCCAACTCGGGGAAAAAGCCCATCACCCCGGTGAACACCGGGGGCAAGGGAATGAGCGCGATCTCGATCTCACTCAGGATTCCGAGGGTTCCCTCGGAGCCGATGGCCAGATCGATCAGGTCCATGTCCGGCCGGATGTACAAGCCGGCGGTATTCTTCGTAGCGGGCATGCCGTAGGAGGGCAGGGTGCCGTTCAACACCCGGCCCTGCTCCGTCTCCAGCTGAAACCTCAGGCCCGAAGCTTGCTGCACTCCCCGTTTCAGCTCGAGGGTTGAGGCGTCGATCAACACCATCCGCAGGGATTCGATGTACAGGCGGGTCGGCCCATAGGAAAAGGAACGAGCTCCGGAGGCATCGCTGGCGGCCATGCCCCCGATGGCAGCGGAGGTTTCCGTAGGGTCCGGAGGAAAGAAGAAGGACTTCGATTCCTGTTGAAAACTCTCCAGGGCATGCAGGGACTCCGGGCTCCAGCCCCCGCTCGCGAACTCTCTCTTGGCCACCGCCTCATTGATCTGGGAGAGCAGCGCTCCGGGCTGCAGGCGCAGCAGATACCGGTCCCCCCCCGGATCCCGGCGCAGACCCAGGAACCTGTTCATTCGGCTCAGGTTGAGAATGTGCCCGCCACCGGGTACCGCCCCGCCGGAGATTCCCGTTTTTCCCGATTGCACGGTCACGGGGATCTGCCGGTCGGCCAACAGCTCCACGATCTCCCGGATCTGCTGTTCGCTCGTTGGAAAGGAGATCGATTCGGCTTCCCCGCTCAAACGGGACTCATCCCGCAGGTACTCGAGGTGATCCGGCTCGACAGGTTGAATGAGTCGATCCGCCGTTTCCATGTTCATGTTCGTGATATCGCCTTATTTACCGCTGCGATGCTTTTTCCACGCCTGGATCAGCATCTCGACTCCCTCCCAGGGAGTATCCGGAGAAAGAGCGTCGATCGGATGCAGAATGAATCCTCCGCGGGATCCGAAAGCCGCCGTGGCCTGGCGGACCTCCTCTTCGATCACTTTGCGCTTCTTCGTGGCAAGCGTAATCGCGTTCGTTCCGCCCACCAAGCACATTCGGGAACCCAGCAGATCTCTGGCCTTCATCATCGAGATGCCATCAAGCAGGGGATCCACGAAGTACAGCACGTCCACCCCCGCATCGGCCAGCTTCGGGCCCAGGACCCGAACTCCGGCGGTAACGGTATAGCAGAACAGCTTTCCCTGCTGGTGGGTGAAATCGACCAGGCGGCGGATATGCTGCAGGAGGAACTGATCGAACAGATCCGGAGACCAGAAATCCGTAGAGGAGTACCAGCCTCGCTCCACGACGAGGTCGATGCCGGGATGTCTGGCGGCCAGCTCGATACGGGCCAGGTCGGTTTGGGTGACCAGCTCCATCAGTCGGGAAAAGGCCTTTGGTTGCTCGGTAGCCAGCAAGACCGCTCCTTCCCGGCCGCAGAGCCAGACCACCGCATCCATGCCGAAGGCCGCCCAGGCCTGCACCGCCACCTCCTGCTCCCGGGCGAAGCTCGCGATTCTCTCCATCCGGTTGTTCAGCCAGGCTGCCGCCTCCTGATCCGGAGGGCAGTAGAGGTAACGGATACGGGGTATGTCTTCGGGAGAGCTCACCGCGTGCTCCACCCCGCGGGGAATGTTGAAATCCTCCATGAGGGAAACGTGCTTCGGTTGTATCAACCACCCCTCCCCCGGCGGATCTACGCTTTGCTGTACCTGATGCCGCAGCGTCCCTGCCGGGGTCTGGTAGTCTCTGACCAGAATCGGATCTCCCCTTCCGTCGTCCGGCACACGCCGGGAGTTGGTCCAGCGAACTTCCGGGTGGACGCTCCAGGGAACAGACACATCGATCACATCATCCGCGCCCAGGGAAAGCCAGGTCCGGACCCGCTGAAAGTCATCCTCGAGGGTCCAGGGAACCGGGAGGGTGTGGATGTGTTCCAGGCGCTTGCTGTACCAGCGACGCACCTCCCTTTCCCCCGCCTGATCTGTGCTAACCCAACGCAGATGCTTGGGAACAGGATTGCCCGCGCACTGAAAGGTAAGGGGGATGTGGTCGGTGGGCTGTCCTCTCCATGTGGATACCAGCCTGTCTTTGGAGTTCATCAGTCCCATAGTATTGACAAAGGGATTTTCTGACAATACCGTTGGATCGGCCCGTGGAGCAATAGAATCCGGGGGCAGACGCGCTTCATCATAGATGCGGGAAGGAGATGAGGTATGGGCGGATATCTGCTGGGCTACGATGTGGGCAGCTCTTCGATCAAGGCGACCTTGCTGTCCATCGATTCAGGGAGTTCGGTGGCCGCGGCCACCTCCCCGCAGCGGGAGCTGGAGATCCAGTCCCCCCGACCCGGCTGGGCCGAGCAGGATCCGGAGGTGTGGTGGCGGCATCTGGAAATCGCCACCGCCCAGCTCGCCTCCGCCGGAGCCGAGCTGGGCGATGTGGAGGCGATCGGCATCTCCTACCAGATGCACGGGCTGGTCTGTTTGGATCGAAGCGGCCGTTTGCTGCGCCCCGCCATCATCTGGTGCGACAGCCGCGCGGTACAGATCGGGGAGAGGGCCTTTGCCGATCTCGGTGCCGAACGGTGTCTCGAGATTCTGCTGAACTCTCCGGGAAACTTCACTGCCTCAAAGCTGGCCTGGGTGCGGGAGAATGAACCGGAGATCTTCGACAAGATCGATCGGATCCTGCTACCGGGGGATTACATAGCCTACCGCCTTACCGGAACCCTCAACACCACCCCTTCGGGGCTTTCCGAGGGAATACTCTGGGATTTCTCAAAGGAGCAGGTGGCAACGTTTGTTCTCGAACATTACGGCATTCCCCGGAGCATGATCCCTGCGACGGTGGCGAACTTCGCGCTCCAGGGAGAGGTCACCCGAGAGGCGGCCGATCGCCTGGGGCTGAGAGCGGGGATTCCCGTATCCTACAGGGGCGGGGATCAGCCCAACAACGCCCTGTCCCTCAATGTGCTGCATCCGGGACAGATCGCGGCCACGGCCGGAACCTCCGGCGTGGTGTATGGCGTTGGGGATGGCGCGGTCTACGACTCGGCTTCCCGGGTCAATACCTTCGTGCACGTCAATCATCGCCAAACCGCTCCCCGCTACGGGACCCTGTTGTGCGTCAATGGCACGGGTATTTTGAACAGCTGGCTCAAGCACAACCTGGTTGCCGGGCAGGGCAGCGGTACAACGGCGGGGATAAGCTATGAGGGCATGAACGATCTGGCCGCTTCGGCTCCGATCGGTGCAGAGGGCCTTGTGGTTCTTCCCTACGGCAACGGTGCGGAACGGACCCTGGACAACCGAAATCCGGGCGCTTCGATTCGGGGTCTGGATCTGAACCGTCATACCCGGGCGCATCTGCTGCGGGCCGCCCAGGAGGGAATCGTCTTCGCCCTGAAGTACGGTTTGCAGATCATGGAGGGCATGGATCTGCGTATCGAGCTGGTACGGGCCGGGGCGGCCAACATGTTCCTCAGTCCCCTGTTCGCCGAAGCCTTTGCCACTGTTTCGGAAGCTGTGGTCGAGCTGTACGACACCGACGGATCCCAGGGTGCGGCCCGGGGAGCCGGGATCGGTGCGGGCTTTTACGATATGGAAAGTGCCTTTACGGGGCTGAAGCGGGTACGGGTCCTTGAGCCGAATCCGAAGAGTGCCGGAGCGTATCGGGAATCCTACCGGAGCTGGCTGGCACAGCTGCGCCGGGAATTAACCGGATGAGGCCGGCTTGTACAGCCTCTTCACAGTGTCCAGGAGCTTCTGCGGTTCGAAGGGCTTCGCAAGAAACGCCTCGGGGCTGTGACCGTATAGAGTCTTGAACTCCTGCTCGGAGAAACCGATGCCGAGTTTTTCCGAAACGCTGGTCAGCACGATGATCGGAATTTTGCTGAGGGCGGTCTCTTCGCGCAGCTGTTCATAGGTGGTCACGCCGTCCTGGCGGGGCATGAGCAGATCCAGGATGATCAGCTCCGGTACCTGCTCCCGGGCACGTTCGATCCCGGTTGCACCGTTCTCCGCGCTGGATACCCGCCAACCGGCACCTTCCATGACCATACGAACGCTGGACACCAGATCGGCGTCATCATCGATCACAAGCACTCTGGGCTTCTCCGACATGTGTACTCCTCCAACCCTTCCGGATGTGCGTATAAACTGCATCGCAATCTTCAACAGAAACACGCAAATGGATGACTATGCTAGCCTCTTCCGTCGGAAAATCTTGTCAGACAGACTAGATTTTCGGCTACCAGCGTAATAGTAGAAAAACCCATACGTTTTAGCAAGAACAGAAGCATAAAAATCAGGGGAAAAAGTGATGAACCCTGACTTTACTCATGAGTAATATTGGTTTATACTGATATTACTCATGGAAGCGGTTCGTCGTTATCTTTTCGAATCCGTAGCAGCCGACCTTCGCGAGAAGATGGTGTTTGTCGGCGGCCCACGTCAGGTCGGCAAAACCACCTTCGCCCTGAGCTATCTCAAACCGGCAGGTGCGGAGAATCCCGCGTATCTGAACTGGGACAATCCCGAGATACGAACCATCTTGATCCGGGGAGAACTCCCTCCGAACCAAAAGCTGATCATTCTGGATGAGATCCACAAGTACGCTCGGTGGCGTAACCTGGTCAAGGGGCTTTACGATACCTACAGGGGCAGCACCTCCTTTTTGATTACAGGATCCGCTCGGCTGGATTTCTATCGCAGAGGAGGGGATTCCCTTCAGGGACGATACCACTACTATCGTCTGCATCCCTTTTCTCCACACGAGATAAGCGACAGACCTGACCGCAGTGTCGTGGATCAGTTGCTCAAGTTTGGAGGATTTCCTGAGCCCTTCCTCCGTGCAGAAGAACGAGCCTGGCGACGCTGGCAGAGAGAACGGCTGGCTCGGGTGATCTACGACGATATCCGGGACCTGGAGAATGTACGGGAGATAAGTCTGATCGAATTGCTCGTAGAGGAGTTGCCCAATCGGGTCGGATCGCCGCTATCGATACGAAATCTGCGGAATTCCCTGCAAGTTGCTCATGACACGGCGGAGCGATGGCTTGCCATTCTCGAGCGAGTGTACCTGTGTTTCCGCATATCCCCATTCGGAGCACCCCGTATCCGGGCGGTAAAGAAAGAACAGAAGCTCTACCTTATGGATTGGTCTCAGGTCCGCGAGCCGGGGCAGCGGTTCGAAAACTTCGTTGCCTGCCAGCTGCTCAAGTACTGTCACCATATCGAGGATACCGAGGGATTCTCGATGGAGCTGCGCTTTCTGAGGGATACGGACAGACGAGAGATCGATTTTGTTGTTCTGAAGGAAAAAGAACCCCTCTTCGCGGTGGAATGCAAAACCGGAGAAAAGGGGGTCAGTCCTGCGATTTCCTACTTTCGTGAGCGGACCGCAGTTCCCCGCTTCTATCAGGTTCACCTGGGATCTAAAGATTGGGGAGACGCCGAGAAGAAAGTGAGGGTGTTGCCCTATCATCTCCTGTGCAGAGAACTCGCCCTGCCGTAGTTGCCCCCTGGAGAAGCCGTCTCAGTTCGGAGGCGGCTGCTCTCAGCTGCTGTACCTTCGGGATCGTCGGGTCATCACGATGATCATGACGATCAGGGGAACGGCGGCCAGGATCAGGGAAACAATTCCGATTCGCGAAGGGGTGATGACCCGGATCTGCCGTTCACTGGAGGACAGGTACTGTCCGTCCTTATCCTGCACGCGCAGGCGGATGACTCGCTGATCCTTGGATACGGGAACGTGGAAGGCCCGCAGCGACGGTTCCCGATCCTTGTGCTTTCCTTGCGGATCGAAGGGTACGATCTGATAGCCCAGTGCGGCGCCCTTGACCTGCTCCACGTAGAAGGGTTCCTCAAGCACCATCTGGGATTCTGAGGAGGGGCGGGTAACCTCCACCCGGGCCCGGGGCACCTGCTGAATGCGCACCCACTTCATCAGATTGGGGTTGCCCTTGGCGTCGTTCTTTCGCATCTTCTCGTAAAACAGATCGTTGTACTCCTGCTGAAAGAAGGGTCGCAGGTACAGGTCGGTGGAGCCGTCGATGTACAGCACCGAGGAGGGGGTCTTGGATTCCACCGGGCGGGTCCACTTATCCCCTGGAATGACCTCCAAACCGATGGCTTCGGCCCGACGCTTTTCAAAGGCTACGATTTTCCGCTCCGATCCCTCCAGGATCTGTCCATCCTCTGAGTAAAAGCGGATCCGGTATTCCCCGACCGGGAGATTGAGGATGAAGGCATTCTGTATGGGTACCGGAGGGACGATGTATTCGGTGGGATACTGGGGCTCCGGCGGCGCTTTCAGTTCCTGCAAGGTTTCGATCAGCGATGTAACGTCCTTGCCCTCATCCCGCATCTTTGTGATGGTGATTGTCAGCTGGTTGAGCATCGCCTCGTACATCGCCCGCTTTTCATAATACTGTGAAATAGACTGCCAGTAGGCGTCCATCAGGCCCTGGTAGTGCTGCCAGGCCGCGTCGGCCTCCGCCTCCTTGGCAACCTTCCAGTTCAGCTCGTACTCACCCCGGATGTTGTAATAGGTGTATGGGGTCATGCCCAGCCTTTCCGGTTCGGCCTCCCGGCCGCTCAGCTCCAAAGTGCCCTCGAAGGGGATATTGAGGGTAGAGGTATCGGTTTTCCAGTCCTGGGTGATCGGCCAGAAGTACACGAACACGTTCCGCACCGTAATGAAGTTATCCACATCCGCCACCAGGTAGATCGTATCCGCCTCCTGCCTGGCGAAGGTCCCGGCATAGTCCTTGCCGTTGAAGGCCAAAATCGAATAGACAAACTGCTCCTCCCGCACCGGTACGTCGGCAAAAAGCATTACGGAGCACACCAGGAGCAGTAGGGCAGTGGTAATTCGTAGAGCGTTCATGATCGTACACCCCTCGCTTTAATGATCAGATGACTGAAAAACAGAACCAGGGCGGACAGCACCAGCAGCAGGGCAATACCGGCGAAGTACATCCCCCAGTTGCCCACCCCGACAACCCTTAGGGACAAATCCCAGTAGAACAGCGGGGAGATCCACTTGACGATCCAGGCGAATACGCTGGCCAAATTTCGCACATATCCGCTGACCACGGTGAAGGAGCCCATCATGATGACAATAAAGAACAGGATCAATCCGAGGAATACGGCGATGGCCGAGGCGGAGTTGTCGGTTAGAGAGGAGGCGAAGACCCCGTAGGCATAGATCGCCACGGAGAGGAAGAAGAGGATAATCAGGCTGTAGTAGAAGGCGGGGCCCAGGATCAGGTTGTTCAGGAGCCCTGCGATCAACAGAAACACCAAAAGGACAACCAGATAGATGGCGGTCATCAGGATGTCTTTGATCAGGGCGGCCAGAAAATAGGAAGTCCCGTCCGCCGGTCCGTAGGCCAGCAGCTCCAGGGCGCCGACCTTCTTCTCCAGGCCGAAGCGGAACACCGAGCTGACCGCCAGGTACAGAAGGACCGGCAGGAAAGCGATGTACAGGGTGAACAGAAAGGGTCCCTCGGAAAAGAGCTTCTCCACGAAGGTCGCTCCGAAAGCCCCGACCAGAGATCTGCCGATCAGCTCGTAGGCGGGATTGAGAGCGTAGTTGAATCCGCTCGAATCTATGGCCCGGACGAATCCGGCCACCAGCAGGTAGGCAAGTACCAGGCCGATCGATTGTGCAATGTAGAAACCCGGATTGATCAGGGTCTCGAGGATACGCCGTTTGGCGAGAACGGAAGTGGCGTGGGCTCTCTGATTCATCTCTCGCCTCCTATTCCAGCAAACAGATTGATGTTTTCCTTGGTGATGGTGACGAAGGCCTCCTCCAGGCTCAGGCTCTTCTCCTGGATGCTCAGAGGCACAAGATTCTGGTCGATCAGGTGCTTGCTCAGTTGCTTGCGGTAGTCACCGGTTTTGGGAACCTTGATAATCAGCGTTTTCTCCTGTCCGGTTGCATCCTGCACGAAGTCCAAGGTCTTGACCTTGGCGATCAGATCGGCGGGAAGCTCCTCCAGATCCACGTGGATCTCCCTGTCCTTGGCCAGCGTGGTGAGCAGGCTGCCCATAGCGTCTTCGGCCATCAGCTTGCCACCGAAGATGATCGCCACCCGCTGACACACCTTCTCCATCTCCGAAAGAATGTGGGAGGAGATGAAGATCGTCCGTCCCTCTCTGTTTTCCTCGAGGATCAGATCCCGGATCTGCTTGACCCCGAAAGGATCCAGACCGGAAATCGGCTCGTCCAGAAAAAGGATGTCCGGATCGTGCAGTAGTGCCCGTACGATGGAGAGTTTCTGCAGCATACCCCGAGAGAACTCTGAGAACTTCTTGTTTTTTACGTCCGCCAGACCAACCCGCTCCAGCAGGTGGTCGATTCGCCTGTCCGCCTCCTCCAGGCCAAACAGTTCGGCGAACATCTGCAGATACTCACCGGCGGTCATCCAGTTCCACATCCCTGTCGGATGCTTCTCCGGAACAACGCCGATGCGCCGCCGCAGATCGAGTCTCTTCGGGCTGTACGGCTCGTCGAACAGCCGGATTTCCCCGGCGGTGGGTTTTACGATCCCCAGAAGCATCATGATCGTTGAGGTTTTCCCGGCTCCGTTGGGCCCGAGAAAGCCGTAGATCTCTCCGGCGGGGATATTAAGATTCACGGTATCCACGGCTGTAAACTTGCCGTACCGTTTTGTCAGGTTCTTGGTCTGGATCATGAACTTGCTCCTTCCACGTTCCAGGAGGTGAACAGGTAGGGGGTCAGTTTGCCCTCGTTTTTGTAGGGCTCCAGATAGATCTGGATGGCCTCAGCAGGCAGATCCCAGGCCTTCTCCATGATTCCCTCCAGCTCCTGCGGGCTGATCTTCCTGGGATCCGGCACGACGATCAGGTAGTCGATCACCCAGTAGGGATCGGAGTTGGCCTTGATCTGGGATCCCGGAATGGTAGAGCTGTAGCGGAAGGTGGTCTCCGGGACCGCGTCCCACTGCCAATCCAGGATGCCTTTGAAAAGCTCCTCTCCCCGAAACGAGCCCTCCTCGGTCTCCTCCTGGGCGGGCAGCCCGTCGTAGATCTGCACGGAGATGCGCGCTCCGATCCACAGATCCAGGCAGGGATGATTCAGAACAGCCGGTCCTTCCGAGCTGACCGGGCGTATCTCCTGGACGATGTCGTTGCCGATCCGATCCTCGAAGATGATCCACTTGAGGAGATCCGGAATTTCATAGCCGACCAGATCGATTGGCTGTTCCCGGCGGTTCTCCCCGCGCTTTAGGGTTACCGGAATCGACTGAGACACGTAGGAGGGGGCGCTGATCTCCAGAGTCGTTTCCCCCGGTTCGAGATGGGTGAAGATCTGGGGCAGCGGTCCCCGGTCGGATTGAAAGTGGGAGCGGATCACCCGGCCCTGGAGGCTGAAGGTGGCGTCCCAAATCCATTCCTTGCTCACCGCGTCACGGACCAAGAACTCGTAGGTCGTGTCTGCGGGATTCATGGCCACGTAGACCACCACGGCCACCGCGATGATAACAGCGACGACCAGAACAGGAATCAATACTCTTCTCGTCTTCATACAAGTTCCCTCGTTTGCTATTTGGGAAAGGTGTCCAAAATGATATGTCTATTGCAGCCTGGCAGCCGCAATCGCTATCAATTTCAATTCCCTGCGAATGTACGGATCTATCTTATGCGCACCCGGAGCCTATTGTACCCGGAAATCGAAGTTTATCAAGAGGGTTGGAACGTCGAGAGAACAAACCATCTCGGCAGAGTTACCTCGAGACTCCCCTGAAACGCATTCGCACCCGAATCCCGGTACGTGGTAGAGAAATCACGGTAAATCAGATAGTATGAGGACGGTGGTCCCGTAGCGAAGGATTGGGAATATCGTGTATTATAAACCGCCAAGATTCCGCTCGAGAGAAGGAGATCCCCATGAAGAGGAACCGGAAGGTGGCGTTGATAGTCGGAGTACTCGCGATCGTTGCCGTGGTGGTAATCGTACTATTACTTTTTGTTGTCAAGCCCAGTGCGGTAAAAACAGAACCAGCGCAACCCTTTAGTATAGCAGTGTTTGTGCCGGGGGTGGTTGCCGGTTCGCCGATCTATGAACAGATGGTCGAGGGTACGGAGAGGGCAGTCGCCGAGCACGACAACGCCTCGGTTAAGGTTCTGGAGGGGGGGTTTAATCAAGCCGAGTGGGAAGAGAAGATGACCTCGCTGGCCGCCACCGGGGAGTATGACCTGATAGTCACCTCCAACCCGGCCATGCCCTTTATCACCATACCCGCTGCGGAGAAATTCCCCGACCAGAAGTGGCTGAACCTGGATAGCTATCTGGATGGACATCCTCAAATAGCCACCCTGCTGTACAACCAGATGGAGATGACCTACATGGACGGCTATCTCGGGGCCCTGGTGTCGACCAGCGACATGAGCGGCGCCAATCCGGATCTCAAGGCTGGCATGGTGGTGGCCCAGGAGTACCCGGCGCTCACCAAGCTGATGAAGCCCGGTTTCGAGATGGGATTAAAGGCGCTTGATCCCGGATTTACCCTGGACTACCGTGTCATAGGCAACTGGTACGACGCCAACAAGGCTGCGGATCTGGCCAACAGCATGATCGACGCCGGAGTGGACGTGATCCTCACAATCGCCGGCGGTGCCAATCAGGGTGTGATCAAGGCCTGCCAGGATCGAGGCAAATACGTGCTGTTGGTGGATGCCAATGATTACAAGGCGGCTCCGGGAACCATCGTGGGCTGCGCCGTGCTCAATCAATCCCTGGCAGCCTATGAACGAGTCAAGATGGCACTCAATGGGACCTTGGAGTTCGGCAAGGCGGTGATCGTGCACACCAAGGACGGCTACGTGGATTTCGCCGACCAGGATCCTCTATACACGGACAACGTGCCTGCGGATATCCGCTCGCAGATGGACGATCTGCTGACGAAGATGCGCAGTGGAGAGTTTCATCTGGAGCCGCCCCAGCTGTAATCCGGACGCCACCGGCGCCGATCCAACCGCAGGCGGGCAGCGTGTCAAGCTCAATCGCAATCAACACAGGCAGCGGGCAGCCTAGGCCTTTCCCGCTCGCTTTGTCATCGGGGACGGATATTTGAGCAACGCTTCATACCTGCAGATGAGGGGAATCACCAAGATTTACCCGGAGAACGACGTCCTGGCCAACGACCGGGTGGATTTCGAGGTCCGGGAAAACGAGATCCACGCGGTTGTTGGGGAGAACGGAGCCGGAAAAACCACCCTGATGAAGATCCTCTATGGACTGGAGCAGCCGGACTCGGGCCGCATTTTTCTTAAAGGCGAGGAGGTTCGGATCCACAGTCCCCTGGCTGCAAACCGTTTGGGGATCGGCATGGTTCACCAGGCCTTCCGCCTGATTCCCGAGTTCACGATTGCCCAAAATGTCGTTCTAGGCGTTGAGCCCCGCAGATGGGGGATCTTCATCGATCG
>Ga0272441_10012582_pt1 | contig 12329 bp, 10 predicted proteins | sample SSMProp6N_FD_193582 | JGI IMG/M metagenome (GOLD analysis project Ga0272441, IMG submission 193582) | Marine sediment archaeal communities from Little Sippewissett salt marsh, Falmouth, MA, United States - SSM-Prop-6N | ecosystem: Environmental > Aquatic > Marine > Wetlands > Sediment ...
CTATAGTATACATGCTTTTCAGAGCCGTTTCTCGAACGCGTGAGTCCTCATGAAGCAGAAAGCGCTGAAGAGCTCCGGCATGTTCTTCTCCGCCGATTTTCCCCACGGCATAGAGAAGATTCCTGGCGAAATACGCTGGACTTCCGGCGCTGATACTGTCGATCAAAAAAGGTACAACCCCGGCTCCCATGTCACAAATAATGTAAAGGATTCGAGTCTGTTCTTCGCCGTCATTGCTCTCCTTCAGCAAATCCAGCAGTGGGGGCAATGAAACCGCTCCCAGTAAAGAAAGAATACGCGCCGCCTCATCCCGTCTTCCGTAATCATTTGTTTCAAATTCCAGGAGGAGCGGATCGACCGTCTCTTCAGCGGCCAACGCAGCGAGAACGGTCCCCGCCATATCCCGCATCTCATCGCTTTTCTCTTCAATTCCGAGATGGACGAGATTAAATGCCTCAACAATCGGCACACACTCGGCGAAACTGCCAGCCACTATCAAGTCCTTTGCGCAGTTGCCCAATTCGTGCCACATCCTGCCATACGAGGGGGTCACGGCGGTCTCGGTTGTTACCCACCTCACCAGCGGTTCGGCAAGTCTCTCCACAATCTCCCGCTGGTGCTCCGATGAGAATCCATCCATAATTATAACGAGTGCTTCCATCGCCTGACTACGGGAAGGGGAGTCAGCAAGTAAGATCCCACCGCCCAGTTTATCTATAATATCCCCCGCCATCCGCAGTTCATTTGCATTACACAACTGATCCACGATTCCCGGCAGTAATCGAAGCACTTTTTCATCGAAAAACGTTTCGTCATCCCACTGAAGCATTCGATGAACGGTCTCTTTGAGACGCTCTTTTTGTTGACTCTCTTCGCCCCCATCCTGTGGGGTTTCTTTTTTCGCCCTGTATGACTGCAGTATCGCAGAATACACCCTGCTGAAGACATCGGGGTCAGACAACCCGCCGCTTATCGTATCCTCTTGTACGCCGTCTCCGATCTGTTTGACCATCGATGCCACACCAGTCAGTGTCTGGTCATCGATTTCTCTCACCACTCGATCGAAGAGCCCTTTATCTTTCAGCTCATCGAGATAGCGTGTCAAAAACTTACCAACAGGTGCTACCTCCATACCTGCAATTGAAGCTACTATCTGTTCAGACAGGTCTTCTTTGGTCGCCTCGTCGGCAGCCTCTTCCAGGGAACTCATCATGGAAATAATTCGATCAAACTGCTCACCTGGATGATCGCCCGCCCCTATTCCTGTCGCCGGTGTCGAAATCGGCCGATCATCTTTCCCCGTAGCGACAAACACCTTCTGATCGAAGACAATGTGCGGGAGGCCCCGTTGCGCAATGAGCCGGGATAATCCCCCCTGCTCGTCTATGTCTTCCTTTTTCCTCGTCATAATCTCCAGGAATGCCAGAAGTTCCGTTCTCTCCATTCCCCTCTCAAGCGAGATACTTCTGATTCCGAAGTTGAGCATCATTTCGAGAAATGCCTGAACCTGCGGCCTCTCCTGATCTTTCTGTGGCAGCAGGTGCCCCGATATGAGGACATTCTTTTCCGACTCCGAGAAGGTCACCGATTCTTCCCGTTCCAGGAGAGTCGAAAATATATCATGGGCACGCTCGACACTATTCACAATCATGGCACTGGTCGGTGGATAGAGGCGTAAATTGACCAACGCTGCGTTCATGATAACCATTGCCTCGACCACTTTTTTCTGAATGGCGGTACCGTTCATCTTTGCCCCCGCATCCTTCTGAGTTTACCGTACACAGTTGAAACACTGCAGACCGACACGCTCCCCACTCGAAAAACAGTTATTTTGCAAGAACCCTCGCCACATCCGCCGCAAAATATGTAAGGATAATATCCGCCCCCGCCCGCTTAATGGAAATCAAACACTCAATCATCGCCCGTTCCTCATCGAGCCACCCGAGCTGGGCCGCCGCCTTGATCATGGAAAACTCACCGCTTACGTTGTATGCCGCAAGCGGCAGGTCGAATTCCTCCTTTGCCCGCCGGATGACATCGAGGTACGGAAGTGCAGGTTTGACCATAATAATATCGGCGCCCTCCTCCACATCGAGGGTTATTTCCCGTATTGCCTCGTCACTGTTTGGCGGATCCATCTGATAGGTCTTTCGGTCGCCAAACTGGGGGGTGCTTTCCGCAGCCTCCCGGAAGGGGCCATAAAAACAGGAGGCGTATTTCGCCGAATATGCCATAATGGGAACGGCATCATATCCCGCCTCGTCCAGTGCTTCCCGTATGGCAAACACCTGTCCATCCATCATTCCCGACGGAGCCACCATGTCCGCACCCGCTTTTGCCTGGGCAACCGCCGTCTCACCCAAGATATCAAGGGTCGCGTCATTATCAACTTCATGGCCGATCAGTACCCCGCAGTGTCCATGGCTCGTATACTCGCAAAGGCAGAGGTCGCTTATGACGACGATGTCCGGCACCTTCTTTTTGATCTTCCGCATCGCACGCTGCACAATCCCGTCTTCCGCAAACGCTCCCGACCCCTGTTCATCTTTCTCTTCAGGAATACCGAAAAGCATCACTGCAGGGATACCCAGATCCCTTGCCTTCTTTACCTCTTCGACAAGGTAATCAGTTGACATCTGAAAATTACCCGGCATGGAAGTGATCGGTTTTTTGACTTTCTCACCGAAGGTCACAAAAAGTGGATACACGAGATCATCGACCGACAGGGTCGTCTCCCGCATCATCCTCCTGAAATTTTCATTCTTCCTCAATCTCCGTGGCCGATACTCTGGAAAGTGCATGGCGGTACTCCTTTTTACGTTTGAAATTACAAGGTAAAGAACTCTTCATTTCACGTTTTCCTGTATTTTGTACCCCTGATATTTGATTGACGCAGATAACGCATTAATCCCTTTATCATCTGGCCGATTTCAGACTTATTCTATTTCCTTCTCTGTCAGGTAACACGCAGGATCCGGGGCCCAGAGGTCTCCCGTAGCAGCCTCGGCACGAACCCGGAAGTTTCCGCCGCAGACATCGAGCCATCGGCACCGGGAACATACCCCTTTGACATGGGATCTTTTGTCTTTCAATTGGACCATCAGGCTATTCGTGGTATCCAGCCATATCTCGCTGAACGGGCGTTTTGTAATGTTTCCGAAAGAAATGGTCCGCCAGAATTGATCGGCGTACACTTCGCCGTCCCAGCTGACACAGCCGATTCCCCTTCCCGAATTGTTTCCCTCATTCATCTTCAGGAGTTCAAGAACCTCTTTCGCTTTCTGCGGATCTTCTTTCAGCAGCCGCAGATAGATATACGGACCGTCGGCATGATTGTCCACAGTAAGGATTTCCTTTGGCATGCCTCGTTCGAAGAAATCGCGGGTTCTGTCCATGATCAGATCAACCACTCTTCGTGTTTCATCATGTGAGAGGTCCTCGGACATCAGCTCTGATCCCCGGCCGGAATATACGAGGTGATAGAAACAGGCCCGGGGAATATTCTCCTTTTCTATGAAGTCGAATATTGCGTCAATCTCATGGTAATTGTGCTTCGTTATAGTGAAGCGCACACCAACTTTCAACCCCTCTTCCTGGCAATTATGTATACCGCGAAGCATTGCGCTGTATGCTCCCTCAACCCCCCTGAAACGGTCATGCGTCTCTGGCGTGCCATCAATACTGACCCCGATATAGGAAAGCCCGATGTCCCCGAAAATCCTGGCTTTCTCCTTCGTAATGAGTGTTCCATTCGTCGATATAACGGCCCGTATGCCTTTTTCCACAGCTGACTGGAGCAGTATTAGAAGATCTTTTCGCATGAGGGGTTCGCCACCGGAGAAAAGAACGACAGGTGAGCCAAACGAAGACAGGTCTTCGATGAGTCGTTTTCCTTCCTCGGTGGTCAGTTCATCGGTATATTTCACGTTCTGAGAGCTGGAATAGCAGTGGATACATTTCAAGTTACACCTTCGTGTGACATTCCAGACAACAACGGGACGTTTGTCCTTTGAAAACTGGAGAAGATGTGAGGGCAGTTTCCCCGAATCTGCTCCATAGCGGAGTACGTCAGACGGTTCGACCGCCCCGCAATATAGTTTCGAAATTCCTATCATTTCATACCTTCTTCATTACTAAATGCTTTCTCTATTGCACCGACGAGGCCGGCAATTATATACGGTTCATGCATAATATCCACCGTGAAACCGGCGGCTTCAGCCGCTCTCTTCGTCACCGGTCCGATACATGCAATCCTAATATGTGACGGTAATGTTGTACCTTCACCGATTATATCCATAAAATTAATCACTGTTGAGGGACTTGTAAAGGTAACCACGTCAACCTTGCGCTGTGCGATCAACTCAAAGAGCTCACCCACGTTCCTTCCCGAGCTGACCGTCCGATATGCTACGACCACATCGACCTCGGCACCCAGGTCTGTAAGGCCCTCAGGAATAACATCGCGGGCAACTTCGGCCCTCGGCAGGAGAACCCGCTTGTCTCGGATATCCTCCCGTGCAAACGCCTCAACCACACCCTCGGAGATATAATCATCAGGAACGATATCGACGGACAGCCCGTAACTATCTAACGCCGAGGCGGTAGCGGGACCGATGGTACACAGTTTGATACCTTTCAGATCACGGATGTCTCTGCCCGCAGCCGCAAAGCGTTGGAAAAAAAATTTTACGCCATTGGCACTGGTAAAAACGATCCAGTCATACGATTCAATATGTTCGACCGATCGATCCAGATCGGTAAAGTCGTCAGGGGCAACGATTTCTATCGTCGGGAAATAGATGACGCGCGCGCCCGCTTCGTAGAGCAGGGAGGCAAACTCTGCTGACTGTTTCTCCGGTCGTGTAATGACGATTCCTTTCCCGAAGAGAGGCTTGCCTTCAAACCACGAAAGTTTTTCTTTCAGGCGCACCACATCGCCCACGACAAACACCGCCGGTGGCGAGAAATCTCTCCCTTCCGCCTCGCGGACAATATCTTCCAGAGTACCTGAAATCGTTTCCTGGTCAGGAGTCGTACCCCACCTGACCAATGCCGCAGGGGTAGCCGGAGCTCTTCCACTTCGAATCAGTTGATCGACAATATGAGGAAGGTTTTTCACACCCATGAGAAACACCAGGGTTCCGACAGACACAAGCCCCTGCCAATCGAGGCGGCTTTCTTCTTTCGTCGGATCTTCATGTCCCGTCACAAAGGCAACAGAAGAGGTAAAACCTCTGTGTGTTAGCGGAATACCGGCATACGCGGGTGCCGCAATTGCCGAGGTAACCCCCGGAATCACCTCAAAAGGTATGTTTTTGTCGGTGAGAATTTCAGCTTCTTCTCCTCCTCTGCCGAAAATAAACGGATCTCCCCCTTTGAGCCGGGCGACACAATTCCCCTTTTGTGCTTCCTCAACAAGGATCTGATTTAACCGCTCCTGCGATACGGTATGATCGCCACCTTTCTTTCCCACATAGATCAATTGCGCATCGTCTCTTGCGAAAGCAAGAATCTCTCCACCGACGAGATAATCGTATACAACCACATCAGCTCGCTGGAGACACTCAGCCGCCCTTAGGGTCAAAAGCCCAGGATCTCCCGGTCCCGCACCGATTATGTACACCTTGCCTTTTTTCCCCACGTAGTAACCTTTCGATGTCACTCCTCTGTTATTTTACCATTACTGCGAATACCGACACAGCAATCACATCCGAATAGCGAAATTTGACTGCCTCACATTCTCTGTAAATATTTCTACCAGAAATAACCCTCTTGTAACACGTTATCAGACCTTCGGTCATTCGAATTTGTTTCGTGTTTTGTGCTTCGCATTTAGGATGCCACGACAATGGGTCTCCTAACAACTCCTGTATATTTCTTCCAGGATCTCTCGTCCGCCTCGCGACAGGATATTTTCAGCTATCGTTCTGCCCATTTCTTCCGCCTCAGCACACGCACCGCGCGCCTCATCGGCAATTATGACACTGCCATCAATACTTCCCAGCAGCCCTCGAAGAATAAGACGGTCGCCCTGTTTTTTTGCATTGGCCGCAATCGGAACCTGGCATCCGCCTCCCAGATGCCCCAGAAATGACCGTTCGGCCGCAAGCTCAACCATCGTGTCCGGATGACTGAGGAACGAGACAAGATTTTTTACCTCGTCATCGTCCTTTCTGAGTTCGATCCCCAGCACGCCCTGCCCCGCCGATGGGAGCATCCACTCTATGGGAATGTACTGTGAAATTTCCTGTGCAAGGCCCATTCTCCGCATCCCCGCGGCGGCGACCACCACCCCGTCGAGGTCGTCCGTCACGATCTTTTTGATTCTCGTATCAAGATTACCCCGGATCGGAACGACTTCGACGTCGGGCATGTAACGCTTGAGTTGGATGGTCCTTCTCAACGATCCTGTGCCGATTCTGGCACCGTCAGGCAGGCCTTCCATCTTGATATTATCCCGCGAGACGAGGACATCCCGTGGGTCTTCTCTCTCGGGAACCGCACCGATTTCCAGTCCGTCATGAAGCTCAACAGGCACATCCTTCATGCTGTGCACACCGATGTGGACGTCACCCCGAAGAATTGCCTCTTCTATCTCCTTGACAAAGACACCCTTTCCCCCAATTTTTACAAGGGCAATGTCCTGCAGCTTGTCACCCTTCGTTTTTATAGTTACAATCTCGGTTTCAAGACCGGGATATTTCCTTTTCATCTTTTCAGCCACTATCTGTGCCTGCCTGAGGGCAAGTCGGCTTCCGCGCGTTCCTATCTTTAAGATCTTTTTAATCGTTCTTCCTCCCTAAACGCTATGATAGTCCGTTTTCCCCGAACATCCATACGCTACTCGTCTTTCTCCAATTTGAACAACCTCATGAGTGCCGCGACATACGGGTCGGCATCGCTGTTTCGGGTTTCTTCTTTGAGCAACGTAATCGGGTCATGGAGTATCTTGTTCACAATCGAAGAGGCAAGTATTTCAATTTTTTCTCTTTCTTCTTCATTGAGATTCCTCATCCAGGACAGCGATTTTTCGAGTTCACCCTCAACAATGTCTTCGGCCTTCTTCTTCAAAGAAACGATGGTGGGAACCACCTCGAGCGTTTTGAGCCAGTTCGAAAAAGTGACCATTTCTTCGGAAATAATGGCTTCCGCTTTTTCCGCCTCTTTCATTCGGGTTTTTATATTCTCATCAACAATTTCCTGCAGATGGTCAACGTTATACAGGTAGACGTTGTCAATCTCACCAACGTCGGGATCGATATCCCGGGGAACGGCAATATCGATGAGGAACATCAACCTGTTTTTTCTTCTTCGGAGTGCCGATGCAATCATCTCGTGGGTGACCACATATCCGGGGGCAGCCGTAGAACTGATGACGACATCCACCTCACTGAAGGTATCCTGCAGCATATCGAAATCAATTGCTTCACCATGAAAGTCACTCGCAAGGCGCAACGCATTTTCATACGTCCTGTTTGCAAAGACAACTCTGGTTGCCCCGTTGTTCATTAAATGCCGTGCCGCAAGTTCCGACATCTCCCCGGCCCCTATTACGAGAATTGATTTCCCGTGAAGCGATGCAAAGATCTTTTTCGCCAGTTCGACGGCGGCAAAACTGACGGATACGGCATTACCAGCAACACCGGTTTCAGTCCTCACTCGCTTCGCCACACGGAACGCATGGTGAAGCAGTTTATTGATAATGATACCTGACGCCTTTCTCTCAACGCAGTGACGGTAGGCATCTTTTACCTGCCCGAGAATCTGGGGTTCTCCCATTACCATGGAATCGAGACTCGAGGCGACCCTGAACAGATGACGCACCGCATCGTCGTCGCGATAGATATAAAGACATTTCCCCAGCTCTTCAGAAGAGAGATTTCCGTGGAAAAAGACAAAGGCCCGCAACTTTTCGACCGCTCTGTCATAGTCCTGCACGTTCGCCAGGATCTCGACACGATTACAGGTCGAAAGATACAACGTCTCCAGCACCTGTGGAATTGCTCGTATCTTCTCGAGTATCTTGTCTTCATCGTCACAGGATATGGACAGGCGCTCCCGAATATTCAGGGGAGCCGTTTTATGGTTCATTCCTATTAAAACAATATTCATCTTCTCACACAAAACTATGAACGGTCACAAAAAAAACGCGAACACCAACGACTGCAAAGATGAGAATGGCAAATGCAACAATGGAAAATACGGCTGCCTTGCGACCTTTCCATCCGATTGCAAGCCGCTGGTGAAGTAAAAGAGCATAGAGGATCCAGGTAACCATGGTCCATATCTGCTTCGGATCCCACTGCCAGTGACTGCCCCACACCGTTCGAGCCCACACTGACCCCGCAATGATTCCCAGCGTCAAGAAGGGAAATCCCCAGAGAATGCAGATGTGGTTGATGCGGTCCAGATCTCGAAGCGGCGGCAGGAGTTTGCTGACCTTGAACGACCGTTTCTTTCTGATAAAATAATCCTGCACCAGGTACATGATACCCGCACAGCACGCCAAGGCAAACAATGCCTCCCCGACGAGAGACAGCATCACATGAAACGAAACCCAATAACCGCGTAATATGGCAGGCAGAGGAACGTTCTCCATCACTCTCACCGACGCGACGATCATGAGCAGGAAAGCAAGGGGGGAGACGAATGCACCGAGCACGCGCGTTTTTGTTTTTACCTGAAAAGCAAGGTACACACCCGAGACCGCCCAGGCGATGAATGACAGAGATTCATACATCGTCACCACCGGACTGTACCCCATTTCACCCCACCTGATGAGGATGGAGATCCCATGAATCACAAACGCGAAAGAAAGAACCCATGTCGCCGTTTTCGCCACAATGACTCGTCGCACCACGACAGAAATCACGTATCCAATAGTACTTGCGAAATACGCAACGAGCGCTATTTTGAAAAACATGATGTCCATTGTATCCCAGCCTCCGATGCTTTCACCTATGATCATGCGGCAGGTTGATTATCTTCAGTAATCATGGAAAAACGACATACCCAATTCTTCATCTGCAAGTTCCACGATCAGCTTTCGTACTCTGCCCCAATCTTTTTCCTTTATCGAGTCGATAATATTTGAGTTTACCAGGGACTCAAATATTTTTTTATTTTCCTCCGGGGACATGCCACGGGCGATGATACGCCCCCGTAATTGACCCATTATATCGAGGAAAATTCCATACTCGGCGCCGTATTGCTCCTCCAGCCGTTCTCTGAGTGTGCGGGCCAGGGCCGGGCTTTTTCCTCCCGTCGATATGGCAATTGCGAGATCTCCCCGCTGCATAATAGCCGGTACGATGAAATCGCATCGCGCCGGATCATCCACAATGTTCACAAGTATACCTTTCTTTTTCGCATCGGCGTAAATTGTTTCATTCACCACATCACTGTCGGTCGCTCCGACAACGAGGAAAGCTCCCTCGATGTATTCGGACCGGTATTCATCAAGTATATGAGTAATCATCCCCGCATTTTTCATCGATGCCAACAGCTTTGTCAACTCCCTGCCGATAACCGCAACCTCGGCGCCACATTCAATCAGTCTCTCAACTTTTCTCTCGGCCACCTCTCCGCCGCCAACGACCATACAGTTTCTCTTTGAAATATCCAGGTATATGGGGTAGTATCTCACAATATTTCCTTACACTCTGTAATGTTATAGAAATTATTAACAAATCCCCTGTTATCACGACAGTATTGAAAATTCAAGATACTTGCAATCTCTCCCAAAAGAGGTTATACATCGATACGGCGCATCTATCTACTTCCTTTAACAAACTATCCAATTTCATTTCATAGAATATACACTAAGGACGCGCACAGGGAGACACAAAATGCAAAAAACACCACGGAAGGAAAAATGGGTTGAAATTGTTCTCGCAACACCGGACGAACTATCCGATGCGCTCGCAAACTTCGTCACAGAGATAGGCGCACAGGGTGTTTTTCAAGAAGAACTGATAGCGGATTCATTCACCGATATCTCCTCGTCGACCCCACATAGCGAGCTGAAGGCCTATCTTCCCTGGGGTCCTGAGACAAAGAAACAGATCGCTTCTCTCAAGAAATACATCCGGGCACTCGGCACCCTGTTTCCCCATTTGGAAAAACCGACCATCACAACCAACACCATCATCGATCCGGACTGGGGTGAGCAGTGGAAACGCTACTATAAACCGGTCAGAATCAGTGACGATATCGTGATCAAACCCACATGGGAACGGTATGCACCTGTCGGGCGTGATATTGTTGTCGATATCGACCCCGGGATGGCCTTCGGAACGGGACAGCACCCCTCAACACGGATGTGCATCGTGGCAATGGAAAAGATTATCACCGCCTCCAGACTGGCTCGCGAGTGGAACGTTCTCGATATCGGAACCGGCACCGGCATCCTCGCCATATGCTGTGCGAAGCTCGGTGTTCGAAAAGTTACAGCGATCGACCTCGATCCCCTGGCCATAGAAATCGCCGGTAAGAACATCGGCATCAACAGTGTAGGGAACAGAGTTGAAATTCTCAATCGAGATGCAGCCATGTGTAAGGGGCACTATGATTTAATTATCGCCAACCTCACGGCAAACGTCCTCATCAAACTCAGACCTCATATTATCAGGATGGCGAACCCTGGTGCCTACATGATACTGTCAGGAATCATTGCGCAAGATACGAGTAATATCGAAACAATATTTCAAACCAGTGAGGTAACCATTCACGACACACTCATCGAAAAAGAGTGGATCTGCTATGTTCTGAAAAAAAGGAGCGCCCACCATTGACCATCCCCAGAATCTATTTCCCTGATATAACCGAAGAAAATTCACTGGTTGACTTGGGGGAAGAAAACCGTAATTACATCAAAAATGTACTCCGTCTCAAACCGGGAGAGCGGGTTACGCTGTTTGACGGAGGCGGATGTGAGTACGACACAACTATCAAGAAGATCACTGTCCATCGCGTTATTGTGGAGGTTCTTGGTAAAGCAACCATCTTGGTTCCCGAGACACAGATCACCCTCGCACAAGCGATCCCCAAGTCGTCAAAAATGGATCTCATCATTCAAAAAGCAACAGAGCTTGGTGCCGCTGGAATCATCCCGTTTATTTCCTCCCGATCGATTCCGAAACTCACGAAACGCAAGATGGAGACACGTGTTGCACGATGGCGCAAGATCGCTGTCGAAGCATCAAAACAGTGCAGAAGGGTCACCATCCCCGAGGTAACCGATGTCCTTACCTTTGACGAAATGCTGCGGAAACCGGCTGAGCCATGCCTTAAAATCATCTTCTGGGAGGAAGAACGCCAAAGAGACCTTAAAACAATACTTCATGACACCGAGTGGAACGATGTCCGTGCTTTTCACATCGTCGTCGGTCCAGAGGGGGGCTTCTCACGGCAGGAAGTAGAAAAGGCACGAATGTTTTCGTTTCTCCCGGCCACACTCGGCAGTTACATATTGAGAACAGAAACTGCCTCTTTGACGGTTCTTTCCATCCTTCAATATGAGAGAGGGGTCTTCGGTACCGCACATGAAAGGAACGGCATCGAATGAATGTCTACGATTACGGAGGTTTCTGGCGAAGAACGATAGCGTACTGTATCGACAAAATGATTCTCTATCTCCTCTCACTCATTCTGTTCATCGCAGCGGTTGCGTTGTCGCATATTTTTTTCTCTTCCGGCGCTACTGATAACATGCCTGCCATGTTCAGAAAAGCATTTTACCTTTCTTTCTATGCGACAACTATTGTGCTGAATATGCTGTATTTCACCTATTTTCATGGCACTGTGGGCCAGACACCCGGCAAAAAGATGCTGGGCCTCAAGGTGATCCAGACATCGGGCGCACCGATGACGCTGGGCATTGCGTTTCTCCGGTGGGTCGGATATCTCGTATCGGGGATCGTGTTTTACCTCGGCTTTATCTGGGTGGGAATAGACGTGAGAAAACAGGGGTGGCACGATAAGATAGCAGGAACGTATGTCACCAAAATCCGATAAAATATATGTGGAATAAAAATTCCTTGACAAAAGACCTGTTCGCTTTTAGAATACGCGCTCTTTCAAGGATAGCGCGGGTCGGTAGCTCAGTCGGTAGAGCACTGGACTGAAAATCCAGGTGTCGGCAGTTCGATTCTGCCCTGACCCACCATGAAAATTCAAGAGGTTAGCTACTATAGTTAGCCTCTTTTTTTTCGCCAAAATCCTTAATTGTAACCATTTTGCGCATTCAGGTATTCTTCCTGCCTTCTCGCGGCCAATTTCAGATCGTGAGCACTGACGATATTATACCGCTCAAAGACGGACCGTGTCTT
>Ga0272441_10012583_pt1 | contig 12327 bp, 10 predicted proteins | sample SSMProp6N_FD_193582 | JGI IMG/M metagenome (GOLD analysis project Ga0272441, IMG submission 193582) | Marine sediment archaeal communities from Little Sippewissett salt marsh, Falmouth, MA, United States - SSM-Prop-6N | ecosystem: Environmental > Aquatic > Marine > Wetlands > Sediment ...
GCCAACTCCTTTCCTGCCCGCGGAGGGAATGCCTCCAGCATACCTGACTCTCGGGCGACTACAAGAAGAACGGGGCCTCCGCAGAGGCCCCGTCGCGTTCTTGCGTCGTCTTCTCGTTCGTCGATTAGACCCAGCCGCGCAGCTTCATCGCCTCGGCGACCCGCTGCACCGACACCATGTAGGCGCCGATCCGGTTGTCGACGTTGTGCTGCTTGGCCATATCGTGCGTTTCGTGGAACGCTTTGACCATCTTCGCCTTGAGCCGCTCGTGAACGTCTTCGATCGGCCAGTAGAACCCGCCGATGTTCTGGACCCACTCGAAGTACGAAACCGTCACGCCGCCTGCGTTGCACAGGAAGTCCGGAATGACGTACTTGCCGTTCTGGAAGAGGATGGCATCGGCTTCCGGTGTCGTCGGCCCGTTGGCCGCCTCGGCGATGATCTTCGCCTTGACGTTGGCCGCGTTCTTGTCGGTGATCACGTTCTCGATCGCCGCGGGGATGAGCACGTCCACATCCAGTTCGAGGACTTCGTCGTTGGTGATCGCCTGAAGGCCGTTGAGGCCCGAGACCGAACCGGTCTGCTTCTTGTGCGCGAATGCGGCGTCGGGGTCGATGCCGTTGGCGTCGTAGATTCCTCCTCGTGAGTCGGTGACCGCAACGACCTTCGAGCCCGCGAGCTCCTGCATCAGCGTGGCGCAGTAATAGCCGGCATTCCCGTAGCCTTGAATGGCGACGGTGGCGCCCTTCAGATCGACGCCGAGCTCCCTGGCCGCTTCGATGACGCAGTACACCGCGCCGCGTGCGGTCGCATCCCCACGTCCCAGCGATCCGCCCAACGGGATCGGCTTGCCGGTGATCACGCCGGGGCTGTTGTAGCCGACAATCGTGGAGTACTCATCCATCATCCATGCCATGATCTGCGGCGTCGTGTAGACGTCAGGTGCGGGGACGTCCTTCTCCGGCCCGATGAAGCGGCCGATGGCGCGAATGAATCCGCGCGCGATCCGTTCCAGTTCGGTCTGCGAGAGTTCCTTCGGGTTGCAGATGACGCCACCCTTCCCGCCACCGTACGGGATGTCCACAACGGCCGTCTTCCACGTCATCCACGCCGCCAGAGCTTTGACGGTGTCAATCGTCTCATCGGGATGGAAGCGCAACCCACCCTTGGTCGGGCCGCGAGCGTCGTTGTACTGCACGCGGAAGCCGGTAAACGTTTGGACTGTTCCATCGTCCATGCGAACGGGGAAGTGGACCTCGAGGATCCGAAGTGGCTCTCGCAGGAGCGCGTGAACTTGCGGATCGAGGTTCAGCTTCTTCGCTGCCGTGTCGAGCTGCCGTTGAGAGATCTCAAACGGGTTCAGCGTCGGGCCATTAGACATATCACAAACCTCCTGGATCTGTGGCAATCGCCGCCCGGGGCGGAGTTCCGTAGATCCCATCCCGAGCGGCGGCGACATTATACCGGCCCAACCTGAGGATGCAACGGCCTGGACGTGCGTAGTGATGGAGCTTGCAGCTCACACCCGCTCGAGGATACCCATGAGCAATCGACGCATCTCCTCGCCTTTGCGACGGGTCGTCTCGATCACTTCATCGTGGGTCAACGTAGCGCTCGGATCGACGCCGGCTGCTAGGTTGGTGGCAATCGAGAGGCCGAGCACATCCATGCCCGCGTGGGCGGCAACGATGACCTCGGGAACGGTGGACATACCCACCAGATCCGCTCCCATCGATCGGAACGCACGGATCTCGGCTGGCGTTTCGTAGGAAGGCCCCAGCGTAGCCACGTACACGCCTTCCTTCACCTCGATCCTTTCCGCATCGGCGACTTCGTGCGCCAGCGCCCGCAACCGCGGCGAGTACGCCGCCGACATGTCCGGAAATCGGGGACCCAGTTCCTCGAGGTTCGCGCCGCGAAGCGGGCTGACCCCCATCATGTTGATGTGGTCGGTCAGCAACACCAGGTCACCGGCGCGGAACTCCGGATGGATCGCGCCGGACGCATTGGTGACGATCAGCGTGCGGATTCCGAGCAGGGCGAACATGCGGGTGGCGAACGCAACGTCGTCGATGGTGTTGCCCTCGTAGTAGTGGGCGCGGCCGCGCTGGACGAGAACCGTCTTCCCGCACAGCGGCCCCACCCAGAACTCGCCTGAGTGCCCGGCGATCGTCGGTACGGGGAATCCGGGGATCTCCGAGCAAGGGATGCGAACCCCGCCGTCCGGAAGCCCGAATGCGTCGGATAGACCGGACCCGAGCGTCATCGCAATTGCCGGCGTCGCGTCGAGCCGCTCGCGCACGGTGTCGACCGCCTTCTTCAGCTTCGTCCAGTGACCTTCGTTCATGCCGTCCTCCTACTCGAATTCCAGCGCGGCGATGGCGTCCCCTACGCGTTCCACGCGAACGATCTCGATCCCGTCCCGCGCCGTCACGCGCGGACCGCTCGGCACGATCATCCGATCGATGCCCAGTTTGTGCGCTTCCCCGACCCGTTCGTTGACGCGCCGGACGGGACGGATCTCGCCGGACAACCCGACTTCGCCGACCACGGCCGTGCGGCGAGCCAGCGCCCGGTTGCGCAGGCTGGACAGGACGGCGACAACCACGCCGAGGTCCGTGCCGCGCTCTCTCACGTCGAGCCCGCCGGCCAGACTCAGGTAGACATCCGCGCCGCCGACGTGCACTTCGAGATGCTTCTCCATGACCGCCAGCATCAGCAGCACGCGGTTGACGTCGAGTCCGGTACACCGCCGTTGCGGGACACCGTACCCGCCGGTCGGCGAGACGAGGGCTTGCACCTCGACGAGGATCGGACGCGTGCCTTCGAGCACGGGCACGTACACCGATCCCGGATGTCGCGGGCGGTCGGCGTCACCGAGGAAGAACCGTGACGGATCCTCGATCTCGACCAATCCGCCCGCCGTCATCTGGAAGACGGCGACTTCGTCGGTCGCACCGAACCGATTCTTGACCGACCGAAGCATGCGAACGTCCTCGGACCGGCTGCCCTCCAAGTAGATGGCGACGTCGACCAGATGTTCGACCGTCTTCGGGCCGGCGAACGACCCTTCCTTGGTGATGTGCCCGACGAGAAATGTCGTCAGGCCTCGGGTCTTGGTGAGTTGAATCAATGCCGCGCTCACTTCCCGCAGCTGTTTGACCGAACCGGCCTCGCCGGCGACGCCGTCGTCGACGGTCGTCTGGATCGAGTCGACGATCAACACGAGCGGGTCGACTTCCTCCACGGCCGCGACGATCCGCCGCAGCGACTGCTCGGACAGCACGAACAGCCGTTCCGAATCGGCACCGATCCGCGTCGCGCGGAGTTTCACCTGCCCTTCGGACTCCTCGCCGGAGACGTAGAGAATGGTTCCCGCCCCTCGTGCCATCGACTCGGCCATCTGGAGAAGGAGCGTCGACTTGCCAATCCCCGGTTCGCCGCCGAACAGGATCACGGCACCGGGGATGAGTCCGCCGCCAAGAAGACGATCGACCTCCGAGAGGCCGGTGGGGCGCCGATGGACGTGCGTAAGATCGACTTGTGAGATCGGCCGCAGCGTCTCGCCCAACCAGGGACGATCGTCGACGGCCGCCTTGCTGTCTCGCACTTCCGCGAGCGAGTCCCATGTGCCGCAACTCGGGCATCGGCCGAACCATTTCACCGAGCGATGCCCGCACTGCTCGCACACGAAGGCCATGACTAGTCGGGGCTCGAGAAACGGATCTCGTCGTTCTCCGCGACCGCGGTAATCGCCGCGCCCGCGGTGATGTTGCCGAGAAGGATCTCTTCGGAGATCGGGTTTTCCACGAACCGCTCGATCGTACGCCGCATCGGACGTGCGCCGTACTTCGGATCGTATCCCTTCTCGATTAGCAGATCCCACGCCGAGGCGTCGAGTGTCAACGCAACGTCACGCTCTTCCTTCAGTCGGCCTTGGAGTTCGTGGATCATCAAGTCCGCGATCTCCTTGACCTGCGCTTTGTTGAGCTGATGGAAGACGATGATGTCGTCCAACCGGTTCAGGAACTCGGGGCGGAACACCTTGCGCCCTTCCGCGGTCACGCGGCCTTTCATGTCCTGATACGACTCCTCGGACAGGTCGTCCGCGTCCGTGAATCCGAGGGTGTCGCGGTCGGTAATGAACTCGGAACCCACGTTGGACGTCATGATCAAGACGCAGTTGCGGAAATCGACGCGTCGCCCTTGAGAATCCGTCAGGATTCCGTCCTCCATCACCTGCAGCAGGATGTTGAACACGTCGCGATGCGCCTTCTCGATTTCGTCGAACAGGACCACCGAATACGGTCGATGCCGCACCTTTTCGGTCAACTCCCCTGCCTCGTCATAGCCGACGTAGCCGGGGGGCGCGCCGGTCAGTCGGGAGACCGAGAACCGTTCCATATACTCGGACATGTCGACGCGGATCAGCGCATCTTCGTCGCCGAATAGGAACTCCGCCAGGGTCTTGGACAGCTCGGTCTTTCCGACCCCCGTCGGGCCGAGAAACATGAATACGCCGACCGGCCGCTTCGGGTTCTTCACACCCGCGTAGGCCCGCCGGATCGATCGTGACACGGCTTCCACCGCCTCATCCTGGGCGATCAGTCGATCGTGAATCGTGTCTTCCATATGAACGAGGCGTGCCGTTTCCTCTTCCTGGACGTGCCCGATCGGCACGCCGGTCCAGGCCGCCACCATTTGGGCGATGTCCTTGCCCGTGGTCTCGAGTTTGGCCGCCTCGTACGCCTCTTCGGACAGTTCGTGGATGCGGGCGAGAAGCGCCTCCTTCTCGTCGCGCAAGCTCGCTGCTTCTTCGTAGTCCTGATTCGCAACCGCCGTTTGCTCCCGCTCGTCGATCCGGTCGACCTCTTCCTGAAGATCGCGCACTTCGTCGGGCATCTTCGTTCCCTGCAATTTGATGCGTGCAGCGGTCTCGTCGATGACGTCGATCGCCTTGTCCGGCAGGAACTGATCCGTGACGTAGCGGTCGGTGAGCCGCGCGGCTTGATACAACGCGTCGTCGGTGATCTTCACGCCGTGATGTTTCTCGTAGCGAGGCCGCAACCCCTTGAGAATACGAATCGTCTCTTCCACCGACGGTTCCTCGACGTAGATCGTCTTGAAACGCCGTTTGAGCGCGGGGTCCTTCTCGACGGATTTCCGGTATTCGTCGAGCGTCGCGGTCCCGATGCATTGGATGGCTCCCGAAGCGAGTGGCGGTTTGAGAATCGATGACGCATCGATCGCACCTTCCGCCCCGCCGGCGCCGACCACGGTTTGCAGTTCGTCGATGAACAGGATGACGTTGTCCGACTCCGCCACCTTGGTGATGAGCGCCTTCAACCGTTGTTCGAACTCACCGCGGTACTTCGTGCCGGCCACGACGGACGCCATGTCGAGTTCGAGGATCTCCTTGGATTGAAGGATGGCGGGAACGTCGCCTTCGGCGATCCGTTGGGCGAGCCCTTCCACGACGGCGGTCTTGCCAACGCCGGACTCCCCAACCAGGGCCGGGTTGTTCTTCTTCCGGCGCGTCAGCGTCTGGATGATGCGCTCCATCTCTTCGTCTCGTCCGATGACCGGATCCAGCTTGCCGGCAGTGGCTTCCTCGACGAGGTTGCGTCCGAATTCGGACAGGTCTCCCTTGCGTTTCTGCTGGCGTCGCGGCGTGCGAACGGCCATTCCGATCCCGGCCGACGGCAGGAAGTAGGCGCGCGCCTTGTTGAGATCGATGTCGAGATGGTGCAGCAACGCCGCGCCGGTGCCCTCTCCTTCACGCAGCATCCCCATCAGCAAGTGTTCGGGAAGGATCGCGTTCAGATTGGCGCGTCGCGCTTCTTCGAAGCTCAGCTTCATGACTTTCTTCAGCCGGGGCGTCGGTTCGAGGTCGTCAGCGGACAGACGCACGTCGCCGCGCCCTTTCTCCGTCTCGATCAATGAGGCGACCTTCTCGTAGGTTACGCCTTGGGATGTCAGGAATTGGTGAACCTCGGAGTCGGCGATCTTCAGAAATGCCAACAGCAAGTGCTCCGTTCCCACGTAACTATGGTGCCAAGCTTCGGCTTCTTCCTGCGAGATCGCAATGATCTCCATCGACTCCCGCGAGAAACGGTCGTACATCGAATCCTCCTGAAGGGGTCAGTCACTCATCGCGAACAGTATACGTTCCGTTCGGGTCCAAACAACCGCTATTCCCATCGGTTGAACCACGTCATCGCCGCGTCGAGGCCGTGTGCGACGAACACGTCGATCGCGTCGACGGCGTCTCGGATCACGGGCAGGATGCGCTCCCATTCGGCCGGTGTGAACCGATCGAGCACAAAGTCACGCCCCGGCGCGTCTCGATCGTCCGTTTCGATTCCCAGCCGCATCCGCGGAATGTCCTCGGTCCCGACGGCGCGAAGGACCGACTGCATCCCCTTGTGCGAACCCGCGCCCCCCGACGCCAACATCCGGATCCGCCCCAGTTCCAGGTCCAGGTCGTCGTAGACGATGAGCGCATCGCTCGGAGGAATGCGGTGTGCATCCAGCACAGCGCGCACGGCTCGTCCGGATTCATTCATGTACGTCATCGGCTTGACGAGCAGTAGACCGTCCCGGGAATAGACAAGGGCGGAACTCTCGATCCGCCCTTTCCGTCGCGTCCGATGCACTTCTCGGTACAGGTCGATGACTTGGAAGCCAATGTTGTGACGCGATAACGCGTACGGCAGTCCTGGGTTTCCGAGCCCAAAGACAGCCTTGGTCACGACTACTCCTCAGCGGCAGGTTCTTCGGGAGCTCCCTCTTCCACTGTCGCTTCGCCGGCTTCGCCCTCTTCGCCTTCGAGGACTTCGCCTTCCTCGCCCTCGATCTCCTCGGCCTCTTCTTCCTCGAGCATCAGCCCGCGAGGCGCGATCACGGTGACGATCGTTCGCTCCGGCGGCAGCATCGGTTCAACATCGCCGAAGTCGACGTCCCGAACGTGAATCGATTCACCCATGTCGAGATCCGACACGTCGATCGTGATCAGCGACGGAACGTGTTTCGCCAATCCGTGGACACGAACCGTGTTGAATAGCACGTTGAGGATGCCACCGGACTTGATCCCTTTCGGTTCTCCGGTGACCTTGATCGGCACTTGGAGTTTGAGCGGCGTACCGGCGTGCGGATGGTAGAAATCCACGTGCAACGGTTCGTCGGTAATCGGATCGTAGTCGACGACCTTCAAGAAGACGTCGAACTCACGGGCCTCGTCTCCCTCGATGGCGAGGGTAATGAGCGAACTCCGCGTGATCTGTCCGAAGAGGACCTGAAGATCCTTCTTGCCGATCGCAATCGGCGTGGACTCGATCGTCGGACCGTAGACCACGCCGGGAACGAATCCCGATCGACGTAGCTCTCCGACCTTTCCTGCGGGCCGCTCCGTTACTTGCAGCGTTTGCATTCGATACTCCCCGAATCGTTCTTTCCTAGTAGTGCGGGAACAACAGGCTCACCGAGCGATCCTCGAATACCTGTCGGATCGTCTTGGCGAGATGCCCCCCCACAGAGACGTACTTGATCTTGTCACTCTGTAGAGCGCATTGGTTGGTGATGGTATTGGTGACTACAACCCTTTTCAAGGGAGATGCCTCGAGAATGGAGACGGCGTTGCCGGAGAACACGCCGTGCGTGCAGTAGGCCGACACCTCGGTCGCACCTGTCTCGAGAAGGATCTCGCCCGCCTTCACCAACGTTCCACCGGAGGCGACAATGTCGTCGACGAGAATCGCTCGTTTCCCCTTGACGTCTCCGATCACGTTGAACACCTTGACGTCGAGACTGTCTTGCGACCGCCGCTTTTCCAGCACCGCAAGCGGCGCGTTGACGCGTTCCGCCAGCAGTCGGGCACGCGCCGTTGCACCGGTGTCCGGGGCCACGATGACGACATCGTCCATCATCCCTTCCACCCCGTGCATGTACTCGGCAAAGATGCTGTCCGACCGGAGATTGTCCACCGGGATGTTGAAGAACCCTTGAATCTGCCCGACGTGAAGGTCCATGGTGAGGACGCGATCCGCGCCCGCCGTTTCGATCATGTTTGCGACCAGCCGAGCGGAGATCGGAACCCGACCGGTGTGTTTGCGATCTTGTCTTGCGTACCCGTAGTACGGGACGACGGCGATTACTTTGCGTGCCGACGCGCGCCGGAGGGCATCGATCAGGATCAGAAGCTCCATCAGATTCTCGTTCACCGGGGGACACGTCGGCTGGAGGACGAACACGTCGGCGCCTCGCACCGTCTCGTGGATGTGGACGCGAACCTCGCCGTCAGCGAACTGCCCGACGGTCGCGTCGCAAATCTCTGTGGCCAGTTCGGAAGAGATCTCTTGGGCGAGCTGAACGTTCGCGTTTCCGGCGATGAGCTTCAGGTGTCTATTGATCATCCGACGAATCCTCCTCGGCCGGTCGGCCGGGATCCTTGTTGACTTGGCGCGCGCGCCCGAACGCCACCCCGGCCGGCGGCACGTCCTCCGTGATGGTCGATCCGGCAGCGACGTACGCACCCTCGCCGATCGTCACAGGAGCCACTAGGGCGGCATTGCTGCCGATGAAGGCGCCGCTCCCGATGGTCGTTCGGTGCTTGGTTGCCCCGTCGTAGTTGCAGGTAATGGTGCCCGCGCCGAGGTTGGCTGCCTCGCCGACATCGGCGTCCCCGACGTATGTCAGGTGTCCGGCCTTCACGCCACGTGCGAGCCGAGCGTTCTTCACTTCCACGAAGTTGCCGATTCGCGCGTCCGGTCCGACGTCCGCGCCGGGGCGGAGGTGGGTGTACGGGCCGACGCGCGTCCGCTCTCTCACACGCGATTCCTCGACGACGGCATATCGTATGACGCAGCCCGTTTCGATCGTGCTGTCTTCGATCCAGCTGTCCGGCCCGATCGTGCACGCCGCCGCTACTGAGGTTGCACCTCGCAGGTAGGTTCCGGGGAACAGGGTGACGCCCGGTGCGACGTAGACCTCGTCCTCGACGTAGGTGCGTTCCGGATCGATCACCACGACGCCGAAGGCGATCAGCCTCTCCACGGTTTCCCTACGACGATCCGGGCTGAGTTGAGCGTGCATTCCGTCGTTCGGAACGTTCATCGGTCACCCTCGCCGATGATACGCCACCGGAAGAACGCCGATCAAGACAAATCCGTCCTCGGGCGTGGTTGCGGATCCCGTCGTGCTGTGCCTATACTCTGTCGCTCATGGCGTTCCCATGGGCACATTCATGCAGGGAGGTGGTCGAGGATGATTACGCGCGTGTTTTCCGGCATTCAACCGACGGGCACGCTTCACATTGGCAACTACTTCGGAGCGGTCCGGAATTGGGTCTCCATGCAGCGCGAGTTGGAATCGATCATCTGCATCGTCGACTACCACGCGATCACGGTGGATGTCGATCCGGCAACCCTGCGCCAAGCATCGCTGGACATGGCGATCGATCTGATTGCTTGTGGCATCGACCCTGACAAGACGATCCTGTTCGTTCAGTCGGACGTGCCCGAGCACACCGAACTTGCGTGGATCCTCGGCTGCGTCACGTCGTTCGGCGACCTGTCGCGGATGACCCAATTCAAGGACAAATCGAGCAAGGAAGCGTTCGTGTCGTCCGGGCTGTTCACCTATCCCGTGCTGCAAGCCGCCGACATTCTACTCTACCTCGCGGACGGCGTTCCCGTCGGGGAGGATCAGGTACAGCACTTGGAGCTGTCGCGCCGCATCGCCCGCCGCTTCAACGGTCGCTTTGGGGAGACGTTCCCCGAGCCACAGCCGGTCGTCGGCGAGAAGGGCGCACGGATCATGTCGCTGTCCGATCCGACCGCGAAGATGAGTAAATCCGCGGGGGATGCCCACTACGTCGGCGTCATGGAGGAAGAAGCCTCGATTCGCAAGAAGGTCCGTTCCGCCGTCACCGACATGGGCTTGGAGGCAGGTGACGCCATGTCGCCGGGGGTCGCCAATCTGTTCGAGATCCTCGAGTTGACCGCGGAGGCCACCGGAGCGTCGGTGGTGGAGGAGCTGCGCGGCGAGTTCACCGGCGGAGCGTTGATGTACTCGAAGCTGAAGGACGCAGTCTACGAGCAGCTGATGGACGTGCTGCGCCCGATTCAACAGCGGCGTGCGGCATTGGCCGCTTCCGGCGAAGCGCTCGAGATGCTCCGATCTGGCCGGGATCGAGCACAAGCGATCGCACGCGAGACGATGGCTCAGGTTCGGAGGGTCGTCGGATTGGGGACGCTGTCAGCCTAGCCCCGGACTCCGCCTCGTGGGAAACGGCCGTCCAATTGCTCCCAGACTTCTTCCAGTTTGCGCCGTTCGAGCACCGGCAATGCCAAGCATGCGTCATCGACCAGCGCCTTCCCCTCGGGGCGCTGGAAGCACTGCAGCCAGTACTCGTCGGCGGTGTCCAGTTGTACACCGATGCGAAGCAGGTCTTCCGTGTCCAGTCCGGGTGCCGCAGTGGTGCGAAATTCGTACTGTGGCGCAGCCTCCCTGAGCAGATCGACGGTGCGACGGATCGCCCCCGTGTCGACGTCGACGCCGGTCAGCTCGCTGTACCGATCCCACGGAGCCTTGACGTCCATCGCCACGTAGTCGACGGCACCACGATCCAGCAGCCGCTCGATCACGTCGGGACGGCTCCCATTCGTATCCAACTTGATGCGCATCCCCAGGTGCCGGATGCGCGCCGCAACGTCTCCCAGGTCGGCCTGGATCGTCGGTTCGCCCCCGCTAATGACGACGGCGTCGAGGAATCCTCGCCGCCGTTCGAGTTCCCCGAAAAACGCGTCTTCAAGTGGGTAACTCGCCGCACGGATCTGCTCCGGCAAAACGAGCTCGGGATTGTGGCAGAACGGGCAGCGAAACCCGCACCCGGCCGTGAACACGGTGGCGGCCACGTGACCGGGGTAATCCAACAGCGTCGTCCACTGGATTCCGCCAATGATCATCGGTGGCCTCCCGCCGTGGTGACGAGTTAGCCCGGCGTTCCGTGCGGGGTCGCCGTCGTGTAGACCTTGCGGTCGGCAAACTCGGCCTGTTTCCCGTCGTTCCACTGTTCGACCGGGCGCAAATAGCCGACGATGCGGGAGTATACCTCCGCCTTGCGGCCGCACTGAGGACAGACCGACTGCTCCCCGGTGAGGTATCCGTGTTCGGGACAAATCGAGAACGTCGGCGTCAGCGTGTAGTACGGCAAGTGGAAGTTCTCCGCGATCTTGCGCACCAACTGTTTGGTCGCCTCAGCGCTCGGGAGGCGTTCGCCGAGGAAGCCGTGAAATACGGTCCCCCCAGTGTATCGGGTCTGCAGCGGGTCCTGCAGACGAAGCGCCTCGTACAGGTCGGCGGTCAACCCGACGGGGAGCTGAGTGGAGTTGGAGTAGTAGGGAACCTCGCCCCCGTACGCTTCCTGATTGTAGATGCGAAGATCGTCGTACTGGCGTCGATCGCGGCGCGCCAGCCGGTAGCTTGCACCTTCGGCGGGCGTCGCTTCCAGATTGAAGATCTCGTGCGTCTCGTCCTGGTAATCGCCGATGCGCTCGCGCATCCAGTCCAGCACACTGATCGCGAAATCGCGTCCTTCCTCGTCGGCGATCGTGCATCCGAGCAGGTTGAGCAACGCGTCGTTCATCCCGATCAAGCCGATGGTCGAAAAGTGGTTCTTCCAGTATCCACCGGTCGCTTCCTTGATCCGCCCGAGGTAGTACTTTGAGTAGGGGTACAACCCGTTCTCCGTGAGTGTTTCAAGCGTCTTGCGCTTGACGAGTAGAGCATCCTTGGCCAGGTCCATCAGCCCACCCAATCGCCGGAAGAAGTCCGTCTCGTCCGCAGCCAGATACCCCAGCCGCGGGAGGTTGAGCGTAACCACTCCGATCGATCCCGTCAGCGGATTCGCGCCGAACAGCCCTCCGCCGCGCGAGCGCAGCTCCCGATTGTCAATGCGCAGCCGACAGCACATCGAGCGGGCGTCCTCGGGGTGCATGTCCGAGTTGATGAAGTTGGAAAAATACGGGATGCCGTACTTGGCGGTCACTTCCCACAACGGCTCGAGCACCGGATTGCCCCAATCGAAGTCTTTGGTGATGTTGTAGGTGGGAATCGGGAACGTAAACGGGCGACCTTGCATGTCGCCTTCGAGCAGAATCTCGGCGAACGCGCGATTGAACAGGTCCATCTCGGGTTGGAAGTCGCCGTACGCCGAATCCTGAAGCACACCCCCGAGAATGACGGGCTCTCCCTGCATGTGCCGCGGCACGTGAAGATCCATGGTGACGTTGGTGAACGGCGTTTGGAAGCCGACGCGCGTCGGCACGT
>Ga0272441_10012584_pt1 | contig 12325 bp, 10 predicted proteins | sample SSMProp6N_FD_193582 | JGI IMG/M metagenome (GOLD analysis project Ga0272441, IMG submission 193582) | Marine sediment archaeal communities from Little Sippewissett salt marsh, Falmouth, MA, United States - SSM-Prop-6N | ecosystem: Environmental > Aquatic > Marine > Wetlands > Sediment ...
GAATACAATTCCTATAAGATAGACAGCCAGCGGATTATTGATCATGAACCATGTTTCAAATATATAATACCTGGCAACCGGCAGGATGATGGCGAAAAACGAGGGCACTGCTGTTATAACGATCAGCTTCTCAAAAAAATTAATCTCCAGGAACCATTCTGCAAATATTTCAAAAATTCTGATAAAAAACCCGAGAACCCTTTTAACTATATCAACTGCCCATTTCACAAGTTCCATATTCCACTCCAGTTGGGACCCCTTACAATTATACCCCTTTGCCGCGTCCGGCAGCGTGGTCATCGGGATATTTTTTCTGCTATAAGTTGAGTAATAAATACTGATAAATTTCAAGAAGGAGGACCTTCCTCCTGCCTGTTCACAAAACTCCTTACAGCCTCGGAAAATCCTTCCGGTCCCCGGGATTTTGTGCAGACAACATGCCTTATGCCTGTATTTACAGCGCTTCCGTCCGGTTTTCTAACCAGAAACGGAACATCAACGGCCTGAAGCATTGGTATGTCGTTTTCACTGTCTCCGATCCCGCAGGAACAGACAACTTCATGGCCCGGACCGCGGTAATAGTCAATGACCTTTTTTACAGCTGATCCCTTACCCATGCCCGCGGTAATAAGATGATAAAATCGCCCGCCCCTTGTTATTTCCAAGCCAAGCTCTTCAAGGGCCCTGTTCGCAGCATCAAGGGTACTCCGGCCGGGCTCTTTACCATTCACAATAATAAAGGGAATCGAGGTTTTTCTCCGGCGAGCCAGCTCCGCGCCCTGTATGGACAGGCCTGTCAGGCGCGCGATTTCGCTGATATCCATTGACTGCATAACCCGTACCCGGCTCCCGAGTTCATTTTCAACCACCGGTATACCGGCCTTCAGATCATCCAGGTCCATCCCTGATATGTCAATAATGAAATCACCCGAACCGGGAAAGGCGATACCCCCGCCGTTCTCGAATATAAATGGGGATGAAAGCCGCAGGTCCGAGTGAAGGGCCTTCATTTCAGGAATGGTCTTGCTTGAAACAAGTACCAGTGGGATATCCCGCTCCCTGAGCAGGGATATCCCCTCACACGCCTTTTCATAGCTGTAGGTATAATGGTCAAGCAGGGTGCCGTCACAATCGGAAAAGACGACGCGCATGCCTGCTACCGCTTTTTCTTTATCAGGAGGAACTCAACGCGCCTGTTTCGCCGCTTGTTCTCCTTATTCGTGTTCGGGTACAGCGGCACAGTCTCACCCATTCCTACAAACCGGAGCCGCTTGCTGTTCACGCCCCTGTCAATTAGATAGTCCTCAACCGCTTTTGCGCGCCGCTCTGAAAGCTTGAGATTATACTCATCAGTTCCGACATCATCCGTGTGCCCCTCTACAATAACATCATAATTCTCATATTTCCCAAGCAGTTCATATACCCTGTTAAGTATCTTTTTACCCCGACGTTTCAGTGTGGCCTTGTCAAACTCGAACTCAATATTACTGATCCGCATCTTAAGGCCGCGCTCAGTCACTATCACAAGAATATCGACCTTTATCCTGTCCCTGTCCGAGCTCGCCACGTTACCTGCCATGTCCTCGACCTCGAGCTGCGCGAAATAATCGGCTGCGGATTCAACAATGTCCTTGTCCTCGCTCAGCCCGTCCCACTTTATCTCTTCAGCAACGTCCCCGTTGCCCTCAAAGGACCTGAACACGGTTCCGGCCGGGGCGAATATGGTGATTTTCCATCTCTTTATACCGAACCTGTCTTTTGCCTTTGCTGATATGGTGAGCACGTCATTTTCCCCGTCACCGTCAGGCGAAAAATATTCATGATCATGGGTGATATCCGCATCCGGGGGAGTGCTGTCTATCACGATCTTCTTGTCAAAGGACTCCGGGGTATTCCCGCTCCTGAAACGCGTTGAAAAGCGTATGAAGTACTCCCCGTCCCCGAGCTTTTCACCCTCATTGTCTTTGCCGTCCCAGGTCACCTTTTCAGGGAGGGCGTCCCTTCCGCTGATTTCGCGGACCGGCTTCTGTGAATCATCATACACTGTGACCTTCCATGATTCCAGGCCACCGGTGTTCGAAAGCGCGGGCGTGATGGCGACCTCCCTGTCTCTGGCAAAAGAAAAGTAGAGCGACGAAAGGATTATATCCGCGACCTCGTACTTCCGCGTGAGGGTGATCTCCCTGATCTCCCCCTCTGCAGTGTTGCCGGCCAGGTCCTTTGATGAGATAAAGTAGTAGTAGAGCCCTTCAGGCACATCTTTGCCCTGGTCGTCTTTGCCGTCCCACGCGATTCTCCCGGGCACCTCGTTCCCATTGAAGGAGTAGGACTTCAGCACATTCCCGTCCTTGTCCCTGAATCCCGCTTTCCATGTGTCCTCCGGAGCAGTTTTGATGTCCTGGGTTATCACAAAGGTGTCCTTCTGGTTGTCCCCGTTGGGGGAGAAGAGATTTTCCGTGCTCTGGAGACTGACCACGGGCGAGGTGTTGTCAATGAACAACATGCCGCTCCTGACCGCGGCTATATTGTTCCGCTCGTCCCAGGCATTGAAGGCGTATGTATACTTTCCGTCTTTCACGGTTTTCCCTTCTGCGTCAGTGCCGTCCCACATGATTTTTTCAGGCACAACCTGGGACTCCTTTTTCTGTATTATTCTCTTGATAAATTTTTTCAGGGTAAGTCCCTCTATAGTGTCACGCTCAGAGGTTTTAAATTCCTTCACCACCCTGTTGTTCGCGTCCTTGACCTGGAGCTTCCAGCCCTTGATCCTGCTGTCATCCTTCACGCCCAGGGCGAAAACCACGTAATCCTGGGCCCCGTCATGGTTTGGAGACACGTATTTATTGTCACTTTCTATACTGGTTGCGGGAGGCGTCCTGTCGAGCTTTCCGTATTCAAGGTTAACCCCAAGGTAATGAATATATGCGCCGTCACGGTAATGGCACAGGGAGTAGTCAGCAGTGCCTTCAAAATCTCCCGCCCTGAACCGGTACCCAAGGCCCGCTGTAAAGTCACCGTAATCATATCCTTCAGGGTATACTGTTCCCGCGCGCACTATGTAGCGGTTCATGATCTCAGCCTCGATTCCCGCTTTAACAGGGTATTCCATGAATGTATCGCCCTCCCCGTCAATAAGGGAAACATCAGCGAAAATTCCCAGGGTAAACCTGCTGTTCCTGTAGAACCCTGAATTAAGGCCAATGGTAATGGAATTAAAGTTGGCATATGTGCCGTTGCCGCCCAGTGGCAGACCCAGGTTCAGTGCAAAACCGGCCTTTGGATCGTAAAGCCCGAATCCCTTTTTGCCCGTACGGTCTTTTAAGCGGTAGATGGAACCCAGTGTTGCGCCCGTGTACACTATTGTTCCGTCCGCGGACCCCGCAAAAACGTTCAGCGCAAGGCCAAGCATGATGCGCGATGTAAAGTCCTTTGCCGCGCCCAGGCTCACGCCTAAACCGCTGCTGAAATCACTCGATGACGGAAGATTATAGTACCTGAGCGATCCCCCGAACACGCCGTAGGATGTGGGCAGTGCCAGGGACAGGTCAGGGTTATAGAACTGACCGTTCAGTGAGCCGTACTGCAGGCCAAGCCCCAGGCGCTCATATGCTGCTATGGATGCAGGGTTCATGTAAAAGAGACCGGAACCGAAAGAGGCGACACCCGTGGCCCCCCGTCCCAGTGAGGCTGCTGAATCCCCCAGCCTGAACAGGTTTTTTCCTGTCTGATCCTCAGCAAACAATGCTGTTGAGCAGAAAACTATAAATGTAAACAAGATGACTGTTTTTTTCATTTTATTGCTCCTTAAAATAATCTTGATGAATATATTCAGGGACGGAGAAAATACGCTCCAGCATGCGTAAATAAGTATTTTTATATGAAAATGACCCCTCTATTCCAGGTCAGTACCCGACCTTCACATGCACATGGGGCACAAACTCCAAATCTATGTCTGTGTCTTCAATAAAAATGATATAGACCCGGGAATTGAATGCAATCGCGTCAAATTGCTGAGCGCTGTTTCCCTGCATGGTCACATTATTCTGCCAGTACCCGCCACAGAGCCATTCAGGCATATAAGGGTCCATCTCATTCACCAGGCGGCCCCGGACATACAGAGGCCCGCCAGCCCCGTCATTCTCGAGCCAGAACCCGCACACCCTTTCATTTATCGTCACCAGCTTCGGGTTGCTCAGCAGTGTCGATGCGGAGAAATTCAGGCCAAAACCGTAGTCATAATTACCGTCAGGGAGCCACCATCCGAACTGATCGCGCGTGCTGACCGTGAGCCGCGGCCCCGGGCCTGTTGATTGCACCCACATTGCATAGGGCCGTCCCTGCAGTGTTGTGAAGGACATGTCAGAAGGGTTTCCTGATCCTGCCCCATTGTAGTTAATCGAACTGCCGATGGGGGCCCAGTTCATGCCGCTCGGTTCTTCAAATTCATATACAAACACATAATTCAGCCCTGCGGAATTCCGCCACAGGCACGAGTAGAGGAGGTCTCCTGACGAGTGGAGGTCAGGTCCGTTGCACACCTCGGCAATACCTGCCACCCCGTCCGGATCCACATCAGCTGGCTGCCAGCTTATCCCGTCATAGCGCTTGACCCTGACCCTGTCAGCCTCCTTCCACTGGGCATAGAGGAAGCCGTTGTGCTCCACCAGGCGCGGGAACGAAGGCAGGGTCGTCACTCCTGTGCTGTACGACAGGGGATCATCTGAGAACCAGCCTATGCCGGGATCAAAAGAATTAGTGTATATATTTGAGCCGTCACAGAAAAGCAGAAACAGTCGTCCCTGATAAAAGGCGCATGCGCACTCTGATGCGCCGCCGTAGAACCAGCTTACATAAGGACTCCAGTTGGGGTTGCTGTCGTCGCCATTATATTTATAAATCATAATATCGCTTGCATTTAACCAGCTCGCGTAAAGGCTGCTGCCGTCACTGAAAAGGCGCGGGTCAACCGGGCCTCCCTGCCCCCAGCTCAGTGTGCCAGTACCCCACTCGTATCCCACGTTCTTCCAGATCACGTCCCGTTCGCCCGATGGGGTGTCTAGCCAGTCCCCGAGCATGGAATCACACGACAGGCACGCGCCCATCATAATTATTACCGCAATACCATATATAATTCTGTTTCTGATTTTCATGAGGGTTGAGCTCCCTGATTTTTCAAAGTATACTCCCGGCGCACCCGTGCGTGTGATACACCCTTCAGTCATATATATCCGCCATTATCAGAACCGCCAGCTTACTCCTGCGCCGAACATGAGCATGTGCGCTACTTCAAATGAATCTCCAGGTTCAATGAGCGAGGCATAGGCTGCCCCGATCCTGAAACGTATGTCGCTGGAAATGTTTATAAAGATATCAATGCCCGGCTTCTGTACCGGGTGCACTCCCCACTTTTCAGCAGTCCCGGTATTTCCAAGGGGTGAAAGCCCCTCTTCCATATAGCTCAGCAGGTCCAGGCTCGCGCCAATGCCGTAAAAGGGCACCACGCTCAAAAGCCCGCCCAGGTCAAAACTGTAACCGATCACTGCAACAAAAGGGGCCATGATAAAATACTCTGTTACCCGGTCTGATGCACCGGCGCTCTCCTGCTCATCCCCCTGCGAGTAGAGGCCCGAGAGCTCCAGCCCGTATCGGAAATTCCGCTTCTGAAAAAACATTCCCAGGGACGCGCCAGCAGCCATGGACACCTGATCATTCATCATCCCGAGGGGCTGTACATAGACAGTGGAGAAAATGAGCTCAGGCACGGCAGCGTTCCTTCCGGAACTTCTGGGTTCCTTAAAATGGTCCCAGTAGGTGTCCGCTTGCACCTGTGATGAAAAAATAAGAAGTGCACAGGCGGCACCTGCGATTATTACGGATAGTTTCATAAAAAATCTCCACGTGGAATATAGTCAGAAAGATACCCCTGCTCATTCCTTATGTCAATCTTTTTTAGCGGCCCCTGCACGGGCCGCATAGGGGAGTGTTATTTTTTCCAGGCGTAGACAACAATGCTCTTGGGGAAAAAGAAATTGAAAAAGCTCTCGCATTTACGCATGAACTTTGAATAGAGCATCATGTGAAGAAACTTGTGATATGTCCTGGTCAGCGGGTGTTTATCCAGATGCAGGCCGACCACGCACCTGATAATCCACCATATAGTGTGAAATGCGTGCTTGAATCCTACTCCGTATACCTCGAGGCCGTTATTCCGCATTATTTCCACGAGGTTTTTGGGAAGATACTTTCTCACATGCCCGCCCGGGGATGTGAAGTATTCAAAGGTGAGGGCGTCATAAATGACCTCACTGAAAATGGTAGGGACTGTAATGGCTATCCTGCCGTTTTTCTTCAGTACCCTGGAAAATTCCTGGCAGGCAAGGTTGTCGTCGCTCACGTGTTCCATGACCTCTGAGCAGATTATCCGGTCAAATGTTTCGTCCCTGAACGGGAGACGAAGCGCGTCACCTGAATGCGCGAGAAAGCCCCGTTTCTCTGAACCCCTGTTCTTATCATGATAATTCGCAAGTATGTACCTTGTCTTCTTCAGAGACTCCATGTCAAGGTCCATGCTGAAGAGAACAGCTCCACGCGAATAAAACTCGTGTGAATGCCTTCCAAATCCGCACCCTGCATCAAGGGCAATATCGCCCTCTCTTACTGTCAGCCTGTCATAATCAACGGTAAGCATTTATTGTTTCCTCGTATATCGTTTCCATTTCACGCGCTGCATTCTCCCATGTAAACACGCTGAGTATCCGCTTGCGTGCCGCCTTTCCCATGCGGCGGCGCACATCCTCGTTTTCCAGGAGATAATCAATCCCCTCAGCGATAGCTGCAGAGTCCCGTGGTTCCACAAAGTATCCTGTTTTCATGTGCTCCCCAACGACCTCGGGCAGGGCCCCGCCTGTTGAGGATATGACCGGAAGTTCACATGCCATTGCTTCTGCGGCAGGGAACCCGAACCCCTCGTACAGGGATGGACATACAGCGATCTCGGTTTCGGAATAGAGCTGTATCAGCCGGTCCATTGGTATTTTACCCGTGAACTTCACGCTGCCGTTAAGGTCGAACTTGTCTATCCACCTTGGAACATAGTTCCTGTTAGGCGCGCCCCCGTCAACAATGGTCAGGTTTACTTTGTTCCTTGTGAGGGTCATGGCCTTGAGGAGATACGCTATACCCTTTTTACGGTCCTCCACGTTGCCCACGAAAATTACGCTGTTCTTTTTCTTTTTCGGATTCTTTACAGGATAGAATATTGATGAATCCATGCCGTTATAAACGACTTTTATTTTTTCACTGTCAACCCCGAATGCACGGTTGATCTCAACAGCGGAATCATGTGACACTGTAATAATCCTGTCCATCCGGTTCGCAACAAACTTCTGCATTACAAGGGGATAGTAGAGTACCCGTTTCATCTTTATGCCGAAATCAGAAGGGTATTCAAACCATGTTGACCTGTCTATGGACAGGGGATGATGTATTGTTGAGATAAAGGGGACCCCCAGGGACTTTATCAGCATGAAGCCGTAACCCAGGCACTGGTTGTCGTGTATAATGTCGAAATTATGTATCTTCATCAGTTCCTTCAGCCTGTCATAGGCCCTGAAGGAAAATGTCTCAATCTCGGGAAAAATCCCCATCTTGGAAACAATAAACTCATAGAAATTCAAAGGCTGGAACGTGGCAAAGGGCCTGTCAGGCTTTATAAAGTCTTTCCTGTTGTTGAAATAATTATGATTATCAATTTTATGTATATGGACCCCTTCCACCTCTGCGGGATAGGGAGGTCCCACCACTACGTGTACCTCGTGCCCGAGGGAGACCAGCTCCCTGGCAAGATACATAAGATAAATTCCCTGGCCCCCGCAGTACGGATTGCCCCTGTAGCTTAACAGACAGATTTTCATACCCTACTCCTGTACTCATCAATTACTTCTTTATAAACACCCAGGGTATTTTTCGCGGCAACCGGCCAGGAAAATAATTCTTCAGCCCGTTTCCTGCCGTTTATCCCCATCTCTTCTCTCAGACCCCTGTTATCCAGTAGATATGTGATCGCGTCCCTGAGAGAGTCCGGGTCACCCGGTTCCACGAGAATTCCGGTTTTTTCATCCACTACCTCTGCAAGCGCCCCTGCTGTCGTTGCTACAACCGGGGTTTCACAGGCCATTGCTTCAACCGCAGGAAGTCCGAATCCCTCGTACAGCGACGACATGACCAGAATTGTCGCCCGGCTGTACAGGCTGACAAGTGTTTCAAAATCAACTTTACCTGTAAAGGTAATGCGGTCTTCCACGCCGACCCTTCTCGCAAGATTGATACCGTTCCACTTGACCGGGGGACCATCATCCACAATGGTAAGCCTTACATCATCAGGCAGGTCCCTTACGGCCTCCAGCAGATATATCAGGCCCTTTTTGTGGTCCTCGGTATTGCCTACAAAAAGGATGTGGCGCTCATCTCTTTTTTCTCCGGTATTTTTGAACACATTTACATCCATCCCATTGTACACAACAGAGATCCTGTCTTTCCTGACACCGAAGGCACGGTGAAGCTCGTTTATGCCCTCGTAAGATGATGTGATGACCCGGTTCATCCGGTTGATTACTATCCGCTGCATCATCAGTGGATAGAAAAGAATTGTTGTCATCTTGTCCCAGAAGGTCCTGTCCATTGTCAGGTCAGCGCTTCTGTCCCGTGTCAGGGGATGATGTATCGTTGTGACTATGGGGATCCCGAATCCTTTCATTGGAATCAGGCCCCAGCCTATGGAATTAACATCATGTATTATATCGTAGGACCTCTCCCTGAGAATCTTCCGCAGGGAATAAAAGGCCCGCATGCTGAATGTTTCCATTTCCGGAAAAATCGTAAAACGGGTTAGCAGATAATCAGTAAAATTCCAGGGTGAATATATACGCTTCAGCTTTTCGTAGGGGATATCCCTGGTTTTAAATGACCAGGTATTGAGGTTCTCCAGCCTGTACACTGATGCCCATTCATCCATGGGCTCAGGATAGGGCGGACCTGTCATGACATCAACCTGGTGGCCGAGAGCGGCAAGCTCCCTGCTCAGATTGAAAATATAAATACCCTGGCCGCCGCAGAAGGGATTGCCCCTGTAACACAGCAATAATATTCTCATGCGCAGTAAAGATCAGTTTTCTTTTTGATCATCCGGCAGTGTAGTCCTGGTTGTTATAATCGCAATCCCAACCCAGAATACCGCCCCGAGAACAACAAGGGTAATAGCCGCAGAAGGAATGGCCAGTGCCCAGAAATTCCTGATAATAATTCCGTATATTATGAGAACACCGATGATCAGTGTGGCCAGGCAGAGAAAGAATGCCTGTATCTTTGAATAATCTTTTTTTTCTACTATTTCCGGCATTGGAGGTACCACCTTTATTGTAAGTATTGTCCAGCCAATCCAGTAGCCGGTTCCTATAACAGACAGGGATATAAGCCCGATTGGCAGGGCCACGGCCCAGTATGTCGCGTTATTGAGGCCTGCCATTGAATCAGCGGCGAAGCAGCCCGCGCCATTATTAAGAAAGAATACCGCGTACACAAAAGCAGCAGCAAGAGCGACTGAAAATAAAACTGAAATATATCCGTATATTTTTGACCGTGGCATTTAAATAAACCTTCAAATATTGATTATAAAATATTACACAGCCAAAGTTAGACCTCAAAAGATATATGTCAAGATATTTAATTTTGTTCAACCGCAAATACCAGGGCTGTTATTCCATTTTAAAAATCCTCTGTATCAGGCTGAAATCCTCAATTGCGTAAGCCACAAGATAGTCTGACATCCCGTATCCGTTTCTGGCTATTTCACTGTAATCAATCTCCTTTCCGCTGATATATCTTACACTTCCTCCGGCCCTGATGATTATGGGAATTGCCCCGGCCCAGTCCCAGAGGTATGATTTGCCGATAAAAGCAAGGCTCCTGTTTCTGCTGTTGTCCGCGATAAGGCATGCGTGCATGGCTGTTGAACCCAGGTTCCGTATCTTGCCTGGAAAGTCAATGCTGCATATCCATGGAATTTCAGAGGCTAAGAAAATATTTGTCTCAGTGTCAATCTCGATGTTCCTGTTTATACTCAGCTCCCTGTTGTTCAGGTATGCATGCTCATTATCATTGTGGAAAAGCATTTCAGCTCCAGGGGAACATACAAAGCCGTATACAGGCTCATATCCCCTGAACACGCCAATGGAAACACACCAGAGCGGCAGGTACATGCTGAAGACCGCGGTGCCGTCTATGGGGTCGATTATCACGGAAACAGTATCATCCTGTATCTCGTTCCTGGCAGTATCAAAATTTTCCTCATAAATGAAGTTCACGTTGCTGTAGCGTTCAGATATCTTCGATATCAGGTGGTCCTGGACCTGGAGATCAGCCTGTGTTACAATCGAGGAATCAGCCTTTCGTTCAACCATCACGTTTTTACGCTGTATCCCATGCGCTATACCGGCTGCCCCGGTTATAAGTCCCTTAAAAAATTCAAAATCTTTCGAGTCGAAAAGGTTATTCCCCAATAGATTACACTCCGGCGCAGGTGAATTTTATTCAAACCTGAAACTTTTTAATATTTCATCGAACTGGTCTGCGTACTGTTCAAAGGTGTCTTCTTCTGTCAGGCAGGTGATCACGTACCCCTGTCTGCCCTTTACAAATACGCACACAAGCGACCTGAAACCCAGGCTTTGTGTGCGGTAGCTGTAAATAAACCACCTGGCGTCCGCACCGTCAATGTCCGAGGTACCTCGCATGACAGTTACAGCGCCTGTAAGTTTTTTCAGCCCGAACATCTGCCTCTGGAAATACTCGCTGACCCGCATATCTTTTCCCAGGTCCTCGACAATGATATTTACATTCTCACGTATGGCCCGCATACCGTCTTCAGAAGGGATCTCCGCCATTACAACCGTGCCCTTTACACCCTCGCTTATCTCCCAGTCCTTCGGGAACCTGACAGAAAATCGCTTTCCCGGATCATAGTACCTGTCCGGGTCCTTTTTGCATACGCAGCCCGTACCCAGTGCCGCACACAGGAAAGTTATAATTAATGCAGATACCGGGATATTAGCTTTCATTTATTTCCTCTTCAGACCGGATATCGGGACAGTTATGTCAGCAAAGGGACATCATATATGTAGTTTTTAGAAGTCCCCTTATGGGCACCTCTAAAAACCAGTAGTTTCATTGATTTAAAAATCATAACTACTGGTTTTATCAGACGTTGTGCCCACATGGGGACAACATATATTTAGTTTATAGAAGTCCCCTTATATTAATTTTAAAGGGCCCGAAAATATCAAGGAAAATATTTCCCGGAAAAAATTACCTACAGGCCGTATTCCCTGGCGCGCATCACAAACACATCCTCCAGGGCAGGCATGACACGGGTAAGCCTGAAGGATGAAATCCCCAGATTTTCGAGCACAGGTTTAATCCTTGTTTTCAGGGGGAGCCCCTTTTCGCAGAGTATATGTATATCGCTCCCGAATATGGCCGCCTCTGATATAAAATCCAGGGGCGCGACATGTTCAAAGACCCTGAGAAAGTCATCAACACCCAGGGAGTAGACCTCATAGGGAAGGGCCGCCTTAAGCCCGGAAGGAGAGTCCAGGGCAATAATTTCTCCCCCGATAATAAGGGCTATCCTGTCGCAGTGTTCGGCCTCATCCATGTAGTGTGTTGTCACGAATATGGTCTTACCCTCTTCCGAAAACCTGTATATTATGTCCCAGAAATTCCGCCGCATTATCGGGTCAACTCCGGAGGTGGGTTCGTCAAGAAAGAGGACCGGCGGATCATGGATTATGGCAGAGCCCAGGGCCAGGCGCTGTTTTATGCCCCCGGGAAGATTATGCACCATCTCGTTTCCCCGTTTCTCCAGCCCCGCCATTTCAAGCACTGCCGAGATCCGATTCCGGAGTTTCCTGTCTTCCAGGCCGTAAATGCTTCCGAAGAACTCCAGGTTTTCACGCACTGTCAGGTCATCGTATAGAGAGAACCTCTGTGACATGTAGCCTATGGTCTGCTTGATCCGGTCCTGTTCACTTATAATGTCAAAACCATTGACCGTGCCGCTCCCCAGGGTCGGCATAAGTATGCCGCAGAGCATTTTTATTGTGGTGCTCTTGCCGGCGCCATTGGGGCCCAGGAAACCGAAGATTTCACCCCTGCCCACTGAAAGGCTTATCCCGTCTACCGCGGTAAAATCACCGAACTGTTTTGTCAGCTTATCAATTGTTACCACCTGCTCCATTACTCGAGCCTCCTGCTGAAGCGCCGCGCGCTC
>Ga0272441_10012586_pt1 | contig 12325 bp, 9 predicted proteins | sample SSMProp6N_FD_193582 | JGI IMG/M metagenome (GOLD analysis project Ga0272441, IMG submission 193582) | Marine sediment archaeal communities from Little Sippewissett salt marsh, Falmouth, MA, United States - SSM-Prop-6N | ecosystem: Environmental > Aquatic > Marine > Wetlands > Sediment ...
GGCCAAGATAGAAGGCTATTTGGGCACGGACACCGTGTACTTCGTGGTGGTCGGAGCCGGGCATCTTGTCGGGGAGAAGGGGATTGTTGCGCTGCTGCGGAAGAAGGGCTATCGGGTCGAGCAGCAGTGAGGCCGGGTGAGATTTGAAATTTGAAATTCGAAATTTGAGGGAGAGGCGGCCGGGGGGCAGAATCAAGCTGGGTGGCAGGTTCGAACACCCAATATCCAACAAGGAATATCCAATGTCCTGTCCCGTCCTGAAGTTGGATATTCCTTGTTGGCTGTTGGATAGTGCGTCAAACGGGACCCGGGACGTGACATGGCTGAGTCGGTAGAGTCGCGGATTACGCAGTTACGCGAGGCGTTGCGGCGGCATAACCATCTGTATTATGTCGAGGCGAAGCCTGAGATTACGGATCGCGACTACGACGCGCTGCTGAAGGAACTGGACTCGCTGGAGGCAGGCCGCCCGGACCTTGTCACGGCGGATTCTCCGACGCAGCGTGTCGGCGGCGAGCCGCTTTCGGGTTTTGCGCATGTTCGTCATGCGGTCCCGATGATGAGTCTGTCGAACACGTACGCGAAGGAAGAGATCCGCGAATTCGGGGAGCGGCTGCGCCGGTTGCTTCCCGACACGCCGTTCTCGTACGTATTGGAGCCGAAAATCGACGGGGTGGCGGTCTCGCTGCGCTACGAGCAGGGGCGATTGGTGCGAGGCAGCACGCGCGGTGACGGGCGAGTCGGGGACGACATTACGGCGAACCTTCGCACGATCCGCTCGATCCCGTTGCGGCTGCGCACAGAGCAAGCCGTTCCGGCCGTGCTCGAAGTCCGGGGCGAGGTCTATCTTCCGAAAGCGGCGTTTGCGGCTTTGAACGACGCGCGGGAGGCGGCGGGCAAGGAGCGGTTTGCGAACCCTCGCAACGCGGCTGCGGGCTCGCTCAAGCAGTTGGATGCGCGCGTGGTGGCCGAGCGGCCGCTTGACGTGGTGCTTTATGCGGTGGGCGAGTTGGACGGGATCGAATTCGAGACGCACGAGGCGCTGCTTGCTGGGTTGCGGCGGCTGGGTCTGAAGAGCGCACCGCGGTTCTGGTCCTGTGCGGACATCGAGCAGGTGTTGAGGGCCTTGGACGAGTTGGAGTCTGCCCGCAACACGTTTGCGTTCGAGATGGACGGCGGCGTGATCAAAGTGAACGAGCGCGGCCTGTACACGCAGTTGGGTTCGACGGCGAAGAGCCCGCGCTGGGCGGTCGCCTACAAGTACGAACCGGAGCGCGCGACGACTCGGATCAAAGAGATCACGGTGCAGGTCGGCCGGACGGGGGTGCTGACGCCGGTTGCGGAGCTAGAGCCGGTGTTTCTTTCCGGCTCTACGATTCGCCGTGCGACACTGCACAACGAGGAGGATATCCGGCGCAAGGATATTCGCGTTGGCGACCTGGCGACAATCGAGAAAGCGGGCGAGGTGATACCGGCCGTCGTCTCCGTGGACGTCGCGGCACGGCAGGGCGAGCCGGCCCCGTTCACGATGCCCGCGGCGTGCCCCGTCTGCCGACAGGCCGTGGTGCGCGCGGAGGGCGAGGTCGCGGTACGTTGCGAGAATCTGCAGTGCCCGGCACAGGTCAAGCGCTGGATCGGCCACTTCGCGCATCGCGGTGCGATGGATGTTGACGGGATGGGCGGTGTGCTGGTCGAGCAGGTGGTCGAGACGGGGCTGGTCCGCGACCCCGCCGACCTGTATGTGCTCTCGAAGGACCAGCTCGCGGGGCTCGAGCGTATGGCCGAGAAATCGGCGGAGAACGTGTTGCGGGGGATCGAGGCGAGCAAGTCGCGGGATCTGTGGCGGCTGATTTTCGGGCTGGGCATCCGGCATGTGGGCGCGAGATCGGCGCAGACGCTCGAGCAGCACTTTGCCGATATCGATGCGCTCATGGATGCGGATGCGGAGACGCTGGAGCGGATTCCCGATATCGGGCCGATCGTCGCACAGAGCATCCGCAGCTACATGGCGGAGCCGCGTAATCGCGAGGTGATCGAGCGGCTCAAGGCAGCTGGTGTGAACACGGCGCGGCGCGGCGCGGCGCGCGCGCTGGGCGACGCGCTGGCGGGCAAAACCTTCGTTCTGACCGGCGCGCTGGACCGGTTCTCGCGGGACGAAGCAAGCGAACGGATCCGGGCGCTCGGCGGCAAGGTCTCTTCGAGTGTGTCGAAGAAGACCAGCTACCTCGTGGCCGGCGCGGCGGCGGGCTCGAAACTGGCGAAAGCCCGCGAGCTCGGGGTCGGGATTCTTGACGAAACGGCCTTTCTCAAGCTGCTCGAGCCGTGAGCGGCCCGGTCGTGGCTCTCCGAACCGGTCAGCTTCTCGCGCGTTTGTCTGCAGCCAGAGCAGGTGCCGTCTGTGAGATCCTCCGTGTTTCAATCCTGCTTGCTGATCACGAAGGCCGGGCTCGCGCGTTGGACTGTGGCGGTTCTGACGATGGGCTCCGCACCGTTCGGGAAGGCGGCCGTGATCACGACGGGATAGTCCCACGGCGTGTGGATTCTGCCGCGTATGGCTTCTGTCCGGATTTCCACGTCTGCGAGTTCGATGCCGCCGCCGGACAGGTGCAGGTTGGTGCCGAGAATTACGGGGTGCGTCCCGTCCCAGGGCGTGATTCGCAGCAGGCGCGTACCGTGCGGCGGCAGTCGCAGCGGGATCGGCTCGTCGACCGGGAGTATGCCCAGGAACTGTTGCGTGCGAAACTCGAAGACGGCGACCAGATCAAGCTCGCGCGGTAGTCCGATTTCGGCAAGGTCCACGACGCGGCCCGATCTGTTCCGCATCCAATTCGCAACCGCCACGGTCCACCACCGGCCGAGCGTGGGACAGGCCGGCACGATCTCGCTCACGAACTGGGTAGGGCACTCCGCATGCCAGAAATCCAGGGCCCGCGCCGGCGGCCCGGCGGGCGGGATCACGTGCCGCATCAGCGCGCGCCGGTCTTCGTCGAGCTCCGCGAAGCGCTCGGAGATGCAGACTAGTCCGCCGCCCAGGTAATGGTTCACGACACAGGTGAACGCCTCCTCGTCTGTGAACAGGCCGCAGGACAGATGCCGGGCCTTCTCGTTGCCCCGGAACGGTTCGTCGCGCCGGCGCAGCATCAGCGCGTCCGGGTCGCCGTGCCAGAAGCGATTCAGGTAGTTGCGGAATACGTTCTGCTTGATCCGGGTCAGATGGCTCATCTTGGCCCAGATCGTGCTCTGCTTGTTCACGCCTTTCGTGCGCCAGGCGCCTTTGACGTCGCTGCCGAGCCGCATCCCGTCGGGGATCCCGATACTTGCCTCGAACAGCCCGCCGCAGGCCAGCATGTATGCGTCGTCGCCCATGCCCTTGCGCACGAGCGCGAGCGCCTTGCGATAGGCTTGGGCGCGGTTCATCGTGCGGTCGCGGAACCGGATGTCATCGGTTGTGATCATCGCACGCAGGAAATCGAGCTTGTGATAGGTGAACCCCCAGTCCCTGAGCTTGCTGTAGGTTCGCGTGAAGTAGTCTTCCGCGAGCGGCGCGCTCGGGTCGATCACGTAGCTGGTGTGGCCGGAGGTTTGATAGGTGCGCAGCTGTCCGGCCTTGTCGCGCGCGAACAGGTCCGGGCACTCTTTGACGAGCGGCGCGCCTTCGTCCACGATGAACGGCGCGGTCCAGATTCCGGGCTCGTAGCCGGCAGTTTTGATCAGGTCGGCCACGTGCTGCATGCCTTCCGGGAACACTTCCTCGCGCGCTTCGTAGCTGCCGCGGTAGTCCATCCATCCGCCGTCGATCAGGATCGTGTCGATCGGGACCGGCGTCTTTTTGAGCTCTTCGAGATTTTCCCGCACATCCTCGGTCCGGAAGTCGTTACCGTAGAACTGCCAACTGCAGTAGACGACCGGCCTCGGTTTCGTCGTGAGTCGGGCCCCGAAGAACTCGGCCATGATTGCGCCGAATTCGTCGAGCTTCTCCGGCTCCCTGTCCGCGGGACTGAACAGGAGCCAGTGTGAGGCGCGCGTTTCGCCGGGCGCGACGGTCACGTCGTCGAATTCGCAGACAACGGCCATCTCGTAGAACTCGTTCCTGTCCTTCGTGCTGGTCAGCGCAATTGCCGTCAGATGCTCGTGCTGCCCGAGCATGCCCAGGAACAGGCCGGGCACGGTCGTGTCCGTCTTGTTCTTGATACAGATGCAGGGCTCGGACACGACGGTGAAGGGGAGTTCTTCTTCGTCGTCGTCCGCGCTCTGGTCGGGGATGCCCATACCGGCGGGAATACCGCCACTCTGGAACGCGGCGAACATGTAGTCGTCGTCCGGCTCCGACGGCCGATAGCAGCCGGGTACGTCGTTCTTCTGGCGGGACATGCGCACGACGCGCCAATCCCGGAACGGTGCGTTCGCGACCGAGATTGCGGCCGGGTCCCGGATCAGGAGCGGGACCATCGAGGTCAGCGCGAAGTCCGTGTCCCGGTCGTTCCGGACGGATGTCCGGATGCCGGTCCACCGGTGGTTGTCGCTCGCGAAGAGCTCGCGCTGGACGGTCAGTCCGTTCGCAGTGCTTGTGTCGGCCCGGACCATGCCCGTGAGCGGGCCGATCGTCTCGTTCCTCTCCTCGCCGCCGGCGAATTGCAGGGGTGTCGCGTCCTATCCGACGATGGACGGCGGCTGGATGGCCGCGTTCAGGCGGAAGGCTGAGTGTTCTATCGTGTACTCGCCGTCCGGCGATGTACGGACCGCAAATCGATCTGCCATGCGTGACTCCTTGGGTGGCACTGAATCAGTGTAGGCGTTGTGTCGGAATCGTCAAGGCGGCTTCGCACTGTGCTAATCCGCGGATAAGGATGCTCTGCACCTCGGCGTCTCCGCGGTGCATCCCCTCCTATTTTCGGATTTTGGGGGGGAGGGGCGTACGTTAACCAAGGCGTTTCCGATAGGACGCCAGAAGGGTTTCCCGTCGTGCATGCCGATTCCGCTGGCCAACCGTGCGGACACCGATAGAATCGAAGCCCATGGACAGCTACCCGGAACCGACCATCAACGAGCAGAACCTGTTCGGGCTCTATCGCGAGATGGGCCGTACGCGCTACGTGCGGTACGCCTGCGAGCGCGGGGTGGAATGGGCGTATTCGGACCGGGTTGTTTGGCCGAAAGGCGTGTTCCTGGCACAGCGGCCGGGCACGGAACCGGCCGCGCTTGTGGCGGAGGTCACGGAACATATGCTTGCCGGCCGCATGCCGCGGGTGTGGATCACGAGTCCGGCCTCGCGTGCCGAGCTGCTGGACCCCGTCCTCCTGCGCGAGGGGTTCGTCGCGCATCCCGCGTTGCCGGCCATGTTGCTTGAGCCGGCGGCGTACAGGGCGCCCGATGTGTTCTGTCCCGAGCTGAGCATCCGTGAAGTGAGCGAGCGGCCCGATCTCGAGCAATGGGCGTGTGTGGCGCGGAACGACGACGCAGGCGCGCAGCCCACCTTGGATTTCGGCGACATGTGGTCCCAGGCCTGTTGCGCGCGGCCGGCAGATTTCCGGTTTTTCGTCGGCGCACTGGCCGGCGAGGACGCGGGCGTGGTCGCGCTTTATACGGCGGAGAATGTGGCCGGCCTCTATTGGGTCGCGACGCGGCCGGCCTTCCGCGGGCGCGGGGTCGGCACGGCCGTCACGCGGCGGGCGGTCGAGGAAGCGTTTGCCGCGGGCGCGCGTCGCTGTGTCTTGCACGCGACGGAGATGGGCGTGCGGATCTACCGCCGGCTCGGGTTCCGGGAGCTGTTCTCCTACGGCGTATTCCGGTTGCCGTGAGCGTCTCGCATCCCGTAAGGGCATTACGGATTCGCTGAACGGCCTTGGATAAATGGAGGAAGACACAGCGCGGCGGTTTGGATGGTATCCCTCAATTTGTCGTAGAACACCTCTTTGAACGCGCGGATCGTCTTCTTGTCGAGATACCGCTCGAGATGTTGCTTCTCCTGTGCCCAGCCGGCATCGAGCGCGTCACCGAGCCCCCGCATCTTTTCCTGGAGCGCCTGCCATTCCGGCGGGTGTGCGTGCGGGCGCGCATCCATTTTGAGCGCGGTGATGCCGAGCAATATGAGGTTTGCTCTTTCGTTCGTGTGCATCGAGATCGACACGATCTGCTTGTTCGGCGAGAAATTCTCTTTTGCATAAAGATAGACGCCGATCGGCACGCCATTCCTCCTTGTCACCGCATTATAGCCGCGCCAGACCGGGATCGCGTTGGACGCGTACTTCACTTTCCACCAGCCCTGGACCGAGAGATCCTGGATGATCGGCACTTCGTAGATCGTGCCGTCCTCGTAGTGCAGCGTGTAGTGGCCGAGCCGCTCGAGATCTTGCGTGAACCCGTTGGCGAACGTGTGCAGGAAGAACAGGCTCTGACACTTCGCGTTGACCGCGATGTCTTCGACCACGGTCGGCAGGTCCTGATCCTGCAGGTAGTTCTTGAGCGTGACGACCGCGCGGTTTTCGTTCTGAGCGGGGTCGATGATCGCGAACGGCACACCCCCGAAGATCTGGTGGCCGGTCGGGAACTCGCGCATGTCGTTCTCGCCCTGGTTCGACCAGCCGAGGACTTCGCCCTCGTCATAGAGGCCGCGGTTCGCGTGTGCGCTGAGATCAAGCTTGAGAAACATGGACTCGTCATGCCGGAGCGTGTGGCGCATTTCCTCCAACAGCAGGGTGTCGAGCGTCTTCTTGATTCCAGCGCGTCGGAACCGGTTCGTGAGCAGCTCGAAGTTGCCGCGGTGTCTGGCGGGCGCAAGGTGCGCGGCATACTCAATATAGTCCGCAAGCAGTCGGCCCTTTTCCTCCACATCCGCGGTGTAGAACGCGCTGACGCGCGCATCGCGCAGTCCGTAGTAGCGGAACAGGAACCGGTCAATGTAGTCTTTCAGCTGCGTCGCGCCGCCGTTCCAGCCGTGTTCGGCCTGGGCCAGGTTGCCGCACATGTAGTACTCCCAGTGTTCGGTCGGCTGTGCGAGCGAATTCGATGCGGCCCACGCGGTAGCCACAACACCGAGCTCGTTGTGTTCCGTGATTCGCTTGCTGAAGATGCGCGTGTTCTCGCTGATCGTCTTGGTCGCGAGTGGGCTGGACCCGGAGGTGCGGGCCGCCGACCCGCCGAGCACGGGGTAGCCGAAGTCTTTGTAATATTTGACCATATGGAAGTTGAGTCCCTCGGCCGGGTACTTCTCGCATTTCCAGTACGGCTCGAACTTCTCGACTTCCTCTTTCGGCATGCGTTCCTTCAGTTCGGCAATCGAGAGCCGGCCCTGTCCGCGCTGCAGGATCGCGGGCGAGGATTCGGTTGACGGCTGGTAGAGCCAGTAGTTGAGCACGACCGGTTTCGGCAGTTTGTCCGAGATCTCGGGATGGGTCGCGACCATATCGTCCCACATGATCGGCGTAATGCCCTGTGCCTGCACGAACTCGAGGATCGGCTTGATATGCTGCAGGTAGAGCGCGCCCTTGCCCTGCGTGTCGACGATCTTACGGCAGTTCTCGCAGAACGCGACACGGAACGGCTCGTCCCCGCCGATATGGAAATACTGCAGGCCGGGATGCGCCGCAATAACCTCCTGCATCATGTCGGTAATGAACCGCTTGTTCGCGGGGTTTGTGCCGCAGAGCTCGTTGACGGCGCGCTGGTCTTCGCGCATATGCGCGAACTGCTCGTGTTTCAGAATGTATTCCAGATGCCCATAGCTTTGGACGAGCGGGATGATCTCCACGCAGCGCGCCTTGCAGTAGGCGTTCAGCGCGTTGATTTGCCCGAGCGTGAAGGCGGATTCCGCAACGAACTCGGAGTTGTTGCGATAGGGGAACTTGTCCTCGTACTCGATCAGGACGGCATTGATTTTGCAGGCGGCGAGCTCGTCGATCAGTCTCTGTGTGTAGTCCACGCTGAGCGGGAGCGTTTTGAGGTCGATATGATAGCCGCGCAAAGCCAGGGTCGGCCAGTCGGTGAGCGTGAGTTCGGTCAAATCCGGCCCGAGCCCGAGGATTTGGCCGAGCGTCAGGATCCCGTAGAGCAGGCCCGCATCCGCGTTTGCCCTGACCGTGATTGCGTCTTTCTTCAACTCAAGCTGATAGCCTTCGGTTTCGCTCGGGGTAAGCGCCGTGTCTGCCTTCTCGAGGCGGACGGGCGGGCCGCCGCCGGATTCTTCGAGGCCGGCTGCTTGGAGATCCGCGCTGAAGACCGCCCGGATATGTTTCAGCACGAGCGGCTCAATCTCACAGGCGGGCTCGAGCCGTAGCCCGCCGGCATACGTGACCGGTCTATCCGACGTCTGGCACTCCTTCACTTTCGGCAGGAGGTATTTCTGGATATCGCTCGACATGATTGCTGTCTCCCGGCATTTCAGGTTTCTGCAAGCGCAGCGGCGAAGAGATTAGCGTGCCGCTGCTCGAAGCGCAAGCCAAGTACCTGGAAGAACCATCGCAGAGAAGCGCCGTGCGGCTCGGCCGCGCTGCGCGGGATCAGCCGAAGGTTCCTCGCAGAAACCGGATCGCGGAGCCGGCGATAGTCTCGGGGTCGGGCTTGAAGTCGAAGACTTCGACGGAGGCATAGTGCCGGTACTCGATCTGTTTCAGGGCCTGCGCGACGGGTGCGTAGTCGACGGAACCGGACCCGGGCCAGCTCTTGTTGTCGTCGTTTGCGTGGAAGTGCGCGAGGTGTTCGGCGCAGTCCTGGATTGCCTGCGCCATATCGACCTTCTCGCAGTTCATGGAGTACACGTCGAGGATGAGTTGGAAGTTGGGGTGGTCGACGGCGTGCACGAAGGACAGGCCCTGGTCCGGGCGGTTGATGAAGTCGGTCTGGTCGCTGCCGAGCGGTTCGATGCAAAGCATCACATCGCGCTCGCCCGCATGGTCGCAGCATTGCGCGAACGTCTCGCGCGCGAAGTCCCAGGCCTGTTCCGGCGTGAGCGGGTCGAGCACGTTCCGGTTCTTGGGCGAGCCGATCACGATGACGCGGCCGCCGAGATCCGCGCAGAAATCGATGAGCGCGTGGAAGTAGGCGGCGGTCTTGGCCCGGACGGCCTTGTCCGGATGGCTCACGTGCAGGCCTTTCGGGCTGATCAGGACCCAGTGGATCCCGGCCACCTCGATGCCGGCCCGGGCGGCGGCGTCTTTGAGTCGGGTGCGTTCGATCTGCGACACGTCTTCGACCGAATCGCAGATCGTAAAATGCGCAAGCTCGACGCCGTCATAGCCGGTCTTCGCCGCGTAGCTGAAGACGTCTTCCCATTTCCAGCCCTCAAAGAACTCACTGCAGACCGAGAACTTCATGTGCGACTCCCTGTAGAATCCGGAATTCTAACCACGGATTACACGGATATCACGGATTTCTAATTGCCGGATCCGTGTCATCCGTGAGATCCGTGGTTCCTCTCTCTTCGTGGTTTCTGGTGAGCTGCCGGCTCACGGCTGACCTGCCAATTCGATCACGCGGTTCTCGTCGGAGGACCGACCGAGCGCTTCGATCAGCTTGATCGTCTCGCAGTTGTTGCGGCCGCTGACCGGCGGCTCGGTCCCGTCCGTGATGTAGGCATGGAACGCCTGCAACACGCCTTGCACGGAGTCGGGGTATTCGTGTTTGCCGATCTCTACGATCTCCGGATCCTGTTTGACGCGTTGCACGGAGAGCTTCGAGTTAATCACGATGCTGGCCTGCTCGCAGTCGAGCACGCAGGCGTTCGCCTTGCTGTGCGTCATGAAGCTGAGCGTAAGCGCGAAGACCGCGCCGTCATCGAACTCGATCCAGCCGTAGACGCTCGCGCCGCCCCTGTACGGGCTGAACGGCGGGTTGAAGCTTTTCGCGCAAACCCGCCGCGCCTTGCGTGGTTCGACCCAGTGCAGCAAGGTATCGATGTCGTGCACGCCGCGTTCCCAGAGGTAGGAGTGTGTGTCCTCTCCCGAATGATGTACGCCGCCGCGGTAACCGGCCTTGGCGAGGGTGCCCGCGCAGACTTTTCCGAACTTGCCGCTCTCGAGCAGTTAGCGCGCCTTACGCGCAGCGCCGGTATAGCGCCGGTTCTGGGAGACGACGACGCGCAGGTTGCATGCATCCGCCTTGTCGACAACGGACTGCGCGTCGGCGAGTGTTTTCGTGAACGGCTTCTCGACCAGCACGTGCAGTCCGGCGTCAAGTGCGGCGTGGCACTGCTCGGCATGCAGCGGCGGCGGCGTGATCACGAATGCGGCGTCTGCCGCCACCTGCTTGAATGCCTGTGCGAGGTCCGTGAAGCATTTGTCCGGATGCATAGGGACCGTTTCTCGCCCCTTCTCGAACGCGGCTTCGTTCAGGTCCACGAACGCGGCATGTTCGAACAGCTCGTTGTTCTTCATTGCCTGCAGGAACGCTCTGCCGCGGCCGCCTACACCGATCTGGATGACTTGCAGTCTGCTCATGTTGCGTCCTCCCGGAACTGCGGCGGGTTGATGTAGTCGTGGTAGGCCTCGGCGACGCGGCCCGCCGTCGTGTCGCCCTTGTGCACGTAGACCCGATATCGGAACTCGAACGTCTCGCCTTTCCTGATTGTGTGTGAGCCGTCTCGACTCTTGTCGCGATAGTAGTGGGACAGTCCGAACGGGTTTGCGGCGAACAGTCCGTAGTTGCGGATATGCCAATAGGTCGGGTGCCTGAAATTCGATGTGTGGTCGAAGACTGCGACGCCGACCTGCTCGCCCTCCAGTTCTCCATGATAGTCGCACCAATGTGCGCGCTTCCCCCAGCATTCCTTCTCTCCGATCCCGCCGTAGACGTTTGCCATACGGCCGGCCCGGTCCGCGCGCAACACGGTCGGCACGCGTACGGACAGGATGCCGCCTTCTTTGGTGTCGCCGAACGTTACGTCCCGGGTATCGGCGAGGAACCGGACCTGCACATCGACGATGCGCGTGCCGTCGGTCACGTTCCAGAATATCATGGCGCGCTGCTCGCGCAGCAGATGTTCGTCCGCGTTGGAGACCCAGTCGTTTTCGACGGCGATCCGCGCGAAAACCGGGCCGCCTGCCGTGGATTCGGTCTTAACATGTCGTTGCCGGCCGTGTTGCTTGCTTTCGCTCCAGTTGTCGGTCCCGTTCACGTCGCCGTGCGCGACCAGAATTCCGCGATGATGGATGTGGTCGTGGCCCTTGTCCTTGTCCGGTTCCTCGAAAAGCTCGCGCAGGACCGAGACGCCGGTCGGCCCGATCAGCGGGTTGATGAACGGCCGCACACGGTCGGCCGCGTGGTGATAGCTCGCAAGCAACGCGTCGTCGAGCAGCACGTCCATCCGTCCGTCCTGTTGATCGACGGTCATGCCCGCGCCGGCTTCGCCGGGCTCGTCGCTGAGCGTGTACTCGCGTGTCTCGCCCGCACCGAGCTTGTCGACGATCCAGTGCGCGCGCGTGCCGTCGAGCTGGGCCGGGATCCCGCGGCCGCTGTCGGTCTCGACGAGCCGCACGGCTTCAACCGGCGCGGTCAACTCGCGGCAGACCGGGCAGTTCACGCGCTCGTGCGGGCCGGCTTGTAGCGTGATTCTCTTTTCCATCATGCCTCCCGGGATATCTATCCCCTATCGTACTCCTCTGTCGTACTCATCCATCGTTCCGGATCTGGATCGATGGATGCGTACGATGGAAGAGTGCGTCGGGTGAGTCGCCTTTTGGCTGCGCCCGAGCATTCCGAGGTTCGTTCCCACTATGCGCTGTCCCGCCACGTGTTGAACAGTGTGCGGTAGTAGCGCAGCACGGTATCGGCGTCCTCGCTCGCCTGGATTTCTGCCAGGCAGAACCCGTCGTACTCGACGCTTTTCAGCCCTGCGAGCAGCCGCGGGTACGGGTAGCCGCTGTAGAGCCGGTTGATGTGGACCAGTCCGATCTTGTCCTTGAGCATATCGAGATGCGCGTCGATACGGCCGTTCTCGTCGCAATCGGTGGGGTTGGAATTCCAACACGCATAGACATTGGGATGGTCGGCAACGTCGAGCATCTGCTTCACGTACGGCGGGTGGTTGGTCTCTTTGCCGTGCACCTCGAGCCGGATTTTGACGCCGTGCTCTTCGGCGAATGCGCCGACTTCGCGCAGCGACGTGCCGATCTGCTCGATGGTCTTCTCTTTCGGTACGCCGTCCGGGAACGCGTTGGGCCGGACCTTGACGCCCTGTGCCCCGACATCCCGCGCCAGAATCGAGTATTGCTTGGTGCCCTCGATGTCGGCCTTCAGTTTGTCGGGGTCCGGCGTATGGTAGTCGAACGTGGAGCCGAGCCCGACCAGCGTGGTCGGTGAGTCGGCGAATTTCTTTTTGACCTCGGTCCGCTGA
>Ga0272441_10012587_pt1 | contig 12323 bp, 15 predicted proteins | sample SSMProp6N_FD_193582 | JGI IMG/M metagenome (GOLD analysis project Ga0272441, IMG submission 193582) | Marine sediment archaeal communities from Little Sippewissett salt marsh, Falmouth, MA, United States - SSM-Prop-6N | ecosystem: Environmental > Aquatic > Marine > Wetlands > Sediment ...
GGCGAGCGCAAGAGCCACAGCGGTTACGCAGGCGTCCACGGACAAGGCAAGAATTGAGAAGGCTTGACCCAGCGAGTCATTCATTAACGAGCCGAAGACAACAAAGTTCATTGTTGCCGCTGCAGTCATCATTTCTATGGCTATCAGCATTTTTATCAGGTCATGCTTTGTAACCAAGCCGACCACTCCAATCGCCAGAATCGTGACTGACAATATGATGTAATCCACTTTACTTTCGCCTCCGCTCCTCCCTCAAAAGCAGTACTACACCAAGCGCAGCAGTCAAAATAACCAAACCCTGAGCAAGAACGTCAACCGCCCTCAAATCCCATAACGCACTGGAAAGAGACAGCTCCACTGAACTGCTAAGACTCTGGGGCGCCACAGTTCCAACAATTATGGGAACAGAAAGAATGGCGGACGCAACCAATCCAACGAGCACAGTTTTGGTGGATGTTTTTTCGTTTCTTTTCGTTGTTAAAGTGTCGCCGGCAAGGAGAAAAATTGCTGTGGTTCCAGTGCCTAACGCCAACTGGAAGATTGCGGCGAAGGGGGCATTCAAGTTGAAGTAGAGCAGCGAAAGCAGAATCATCATGGTGCTCAGGGACAAAACCGAAGCCACGGTTTCCTTCATGAATATCGCGAAAACCGCAGAAGTCACCAAACCAATAGCAATAGCTGTTTCAATCCACACTTTGTTCTCCCTCGTCTGAAGTGACTTGCTGGTTAGACATAAATTCTTCTGGAGTTACTACCATCTCCGCCCTTTCTGTTGTTGCCATCTCAAAATTTGTGGAAAATTCTATCGCCTCTCTTGGGCAACCTTCCGAGCACTGGTAACAGAATATGCAGCGGTCAAGGTAAAAATGGGGCAGCCTTCGTCCAGAGACTTCTATGAGTTCTATAGCCTTGGCGGGGCAGTCCCGTTCACATAAACCGCAGCTAATGCATTTGTCGGGATGAAAAACTTGTCTGCCACGGTACCCTTCAGGAGCCTGCACCTTAACGAAGGGATACTCCTGAGTAAAGGGTTTCTTTAGCAGGCACATGCCCATGTCCTTTATCAACGCGGGTAATCTTCTTCGTTTTTTTGTCACACTTTTTCCTCCTAAACAATCACCGACCGCAACAACGGTTCAATGACCACTGTGAGAGCAAGAGACACGAGAGACAACGGAATCAACAATTCCCAGTTGCCATGAACAACCTGATCAATCCGCAAACGGGCAGCCACATTACCGATGTACTCCAGAAAGAACACCACTCCAATCGTCTTAATTATAAACCAGAAAACATGCCAAAGCTCAGGCATACCAAAAAACACAGGTCCATGAGCACCACCCAAAAACAGAACAGTCACAAGAGAAGCACCAATCAAAAACTGGAAATCCTCTGAAAGCTTGATGAAAGCCAACTTTCTTCCGCTGTACTCCGTTTCGTATCCGCCCACAATCTCTGTTTCTGCATGGGGAATATCAAAAGGAGTCTTCTCCAACTCAGCCTGCAGAACCAAAAAGAACAAGGCACAACACCAAGGAGTCAACAAAGCAAAAGGAAGGGTCTGGCTCGCGGTAATATTTACAATGGACAAGCTTCTTGCAAGAAATGCTGGACCAAGCGCAAGGATAATGAGGGGAATGTCGTAGCCGAGAAACTGGGTCAGAACTCGGGTTGCGCCAATCCCGCTGTACGGATTCAAAGAAGCCCACCCAGAAAGAAAGATGCCAAAGTTGGCGAGGGTCATCAGAAGCAAAACGAGAATCAAGTCTCCCTCGAAACTTGAACCCAAAATCACGTTTGCGCCGTCAATCGGGATGAAAAAAAGAGCAAAAACAAAGAGAGCGAACGCAAAAATTGGAGCTGCCACAAACAGCAGCTTGTTGGTCTGTTTTGGAGTAATGTCTTCCTTTGAAAACAATTTGATGTAATCAGCTATGGGCTGAAGGATACCGAACGGACCAGCATATGAGGGACCCATACGGTTCTGGAACCGAGCAGCAATCTTCCGTTCAAGCCAGTCAAAGAATAGCACAAGCACCAAAAGAAAAAGAAAACCCGGAAAAATTAGCACCCTTGCAAAAAATATCAGGTCAAGAGCCATCTTAAATCATTCCGTTCCCGTTTTTGGAATTGTTTACGTCATCTAGGCTCCAGTGCCATTTTCTGCCGTTCTGAGCGTCAAGGAACACCATGCGGTCAGTGCAGGAAAAACAGGGGTCAAAGCTTCCCAACACAGCGGGTATGTCGGCGATGTATTCGCCGCGGATTATTTCAGGAAAGGCAATAAGGTTCGCCATCGTTGGGGACCTGACCTTAACCCTGTAGGGGTAAGCAGTTCCATCACTTTTAACGTAATGAATAAGCTCGCCTCGCGGAGCTTCAACACGGCTCACAGCCTCGCCTTCAGGCTGCTTTCGCTGAACCCTAACACGTAAACGACCACTTGGAAGGTTGCTAAGCGCATACTCGATTATGTCCAAGCTTTCCAGCACCTCTTCAACTCTAACCATCAGCCGAGCCCACGTGTCACAGTCGTTATAGCAGATTACATTGAAAGGAATTTCGCCATACGCCGCGTAAGGGTCATCCCTTCGAACATCCACATCAATACCAGAAGCACGTGCAACTGGACCGGTCACACACAACTTCAGGGCATCAGCTTTGTTTAACACGCCAACCCCTTCAGTTCTCAGCCTCAACGTCGCGTCTTCCTCAAACACTGTCTTGTAAAATTTCGACCGTTTCCTAACTGCCTTAACATTCTTTAGAGCCATCTCTACGGTGCTCGGGTCTATGTCTCGTCTTACGCCGCCGATTGCATTGAAACCGCTCAGCAACCGGTTCCCTGTGATTCTTTCCATTATGTCCATTATCGGCTCACGGTCACGCCACACATGCTGAAATAGTGCTTCGAAGCCGACAAGGTGACCGGCAACTCCGAGTAGCAAAAGGTGACTGTGAACCCTGTTCAACTCGTGTATAATAGTACGCAAATACAACGCCCGAGGCGGAGTTTCGACATTTCCGATGTCCTCCACGGCTTGACAGAAAACGGTTGTGTGTGCAGCGTTGCATATGCCACATATTCGTTCTACCAGAAATACGTCCTGGAAGAACATCATGCGTTCAGCCGCTTTTTCGATTCCCCTGTGGACGTATCCGAGCCGCATATCAACGTCCACAACAGTTTCGCCGTCAACTTTGAAACTAAATCGTTCTGGCTCATGCAAAGCAGGGTGCTGAGGACCAATAACAACGTTAACTATGGATTCACCATCGCCCGGTTCAGTCGTTGACTCTGTCTGCGAAGTTTCTTCGGGAGATGATTCAAACTCGGTTTTTTCTGGAAGTTTCCAGTCTCTTCTGAGTGGGTAGTCTCCTTTAGGCCACTTTTCGGGCAACATCAGTCTTTCAAGGTTAGGGTGACCCTCAAAAGTGACGCCTAGGAGGTCAAATATTTCTCTCTCGTATAGGTTCGCTCCGGGTAAAATGTCGGTTATTGTTCGGATGATCGGCTTTTCTCGTGAAACCCGGTTCTTGAGGGTTACAGTTCCTGAACACGCCATGTGATAGTTCAGTTCTATTTCGTTTCCCAAATCGGTTCCAGTTATGGTTGAAAGCGCAGTGTTCTCCACATTTTCCAGAAGCAAAGAAACTGCGTCTCTGTGCCGTTCAGGCTTTAGAAGAATGTAGGCTTTCCTAGGTCTAGGCACTTTACACTCGACGATTGCGTCAGCCAAATTGTTCTTGAGAATTTCTACAGCCTTTTCGAACTTTTCCATGATTTTATCCCTTCAGTTTTGCAAGGAGCTTCGCAACACCCTGCACTATTGCTTCAGGTTTTGGAGGGCACCCCGGAATGTAAACGTCAACTGGGATGATTTCGTCGAGACGACCGCTTATGTTGTAGCATCCTTGGAATATTCCGCCGGAACAGGCGCAGGCTCCTATGGCTACAACAAATTTTGGTGAAGGCATCTGCTGATAGATGGTCTCAAGTCGTTCCTTACACTGTCTTGTCACAGGTCCAGATACCACAAGAACATCTGCGTGACGGGGTGATGGTTCAAGTTTTATGCCGAAACGCTCTATATCGTATCTGGGGGTCAGCAGGGCAACAACTTCAATGTCGCATCCGTTGCATGCGCCAGTGTTGAAGTGGAGCAGCCAAGGCGATTTTGTCCTCGCCCATTTCACTAAGTCTAGGTTAGGCGTGGTTAGTATCCTCCCAGAAGCAGTAGGTCTGCAGCTAAGATCATGCCCAAATAAATCAGTAAAATGAGTGGGCTAATAATTTCTAGGGCTAAAGCTGCGAACCCCAGTATCAATGCGGGCGAGTCGATTATAACAAAGAATATGAGGTACTTGTAAAGAGTGACGTTTACTAGCAGCCTTTTGGAAAACACTTTTTCTCCACACGCATACATTGCACTTTTTTCTTCACTGGCAGGAGATTTCGGTGTTAACCGTCGGCTGAGCAAGTAAATCATTGACGAAACAAGCAGTATGACCAGAAATGCAACAAGAGACTCCACAATCAATGTTCTTCATCACCCATTCAGAGACTCATACGGGGTCAGCTTCTACTGCTGCAATCTTGTTCACTCTATTTATATTAGTTATTCGTGTTCGCGCCTCAAAACGTTGGCTCTTTGTCCTCAGCTGAGATGGACGCCAAACGGGTGAGACATCGAAAATTGACGCTTGAGTGAATAGAGAATGTGTTGTTTCTGTGTGCGTTCCTGAATCCTCCGCCTTTGAGACGGGAAGGAAAAACTTAGGATTTAAGGATTCCGTATAAGAAAATAGAACTTGAATGAAGAAAATATATTTGTTTAAACTAAGTTAATTCTGTTTTCGAGCGCTAATGTATCTGCCTTCTCAGTCTGAAAGGGCTTCCAGCAGCTCTTTCATTGCTTCCGTTTTGTGAACGAACTCTACTTTGATGGGTGTGACTGAGATGCAGTTGCTGGTTTTGATGGCATGCAAGTCTGTTCCTAGGTCTCCGTCTGGATAGTGTCTCAGTGCCCAGCTTTTGATTCTGTAGCCGCCCTTTTCAACTGTGTGTATGTCGCCGTAGCCGTCGTAGCATAGACTGGTGAGTTTCACCCTTTTTCCATCAGCATTTTCCGGCACATTTATGGAAACTATCTGCACCTCAGGGGGCATCCCCTTTTCTAGCACATGCTTGGCGGCTTTGTAGGCGAGAGTGGCTGCGAGCTCCAGGTCCTTCACCGAAACTTTTCCTTTGTTATATGTTTTGGTGGTGATTTCGGCTAGGCAATAGGAAACGGCGATGGCTGGTACTTTGTGGATGGCGGCTTCGAAGGCTGCTCCTACTGTACCAGAAGTCAGCAGGTCATCTATTCCAAGGTTTGGACCTATGTTTATTCCGGACACAACCAAGTCTGGCATGCTTTTCAGAATTTTGTTCACTGCTATCAGAAAAGCGTCGGCGGGGGTACCTGTTATTGCGTATGCTTCTATTTCGTCGTCGAACTCTGTTTCGGTTATGTTTACTTTACCGATGCTGATGGCTTTTCCGATGCCGCTCTTCTCGTCTCCAGGGGTGACAATTGTAACTTCTCCCAGTTTTTTCATCTGTTTTGCAACTGTGGATAAGCCGATGGAGTTGATGCCGTCGTCGTTGATTATTAGGATGGTTGGCAATTCTTTTCCTCAGGTTGCATTAGATATTATGTTCGGTTATTTTAGGGTATTCTTGTGTTTGGGTGGATGTTTTGTTTGCGGGGGTGAAGGGGCTGCTTTGGCGGCGTTGTTGGGGCAGTTTGTGATGTGTAGTTGGGCGTACATATGTCGGTTTTTGTAATATGTGACCGACTGAAATAGCGTATATTAAGTAACAAGACACGATATGTTTCTGGGTAGAACAATGCCACAATTGAACAGAAAAACAGAAAGATGGTGGAAATAGTGGGCGCATTCACAACAAACTGGTACCTGTACAAAACATGCCTGCATCCAATTTCCAAAGAATCCCAAACCCGAAACCCTGAACCCGTAGCACAAGTTTATGGGTCAGAGAACCGAACAGGATTCAACTCCAAGAATCAAGAAACTGAAAACAAAAAGTTCGCTAAAGTTCTGTTGGAAGCAATAGATGAAGGGCTCTCTTTGCTCGGAGATTCGTCAAAAGAGGCGGTCTATTTCCATTTAGAAAAGTCATTCAACATGAACAGGATGGACATTCCCTATAGAATTGAAGACTTCGTAGGTGCCATAGAGAAACTCTTCGGAGCTGGAGCAAAAATACTTGAGATTCACATAATGAAATGTCTCTTCAAGAAAGTCGATTACAACTTCAAACATTATCCAAAACAAAAGAACCTGACATTCACGGAATATGTTGCAGCTCTCAAACTAGAAAAAGACAACAACAGCAAAGAACAATACCTGAACCGCAAACAGAACGGAAAAAAAGGTAACATGTACACAAATAACTTAAGAGAATCAATGAAGTCATCGAAATGGATTTCCCGGGCTTCAGAATTTACCTTGTTGTAAAACCAACCGTTTTTCATCTCTGCTTAGGCGTCACCTTATCGGAAAATGATGCTTTCAACATCACTACTTACAGGTTTTGCGCCTAACGGTGCATTTAACAAATCTGAACTATGTATTCTGTTTACAATACCTTTATATTATGTGATTATATTTTGGTCGCTCTTGATGGATGGTGTGGGACTAAGAGAAATACCCCTATTCTCCATTCGCCACGAGACATACCCTCTCCTTGAGCGATCGTCGGCGCATACGCGCGTATGCGCCAAGTCCCCCATCATCCTTTTACTTATCGAAGTCACACTCAAAAAAGAAAACTAGATTTTTTGTAAAAACTGAGAATGTCAGAAGAAAAGTGTCCGCCGTATTTTGAAGCCTGTAAACTCTCCAGAGTATTCTCTCCATTGGACATCCGTTTTTGTAACTCTTGCTCCCGGCGGTCCACTTTTACAGAATTCAATCATTTTTTTCACGTCTTCTCTTTCCCCCTCAAAGACTGCTTCCACTCTACCGTCAGGTGTGTTTCGAACCCAGCCGGAAACGCTTCTTTTTGTTGCCTCGTTACGGGTCTCCACGCGGAAGAAGACTCCTTGGACCCTGCCGCTTACGAAGATGTGGGCTCTAACTTTCATGTTCGCCATCTACATCTGGTTGAGTGGTGAACTGGGAATACTTAAGGTTGGATGTAGGTGTGCTTTTTGGTTAAGGCGCTCGTTTGAATTTGATGGATTGCCCTGATAGCTCCAGCTCGTAGATTTGGTTCACGTCGAAGTCTATGCCAAGCTTTTCGTATTCGTTTTCGGTGAGAAACATCACCATCTTGGGCAGCGCGAACTGGGTTTTTTGGGTGGCAAGCACTGGAAGCTGCTGCTGTAGGCTCTTCATGACTTCTTGAATCATTCGCGCCTCTTCTGTTTCAGGTCTAACAGCAAATCTGGGAATCACCCGCTCCTCAATCAGTTCGATACGCTTACCGAGGTTGCCTTCAGGGTCCCGTATCGACTCGATTTTCTGAACTCTAACGCGCGTCACAGTAATCACTGCTGCTAACCATGTGCCCAGAAGCCTTTATACATTTCTTAACTAGAAGACTTTCATTCCATCTCTATGGTGGCAGGCGGCTTCGGCGTCACATCGTAGTAGACACTGGAAACTTTTGGACACTTCTTCAGAATCTTTTCAGCCGTTTCAACCAGGGTCGCCCAAGGAATCGGGGACACTTCGGCGGTCAAGAAGTCGCTGGTTTGGATTGCACGCAGAGAAATCACGTACGGCTGTTCCTCGGAGGCTTCTTGAATGGCGTAAAGAATTCTGGTTAATGCATGGTGCTCGGTTATAATCTTTTTTTGAAGAGTCACAAGTTCATTAATTGAAACCTGATGTACACACCCTTCCGGCGTTTTAGCGGTGATTGCAACGATTCCGCCGTAGCGCCGTTCGCCCCCTTCAACGCCAGTAGCCTTATCCACGAAAACCGTCACGGATAGATGGCGTTTTGGAACATCAAGGAATCTGGTTGCAACATTCTGAATATGCGCCACCAGGTGGTCTGGTGGATTCTTTATGTTATCGATAATCGCTGCGAAGTATTGGCTGGGACTGTGTTTAGCAAATTTTTCTTCAGCTATGGCGGTGGCTTTCTTAAGCATCTGCAGTTTGTCGGGTTTGATTTCTCCAACCACGCGGACAGACAGTGCAGGACCCGGAAAAGGCTGCCTTTCAGAGAGTTCTGTGGGAACCCCCAAGTATCTAGCCACCTTTCTCACTGCCCCTTTATACAGCGAAACAACAGGCTCGATAACCTGAAATCCGTACAGCTCTTTGGTGCTTATTCCAATCTGCTCTAGAACGTTGTGCTGAGTTTTGATTCCTCCCTTCGTTTCCACGATGTCCGCCTGTATGGTTCCCTGCACCATGAACTTGCAGCCCTCCTTTTCAGCGGTTTCGCTCAAGACCTTGTAGAATGTTTCTCTGAATTTCTTGCGTTTCTCCTCAGCATCCCGCAGCCCCTTCATTTCCCGCAAGAAACGCTCCTGAACATTAAGAATTCTCATGGGTAAGTTAAGCGGGGGCTGAGACAGAAGCTTTGCCACTTTTTCACATTCTCCTTCCCGCATGAAGGCATCGTCGATAATGACGCAGAGAAGATTTTCTCCCATGGCGCGGTGGGTTATGACAGCGGATGTTGTGCTGTCTACGCCTCCCGAAACCGCTATGAGGGCTCTTTCTCCTCCGACAACTTCCTTTATTTCCTTCACCTGTTTTTCCACAAACTCTTCAGGATTAAATTCCGCCAATTTATGAACCTCCCACAGACAATAACCTATGTGCTGTTCTTTCTGTTAAGTATAATCCCATCTGGGGCATTCTTTCTCTTCCAATGATTTGCGTCATTGTTTTTGTTGTGATTGGTTTGGGGAACTCCTTCAGGTTTCTGAACCGGATGAATGTGGACTTTTTTCTTCCCTGCAGAAAATCGTTGTATTCGTCATATGAATTTAGCAGAGATTCGTGACCAAACGTTTTCCACAGTTTCTTAGAGTCTCCGGTGACACGTTCTACGAAATCCGCATACCCTCGGATGTCCTTGTGGGGGTGAGTTACATAGAAGAACAGTAGCTTCGCGTTTTTTGGACCCACTACTCCTCTGCGAACAAAAGCATGCGCTTGTTTGCCTGCCCTGTTTTGGCTGCACAGTCTGTTCCAAAATTTTTCTAGATTCAAGACGACGAAAGCGTATCGTTTCATCTTTCTTCACGTCCTGTCTAAATTTGTTATGTTGTATTTACGTTGTTTTTCCTTATAAGCAAAACAGACCGAGAGTCGAAAAGGACTGCGTAGATTCAAACTTGTTTACGTCTTTACTGGTTCAGGGTGAAACAGATATATTATAGGTGCGCGCAAACATGGAAGAACATAAAGAAAAGCATGAACTTACGATTTAGAGGTTGCGTTGGTATGAAGTGCCCAAGATGCGAAACCGAGATGATCACGCGGAAACTGAAAGGAAAAAAGCAAGTGTTCTTTTCGTGCCCAAACTGTCACTACAATCGCACATCAAGGACATAGCAGACAGTCTATTCTGTTTGTTCTCTGTTGTCTGTTTCTTGTCCTGTCATGTATTCCCTTCGAATCAAGGCAGGAACTGGAGGCAGTATACATTCATTCTTGAATTCTTTCTGAATTAACTCCGCGATGTTTGATTTGATGAATTCCTCGTTGGGGGGGTCGTTTATCCAAAACAGGGTTTCAATTTCGTTTGTCCACTCTCGGTTGCGGAAAATGAATCGTATTTCTCTTTTTTTCTTCGGGCTGAAGATTACTGATTTGTGGTTTTTCAGAATGTTTTCTACTATGGATTTGGCTTTTTCAGCATCCGCCGTATACTCTATAGTCAGGATTAGTGATGCCACTGCTTCCTGTTTTCCGCCTGTAAGGTTGATTATTTTTTCTTTCATAAGCACAGAGTTTGGAATGATTATTTCGTTTCTGTCATATGTCTTCAGTTTGGTTGTTCTGAGGGTTACGTCGGTTACGGTTCCTGTTAGGTCGCCAACTCGGATTACGTCGCCGATGGCGTAAGTTTTGCCAGACATTATCAAGATGCCGGAGACCCAGTTTTCTATTATGTTCTGCAAGCCGAAGCCGACTATTAAGGCACCTATTCCAAGGCCTGCGATTGCCGCTGTGATGTCAACATCCAATACGGAAAGGATTATGAAAGCAGCTGTGGTGTAGATGAGTATCTGGATGAATCGTCTCATGTGAACAAGTTTTCCTTTCTCTAGTTCGCCGCTCTTTTCAAGTCTGCCTATTAACTTGTTGAATATGGTGACTAGCAGAAAGGTGCTGATTACAGTTACAATTATCTGCAGAATCTGGATGAGCTGTTCATTTGTTATCTGAAAAGCATCGAACATAACAAGTTCCTCGGCATATTCTTAGAAGTTGGTGTCTCTTTTTTAGGTTTTCTGAACTGCGGCTTGAAAGTAATCATTCTTGGCAGTAGAATACTCGTTATGCTAGAAAATAAATGCTGAAACTCCTACCTGCTGCAGGATGAATGCGCAGTAGATCAGGCACAGGAATATAGCGCCCCTTTTTGTTAGCCGTTCACTTGCGCCCACCATGTACCAAACGCTCAAGGAGGAAAGCAGAACGTAGAACATAATGCTCTGCACAGCAACAACATTTACTGGAGAAAATGAGAGTAGCGCTGAAACTCCGAGGATAAGGGTGATGTTGGTGATGCAGCTGCCGAGCAGGTTTCCAAGAGCCATGTTGACCAACCCCTGCTTGAGGGCTTGTATTGTAGTTGCCAACTCAGGCAATGAGGTTCCAAGACCGATAATTGTTGCTCCTATGATGGATGTGGGTAAACCTATGACGCCCGCAATATCCACGGAGCTGTCCACCGCAAACTTGGAAAGCACAATTATTAATGCAACGCCAACCAAAAATTTGACGCCCACAATGGCGATGTTTTTCTTTTCTTTTTTCTGCGGGGGCGCCTCATCGACGGTTGTGGTTTCTGTTTTGCGGGAAACTGTTACACCGAAGTAGACGAACAAAATCAGAAGTACTACACCTAAAACGAATCCCAAGCTGCCCCTTTGAACAATAAAGAGGGGAATGATTGAGGAGATGAATAGGAACTGCACAAGCTCCTTTTGTGACTGTCCTTTCAGTATGATCTCTTTTCTGCTGAGAAGTATTGCTAATCCAAGGATTATCGTGAGGTTTGCGATGTTAGAGCCTAAGACGTTACCTGCGGAGAGCCCTCCCTCGCCCGCAAGTGAGGCAACTGTGGAGACTGAAAGCTCCGGCAGCGATGTTGTTATGGAGAGGATGATGAAGCCTGCAGCCATTTCGGATAAACCAAGAGCTTTGGATATGACAAGCACGTATCGTATGATCCTGTCGCTGATCAGCATAATCAGCAGCAATGATGCAGCCAGCAGGGGTAAACTGTAGACTATCATCTGAGATTCACCATCATCCACTTTTGATATCAAAGAGTAGAATATGAAATGCTTTTAAAGATTGTAGTTCCATTTAAACTGAAAGTGGGGACTCTTTAACCATGGGTTCGTTAATTTTTCTTGAAGTCATTGGCGGCTGGGCAATAGAAAACTGGCCTAACATCGTGTTTTCGCTTCTAGCAGTAGTTGTGGGTTATATCGTTATCAAATTTGTTTCTAGAGAGATCAAGTCTCTTAGAAGCCAGAATAGGCTGGAGCAGCATGCGGCTTACACTTTGAATCGAATCCTGAAATGGCTTATTTTCGTGGCGGTTTTCTCGATTATTTTGGCGCAGTTTGGAGTAACGTTAGGTGAGGTTACTGGGCTGTTAACGGTTCTGGGAGGCACAATCATAGGTTTTGCGGCGATTAACACTCTCGGCAACATGATTGCAGGTTTGATAGTGATGACCAGCCGTCCCTTCAAGGTTGGAGACAGAATATTCTTTAACGGTCAATTCGCGGACGTTGAAGCCATCGAGTTAATCTACACCAAGATGCGTACCCTCGACAATGTTTCGGTTTCAATTCCAAATCAGGAACTGCTGAAGGCTGAGATAGACAACTACGGAAAAAAATCTGTTGTCCGAAGAGGTTGCTCGATTACCGCTGGCTATGAGGTTGCTTCAGAACAGGTGGAAACTGTGTTGTTGAATGCAGCAAACAAGCTAGTGGAAATGAAGGACGCTCTGAAGGTGCCGAAAGCCTATGTTTGGGTTACCAAATTTGGAAATTACGCTGTTGAGTACACCCTTTATGTTTTCATACAGGACATCAATC
>Ga0272441_10012589_pt1 | contig 12323 bp, 8 predicted proteins | sample SSMProp6N_FD_193582 | JGI IMG/M metagenome (GOLD analysis project Ga0272441, IMG submission 193582) | Marine sediment archaeal communities from Little Sippewissett salt marsh, Falmouth, MA, United States - SSM-Prop-6N | ecosystem: Environmental > Aquatic > Marine > Wetlands > Sediment ...
CATGCGCACGCCGGGATAGACGGACAGTTCCCGTGACACGCGGTCCAGGTCGATGGGGGCGATGGCTTTGTCTGGGGAAAGCGAATCCTCAATTTCTCTGGGCGTGACGAGCACGATCGGGAATTCTGTTATACTTTCAGCGGCCGAATCGTTCAAGAGACGTGCGCTGTTTGCCAGCAGGTTTCGCTGATCCAGCAACATGGCCACTTTCAGTTTCATCGGCGCTTGGACAGGGGTTGAGGTCGATGCAGCGGACATCGTGGGCGCGGCGGCGCTATCGCGGGCGTCAGCGGTCTGATGCTTTTCGGTTTGCCCCTTTTCCGCGGAGGTCTTTTCGTCGGCGATCAGCGCTTTTGGTTCTTTCTTTCTGAAATAGTCCCCGGATGTAAATTGCGGATGATCAACGGTTATTTCACGGATTTCGGCAGCGGAATAGGGCTCTTCCGGTGATGTTTCGGTACTGGTCATGTCCGCAAAACCGCCACAACCGGCAAAAAGCACCAGGACCGCAAAAAAAGCGTTTCTCTTTCCTGTCCGCCAAACGTTGATCAAAGCCTTCATGAGCGCGTTTCCCTTGAGTGAAAGGTGGCGGCCTCCCGATCGAATCCGTGAGGCCGCCACAACGAGGTTTGGGTGTACGATTAAAAGTTAATGATCAACTCCGCCGCCAGCCGCATGGCCGTGTCATCGGCGGGTGCTCCCAGCGCCGCGGTAACATCTTCAAGCACACTCCCGGGGAAAAACCAGGAGAATTGCCCTCGAAGGAAAGAGTGCTTCGAGGTTGCCAGGGTGATTTCGTTGTCCCAGGCCGTTCCCGCATAGCCCGAACTGACCTTCGTGTCTTCCCCCAAAAGATCCACGAAGTTAGCGACCAGAATATCTTCGTTCCAACTGAAAAAGTTGACGTTGGTTTTATAGATCAGAAACACTTTCGGCGCCACGGTAAGGCCCGCGCTGATCATGGTGATCCCCGGGTTGTCGCCGCGGCCGTTGCCGGTACCGGCAAAATTCTGCAGCCCGCCGGTGAAGACCGGGGTGCCGTTTCCGTAAAACTCGGGAATGTAGCCGTACAGGGCCGAGCCGTAAACGTAATTGGTGTCGCCGAGGATGGTGTTCTCCCCGCCAAACCGCTGGGAGAACCGCTGGGCATTCACGTTGCCGTTGTAGCCGCCGAGCGTGTCATCGTTGACATCATCGTCACCGGATGTGTACAGGATGCCGATGTGGGGTTTGAGCGGAAAACCGGTGAAAATGCCCTTGAATTCGAACGAGAGGTCGGCCGCAAAGGCATAGGCGTTGATGTCGTAGTCTTCCGCGAAGCCCTCGTTGCTCAGGCCGGTGCCGTCGGCGGAACCGAACTGGTAGACCCCTTCCAGGAACAGTTCAAAATTGCCCAGGTTGCCGATGGACCAGGCGCCGAGGTGATGGGAGTCGACATCAGGGTAAAACTCCGGCGATGTGCCGAGCACAGTGTCAACGATAGCTCCCTTATAATCTGTCACACCGACATTGCGGATACGGTCGAAGGTGTAAAACCCCTGGAGCTTGTGGCCTTGATTGGGCTTCCAGGTCAGGTAGCCGGCGTAGAGATCCCGGTCGGCATCTTTGGCGCTGTCAAAGTCCAGAGGATTCACCTGCCAATCGTTTTCAAAGAGTTTAAAATAGCCCACGTTGTAACTGAGGGTGTCTTCGTCCCCGCCTGTCAGCCAGAAACCGGGGTTGTCATCGCCATAGACCATACTGGCCGCTTCGATGGCGTCCACATGCCAGATGTCCCAGCCGGCGTGCAGGCGCAGGTCCAAGGGCAGCTTGTAGCTGATGTGAAGCCGCTCGAGGCCGAAATTGCTGGTTTCGAAGCTGCGTCCGCCGCGTTCGTCAACGGTCTGGGTGTCCAGCGGCCTGTCATACTCCAGGGCCGCGTAAAAGCTCCACACGCGGTCTCTGGGCATGGCGTTGAAGTGCAGCTTGACCTCGGTGCGCACGTATCCGTCCCTGACCCAACCGCTCTCATTGGGGTGGGCCTTGAAAAACTCGGGACCTACAAGGGGGGCGCCGTCCCCAATTTTACCAAAGCCGTCCGTGCTCTCGCTCATGCCGAAATCCCAGTTGGATTCCGATGTGGGAATGATCCTCACGGTGGAGCCGAAGCTCATCAAAATGTCTTTTCCCGTTTGGACCTGAATGCTGCCGGGGCCGACGATGGTCTCCTTGGTGATGTCGTCGGCCAGTTGGAGTTCTTTTTTCATCTGCTCTTTTTCTTCAGCCGCTTGCGTGTTTTCTTCGGCTGCAGAAGCGATGCCCAGACAGAGCACGAGCAAACCTGCCACGATCAGTGCCAATAACCTAACATTTTTCTTCAATCGCCTCCTCCTCTCTCAATGATAACGGTTACCTGTAATTCGGTTGGCCGCCTCCACTCCCATTTGTCGAACCGGTACCTGCGATTCCTTCGTCACCTCCTTTTCGTGGCTGGTTCAGACGGCGGTGAACCGGTCTGGAATTTCATGCACAAGGATCGCACCAAACCCCTTCGCGGACAGTTGAGAATGACGGGAAAAGATGTCACCTCTGATCGCGACCGATCCTTGGTTCTCTTCACATGAAGTTCTCTGTTCATTGGATACTTCTGTATGTAGCGTTGTTTTTGAATATATGTCCACCTAATTTTTCAAAAGAACCGTCGCTTTTGGTTGGAAAGAGCAAACCAGAATGACGATTCGTTCATTTCGACGCTCCGGCTGTATTGAATCTAACAGATCGGTTTTTCTATTTTAAAGATGCTGGTCGTTTTTAAATGGTAGTGAATGAGCATTCATTCATACCGCTATCTGGAATGCCCGTCAACGAAATTCTCCAACCTCCTTGCCAAACGCTATATCATGGACTAAGGCATACGGATCTTCAGTGATTACCGAACATCATTTTCGTTGTTGACGTTTGCAGATCTGCCATCTGAGCCGCGAAAAAGGAGGGGGTGCTATGAAGAAGGGGTGCTGGATCCACCCGTCAGGAGCAATACCAGTCATTGCCGTCTTGCTGTTGTTTACCTCGAATGCGGCCATTGGCGGAGGAATTATCAACAAGCAGAATCTCAGTTCCGACTACATGCGGACACTCAACCGAAACGCTGCAACGGATTATGCAGACATCGCGACATACAACCCCGCCGGGATCGTGAAGATGGAAGAAGGATTCTATGCGAAGCTGGATGTCAAGTACTATGAAAAGGACTATATCAATAGCGTACCGGGGTACGGGACACTGGAAAATGACGAACCTTCGCTCGTTCCGGCCCTCTACAGCGTATATCGGAAGAAAAGATGGGGGGGATTTTTTGCCTTCAACGTGCCTGCCGGCGGAGGAGGATTGACCTTCCCGGATGGCAATGCCCGAACGGTTGCACTGGCGACAGGTGTGGCCGATGCATTCAATGATACGATGGCCGCATTCGGCGTGCCTTCCATCTATTTCTACGACCAGATTGACGCTGGCAGGCTCGAGGTAAAGGAGAGTTCCGTCCTCGGCTATACGCTGGGTGTTTCCTATGCCATCAGCGACGCCTGGTCTGTGGCCGTCGGTACCCGATTTTCCTCCGGAACGAGAGAGTTTGACGGCGTTGCGAGCATCAGCGCAACCCACGCTCTGCGTGTGGGCGGGGAACAGTTGAATTCACCCCAGACGTTGAGTGTTCATCTGGAAGAGGAGTCCAGTGGATGGGCCGGCATTCTGGGCGTCAATTTCGCCGCCAACGAAAAGCTGAACATCGCCTTGACATTTGTGTCCAATACGCAAATGGACTATGAAATGGATGTCAAACAAGACACGACCCTGCCGGACGGCTCGAGCCTGGCGGAAGCCATCGGCTTTCCCGACGGATCCAAACAACGGATCGACATCCCGGGCCTGCTGGCATTCGGTCTTTCCTACCATTTTACCCCTGAACTGAAAGTGGATACAAACGTTACCTACTATCTGGAAAAAGACGCTGAAATCGACACTTTCGACAACGAAGGCAACAGTTGGGATCTGGGGGTGTCGGCCGAGTACAGGTTCAATCCCGCCTGGATGGCATCTTTGGGCTACCTGCATACCAAAACGGAACTGGCGGACGACCAGCAGATCCTGGAGCCGGAAGAGCCGAAGCTCGATTCCGATTCCTATGCGGGCGGTTTTGTTTGGTCTGCCAACAAGGACCTGGATGTCACACTGGGGATCGTCCTTTCGACCTACGATCCGATAACGGACAGTGCGGGAATCGAGTACGACAAATGGGTCACGAGCGTCTCGGCAGGCGTTCAATATAGATTTTTCTAACCGTTTCCGTCTGCCTTTTTATAAAACATTTTCACGTCTGGGCTTTGGCGTTGGCGATCGCGGTATTCTTGGCGGTTTTCCTGGACGAATCCAAGCCTTTTGTAAAGCATCTCCAACCGCGGATTGTTGGTCAGGGAGATAAATCGCGTGTAACCCTGGGACTGCATCCGTTCGATGAAGGCTGTCACTGTGTGAACCCCCACCCGCTGACTTCGAAAGCGGGTCGAAATGGCCAGGGCGCCAAGTTCAACGGTCCTTGCATCGATTTCTTTTTTCTCGACGCATCCCACGACGATGCCGTCGATGGCCGTCACATAAAAATTGCGTCGGTGTTCTTTCAGGTAAACCCTGCTCCGAGGCTTTAGAAATCCTGATCGTTTGTACATTTTAAGGATTCGATGGACGATTGCCACCTCTTCATCGGTTCGCACCTGGCGAAATTCTTCTTCGAAGTTGTTGGCAATCAGGGTTCCTGTGCCTTCCACGGTGAACAGCTCGTGTTTGATGGTGTTTTTTCCTGCCGGCAGGATGTGAACGCGCTCACATTCTCCTGCCTCTATTTTCCGGCAGATACTCGCCATGGCCCCCTTGAAATTAAGGTTGGCGACGAGTCCGTCGAAATCGGTCAGGGATTCCCGCACCCTGCCTGTCGTAAGGGCATTGATTTTGTTTCCTCGGTGATCGACCAGGTAGCGGCGTTCCAGAAAGATAACCTTGAACATGGTTCCTTTATGATTGAGCGCCCCGTCATAAAAATCCACTTCCGGAGGGATGCGGACAAGGTTCACCTTGGGCAATTTGTTTTCCAGTTGCCTGATCAGCTTTTGATTGGCGAACCGGTTGGGCATGTTGTGGAGCAATGTCGCCTTGGCGTTGAATCGGGAGATAAACTTTATGTCGGCGATGATGTCCGGAAAGTGGTCGCGCAAAATGCCCTCTCGGCAGGCAATAAAAACCTCTTTGCCGGTGAGGGCACGGGCATATTCTTTCAAATAGAGCTTTGGCATCTGGAGAGACCTCGAGAAACTGGAATCGGGCTGCGGTATCGAGAGCCTTTGCTATTTACGGCTCTTTCCCTTTGGCGTTGTCGAGGGCAGTTTCGTGAGCGCTGTCATGAATCATGAATGCCTGTGTAGGTTTCCGGTGTGATGTCAAGCAGCTCCTTCTTGACCGATTGCGGTACATCCAACGATTCGATGAAGGAGGCAATGGCGTTTTTGTCAATGCTTTCGTGTGTGCGTGTGAGTGCCAGCAGGGCTTCGTAGGGCTTGGGGTAGCCCTCCCGTCGCAGAACGGTCTGAATTCCCTCGGCCACAACCGCCCAGTTGGCCTCCAGATCTCTTTTCAGGGCGTCTGCGTTCAAGAGCAGTTTGCCCAGCCCCCGCTGGATGGAGGTTACGGCGATCAGTGTGTGTCCCATGGGAACACCGATGTTTCTCGTCACCGTGGAGTCGGTCAGGTCTCGCTGGAGCCGGGATAGGGGGAGTTTGGCGGACAGGTGTTCAAAAACGGCGTTTGCCATGCCCAAATTGCCTTCGGCGTTTTCGAAATCGATGGGGTTTACCTTGTGAGGCATGGCAGATGAACCGATTTCTCCCGCTTTGATCACCTGCTTGAAATAATTCATTGAAATGTAGCTCCACAGATCCCGGCAAAGATCGAGCAAAATGGTATTGATTCGTTTCACGCCGTCGAAAAAGGCTGCAAGGTGATCGTAGTGCTCAATTTGTGTCGTGGTGAGGGAACGTTTTAGGCCAAGCCGATCGTTGACCAAACGGTCGCCGAAGGCAACCCAGTCGATCTCCGGATAGGCCACATGGTGGGCATTGAAATTTCCCGTGGCACCGCCGAATTTGGCAGCGAAGGGTACCGACTGCAAAAGATCCATCTGCTGGTTGAGACGCTCCACAAAAACATACATCTCTTTTCCCAAACGTGTGGGAGACGCGGGCTGGCCATGGGTTCTGGCCAGCATGGGGACATTTTTCCAGTCTTTTGCTTTGTCCTTCAAGTCCGATACGGTTTGATGCAGAGCCGGCAGCAGTATGGTTTGCCATGCCTCTTTCAACGACAAGGGAATGGCCGTGTTGTTGATGTCCTGTGATGTCAGCCCGAAATGGATGAATTCCTTGTACGGGGATAGCCCCAAATCGTCGAAGACCTCTTTGATGAAATACTCCACCGCTTTGACATCGTGGTTGGTCGTTTTTTCAATCTCTTTGATTCTGGCCGCCTTTTCCATGCTGAAGCGTTCGCTTGTTTCACGCAAACGGTCGAACATTGCCGGTTCAATATCCGCCAACGGCGTCAGCGGTAACCTGCACAGTTCGATGAAATATTCGATTTCGACCTTGACCCGGTAGCGGATCAAGGCACCTTCGCTGAAGAAGTCGGACAGGACGGCAGTCGTGCGATGATAGCGACCGTCCAGAGGGGTTAGGGCGCTTAAAGGGGATAGGGGCATGAGAACTCCTTATGGGTAGAAAAAATACTGTATGCGTTTATTCCGGGAAAACGGGTGCATGTAGTGAAGCCATAGCGCTATCTATAACTAGTTGAAAATGCGGATATCATTTTTATTCTACCCGATCAACAACTCCTTCAATGCCGTCTGCCGGAAGCTGGTATCCCGATTCCTTACCGCCATGGCCATGGCTTTTCGTGTGCCCACCAGAACGGCCAGCGTTCGGGCACGTGTCAGTCCGGTGTACAACAGGTTTCTAAATAGCATTTTAAAATGCTGGGTGAGAACCGGCAGGATCACCACTTCGAATTCACTGCCCTGGGATTTATGGATGGTGATGGCATAGGCCAGGTCCAGTTCCACAATGTCATCCCGCTTGTATTCGACGGCCCGGTTGTCCGCAAAAAATGAGATGACGCACGTCAGCGATTCAAGATCAATGGCCTGAATTTTACCGATATCGCCGTTGAAAACACCGAGGTCGTAATTGTTCCGGCGGTGAATCACCCTGTCGCCGACACGAAAGAGCCGTTCCCCCACTTTCAATTGGGGTTTGTTCGCTGCCGGCGGATTGGCCTTTTCCTGCAAAAGGGTATTCAGGTTTCCTGTGCCCAAACTCCCCCGGGTCATGGGGGAGAGAACCTGAACCTCGCAGCCCGGGTAATACTTTGGGACCCACTCCGCAACAAGCTTCAATACGATATCGGTTGCCGAAAGCCCATAACGGAGTGAGGACCAGGGGTGGACTTTTTTCATTACCGCCATCAGCTCCTGCGCACGGTTGCCGGCACGAACGATACGGTCAAGGTCCACATGCTGAAACTTTTTAGGGATTTTCAGCTCGGTTTCATAGGGGGTTACCGCTTCCGCGATGCGGAACTCATAGGGATTGTCGGATTCCAGTCCTTTTTGAGTGGGCCGGGTCGGGTCCAGTTGAAGAACCCTTTTTACACGTTTGACAAAACCCAATTGGTCCCGGGTCGCCTCTTCTGAATCCATGAAAAAACAATCCGTTTCCTTCTCTGTCCATACCTCGGGTCTGGGAAAGGGAGACTGCATGTAAGGGATCTCACCGCGATTGATCTGGTGCGCATACTTGATGATGAGCGACTTGGCTGCCTGGCGGAAAACCTTTGTGAGGCGAAAACAGGGAATTTTTTCGGATGCGATGATATCTTTGAGCACATTTCCGGCACCCACGGATGGAAGCTGATCCGCATCGCCGATGAACAGGACCCTGCCTTCCGCAGGGACAGCTCTCAAAAGCGAGGCCGTCAGGTTGATGTCAAGCATGGAACACTCGTCCACGATCAGAACATCCGTTTCCAGGGGGCTTTCCTCATTTTTTTTGAACCGCCCCATTTGCCATCCCAGAAGTCTGTGGATGGTTTTGGATTCACTTCCAATGATCTCGGTCATTCGCTGGGCGGCCCGACCGGTGGGAGCGGCTAGCATGACCCTTTCACCTGTGGCTTCCAGCAATTTGACAACCACCAGTGTGGTCGTTGTCTTTCCCACACCAGGACCACCGGTCAATACGGAAAATCGTTGGCCCACGATCCCCTCAACGGCCGACATCTGTTCTTCGCTCAGCCGGATGCGTCTCGTCCTGCAATACTGATCGATCCAACAGCTTACACGCTCTCTGTCAACGGCGATTTCACTCTCCAGGTCCCTGATCCTGTGGGCTACATACCGTTCATCGAAGAAAAGTGTACGCGAATAAAAGCAGCGCTGCGTCCCCTTTTCACTTTCCATTCGTTCGCGCACCATCAGCTGACCGTCCGCCTGCATCTCTTGGAGAATCGAGGGAAGTCTTGATCCGACCTCCAACGACAACAATTCGTTTACCTGGTCCAGGATCTGAGGCTCCGTCAAATAGCAATGCCCGAAATCTCGACTGGCGGCAAGCACATGACGGACCCCGGCCACGATCCGCTGTCGGCTGTCTTTTCTCAGTCCGATGCTGAGCGCCACTTTGTCCGCGGAAAAAAAACCGATACCGTAAATATCTCTCGAAAGCCGATAGGGGTCTTCGGAAACCGCCGCGATGGCCTCATCTCCATATTGCTTATAAATTCGAACAGCAAAAAGGGTGCTGATTCCATGGGACTGCAGAAACATCATGACATCGCGAATGGAACGGTGTTCGGCCCAGGCCGTTCGGATCATTGTGAGTTTCTTTTCCGCAATTCCCGGCACCTCGGTCAACCTTTCGATCTCTTTCTCAAAAACGCAAAGCGTCTCTTTGCCGAAATAGCGGACAATTTTTTTTGCCGTTTTGGGACCGACGCCCTTGATCAGCCCGGAACCGAGATATTTTTCCAGCGCTGTGCTGGAAGCCGGTCGGAGCTCAATGGCATGCGCCGCCTTGAACTGTCGGCCGAATTTTGGATGGGTTGTCCATGAACCGCTGAACTCCATGGTGGCACCGGCAAAAACGCGGGTTTGATGGACGATGACGGTTTCGTGCTGGTGAGGATGGGTATACGGCAGCACACGCAGAACGGACCAACCGTTCTCCGCATTGTGATAGGTGACACGGTCTACGACACCGCGAAGCCTTTCTTGGATTGTCTCGGTTGGATGGATCATAGGGTTTCATACAAACAACTTGCAAGCAGATGATCAAGAAATATATTATTGTGGCAATCTACGAGAGAGTGCTGTTACATCTCGAATGCTATTTTGCAATATGCACAAATAGGTTCTTGATTATCTGGTTACCATTGAATAGAGTTTCGCTATGGGATATATTTTCGACTTCCATGATGCCAAGCGCTACGATCAGTGGCTTTCTGAGAGAAAGAACCGCTTGGCGGCCGATTTGGAGAGCCGGCTCATGCTGGGAATGCTTGCACCCAACGACCGTGAATCGGTGCTTGACATCGGATGCGGTACGGGGGCTTCGAGCCTGCCACTAGTGGAAAAAGGGCTGGATGTAACCGGTATCGACCCTTCTCCCTACATGCTGGACATCATGGCCGAATCCCTCGGGGATCGCGTGTCTCTGTATCGAGGCATTGCTGAAGACCTTCCCTTTGACGACAACTCGTTTAACCACGCCTGCCTGTTTACCAGCCTTGAATTTGTTGACGATCCACAACAGGCCTTGGCCGAAGCCTTCAGGGTCGCCAAGGATCGTGTTTTCATCGGATTTTTAAATCGATATGCACTGACCGGCATCGGTAGAAGGGTTCACGGCATTTTGACGCCGACAATCTATAACCGCGCCTCCTTTTTCAGTGTCTGGGAAATAAAGAGTATGGCGCGTAAGCTGATGGGCACCGTCCCGGTGACCTGGCGAACCGTATGCCAATTCCCCGGACCATGGACTTCCTGGATGAAGTATTTCGAGGGTTCGGGGCTGGTTCAGCGATTTCCTTTTGGCACCTTTGCGGGCATGGTCGTCACCCTGGTACCCCGGTTCCGAACCCGCCCGTTGGCCATTCGATACCAGCCGAAAAAAGTGGGCAATGCCGTTGTCGGGGCGGCAGGGTGTTCTGGCATGGTTCCCACCAACCTAAAAAGGAACGCAGGTTAGTGGAGGCCAGCTTTTATACACCCTTGGACGGCGGAAAGGTTCAATGCCGCCTGTGTCATCATATGTGCACCATCGGAATAGGTTCACGCGGAATCTGCGGTGTACGGGAAAACAGGAACGGCGTACTGGAGACTCGGGTTTACGGTCGACTGATTGCGGCCAATGCCGATCCGATTGAGAAAAAACCGATTTTTCACCTGATGCCCGGAAGTCGGTCTTTTTCCGTTGCCACCGTCGGATGCAACTTCAAATGCCGATTCTGCCAAAATGCAGACATCGCACAAATGCCGGCCAACCAAGCCGGGCGGGTGGCGGGTGAAAAAGCAACACCCGAGCATGTCATTGCCGCGGCACAGCGGAATGATTGTAGCAGCATTGCCTACACCTACACGGAACCGACAGTATTTTTCGAGTTCGCCTTCGATACGGCCAAACTCGCTCACGAAGAGGGCATTAAAAACATTTTTGTGACCAATGGCTACATGAGCGGCGAAGTGTTGGATGCGATGAGCCCATGGTTGGATGCGGCCAATGTGGATCTGAAAGCGTATACAAACGAATTTTATAAGCAGCAATGCGGTGCGCGGCTTGAACCGGTTAAAGAGACCCTGCGAAAAATGAAGGCCCTGGATATCTGGGTGGAAGTCACGACATTGATCATCCCCGGCTTGAATGATGACAGAGCCGAGCTGTCGCGGCTGGCGGCATTTGTTGCCGAGGAATTGGGCCCGGAGACACCGTGGCATGTAAGTCGTTTTCATCCCACCTACAAACTGACGGATCGCGGGGCCACACCGATCGAAACCTTGGTTCAGGCCAGAAAAATCGGCATTGCCGCCGGCTTGAAGTACGTTTATACCGGCAACATACCAGGAAAAGGCGGAGAGGATACCCTGTGTCCGGGTTGCGGTAAAATCGTTCTTGCTCGAAGAGGGTATCTGATCGAACACAATCAGATCCAAAAGGGAAAATGCCGTTTTTGCTCGACGCACATTGACGGCATCGGCATGTAGAGCTGAGAAAACATGTCAAACATCGGCAAACTCAACCTGGACCACCTGGTCGGCATGGAAGTCGGTACTTCCGTTCTTTTGAAAAAGCTGGGACATGGTGCGATGTCCGCCGTATTTGTGGCTTTCCAAAAAACGTTGAAACGCCGCATTGCCGTTAAAGTTCTGCCCAAATCCCTCATAACGGAAAAAACAGCCGCTTTTTTTCAACAAGAAGCGGAGTCGGCCGCCATTTTATCCCACCCCAACATCATCCAGGTTTACGAGGTGGGTGAAACAGATGCGTTTCTGTTTTTCACAATGCAGCTGGTCAACGGGTACGAACTGTCCCATTCAATTGGACAATTCCGTAAAAATGTTGTCCCTTCCAAGCGGTTGATGCCTTTGCAAACAGTGATCCACCTGATTCGAAAAATTCTGGATGCGCTTGCGTACGCCCACGAGAATGATATCGTCCACCGAGACATCAAGCCGGGTAATGTCATGATCGAGGCGCACACCAAACGGCCTTTGATCACCGATTTTGGCGTGGCCAAGGTGGCCCGGACAAAAGGAAACAGCGATCGGATGCTGTTGGGCACGCCCAAATATATGGCCCCGGAGCAAATTCTGTCGGAAGAGGTGGACGGCAGGGCGGATCTGTACAGCACCGCGACGATGATGCTCGAAATGTTGCTCGGGCAGCTTCCTTACCCTTCGTACAAAACGGCCATCGATCTGTTAAAAATGAAGCTGTCTCTGAAAGAGAAGATTTTTCGAAAGCGGCCCTCCCAGGTTCACCCCATGGCCGACCGAAGGCTGGACGATATTGTGTTCAAGGCTTTGGCCTTCGACAGGGACCATCGATACACCTCCTGCAGCCAGTTTTCCAGGGAACTGGACCGCTATCTCCAAAAACGGTTATCTTCTTCATCAAACGAAAAAGGATATCATGCCACTTGATGCCGCCACCAAAAATCAGCTTTCGCAGTTCGGACGGACCATCGCGTTG
>Ga0272441_10012590_pt1 | contig 12321 bp, 14 predicted proteins | sample SSMProp6N_FD_193582 | JGI IMG/M metagenome (GOLD analysis project Ga0272441, IMG submission 193582) | Marine sediment archaeal communities from Little Sippewissett salt marsh, Falmouth, MA, United States - SSM-Prop-6N | ecosystem: Environmental > Aquatic > Marine > Wetlands > Sediment ...
GACGTTGAGGTCAGCATCGAAGACGACGGAGAGGGTTTTGACGGTTCCGAAAGCAGGGCCGTTGCCGCCTGTTCACAATCCTATCACCTGACGGAATTGCACGACCATCTGAAGAACTTCGGCGGCCGCGTTGATGTAGAATCGAAAGAAGGCCAGGGGACACGCATCACGATGGTGATGCCTCCCTACGCCGCGGAAAACGGCGGGTCACGCTTCATCGTCTAAAAGTTAAATCAATAAGGTGTGCTGCCCGGATCTGTTTCTCTCCGGATGCTGCTCTGGTTACGATGGTGTTACTGTGATTGCTCAAAGGTTTTGATCGGGCAGCACCCTTTTTTGACTCCCCTCCCTTATCCTCACCATATTCTGAAACTCCTACGGCGCGGTCCACGGTGCCCCTTGCCGGGGTAAACACCATTCCACGTTTTCCACTCCTGTACATCCACGATTTCCGGTATGACGGTCCCCTTCGGATCATCACGGTGCGCAGAGGTGCCTCTCGGGCAGGGAAGGGGCTCGTCTCGCGAGCCGATAATCCCGCCGTGCGGAGAATGTGCCCGGCGCAGCCACGTTTCCTTGACCCCCATTGCGGAAAGGGGTAATAGACCGGTCCAGAAATGACGATATCATGAGGAGTCCGCGATGACAGAAAAGTTCAGGATTGGTACAATACTCATACTCATGCTGATTTGTTGCATGGCCGGTACCGGATTTTCAATGGAGGAGGGAACGGCCGATCTCGACAGGGAGACAGGTGATATGAAGATTGAAACGTATCTGCAGACCCACACTCCATCCCGGACCGTCCTGACGCCGGAGGGGGCCTTCGTGGTGGTCTTCAATCCCGAGGTGGCGACGTGGGTTTCACAGCCCCTTACGAAGAACCGTCTCGAGCACATCAAGGCCCGACTCGCGCCGGATCTCAGAATCGAGCTGACACCCCGGGGATTCGCCCGGGCGGCCGACCGTGATACGGAGGGGGGCAACGACGACACCAACTATGACGCCGTCTGGGTGAGAGACTCCGTCTGGGTCTATTTCGCCCTGCAGGACCAGCCGGAGCGGCGCTTCGATGCCCGGCGGCTCATCCTTGCCCTCTGGGACTATTATGCCACCGACACGCAGCGCGCGCGATTCAATGATATTATTGCCGGGCCGTCACGCGCCGCCGACAAGATGAAGGTGCCCCACATCAGGTTTGACGGTGCCTCCCCGACCCTGGAGGACGTTTCCGTCGAGGGCAGGCCGGAAGTCTGGAACCACCGGCAGAACGACGCCCACGGCATCTTCCTCGCCGCCCTGGCCCATGCCGTCAGGAATGGCCTGGTGCAGCCCGAAGACCTGACGGCGGAACGCTTCACCGTCCTGGCGACCTTTCCGGCCTATTTCGATGCCATTGCCTTTGAAACCTTTGAAGACGCCGGTGCCTGGGAGGAGATCGACCGGCGCAACACCTCCAGCATCGGGCTGGTGACGCGGGGTCTCCAGGCCTGGAGGGATGTCCTCTTTTCCGGCACGCAGGACGGGTCCGCCGGGAGGTTCAGCCGACGATTTATCACGCTCTTGGCGAATGCCGATGTCCATTGTGCCGCCTACTGGAACCAGCCTGATCTGGAGATCCTGATCGGACGGGGCATGACCACGGTCAGGCGCCAACTCGCCCTGGGCGGCGAATCGCCCGACTACGCCCCCGATGATATCCGTTTTCGCCGTGCCGACGCCTATCTGACGGCACTCATCGTGCCCTCGCCCCTCGGCGGTTTCTCGGAAGCGGAGATGCGGCAGGTACTGGGAATCGTGGAGACCCTGAAACGTCCCGCCGGGATTCTCCGGTACGAACATGACAGCTACCAGTCGGGAAATTACTGGATCAAGACACGGAAAAAGGCGGAGACGGTCACCGTTCCCACGACGACGGGAGACACCTCGTCCCGCCGGGCCTTCCTGGAGCGATCCCGGGGATTGATTCCCCAGAGCGAGGCGCAGTGGTTTTTCGACAGCCTCCTTGTTCTGGCACGGCTTCACCTGGCATCGGTGACCGGAGATCCCGTTCAGAAACAGCAGGATACCCATTTCGCCGCCATTCATCTGAAACGGGCACTGGGACAGCTTACGGGCTCCTTCGGTGACCTGCCGGCACTCGCCGCCGACAGTACGCCCGTCGCTTCCCTTCTGGCGCCCGAGAGCATCAATACGGTGGTGGTTGACGGCACCCCCGCACTGCTGCCGTCGCCCATCGTTCCCCTGAACTGGGCGAAAGCGGCGCTCAGCATGGCGTTGAACCGCTTTGAACGGGATGTGTATGGGAAATAATGCGGGATGCCGTTGACACGAAAGAAGGCCGGCACATTGTCCCGACCCTCGGCCGGCTTCGTCATTGCGTGAAGACGTAAAGAGATTACGACGCGAAACCGCTCTTCCCCGTTGACAGCCTATCGCTGCAACGGGCCGGCAACGGCTGCACACACTTCGAGAATACGACGTTTCTTCGCCGGTTATTCCTTTTTCTGCAGATCCGCTCCGCAGCAGGAAAAGGTACAGGGTGTGCTGTCGGGATGGCAGCCGCATTCCTCCGCGGGCGTTCCGGCGTCCCTGCATTCCTTCACTACCTGCAGTTCCAGGCCGCACTCCCCGCAGTAATACACCTCACCCTTTTTCATTTCATGGCAATTCGGCATAACTGAAACCTCCCTGGGCACCCTCGATTGCACTCTGTCGCATCGGGAGGGGAGGGGACAGCCAGATGCTCCTCTACGCACGTGCCGCCGTGTATGAAGACGATGCGGTATCAGGAACCGATGCGCGGTTACCCTTCTTTCTTGCTCTCTTTATAGAAATTTACCAGGTATTCTTCCTCCATGGGTGAGAGGTTGAATTCCCGGGCAGCTTTTTGAATGAGTTGGGACAGAGGCGTGCCTTCTTCCTCAATCTGACTGGAGATCCATTTTACCGCCTGCCGCATCTTCTCGCCTTTGGGCTGAACTACCGCCATCCTTTCTCTCCTTTCTTTCCCTGTAGATGACAAATATCCTACACCATTGGACGGATATTATCCATCATGTTTTTGACCGGGAGTGCTCCCGCAAGCCCCGCCTTACAGGCGGGGTCAAGGGGCACAATATAATTAAACAGTTCCTTACCGGGGAGCTCCGCCCTGTGGGCGGTGAGCTTCACTCATTCATGGCGCGGATTGCGGTGTTCCGCGGCAGGCAGCCGCCAGGCCCGTGCGGGCAGTCCGGATGGGGGCGGGAAATCACCTTCAGGAGCAAAAGGCTTGTCCCGTGGACCGCCGGCATCGGTGGTGGTGCGTTGTAACAAAATGATATTGCTGCAGATAGTATTTTTGTCGCTTGCTTTCCACGGGGGCGATGGTTACAATATCCCTATTACCGAAAAAAGAGGAGTGCGGTGGATTTTATGGTAGAGGCATTGACGATACTCATCATACTGGCCGTCTGGATTATTCTTCAGGCCTATATTCTTCCCAAAATGGGAGTGTCAACCTGAATGAAACAGGCCTGCCAGGTGGCAGACAGGAAGCAATCGAATAGGACACCCGAACCCGATGCGGCGGCAGAAAAGGGAGAATAACTCCTTCCGGGGAGCTTTTTCCTTGACAAATTGTTAATATTAATCTATTTACCGCCGCTTGTAAGTAGATTCAATGACCGAGAGGTATCACAATGGATGAAGAATCACCTGAAAAGACCTGTTCGGCAGCGGCACGCTGCCGGATATTATTCATCGTCGGGTTGATTATTCTTGTTCTTGCTCCCTCCCTCTACCCCGGAAGTGCCTTTGCTCCCCTGATCATCGAAGAAACGGGCATCTGCCAGTTCAGTGTTCAGTCTCCGCTCCCCGCAGTTGAAGAAGAGGTTTCTCTGGCACCGGCCGACGAACCCGTACCGGTTGAGCCTGACGAAGAAAAAGTGAGCGATGCGAACGACCCCGCGCGCAGGTACCATCCGATAATCGAAAGGGCGGCACAGCAATACAACGTCGACCCCGCGCTGGTCAAAGCGATCATCATGGCGGAGTCGAATTATAATCCCCGGGCCGTCTCCAGTCGTGGGGCCCGCGGCCTGATGCAGCTCATGCCCCGCACGGCGGAAGCGCTGGGTGTGCAGGATTCCTTCGACCCGGAACACAATATCAACGGTGGTGTCCGTTACTTCAGGAAATTGCTCGACCGGTTCAACGGTGACGTGGAACTGGCCCTTGCCGCCTACAATGCGGGAAGCCGGCAAGTCAGGATATACCGGGGCGTTCCCCCCTTCGAAACGACACAGCGATATATCAAAAAAGTCTTCGCCTATTACGAGTACTATAAAGAGGAAGGGGCAACCGTTACGGAAAGTGCGTAGCCGCCCCTCTGCCCGGAAATCTCCTTCGCCGGGACCGGTGTAACCATTCCATTATGAAAACGAGGCGGGAAGGGATTGTCGGTGACGTCCGTGGATGAACTGCCGTCCTCGGTGAAAGAGGTCTTTCCCCTTATACCGACAGGTAGGATGTCCCCTTGATCTGCATCGACACTTCGAGGCGCCGCATGACGAGGGCGCAGAAGAAAGTCAGGATGAAATAGAGGGCCGTGATGGTCAGCCAGACCTCGAAGGTGAGGTAGGTCGCCGCCATGAGTTCCATCCCCTGGAAGGTCAGCTCCTGGACGGAGACGACGGAGACGATGGCCGAATCCTTGATCGTGGAGATGAGCTGGCCCGCCATGGGCGGCAGGATTCTTCGGACTGCCTGCGGCATGATGACGAAACGCATCTGCTGCCACCACGAAAGCCCCGTTGCGGTCGAGGCTTCCCACTGTCCCTTTTCAATCGACTGAATGCCCGCCCTGATGATCTCTGTCATGTAGGCTCCCTCGTACAGGGAGAGGGTGATGAGTGCCGAGAGAAAGGCGGAGAACCGTGCGGGTTCGGCGAACAGGAGGGTCAGAATCCACGTCGTCCTTTCGGAGCGTGACCGGATAAACTCTTCGACACCGAGCGCCGTCATGATCTGGTCGCCGAGAAAAAAATAGAAAATGAAAACCAGCACCAGCGGCGGGGTATTGCGGATAAGTTCCACGTAGGTGCGTGCGATGAGCCGTTTGAAAAGGCTCTGGCTTATTCTGAAGAATCCCATGACCGTTCCGATCAGGATGGCCAGGACGGTTGACCAGATGCTCAGCCGGATCGTGGTGAGAAACCCCTGCATCAGGAGATTCGTGACCCATCTCCCCGCGTCCTCATCATAGCGGAAAAAGTACTGGGGTATGACGGACCAGTTCCACCGGTAATGGACCACCGCCGTCACCCGGTAGGCAATATACGCCGTAATCGCCACCAGAAAGGCGATGACCACAAAATCGAGCAGGGTGATATGGATCCTTTTCTGCCGCATAGTAATGTTGAGTTGCAAGTTTAAAGTTTAAAGTTGCCCCCCTGTGGGGGGGGCTTTGCTACTCTGCTATTCTGTTGCTTTTCCACTGTCTTTCATGTAGCTGCCTGATTCATCAGGCCTTTGCGCGATAAGCGCAAGGGATTATGCATTGTTAAACAAAATACGCCGATAAATCGGCAGGCTAAGAATTAGCTTTCAGCCGTCAGCTATCAGCAGTCAGCAAAAAACCCAAAACCAAATGCAACAACAAAATGTCGATATGTCATTCCGGAATCCGCGTCAGCGGATATCCGGAATCCAGAAATCCAGATTGCCACGCACGCCAAGGGCGCGCTCGCAATGACTGCGTAACTTGTATTCCTCGAAACTCGAAACTGCTTTTCACTCTGCTACTTTGCTACTCTGCTACTTTGTCACTTTCCTCCTACTGAATCATCTTTTCCCAGTCGCGCGTTTCGAACCAGTAGTGTTTCCGTTCCTTGAACCATCCTTCCGCTTCCACCACCCGTATCCAGTTGTCGAGGTAATTCAGCGTGTCCACGTCGCTCTTGCGCACGGCAAAGCCGATGGGTTCCCGGGTAAAGGTTCCTTCGATGGGGACGAAGAGTTTTTCCGGATACTTGAGCGCCTGAAAGGCCGGCAGCGGAGCCGATGCCACCATGGCGTGAATGCGTCCCGACAGGACCTCCTGTACCGCCTGTGACTCGTCGTCGAAGAGACGGAGTTTTGCCTGCGGCATGTGGCGGGCGGCCGCCTTCGCCGCCGTGGTGCCGATACGGGCGGCGATGGTAACGTCGCTGCGGTTGAAATCCTCCAGCGAATCGAACCCCTTGGCCCGCTCCCTGTGCGCCAGGATAGACATGCCCGTCTGGTCATAGGGTATGGAGAAGTTTACCTTCAGGTTCCGGTCGGGCCGTATGCCCATTCCCCCGATGATGACGTCGAACTTTCCCGTCAGCAGTGCCGGGATAATGCCGGACCATTTTGTGGGGACGAATTCCACCTTGACGCCCATATCCTCGGCAAGCCGCGTCGCCACGTCGATTTCAAAGCCGATCAGTTTCCCCGTCTTGTCTTTCATTGCCCAGGGCACAAAGGTCGACATGCCTACTTTCAGGATATTCTTCCTGATCACCTGTTCCACGGTGCTTTGCCGAACCAGGTCCTGTCTCACATCAGCGGCGACGCTCACCGTCGCGGCACAGAGGACAATGGCGGTCAGTGCCGTTCCCCATAACAGCATACGCTTCTTCATGATTCCCTCCTTTCCGAAGAACCTGTATAGGTCATGAACCAAACTTCATGCGCGTCTCAAGCGCATGGACCAGAAACGAAAGAAAGACCGTGACGACAAGGTAGATCGCCGCCACGGTAAACCATATCTCAAAGGTGAGAAAGGTTTCGGCAATAACCGCCTGTCCCACCATGGTAAGATCGTAGATGGCGATGGTGCTCACCAGCGCCGAGTCCTTGACCAGGGAGATGGCCTGACTGGTAAGGGGGGGGAGTACGATCCTGAAGGCCTGGGGAAGCACAACATGACGGTAGGTCTGCAACGTGGTGAGTCCGAGACTGAAGGAAGCCTCCCATTGCCCCCTCTCTACCGCGAGAATTCCCGACCGGAATATTTCCGATATGTAGGCGCCTTCGAAGAGACTCAGGGCCAGGACGGCCGAGGTGAAGGCGCTCATTCCGGTGACGGGGGCGATGACGAAATAGATGAAAAAGAGCTGGATCAGGAGTGGCGTGTTTCTGATGAGTTCCAGATAACCGCGGGCCACGGCAAGGGCGGTGAAGGACTGTGAAAGCCTGAAGAGCGCGACGACGAGACCCACGCTGAAGGCCACGACCATGCTGACTCCCGTGATCTTGAAGGTGATCAAAAGCCCGCTCAGGAGGGGACCTGCGGCGATGTGTCCCGCGTCGAGGGTAACAAGATAGCGCGGTATCCGGTACCATTGCCAGTGATAGCCGAGCCGCTCCGTGCCGGCCGCCGTGATCCAGATGAGCACCGCCATGACCAGCACGAATTTAAGGATGTCGACGAGTGTCGACACCCGAGCAGGAGATAGAAAGGATTTTTTACGAAACTGAAGTCTTTCCATAGGTTATACTACAAAGCGGTCGATTCTTTTTCCACCCTTTTTAAAAGGGCGCCTGAATAAAAAAGGGTAACAAGGGCCGCCGTCCAGGTGATGGCGAAGATGCCCCACCAGATGCCGAGCAGCCCGAACCCGAGCAGGACCGTGGTCGTATAGAAGACAAGCACCGGTGCGACTACCTGCCGGGAGAGTCCCAGCCAGATGGCGTAAAAGGGCCGCTTTACCCCCTGCAGCGCCGCCACGTTCACGAAGAGAATGACGTAGGCGAAGAAAACGAGGGAATCGATCCGCAGGAAGACTTTCCCGATGCCGATAACGCCGCCGTCACCCGTGAAAAGGCCCATCAGGGGCGCGGCGCCGGCAAAGACGATGAGCGTGCCCGCCGCCATGAGCAGCCCGCCGTAGAGGAGGCTCCGGTTCAGGGTTTCCGTGATGCGATCGAAACGCCCGGCGCCGTTGTTCTGGGCCACGATGGTAAGAGTGGCCACGTTGAGACCGATGGACGGAAGGAGGATGATCTGTTCGATCCTGGTGGCGATGCCGTAGGCCGCCACGGCTTCCTTGCCGAATCTGCTTACAAAGTAGGTGATTACAAAGATGCCGAGTCCGACGGTCATCATGTTGATGCTGGCGGGAAAGCCCTGGCGGGCAATCTCGATGAACGGACGGGCCTTGGGGAAGATGTCCCGGACATCCTTGTTCGATATGAGCCGCGTCTGGTAGACCTTGACACCCAGGTAGAGGCACCCTCCCGCCTGTATCAGCACCGTCGCCAGGGCGATGCCCAGGATGCCCAGGGGTGGAAGGCCGAAACCGCCGTAGATGAAGAACGGATCGAGGGCGATATTCATGAAGAACCCCGCCGTCAGAAAGTTCCTGAAGGACCGGGTATCGCCCAGGGCGTAGAGGATGGCGTTGAGCATGTAGGCCAGCATGAAAAAGATGGCGCCCGCGAAGATGGTGTTCATGTAGATAAGGCTGTCGTCCAGGTAGGGCCCCGAGGCCCCGAGCAGGGAAAAGAGGAACGGTGAGGCCAGGCAGCCGCTGTAGGTGATGACGATTGAAAGAAGCACACCGAAAGTGATTCCCTGAATGGCGATGAGTTTCGCCTCCCGGCGCTCTCCGGCACCCAGGGCGTTGGCGATAAGCGCCGTCGTTCCCGTGGAGATGCCTACTCCCATGGCAAGAATGATAAAGAACACGGGAAGCGAGAGCGAAAGCGCCGCCAGGGCGCGCGTGGAGATCAGGCCGCCGAAGACGGTATCTACCACATTGAACATGGTGTTGAAAAAATAGCCGATACTGGCCGGTACGGCGATGCGCCGGATCAGGACCGGTATCGGTTCTGTCGTCAGTGTGCGGTAGTCGTTCATCCTGTACTTATAGAGAAAACAAAAGGTTGTCGTTCATTGAAAGCGGTGAGAATGTTTCAGCGAAACGTTCCTCGGTCGGACGCACCGGACAGGGGAGTTCTTGCCTCGAAAAATGAATAATATCATATCATTAGTTTCATGGTATGGTCAAGGACAAATTTCCCGTCCTTCAACGTTGATGACCTCGTAAGAAGTCAATATTCGATGGCAAAGTAAAAAGCTTCAAATGCAAGGCGCGCAAATCCTGAGGAATGAGGCGTACGTATGGTACGCCGCAGTGACAAAGGGTGCAGCGCAACGCAGCAGTTGGACTTTTTACGAAGCCATCACTGTTGAGAGCGCTGCACAACGTCTTTTCCCCTCCCCTCGCGGGAGGGGATTAAGGGGAGGGGGATGGAGGGGATTATGTGAATTTTTATGAAGGTAGTAATGTTCTTCGGGGAAGCGGGGTTGTGCGAGTGCGGGGGAAACGATGAACCGGGGCCGCAGGACAGGGACGCATCGAAAGAGTTGACTTTTTTGGGGTGTTCCATTAGATTGTGCGCCACTATATGGGTGTGGAAAGGAAAACAACCATGAGAAGAATGGTAAAATGTGCAAGCGCTTTGCTGCTCTGCCTCTGCATTATCCTCATCGGCGCGGGCGTTCCCTTCTCAGCTGAAAAGACCGTCGACCTCACGGTCAAAGGGTGCTGGTCCTGATCGGGACGGGGCAGGATAAGTTCTATCCTGAACAAGACCGACGGCGTCAAAAAATTTACGGGGAATTACAAGACATCGGTGCTGTCGATTACCTATGACGATGAAAAGACGGCCCTGGAGACGATCGTCGATAATATTGAAGCGGGCGGGTTTGTCGTTCCCGACCAGGCCGCTCTGAAGACTCCGTAGCGACCGCGTTTTACTCCTCCCTTTGTAAAGGGAGGCCGGGAGGGATTTGACAGTTAAAATCCCCCGTAATCCCCCTTCGCAAAGGGGGAAACGGAGAGCGGGCATCACCGGTAAGGATTGAGGTTTTATACAAAATAACAGCTGTCAGCAAAAACCACAAAAACCATTCATGTTTCTCTCATGATGAAAATGTCATTCCGGAATCCGCGTCAGCGGATGTCCGGAATCCAGTTTTTGCATTTCTCGTTTTCGCAGTATCTTTTCCTTTAATCCTTCAATCCTTACTCCCTTAATCCATAATGCAGCTCTCAGCCGTCAGCGATCAGCTTTCAGCAAAAAACAAAAATTCTGAATCCCTGAAGATGTACCCCTCAAACCCCGAAGCAGCCTTTCACTTTGCTACTTTGCTACTTTTTGTTTTATTTTGTGCCTGTCTTTCGCACTCAGGAACTTTGGAACTTTGTTGCTTTAATACGTGTTTTTCCTCAGGCGTTTTTCTCCTCCCTTTGTAAAGGGAGGCCGGGAGGGATTTGCAAGATAAAATCCCCCTCAATCCCCCTTTGCAAAGGGGGAAACGGAGAACGGGCATCAGCCGATAAGCATTGAAGTTTCATACGAGAATGCGAAACGTCCTCTTCACAGTGGGGGGCCTTCGATAGCGGCAATGAGCAGGGAGGACCGTCTCCCTTCAGAGGGCGGTCCTTTTTTAGCGCCTTCGGCAGGAGTGAACCAGCGTGGCCAGCAATGCGGGATCGTTGGCGAAGAACCCGTCACAGCCCCATTCGAGCACCCGTTTCATGGTGTCGGCGTGGTTGTGGGCGTTTTGTGCCCAGGGAAGAATAACGATTCCATCCCGGTGCAGACCGGCGATCATGGATGGGTCAAGGTATTTCTCGTTGGGATTGTATGAAGAGGCACCCACCTCCCGTACCTTCGAAAGGATGCGGTCATGGGCTTCTCTCTCGTCGCTGAGCACCGCAAGGGCGATCCGGTCGTCCAGTCTCCGCAGCTTCTTAAGGGTGAGGTAATCGAAACTCGACAGGATGATCGACGAGACAAGATCGTAGGTCTTAACCACCTGCAGGACGCGGGCTTCGATGCTCCTTTTCCTTTCCCCGGTACCACCCTTGATTTCGATATTGATGGCGATTTTTCCCCCGATCCGGTCGAATACCTCCGGCAGCGTGGGGATGGTGATGCCCCGAAAGGACTGCCCTTTCCAGCTTCCCGCATCGAGTGCCTGCAGGTCCTGCAGGGTATGGTGTCCCACCGGTCCCGAACCGTTCGTTGTCCTGTCCAGGGTCGCATCGTGAATGACCACGGGATGTCCATCGGCGCTGAGGGTGACGTCCAGTTCCACCATGTCGGCGCCGAGTGCCACGGCGCTTTCAAAGGCGGGGAGCGTATTTTCCGGGAACCGGGTGGAATCTCCGCGATGGGCGATCACGAGGGGGAACCGTTCCGGGAGTCTTGACACATCCATGTGGTACACCGAGGCCTTGCGGCCATTCTGCGACAGTCTTTGTGTGGGGCGCCCGACGCTCCAGTCCGGCATGAGTCCCAGCCGGACTTCCGTGAAGCTGATGGTCGCCGACGGCATGCCGGATTTGTCTGATTAACGCCTCGACCGGCTCACGGTGGTGATTCCGTACCGCATCGATTAAGGAAGCAACCTGCGGGTTGTCGGGGTTGACGTCGAAGCCCGCGCAAAAGGCCTTTTCCCCTGTGCCGGTGATGACCACCGCCCGTGGCAGACGGGCCTTCAGGTCATCGACGGTCTCTTCCAAAGCGATCCACATGGCGGCGTTGAAGGCGTTCCGCCGTTCCGGGCGATCGAGGGTGACGATCCCGATGTGTCCCTTCCGTACCAGATGGATTGTTTCTTCCGGCATCGTCACGTTCCTCCTGCGGCGGCCACGAAGCCGCTACGGTCGAAAAGGCGTTCCGAAAGTGTTCAGGTGTGCGCATTCCTCGAGGGCTCTCCGCGGCGGTCCCTTTTTCCCTTCCACGGCGGGTTTCCCGACGGGTACCACGGCCACGACTTCATAGCCGTCGGGTACGCCGAGCATCACCTTGCAGGCGTCGTGATCCATGAACCCTACGATCACCGTTCCGAGGCCGAGCTCGTGGGCTTTCAAACAGAGGTTCTGAACGGCCAGACCTGTATCGAACATGAACCAGTTCGGATGTTTCGTGGCATCTCCATCGCCTTTCGCCCCGGACACCCCTGTCTGCGCGCAGATCACGACGAGTGCCGACGCGGTCAGGGAGCATTTCGTCGCCGGATTTCCCTTCGAATAGGTGCCTGTGATCTTCTCGATCAGTTCGCCGTCGCGGACCACCAGGAATTCCCACACCTGGGTGTTGGCCCAGGAAGGCGCCCAGCGCGCCGCATCGATCATCTCTTCTATTTCCCGGTCTGTAACACGGTAGTCCGTGAATTTCCGTACACTTCTTCGTTCCATAATAGCATCCATCAGTTTCATGGCGGTTCGTACCTCCTGTTCATGAGTCTTCCCATGCATCTATGAATACAAACGTATTTTTGTCAAGGGGAAGTTG
>Ga0272441_10012591_pt1 | contig 12320 bp, 12 predicted proteins | sample SSMProp6N_FD_193582 | JGI IMG/M metagenome (GOLD analysis project Ga0272441, IMG submission 193582) | Marine sediment archaeal communities from Little Sippewissett salt marsh, Falmouth, MA, United States - SSM-Prop-6N | ecosystem: Environmental > Aquatic > Marine > Wetlands > Sediment ...
ACCATATTCAGAAACTGCTTCTGATAACGGATTTCATACATCCGTTCGATGTAGCGAAGCCGTTCGATCTTGAGCGGTTTTATCATATCCAGATTATTCACCCTGTAGCTACCCTCTATGAGGCTGAAATAGGTCAACCGTATCCCCGGATTCTCCGCATCGGGATAGTAGTACGACAGGACCTCCTCCTCACAGAGGCCGATACAGAAGTCGTATTTTTCCGGGTCCGCATGCAGGATGAACTCGTCTATCTCCTGCGGTGTAATGAGGGGGATATCGCAGGAGCTCCCGACGACCGGAACCTCTCCGTACTTCTCCCTGTCCAGGAATTTGAATTCCAGATCGTCAGGGATCCCTTCGAGGGAGGCGACATAGCCGGCCTTTCCGTTTTCGATCAGATTCTCCTTCTGCTCGACTATTTTAACCCTGCTGTCCGGATATATCCCATACTCCGATAGTGTGTCTTTCAAACGGGACGCAGGTCCAACGACAACAATGTTCCCGACGTATTCGGAGCCGAGGAAGGCCCGCACGACGTACACGATACAGGGAATACCGTGGATTTTCAGGAAGGCCTTGTTCTGGTTATCTACGAGTTTACTGGCCTTTCTGTCGCCCGCAAGTATGACGGCATTGGTTTTGTTCATCTTCTACTTTAATTGTATGAATACCAGTTCAATGGGGCAAGCGTGTGTGAGTGTATTGGTTTTGCGCGGGAGTCGGCAGCGGCGGGGGCGGTCGCCGGGAACGTTAGGGATGAACCGGATCCTCTGGGGCCTCTGTTAATGGGGAACGGGAGGAATGAAAAAGCCTTCAGCACCGCTTTTAATAGGAACGCGATGTGCGAAATACCATTGAACCGCGGTGCAGGGCCGTTGAATCAGGCAGATATGTGAGTAATGCTCCCTTTTCGTACAGCCGCTTACGGAATATGCTTTTATTCCAATTTTTGAATTTTAGGGATGATCTCTGGAATCGTCTTAGATACAGTAATCCAGATAATCTCTGGATCGATAACATCATACCCGTGAATTAACCTGTCTCTCATCCCTGACATGGCTTTCCAGGGAATGTCAGGATTGTTTTCTCTCAATGTATCCGGAAGACGCTTTGTAGCTTCTCCTATTATTTCCAGACAGCGAATGACTGCAAACTGGGTCTTATCATCCTCCTTGAAGGACTGGAGATTAAGATCTTTAATAAATCTTTGAGTGCGTTCCATCGACTGAATTATATCTGTTAGATAATCTGAATATTTATCTTTCATATATATTGGACTTCTTGAAGAATCCGGGTTCCTATGGATGGTTTTAAATCAGATTTCACTACAAGATCGACCTGTATCTGTAATTCTTCCGAGAGTATGTTCTCTAATTCAATTAATTCCAGCAGACCGATTCTGGAAGGTCTCTGGATATCTACTAAAACATCAATATCACTACTGTTTGTTTCCGAGCCCTTAAGAAATGAACCGAAAATACCTATTTCAGTTATTCCATATTCTCTGAGGAGAGGCTTTTTTTTAGTTAAATAGGCCTTGATCTCTTCGATATCTTTCATAACAGATTCACTGCATAAGAATAATATAAAATCAATGAAAAAGGAACAATAACCTCTTCTACTTCCAAAGAAAATGTTAGATATGAAAATAGCAGCACACAATGTGGGAAGCAGTGCATTTATGTCATCACCGATGCTAAATTTGAGGAAAAGGAATGCGAACCGCATGAAGGATAGAATGAAAGTAGGAGTCGTTTACTTCTAAAATTTTTTCCGTGACTCTGCATCGTAACTCCGGTGAGAACTGCAATTATACTCAGGTGTTAACAGTAAAAATAGTATCTGAGATATATTCTATTTGACTCTCAAAGAGGGGGAACGTATACTGTTTTTACTTGGAATTGTAAATGTTATTAAAAAAACCGGAAGATAAGAATGGTCATTGGGAGAAAGCCCTTGATCTGACTCATTGCATCGCTAAGACGGTTTCTTCGATGGGAACCCAAGGAGTTCCCGGATTAAACATTGAAGCCCACAGTAAAATCGTAGGCCTTATTGCCAGGGAATTAGGATCAAGACTGCCCAGGAGATTAAAGGACTTTATGCTTCCTTTGGGCTTTGAGCTGGTAGCGGCGAGCCATGATGTAGGGAAAATAAATCCTCACTTCCAAAAAAAAATATATTCTTCCATTTACCCTGATATTTCTCATATCGAAGAACTGTCATCCGCAAAACCGGAGATGGAAAAGCAAATTGGATATCATTCTGCAGTCAGCCAGGCTGCTCTTGAAGGTTCATCGTCCCGGTTTGTTCCCGAGATTGTAGGCAGGCATCATGGAAAAAGCCCTCAAAGTACCCCATTGAAGAATGATGAAAGTATCGGGGGTGAAGTATGGCAAAGGGTACGGGAAGAGCTGATTGAGAAATTAAAGATATTTTTAAAAAGGGATTGGCCTGTTATCAATAGTGATCTTCAGGCTGATTTCTTAGCCGGCCTGACATCGGTTGCTGACTGGATTGGCTCTGGTCCCATTTTTGATAGCTTTTGCTCAATTGATGAACGGGATCTATCAGTACTGGTTAAAGAAGCTTTGGATAAAGCCGGCTTTGTAAGGCCGGAAATCATTAGGGATCTTTCCTTTCCTGACATTTTTCCAGGCTTTACACCATTCCCCTTTCAGTCGCATTTTATCAGTATGGTTGATGGTCCTGGAGTTTATGTGATGGAAGCCTTGATGGGCAGGGGCAAAACAGAAGCGGCTTTGTATGCCTCTTATAAATTAATGCAGCAGAGCAGCGCCTCTGGAATTTATTTCGCTCTTCCCACGAGACTCACATCGGAAAAGATGTATGAGAGGATGAATAGATTTCTTCAAAAAATATTGGCCCCACAGGATAAGCATACGAATCTTCTTCTCCACGGGCAGTCTTGGCTCTATGAGACTGATTTAGGTGCGGACGGGCAGCCGGGCTATTCCTGGTTTAACTCTGCAAAACGCGGAATTCTAGCACCCTTTGCTGTGGGAACAATAGACCAGGCTCTTATGGCGGTTATGAATGTTAAACACGGCTTTGTACGGTCTTTCGGTTTGGCGGGAAAGGTTGTCATACTTGATGAGGTACACAGCTATGATGCCTACACCGGTACTATTATGGCCAAGCTGGTTGCTTCGCTGCGTTCTCTGGGCAGTACCGTCATCATTCTCAGTGCCACTCTGTCGGGAAGCAGAAAAAGCTCTCTTTTGTCTTTTTGCGGGAAAGAAATAGGTTTTACCGAGAATAGCAGTTACCCCCTGGCTACCAAAATCCAAATTGATTGTGGTGTGGTATTTTCCGAGAGGATTCACAATGAGGAACGTACTATTCGACTCTTTGCCTCTTCGGATGAAAGGGAAGCAGCGGAAAAGGCTCTGGAAAAAGCTTCCTGGGGGGAACAGGTACTCTGGATTGAGAATACAGTAGCTGAGGCCCAATCTTCTTTTCGCTATTTATCTGCTCGGGCCAGTGAAGTTGATGTAGAAGTCGGATTACTGCATGCCAGGTTCCCCAAGATCCTAAGGGCAGAGATTGAACAGAAGTGGGTCAATCTTTTTGGAAAGAATAATACCCGTGAACGTGCTTCACGCGGTCGCATTCTGGTTGGCACTCAGGTATTGGAACAGTCACTGGATATTGATGCCGACTTTCTTATTTCCCGTCTTGCGCCCACCGATATGATATTACAAAGAATAGGTCGGTTGTGGCGGCATGAGTCCAATAATTCTGTACGACCCGCTGCGGCGGGCCCTGAAGTAATATTTATTACACCGGAGTTGTACAGGCTTGAGGATAACCTGGAATATGTTTTTGGACCCAGCGGAAAAGTATATTCCCCCTATGTTCTTGCCCGCACTACGGAGCTTATGTATTCTCTTCAGGAAGTTTGCATCCCCGGAGATATAAGATGGCTAATTGAAAAAACCTATCAAGAAAGGCAGGATCCTCCAAACTTCCAGATAGCGTTTAGAAAACTGCAGCACGAAAAACAACGATTAGAACGGTTTGCACGATTAAGTACCGCCTCGATGGGGCAGACATTATCGGAGTCTGCTTCTACGAGATACTCCGATATGGTCAGTTGCGATGTTCTACTTCTGACGCGGGAACCAGATTTGGACTCGGCCGTAATAACCTTCTGGGATGGAGTTAAAGTTTGCTTAAAAGGTAATGCGGCGTTAAAAGAGAAGAAAGAAGTCATCCGTCAAATTCAAAAAAGAATTGTAAGTGTCCCAAGCTACCTTGCACCTGCAGCAATCTCCAAGAATGAAATTTCATGGTTGAAACCATATATATATGTATCCGATCAGGAGGAGGAGCGTGTTAGAGTTTGAATACTGGAAAAAAGCGGTCGTATCAGCGGTTTAGGCGGGCGTATGGTAAATAGCCACTACGACCTATATTTTGATTCAGTGATGGGGTTTTCAGCAATTAAAAAGGAGGCTTAATGGAACGACGGTTTAACTTGGTATATGAGGATTGGATCCCTGTGGCAGGGCGGGGACGTGTATCGCTTGAGAGGATCTTCAGCGATCCTGAATTGGAGAATCTCGGCGGTACTCCGGTACACAAGATCAGTATCCTGAAGCTTCTTCTTGGTATTGCACAAGCGGCACATACTCCAGCAGATGACGATGAGTGGAGCAGTCTGGGTGCTGAGGGTATGGCAGCAGCCTGTCTTGATTATCTGCACAAGAAGAAGGACAGGTTCTGGCTGTATGGGGATGAGCCTTTTCTTCAAATGAAGGGCTTATCCAATAAAACGACAAATCTCAAGGGAAAGAAAATAAAAAAGTATGATCGCTTTCGGCCATATCTACCTGATGTGTCATCCACTAATGATACTATCTTATCTGAATTTCAGATAGACAGGCCTCTTCATGATAGTGACCGCGCATTGATGCTTGTATCTCTAATGAACTATGCGCCGGGAGGTAAGCGGGTAGAGAATATTGGACCTTTATCTTCGGTTTATGTCGGAAAAGGAACATCAGCCAAGGCTGGGCCTAGTTTAGGCGGTTATATCGGGTATTTAAATAGCTGTCTTTGGTCAGATACTGTTATAAATACGGTGTATGCAAATTTATTTACTCTTAAAAGTATAAAGGAAATGGGATTCTGGAGAGATCTCTCTGTAATACCGCCATGGGAGGCAATGCCGAAGCATGAAGATGATCCAATAGCAGGGCGAATAAGAAACAGTATTTACGGGTCATTATGTGCCCTTAGCCGTTTTATCCTTTTTACCGAGCAGGGGATGGTTTACACAGAGGGCTTACAATATCCAAGCCATAAAGATGGTTGGCGAGAACCATTTTTCTCCTGGAACAATAAGGACCAATTTCTATGGCTTGATACGGAGAAAAAGCCCTGGAGAAATTTTGTATCACTTCTAAATTTTCCTATGTCAGGAGGGGATGCTACATATCAGTGTCCACAAATTAATGCCTTTTGGAATCGTGGTCGAGAAAGGCTTTCTGTTTTGGGCGTTTGGTCTGGAGGACTAAAAGTACGGGGAACTGCCGGAGATCAGTCGGTAAAACAGAAGGACGATTTTGTTGAATCACTCATTTTAGTACCTACAGATATTATAGGTTCTCAATGGTTTTCTGTACTGCAAGGAGAAATGGCATATTTAGAGCAACTTTCAAAAATATTGTATAGCTCAATGAAAGAGTATTTTAGAGAGCTTAAGTCTCAAAAAACAAACCAACTATCAAAGGCTCAATACAGTTATTGGGAGCTCACTGAGGGCTACTTGCCGGAAATAGTGCTTCATTGTGAGAGTGAAGAGAAGATGAAAGCAGTGCGAAGGAACTGCATTGATATTGTGCATCGTCTATATAACGAATATTGTCCGTCGCAGACTTCCAGACAAATAACCGCCTGGGCAAAAAACCGTCCCAGGATAAATATAAGTACAAGAAATAGACAGGAGGGAAAAATTGCAGTCGAAAATAGCTGAAGCATTTGTAAACTATGTCTATGAAATGGTTCATACAAGGCAAGACTCCGGCTTCGCTGCCAAGATGAAAAAGGCTGATAACGAAGTAACGGAAGTACAGAGTTGGGAGCTCCTCGCCCGCTGGACTGACTTGGAGAATAAAAAACGAACCAGGTGTTTTTCCCTCATTGGTGCAGCGGTTTCCAGGTCAAAGAGACATATCAACGGTGATCTCGGCCTTGGATCAGCACTAAGGCAGAGCCTTGAAGAAACATCTGAAATTGAGAAGAGCAGTGCTGCGGCAAGGCTTCGCAGGATTCTGTCCTGTCAGGATAGTCTTGAGCTCATTCGGATTTTGCGATCTACCTTGCGTTTTTTGGAATCAAGTGAAATAGCTCTGGATTATTCCAGGCTTCTTAAGGAGTTGCTTATCTATGATTATGACGATGCTCGGGAACGATGTCGTGCCCGTTGGGCCATGGAGTTTTTCGGGCAGAAGGAGGAGTAATGGTTGCCAGTATTTTATACCTCCAACGACGGGATATAAAAACTATGGAAAAAGTTCCGGATGCTTACGGAATCCACAAGCTGGTCTATAGTCTCTTTCCTGGCGATAAGCGTAATTTCTTATTTCTTGATAAAGGCGGACGTTATGGCGAGAGAAAAATACTCATTATTTCTAAGGATCAACCGGTACCAAACACTATTGGAGAGATTCAGAGTAAATTCATTCCCGAAAGCTTTTTAAGTTATGTTGTTTACGCTTTTGAAGTGAAACTGAATCCGATTAAGAGACTTAACAGCACGGGTAAGGCTGTTCCTATTCTGGGAGAAGAAAACTTGAAGGCCTGGTTTCTTTCAAGACAGGCTTCCTGGGGGTTTTCTGTAGAGCTAGATCGACTGGAAGTTTATGATACGGGAATTCAGAAGTTTCAACGCGGCGGTACGAATATTCTTCATAACACGGCAACATTCAAGGGAATACTGACGGTTGAGGATAAGGGTCTTTTTCAAAAGTCATTCAATAAAGGAATGGGGCGAGGCAAAGCTTTTGGTTTCGGCCTGCTGCAATTATATCCAATAAAAATGGAAAAGGAGTGAAAAATGGCAAATAGCTACACAGGTAAGAAGGTTGAGTTTCATATTTTACAGAGTTTTCCCGTTACTTGTCTGAACAGGGATGATGTAGGGGCTCCTAAAACCGCCGTAGTAGGCGGGGTTACCAGAGCCAGGGTCTCTAGTCAATCCTGGAAACGTCAGGTTCGATTATCAATGCAGGATTATGGAATTAAAATTGGGGTGAGAACCAAACATGTAACGGATATTGTTGCCCAATTCTGCCGGGAGGTAGGTGCTTCAGAAGAGCAAGCTGTGCAGGCTGGAACAAATATAGCCGAAGCGATTACCAACAATACCCTTCATTTCTTCACCGAGATGGAAGCCAGAGCTTTAGCTGAATATGCCAAGAGTAAAGATTTCAATGTTGATAATAAAGACAAAGGTATTTTTGCGGTGCATAAAGAGAATTTTAACCCTGCCGTAGATGGTCTGGATATTGCCCTCTTCGGCCGGATGGTGGCACAGGCCATGGATTTGCGTATAGAAGCTGCCTGTTCTTTTGCCCATGCTATTTCTACTCACAAAGTGTCAAACGAAATAGAGTTTTTTACAGCTCTCGATGATGCAAAACCGGAGGATCAGGCTGATGCCGGGTCTTCTCATATGGGTACGCTGGAATTCAATAGCGCCACATACTATCGGTATATCGGTTTGGATATTGGGCAATTAGTAGACAATCTTGGAGGGGACGAAGCCTTGGATAAATCCATCGAAGCTTTTACCAAGGCCCTCTACGTTGCTATCCCTGCCGCGAGACAGACAACTCAGGCAGGCTACAATTCATGGGATTATGCACGGGTTTTTATCCGCCGAGGGCAGTGTTTACAGGCTTCCTTTGACGAACCTGTAAAGTCGCGTGGAGAAGGATTTCTCAAGCCAAGTATCGAAAGGTTAGATGAGTTTTTGGATAAAAAGGAAAAACTTGCAGGATCCCTATTTGGGAAGATTCGCGACTTCTCCTGGGGAGAGGAGGAAAGTTTCAGTATCGATGACCTGATAACAGGTATACAGGAAGCAATAAAGGTTTAGCCATGTCTAAGTATTTATCTTTATGGATTGAGGCTCCCTTACAAAGTTGGGGATATGACTCAAAATTCGGACGACGCGATACTTTGCCTTTCCCGACAAAGTCTGGAGTCTACGGACTGTATTTAGCCGCGCTGGGTGCCGGCGGAGCACAGCGCGAACTTTTAGCAGAATTGTCGGAAGCCAAAATGACGGTATACTCTTTCAGAACAAAGAAAGAAGAGGAACATTGGAATAATAAAGGCAAAACCCCGTTCCTCATGGATTTCCAAATGGTGGGAAGCGGGTATCGCGATTCAAAGGATCATCCCTGGGAGAGGCTGCTCATTCCAAAGACGGCGGAGGGAAAAACTGCAGTTGGAGGAGGAAGTAAGATGACCTATCGGTATTATCTTCAAGACGCCCGTTTTGCGGTTATACAAGTGCTACCAAAAGAGTTAGCTACTCGAATTGCTGTTGCTTTACAAGCTCCTGTCTATAATCTGTATTTTGGCCGGAAGAATTGCGTCCCATCAGACTTTATCTATCGTGGTACCTTCGACAGCTCTGTCGAAGCAGAGTCTTTTCTTTTGCAACTGGCCGAAGAGAAAGGACTGGAGGAGGACTTCCGAGTGTTGGACGGAGCAGGTGAAGGAGACGAGATGCTTATAAACGATATCCCTGTCCAATTTGGGGAGGTTAAGGACTATCGAGACAGGAAGGTAACTATAGTAAAGAATGCAGGATAAAAAGAAACGGCTGTTTATAAAAGTTCAGCGTGAAAATCTTCCCAAGATAAAAGATAGGTATCCATTTATCTATCTGGAACGGGGGAGGTTGGAAATTGACGACAGCAGTGTGAAATGGATAGACAGCGAGGGAAATCTTATCCGGCTGCCCGTGGCTACTTTGAATACTATCTTGCTTGGGCCTGGTACCAGTGTAACTCATGAAGCTATAAAAGTTATGGCAGCGGCCAACTGTAGTGTCAGTTGGGTCGGAGAGGACAGCATGCTGTTCTACGCAGTCGGACATAGTCCAACAGCAGATTCAAGAAACCTACGGCATCAGGCAGAGATGGCCTCTGATAAAAGGAAACGACTTGAAGTGGCGCGAAGGCTTTTTTCCTATCGCTTTCCAAATGATGACATCAGTGCGAAGACTCTTCAGCAACTCATGGGAATGGAGGGACACAGGGTCCGAGCCCTTTATCAGGAAAAGGCGGAGAAGTATGGGGTTGGATGGAAAGGGCGGTCTTACGTCCCTGGTAAGTTTGAAATGGGAGATCTTACCAATCAAATACTGACATCAATGAATGCCGCGCTCTACGGAATACTTACATCGGCTATTTACAGCACGGGTTATTCTCCCAGGATAGGCTTCATACATTCCGGTAGTCCTCTTCCCTTCGTTTATGATATGGCGGATCTATACAAGGATGAGATTTGTATTGATTTAGCGTTTAAATTAACACTGAGATTGGGAGGTAAATACAACCGGCATTATGTTTCTGATGCCTTCCGGGAAGGGGTTATCCAGCAAAAGATACTAGACAGGATCGTTGAAGATATAACATGGATTCTTTGGGGGACTCATGGTCGTAGTGATAGCAAATGATTTGCCTCCAGCGGTTCGGGGACGAATGAAGCTCTGGTTCATTGAACCTAAGCCCAATGTATTTGTCTCTGGCATAAAAGATTCGGTGGCTGAAGGTGTGATTAAGTACCTATTCGACTCTTGTCCGGTGAAATCTGGTTTACTTGTCCTTCAGAAAATTAACCGTCCGCCTTATTATCGTATCTGGGGAACGGGAGATTCCCGAAAAAAAATAGCCAACCTGGAAGGGTGGCAACTGATCTTTGAAAAAATAGAGAAGGGTAAAAACGCTATAGATAGCGTATAACTAATTAATAAAACGCTATATGTTGCTGTCTTCCCCGCGTCCGCGGGGGTGTTTCCAGGGTGTCCTACAGCGGGCTATGGGATGTGTTGTCTTCCCCGCGTCCGCGGGGGTGTTTCCCTACACAGTGACCGCCGAAGGGCAGACGCTCAGTCTTCCCCGCGTCCGCGGGGGTGTTTCTACTCCTCTATCTCTTCCCTACTGTGCGCCGCCGTCTTCCCCGCGTCCGCGGGGGTGTTTCCTGTTAGAGAGCAGCATACAGTTAAAGCAGGGGGTCTTCCCCGCGTCCGCGGGGGTGTTTCCGTGCGATAGCTATTAGGCAGTATCGCATGTTGGTCTTCCCCGCGTCCGCGGGGGTGTTTCTCTGCATGCCTGGAAGCGTATGGAATATCGGAGGTCTTCCCCGCGTCCGCGGGGGTGTTTCTGCCTGGAAGCGTATGGAACATCGGAGTAAACGGTCTTCCCCGCGTCCGCGGGGGTGTTTCCGAATGGTACCGAGCAGAACATATCCAAACAGAGTCTTCCCCGCGTCCGCGGGGGTGTTTCCGTAAGACCACAAGACAGCAGACTACAAAGAAGGTCTTCCCCGCGTCCGCGGGGGTGTTTCTCATCGAGCAACTCCAGAGTGATACCGACAGAAGTCTTCCCCGCGTCCGCGGGGGTGTTTCTGAAGCTCTGCCCGAATCGGTTCGGTTGCTCTAGTCTTCCCCGCGTCCGCGGGGGTGTTTCTTTGTCCTTACTCATCTATTCACCCTCCTGACAGTCTTCCCCGCGTCCGCGGGGGTGTTTCTGACGAATTCGGCAAGGCGGTAGTTAGGTGTCCGTCTTCCCCGCGTCCGCGGGGGTGTTTCTCCTCTCTTTCCGCTCCCGTTCTTTTTCGGCCTGTCTTCCCCGCGTCCGCGGGGGTGTTTCCGATTGGTAAACGTGCGTTCTGCCGCGCCGTGTGTCTTCCCCGCGTCCGCGGGGGTGTTTCTACCCATAGACTTCGACAGGCCGATAGCACCCTGTCTTCCCCGCGTCCGCGGGGGTGTTTCTTGGTCGACGAACAACACTCCGGGATCGGCAACGTCTTCCCCGCGTCCGCGGGGGTGTTTCTTTTGATATCCCCGCCGGGAGGGATTGCACCTCGTCTTCCCCGCGTCCGCGGGGGTGTTTCTCTGACCGTTGATGATTTAGGGCACACACACCAGTCTTCCCCGCGTCCGCGGGGGTGTTTCCAAAATCAGCAACCGTCGCCGATGCCGCCTATGGTCTTCCCCGCGTCCGCGGGGGTGTTTCTTGTCTACTTATGTGCCAGTGGTCAAAGTCGGTGTCTTCCCCGCGTCCGCGGGGGTGTTTCCATGTTTTCCGCTGCTCTGAGTGCTTCATTGTCGTCTTCCCCGCGTCCGCGGGGGTGTTTCCAACGACGCACTAACTATGAGGCGCAACAAAAAGTCTTCCCCGCGTCCGCGGGGGTGTTTCCTTCCACCGGAGCGGCGTTTTCGACTGCCGTTTGTCTTCCCCGCGTCCGCGGGGGTGTTTCTGTACACACTTTACGACGTAGTAAAAGCAGAAAGTCTTCCCCGCGTCCGCGGGGGTGTTTCCGCAGTACAAAGACGAGTAGAAGATATGAAAAAGTCTTCCCCGCGTCCGCGGGGGTGTTTCCACCTGTGTCTGTGCCAGATCGGATAGTAGTAGGTCTTCCCCGCGTCCGCGGGGGTGTTTCCACCTTCGCCGATGGGTGGCTGTACCGGGAATCGTCTTCCCCGCGTCCGCGGGGGTGTTTCCTAGAGAGGAGGGCGAAAAAACACCGACGAAAGGTCTTCCCCGCGTCCGCGGGGGTGTTTCCATTCCGGTACATCTTCACTCATGACTTCTATTGTCTTCCCCGCGTCCGCGGGGGTGTTTCCATTCCGGTACATCTTCACTCATGACTTCTATTGTCTTCCCCGCGTCCGCGGGGGTGTTTCTGTTGTCTGACCTGGAGAAGAGAGCTTGCGCAAGTCTTACCCGCGTCCGCGGGGGTGTTTCTACTCACAAAATGTGCACAGAGGCACAGAATATGTCTTCCCCGCGTCCGCGGGGGTGTTTCCAAAAGGAAGTTATTCCTTGAGTTCCGAAGACCGTCTTCCCCGCGTCCGCGGGGGTGTTTCCGCTCGAGCAGGAGTACGATACACAGAATACCTGTCTTCCCCGCGTCCGCGGGGGTGTTTCTCCATCCTCACTTGGTACTGCGAAGATGTCTTTGTCTTCCCCGCGTCCGCGGGGGTGTTTCTATAGTTTCATTTGCTTCTGCGCTGTTGTGTGTGTCTTCCCCGCGTCCGCGGGGGTGTTTCC
>Ga0272441_10012592_pt1 | contig 12319 bp, 8 predicted proteins | sample SSMProp6N_FD_193582 | JGI IMG/M metagenome (GOLD analysis project Ga0272441, IMG submission 193582) | Marine sediment archaeal communities from Little Sippewissett salt marsh, Falmouth, MA, United States - SSM-Prop-6N | ecosystem: Environmental > Aquatic > Marine > Wetlands > Sediment ...
TTTGAGATCGTCTCGCACCGCGACGCCCGCCTTCAGTACGCGCTTATCGGCCAGGATAGCGGCAAGCGGTCCATAGGCCGTGATATGCCGCAGCTGGAATATGTAGACACCGGCGCTCCCGGCAAGTTGGACGAGAGCGGGCGGATAGGATTCACCCGCCTTAAAAGCGGGCCTCGTCTCCGTGTCAAAACCCAGGACCTTCTCTTTGCCGAGGGCCCGTGCGGCCGCTTTTATCTTAGTGTTCGAATCTATCACATGGATAGGGCCGGGGTACGACTTAACCGGCAGGAGCGTTATTTCCTTTTTCGATATGTGTCTATGCGATGGATGATGAGGCAATTCAGTCCTTAGTTTTGTGTCACTTTTTTACCACTTCCACGCTGCGCCCGCGTATATGGCACCCTCCTGCCGTGACGAAAGGAGCCTGAGGAAGGCCTCGCCGTCGCCCTTAAGGAGTTTCCGGGAGAGCTCAAGCTCCATGCCCGTATCCCTGTTATCGATGTCCCTTTTCAGCCTGAAGCGGACCGTGTCCCTGCCGGTTAGCTTCGCGTCCGCCCCGAATACCAGGGAGCAGGGCTTCCCGTTACTGTAATCCGCTTCGAAGACAAGCCCCACGTTCTTTACCAGGCGCCACTTCCCGAAGATCTCAAGCTTGCGCTTGACGGGCCTTGCCCGCTCCGATACGCCTATACCCAGCTCGAACCTGATACGGTTCTTATCGACTATGCCGGCGCTTGTCCTGAAGTCAAATGACGAATCCGAGCTTTTGCTCAGCTCATAGGATATCCGGCCCGCCCCCGCGACCTTCCAGTCACCCTTGAAGGTAAGCGTGTGCAGCTCTTTCTTTTTTCTGAGGAGATGGGCCTTGGTGTAGTTATAGACTATCTGGTGGTCCTTGTTTATCTCCCAGGCGCCCTTGAAGGTGAGGACGTCATGGAGGCCTTTTTCTTTCTGTACGCGGAAGGTAAGCCGGTTATTGGAGTCGGCCTTCCAGGTGCCCCCGAGCCGGAGGACGTAGGTGAGCGTCTTGTCCTTCTGTGTCTTTGTGGATACCGCGAAAAGCAGCGAGTTCTTCCTGACGTCCAGTATCTGGCCCTTGAGGGTTATCTTGTCAGCCAGGGTATTCCTGCCCAGCTTATCCAGCGTAAGGCGGAGGTCATGCTCCTGGGTGAGGGCCCACTTCCCCTTAAGCTTGAACTGGTGGGGCACCTCCTTCCCCGTTAAGGGAGCCTTCACCTGGTAAGAAAGCTCATTGTTCCTGTCTATTTTGAAGCGCCCGTCAAGGACCTGCCGGTACCTGTGCAGGTCGCTTTTTTTACCTGTTTTCCTAAGGATGATCCGGTTATAGGGATCTGTCTCTAAACGGAGTTTTTCGGGCATGGCTCACCTTCTTCATAAATTTTACAGGGGCAGAGACCCCTAATCCTGCCAAAAACAGTCGATTAATAATTCATCTTCCCGGGGATAACACCCCTTACGCCACCCTTAGGGTTTTTTGTGTCTCCAGGATGTCTGGGTATTAAGTGAACATGGCAGTGATCTATGCTCTGACCTGCTGTTTTTCCGCTGTTTGCACCGACATTAAATCCTTTTATAGATGCGTCTTTCTCTAGGAGTTGCTTCCTGCGAATATGCAATAAATCATCAATTGCATCCAACTCTTTTCGATACAGGTTAAAATAATCGCTTTCGTGTCTTTTGGGAATAATAAGGGTGTGGCCTTTCGATACCGGATATTTATCTAAAATAGCAAAGGCTAAATCATTTTCAATTAAAACCTTACGCTTCTTATATGCCTGGCAAAAAAGGCACTGAGGATCAATATTTTCAGAAATCAACAATCTGTAGTCAGTCTGATCTCTATTCCCCTTTGCGCGATTGCATTTAGAACACAATACCTGCAAGTTCTCATACGTAGTTTTGCCGCCCCTTGAGCGTGGGAGAATATGGTCAACATCAAGGGGCCTTTCCTTTATTGTTGCTCCACACAGAGCACATCGCCCTTTTGCTTCAATTAAAACACGGTTACGTAGAGAGCCGGGAATCGGCTCTGCGTCTAAAAAGCGATAATCCCATATGCCCAAACCGCGGGATTCAATAAATTCTTGAAGTTTCTGTTCGCAGATTTTTTTTAACTCAGCCTTTTGTTCAAAGGTCAGCTTAGCAGTCTTGAGCCTTAGAAGGTCACCATCACGTTCAATTATCCCATGCTTGGATAGAACTCTAATGGGCATTTCCTTTAGCCTTTTCTCATAATATTGGATTTGACTCTCATCTTGAGATAAGAATATTGTAGCGATTTGTCTTATAGTAGCAATTCCGCCTGCCTCAAGAAGACTTTTAATTAATAATGGTTGGTAGATATGGCTCATCCTCATTCGAGAGGTCAAGAATTTCTTTAATTCAGAAAATGTCATTTCTTATCCTCTTATTTGTATTGTGCGGCTATCAAGTTTAATTGGTTAGGTGTCGTCACCCCAAACTCAAACTAGATTTCGCTAAAACCGATTTTTTTCAAATATGTATAAGTAGGATCATAAAAATCTGGTATTCGCGTAGGATCATTCTTTTCACCCGGGGGCACAACTATAACCATTCCTTGGCGAGCTCGTGTTAAAAGAACTCGATATGCATTTTTTAGATATTGTTTTCTTTCCGATTTGCGTATATAGTTCCATTTTGAACCACGGAACGATCGATGTTCCCACCCTTCTTCAGAATAACGGAAATCCGCATCCCAAGTTACACATGCCCAATCTAATTCTAACCCTTGTACGCTAAATTCGGTGGCAACGCTTTCAAGATAATATGATGATCGAACATCTTCTTTGCCATCTAAGAACCAATGAACAGGATCCATTGGGGCTTTAATGTCAATGGCATATGGTTTTAACCTTTCTGCTTGAGAGGAAACTAACAGACCGTATCTCTCTGTTCCTCTGGCTTGAGATCTTAGCCAATTCTTTGCCTTATTAATGTCCCTGGTCAAAACTATTGGATATTTTTGTTTAACCATATTTAGGGTTTCTTGAGCCTTTTCCAAATTTAAGTCCAAAAGCTGTTTTACAAGAAGAGATACATTTTCAGCTCTAAAGGATCTAAGAGACACTCCCAAATGCAAATCTTGTTCATAATTAACATTTGAATGTTTGTCTATCTGTTTCAGAGCTTTCCCTGCTCCATATTCACTGTCAGTTAGTCGATTTGATACATATACATGCCAATTTGGGTACGAAAGATTAAGTGCTTCAATCCAAGCACTAATGCCAGCTTCTCCGAGATGAATTTCTTGCCCACCACCTATAAGACAAACAATAACTGCCCAGTCTTTATGACGATCTAAACACGAAATCAAAAACTCTGGTTCTGAAACATTAAAGTCTGGTTTGCCCTTCCTTCTTTTCATAAAATCTGCAGTTTTCTCTTTATTCCAAGCTCGTTGAGCTTCATCAAAAAGGGCCACGTGCTCAATTGGTGGATGATTTTCATCAATAAGGGAATCATCTCTGAAATGATGTATGTTTTGTATAAAAGCCTGAACTTCGCTCATGGCTTCTTTCTTGGATATTCTTTTGCCTGACTTCTCTGCTGCCAGAACTTTATCCCGAGCCAATGCTTCTCGTAATATTGCAACTAATGGGCCGTTACCCGATAGGTACACACTATAGAGAGCGCTAGATGGGTCTATATGTAGGGTGGCAATATTTAAGCCAACTAAGGTTTTCCCCGACCCAGGAACACCAGTAACAAAGCAAATAGATTTTTGTTTGTTTTCTTTTGATGTTCGGATTATTTCAGAAATAATATTAGAAGTTGTGGATAAGTTTATGGCACCGGCGTCACTTCGAGATATTTCGCTGACAGAATGCCCTTTATATAGTGCCATCGCGGCTTCTATGATATTAGGAGTGGGGCAATATCTGCCACTTTCCCAATGGGTTTTGTCAATTATGTTGTTATCCGAGAACGCCAACACATTTTCGATAATAGTTTTTAGCATTTCGACATTACTATTTATGGGAAAGAATAACTTATCATTCTGTGGGGTAAGAGAAATATTTGCAACTCCGCTTTCGCCTTCAGTTGCAACTAAAATTGGAGCAATATATTTATCATGGCTTGATTCATGAAAATTTTTTAAATCTAAGGCATAATCCCAAACCTGGTCATATGCATAAGAGGTATATTCATCTTCACCTACTTTAAACTCAAGAACAAATATTACAGCTCCTATCAGAAGAACTACATCTATCCTTTTCCCCATACGCGGGATTGAGTACTCAAAATATATTGAGCCATCAAAGCCTGATAAAACATTATGTAATATGGAAATTTCTTCAGACCAGGCATCACGTTGAGTTTGTTCCAGGGCAAACTCATTTTTCATCGCCATTTTGCCAATAATTTCATCAGGCGAGGTATTACAAAAATTTGAAATAGAATCAGAATAATATGAGCGTTCCATTATACTAAAGTACACACACTAATTCGCCAATTATCATAAAGCCTTCTTCTTCTGTAGCGGGCAATGTAATTGGTTCATACGCAGAATTTAACGGGCTTAATGTTATCTCTTCATGCTTCCATGTGCCATCATCATTATATGTTTTCTTGCTTGAATATTTCTTTATGGTGTATTTTCCGCCGGTTTCAGGGTCAAATAATTCATTGTGTTGAACAAGCACGATTTTATCTTTCCTGCTTCCACCAACTGGTAGTCGAAACACACAATAATCCCCATTTTTTATTTTGGGTTCCATGGAATCACCATGTGCACGTACAACAAACATATTTCTACCCAAACGCCCTATGTGGTCCGCTTTAATCCATGCTTTCTGGTCAACAGGAAGGCCTTCCCCGAAATAACCGCAGGCTGCTTCCATGGAATATAAAGGTAAATAATTGGTGAATTGCAATTTTTCGTCGATTTCCTTTTCTATTTTAAATAATTCTTCATCTTCTTCAGATACAATGTCAGAGACTTTGAGGATGTCTTTAAAATTCACATCGCCTTTTATGTGTTTTCTGAAGAAAGATTCAACTTCTTTATCGCAAAAATACACGTAACATCCTTTCATGCCTCTAGACATAAGTACCCTATATATATTTTTTGCGTAGGTCTCAAATTCTTTTGGATTGCGTCTAAGTGTAGGGTCACAGGTAGCGCTAATATTGCCTTTTAGTTTATTTTCCTCCTTGTCATAAATAAGATCTGGGCCGACTATTACACCAATATAGTCAAATTCAAAACCCTGAGCCGTATATATGCAACCTATTTGTTCTACCCCTTCTGTTTTAAACGCCCATTGAAACCACCGAGGGATTCCCCTAGCTAGTCTCCTACCCTCTTTTCCCTCCCAAGGCATCTTAAAATCACCTATTTTCACATCCTTTACAAGGCTTCCATCAGGATTGGGGTCGCTCCATGGCCAACAATATCCAGCAACCAAGCGTGCTGAATTTGGTTTTTCATTTTCTCGGGCTTTAATGAATCTATACAACTCATCAGGTGATTTCGCTATTTTAAAATCAAACCTTTCATCTTTAGTTAGATCAACCGGCCTTTCTGAATGACCAAGCACAAATTCTATCCAATCTAGGTAGTTATCTGAGCCTGCACATCTGAATTGGGATACAAGTTTTACTGTCTCGTGTTCAGCGCCATATTTTTCTGCAAAATCTTCGATAAGACCACTTTTCCCAATTTCCTGATGACGAACGCCTTGTTTATCATCGATAAAAAATACTGTTGTTTTTGCACATCTTATCAGTTGTTCAACTTGCGGCATATCTGTGCGGTCTTCTGATCTGGTAAAACGGTTATTACTAGTTTTCTCTATTCGATGAGCTTCATCTATTAGGACCACATCTAGTTCATCCTCTTTAATCCGGTTTGGCAAAAATCTCGTTAGATTAGAGAACAATAACCTGCTATCACGACCAACCAACCTTGTTAATGCTTCACGAAAAGGCTTAGATTTACATCCATAAAATACTTTTTTGTTTTTCTTGGCTAGTTCAGCAAGTATATTTAAAGCAATAACCGTCTTGCCTGTGCCTGGGCCACCACGAACAACAACTACACTTTTTTGCCCGAGTCTCTCAGCTTTTCTTATTTTGGACATAATAACATTCTTAGCGACAAGCTGTTCATTAAGCAAAGAAAAAATTGCTTTATTTTCTTCGATCATTGAAGACACATTTTCTAGAAGTTTTTTTGATGGTCTTATGGGGCTTTGCATGAAACGATTAAAAATCTCAAAACCATCTCCCTTTGATAAAAGCTCGTGCAGTTTATCACCCAGCTTTTTAATATCCTGCTTTGTGTAAACAGGAAACTTTTCCATAATTAATTGATATCTCTCAGCGAAAAGGCCTTCTCCTGGATTTTTAGTGTAATTATGACAATAAGCGCAGCTAAAAAGGTCATAGTTTTTATCAATTTCAAAAATCTGTACAAAATTTATTATATGTGAATGATATCCCTCTACTTGCTGGGAAGGGTGAGCAACTTTACGCATTCCTCCACCAGTAAATGTTTCCACAAAATTGTCTTCATCATCCAGTTCTTCAGCTTTGCTCCATTGTTTCATTTCCAAAAGAGCGACACAAGCCTTATTATCCTGTCCCCTGCCAAAAAGCAGACAGTCTATTCTTCCCGTGTTATATGGGACTTCATATTCCAGGCAAATTATGTTGTCCTTAAGTTCGGCAAGTTCGATGAGGTTTTTTAAGTGTTGGCAAGAATTATTCCATGATAAATATTCGCTTGAACCAATTGCAGAGCCAGTTGAGGATTTAAAAGTTTCAGCCATTATATCGGCGATTCGATTTGAGAGAACATCTTCTTTGAAGTTTGTAGTATTATTTTTGTAGAGTATCATTACTTTTGAATTTTTACTTTTCAGTGAATAATTTATTAATCTAGTTATATCTTGTATGTTGATCAGCCATATAATTAGAATAAGTCTTTTACAGGAACACCCAGAGTTTTTGCAATTTTTTCAAGGTTTATTAATCCAATATTTTTTTCCCCTCTTTCGATATGTCCAATATATGCTCTGTGAAGATTAGCTTCGAATGCAAGTTGTTCTTGAGTTAAACCTTTTATTTGACGATATTTTCTAATGTTTATACCTACTTTTTTATTAATCTTAGCCATAGATTCTCCTTCCTGTTAATTATTATCCCTCGATGCTACCTATAGGTCGACTACTTAAAGATAGCATATTTTTGTTGACAATGTGGCTACTTATAGGTAGCATTAATGAATGAAAGAATTATTAAAAAATCCATATTTCAGATTTTACTACGAAAGGTTCATAGTAGCACTTATTTTACTTACGATCTTTCTGATATACGGCGTTATACGAGGTTTTTAATACATTCATCAGCGTTTACCACCCCACTGCTCTGCATTAACGGCTCGATGCCGTTAATGCAAGCCCAGAAGAGTGCGCGCATATAGCCGGTAAAACTAAAGAAAGATTCCTCGACTCGGCCCTTCGGGCCTCGCTCGGAATGACAGTTGGAGAGATCCCTCCACTCGCTCACTCCGTTCGCTCGGTCGGGATGACACTGAGGAAGGAACTATACCCCCTCCTTCCATTGTCTAAGTTATATGGAGAGGTATGTCCGGAAAGGAGGTGCGAGATGAAGAAGTGGATCGTGATATTTCTCATGATAATGATGACAGCGCCCCGGGCAGGGGCATGGGAGGAAAAGAGCTGGGTCGACGAGGAAGGCTGCCTGCATATAGTCGGGACCCCGACCGTGGAGGGAGAACGCGAGCTGGCAGATCTGACCAACAAGCTGAACCTGGCAAAGGCGAAGCTGGCATCGGTGAAGGAAGATAACAACAGGATGCTGAGGTATCTGGTGGAGACCCGGAACGCCCATCAGGTGGAGATGAAGGAGATCGAGGAAGAGACTTCGCTGAACTACCTGAGGGCCAGCATGAACCTGCTGCGGTACGCTGAAAGAGGTAATGGTGAGAGTATCTATATTAACAACAGCAAATAGGCGGAATGCGGAGGGTTAATAAAACATCCACCCCGCCCCCACCCCACTGCTCTGCATTAACAGGCCCCGAGCCGTTAATGCAAGCCCAGAAGAGCGCGAGCATGTAGCCGGTCAATTTGAAAGAGATTCCCGCTTTCGCAGGAATGACAAAGTGAAACGCAGGAATGACAGAATTTATGCGGATTGCATCATTTTTCTGATGGTCAGCCTGTAATATTCATCGAGATCATTCACGGGGACAGGCTCCGCTTTAGGTAATTCAATATATCTGATGGCTTTTAACAGGTCTTCTGCTTCTAATTCACTGCCGGTGATCTCTTTATACTGGCTCTTAATAAATGAGATAAGGTCTGGATAATCGCTTATATCCGCGTCCCTGGGAATATTTGCGGCTGATAATGCCATATTGAGCATTGCTATTATCCTCAAAGACTGGCCCTTTATATCGCCTTTAATGGTCACCTGCCCTTCCCCGACAAGGCTGTTCTCGCTTCTTGAAGGATCGGTGAAGCACTTAACGGTGATCAAGGGCTTCTCGGCACCGCTTCTGGAAGGATTTTTAATTAACTGCACCCTGTCGGGATCATCAGTCCACATTTTCATGAGATCGACATAAGTCCTGATCACAGAGGCCGCTGTTGTTTCATTTTCGTTCTGATGGTCGCCCAGCCTCTCGCTGTCATATCTTATTTCGTAATATAACCCGGGCTTCTCACCTGCCGGGAGGATGTTTCCCCATAAGGACACGGCGATGTCTATATCCGCGTCCTGGGCGGTTCGGTCCGCAACTCCTGCCGCGTCCTTTACTTCAGCGGGATCGCCTTCCTGAAGCGGGCCAGACAGGTCAAAAACCCCTTCCGGCAAGCGTCCAAGCCTTTCCTCATCCGTCCAAAAATGTTTTGCATAAATTTCTTCTAACATTCTTAATGCTTTACTTACAGGTAACTTCCCGGGATCCATTCCCAGCATTCTTATAACATCTATTGAGGTATAATCCAGTGGAGTCCCGCACCATTCGTCAATATCTTGGAACATTAGAACTGCAACATTTATATACGCCAGCGCAATAACATCCCCATGTGGTATTTGTTGAGGCGTTGAATGTAAAAACTGATCCTCCATAAAATGCAAGAAAGCAATAAATGCCAAATCTTCCCGGTTGGCATTCAAGTGTTTTTTCATTTCCCCAATAATACCACCGAGTCGACCGGAATATTCTACTGCGGTTCTGTAACTAACTTGTCGATTCAGTTTGGTAATTAATTCATCCCCCTGTGCTTGTAGTTCTAAATTGGCAAATAACTGTTGCTGCATTGTGGATGTTGGTTTTAAAATTTCCGAAACAGTTTGTTCTGTCTCATCAAAATCCATTCTATTATCTCTTCCTATCTTTTGAGCAACATAGGCATTATCTTTAGCATGTTGAATTTCTTCTTGTCGGGCATGTTCCAAGACAATACCCTCAACAAAATCTTCTTCTTTAACTTGTGCTTGCTGCATTAACATTAACATTATTGGTTCATACGGGCTAATGTACGCACCGCCAGGCGTAAATTGTGCCTTCATAAGATCTTGATATCTTTTTTTTCCTGTTTCTCTGTAATGATCTGAATCGATAAGAGCAAACCATCCGGGACTCATACCTGTTATCGAATATCCATTAACACTTGATAAAGTCTCATTAATCCATAATTTTGATTTTAAATATTCTTGTTCCTGCCAAGCCTCTGCATCCATTTTGGCCCTTAGAATTTCTGGGGCATCAGAAATCTGTATAACCTCATATACTTCATTGTTAGGCATGAATAATTGATATTTTAAAGCTGAGTTCAAAGCGATAAACATCTCAGGCTTTATAGCCGTCCACTCATCCTCAGGTATGTTGGGATTGAAGTGTGGATAAGTTTGACGTACCAATTCTATAAAGGGCCGTATATTTGCTTCTCCGGTAAGTGCTAAAGTTCTTACTATATCGATTATTTTGTTTTTAATAATCGATATAGCGTCTTCATTGGCTAGATTTTGGGCAGCAATATTGACGTCACCAGCAGTTCCTGCCAAGCCATATAGAGTAAACATATCAATTATGTAATCATAAGCAAATGTTTTAGGTGTTTCTAACTCCGTATGATGAGGATCCGACATATAATCAAATTCTTTATCAAAATCTACGAGTTCATACAATTCTGTTATGTCAAAGGATGCTTCATGGATAACTTTTGCTATTTCTCTTGAATTCGTACAATTTGCATAAGGAGTATTTTTAAGTTGTTCTCTTACGTACTCACCGAATTCATCAATATTAGACTTAATCCAATCTCTCATTTCTTGTTTAGTTTGAAGACCAAGAATATTAGCGCGTAAACGTTCCCATTGTAACGCTTCATCAACTTCGTGTCGGATTAACGCATTATCGGCTTTGTTATAGAAAACACTATCAACATATGCAACCGTCACGCCATCATAGTCTTTTCCACCTAAACCAACATGCGCAAATTGACCTGTGTGAGCTAATAGACCCGCAACTTTAACAATTATAATTGAATCAAATCCTTCAACATTATATGTGATGTTTCCCCGTATGCCCGGATTATTATTCACATCGATTTTTTCAACTCTTTCTTTTATCCATCGTTCTTTCAAAATAGATTGCTCTTTTTCAATTTGTTCCTTTATATATTTGTTTACCGCAGGATGTACCAACAAAAATGACATTGTTTGAAATTTCTCTTTGAATATATCCTGTGTTAATTGAACCTCCGGGGAAAGAGTTGTTTTTGATATATCCTTTACCTTGAGTACGCGCGCAAAAGAAACTGTATTAATAGAAAATAGGCACACTATGCCTATAGCTATAGCGTTTATAAATTTTCTGTGTCTATTCCTATAATCAGTCATCTTTCTCTCTTGTTAAGTCAGCCTGGGGAGCTGATCTATCCCGTATTGGGAAGGATAAATACAGCTCCAAAATGCCAGGCTATAATAAAAAAGCCAAACTATTCCTTTATCTAGGTAGTTTGGCTGTCTAAAAAGAATGTTCTAGACCCAATACTTTGCGCCCCCATGTCACCACAGGTTTGCCTTTTTTCTAGAATATATTATTATAGTGCTTTATTGAGGTTAAGTCAATATAAAGTAAGATAAATATTGTTTTTTTAACTATTCTTAAATTATTATATACATTATATTTATATAGATGTCATGCAAACAGCCATTACCTTCCCCGCCTTCCTGCTCCCGCCTTCCGCCAAGGCTACGGCGGGCAGGCTGCATTAACAGGCCCCTCGCCGTTAATGCAAGGGACAGAAGAGCGCGAGCAGATAGCCGGTCGATCTAAAAAAGTTGAAACACTCTCCCCTCCTGACCTGTCTATAACTGTGTATGGGCGGAGAATTACCAAGGGAGGAAATATGGGTAAAAAGAAGGATGCGCAAGGGGCGGCTCTCATGCCGCAGGAGAGGATCGAGAGCAAGATACTGCTTATCAGGGGTAAGAAGGTCATGCTGGATAAGGAGCTGGCGGAAATGTATGGTGTTATGACGGGGAATCTGAATAAGGCCGTTAACAGAAATATAGGGCGCTTTCCCGATGACTTTTCGTTTCTATTGACCAGAGAAGAACTTAAGAGTTTGATATTCCAATTTGGAATATCAAAGAGAGGAGGAATAAGAAAATTACCCAGAGTGTTCACTGAGCATGGCATATTGATGCTTTCTAGTGTGTTGAATAGCGAACGGGCGGTACAGGTAAATATCGCTATTATGAGGGTCTTTGTTAAGCTCAAAGAGATGGTAATTACACATAAGGACCTGATGTTCAAACTGGCTGAGCTGGAAAGAAAGATCGAAAGACATGATGGGGATATTTGTACTATCTTCGATGCCATACGCCAGCTTATGGATCCTCCACCACAGAAACCCAGAAGGATAAAAGGATTTAAGGAGTATGAGGAGTGAAACGTTCATTGCGCGTATCCACCCCACTGCTCTGCATTAACGGCTCGATGCCGTTAATGCAAGCCCAGAAGAGCGCGCGCATATAGCCGGTTACCCTAAATAAGAACAGGAACTATACCCCCTCCTTCCATTGTCTAAGTTATATGGAGAGGTATGTCCGGAAAGGAGGTGCGAGATGAAGAAGTGGATAGTGATATTTCTCATGATAATGATGACAGCGCCCCGGGCAGGGGCATGGGAGGAAAAGAGCTGGGTCGACGAGGAAGGCTGCATGCATATAGTCGGGACCCCGACCGTGGAGGGAGAACGCGAGCTGGCAGATCTGACCAACAAGCTGAACC
>Ga0272441_10012593_pt1 | contig 12317 bp, 11 predicted proteins | sample SSMProp6N_FD_193582 | JGI IMG/M metagenome (GOLD analysis project Ga0272441, IMG submission 193582) | Marine sediment archaeal communities from Little Sippewissett salt marsh, Falmouth, MA, United States - SSM-Prop-6N | ecosystem: Environmental > Aquatic > Marine > Wetlands > Sediment ...
ACTGATCCTGATCCCTACTCGTCCTCCGTACAATAAAGGGAATGGACCACCATTATGCAGGCATGACTTACAACAGAAAATCCTTCTGATTCAAGCTCCTTTTCCGCCTTTTCGTTCTCCGCGCCTGGTTGAAACCAGATCAGGGGCCTGAAGGTCAATTTCCTTAACTCTTCAATTATCTTATCCTGATGTTTCGGTGAAACCACCATATCTATGATCTTCACATCCTCAGGCAACTCACTTACCGAAGAGAGGCATTTCTCCCCCTGGATGATCTCGCCTGCATGGGAGGGGTTTACCGGGATAGATCTCATTCCATTTCCGGACAGATAGGACATGATCTCATGGGAAGTCCTGTCCCTTTTAGGGGATGCTCCGACCACAGCTACCTTTACACCCTTGCATAGAAGGGACTCCGCTATTTTTTCCATATCCAAGATTCATACCTCCTCTAAGATCGAAAGGATCACGACAATTATATATTTACATGCCCTTAATATTGAAATATAAAGGGGTTGGCGAAAAAGCAGGAGGTGTATATAATATATCGGCACGGAGGGCTGGCCGAGTGGTCGATGGCGGTTGACTTGAAATCAATTGAGGTGCAAGCCTCCAGGGGTTCGAATCCTCTGCCCTCCGCCATTTTTGTAATTGATAGGGGTCGTTAAGGATAGTCAGGCTATTCTTGATGATCCCTTTTTTGATGTCTTCCAGGTGGAAATCAACTGAAGCTGGAAAAAGTTGTTTCTTATTAAATTCTCTTTTCTTCTCATTCCAATCAGACTTTTGCAGAGCGATTCTGGAAACTGCTTTCATGGTTGTAGACATTTACACTGTAACTGTATAGTATTTTGGGAAATTACAAACGTCAATGCTATTATGGCTCTTAGAAACACTTGAGACCAGGTGGAAGACCTTTACAATTTCGTGCAGGAGGCGGGGACAAGTATGAACAGAATTGAGGAACATATCTATAAGACATTCCAGGAAGGACCGGATGAAAAAGCGATCTGGTGGAAGGGCAAATGGCAGCAGAGAAAAGAACTTGAAGAAGCTGTTGAATTATGTATCGAAAGACTGAAGGAGAGTGGCTTTAAGGAAGGTTACAGGATAGCCACTATGCTCCCTAACTGCCCTTTAATTTCCATACTTTCCATTGCAGTATGGAAACTTGGAGGGACCATGGTTCCTCTTAATGCCAGGATGGGGCCCGAAATTCTTATGAACACCCTGAGTCTGGTAGAACCATGCGCTGTGGTACTCTTCCCTGGAATGGAGCAGGCTGCTGCATCTCTTGAAGCAAAAGGAATAACCTCAGTGATCTCACCCCTGGAAGGTCCTATTCCTTCATTCAAATGCGGCCCGTGTAAACCGGAAGACAGATCCCTCGCCGTAATATTTGCCACATCCGGAACCTCAGGAATGCCAAAGGCAGTAAAGCTGTCTCATTCAAATATTCTGGATAACACCTTTGGCGTTTATAAAACCTTCAAGCATTTTCAAACTGATGACAACGTGATCAATGTCCTGCCTAATTTCCATGTCTTCGGCTACAACCTGTGCACCATACTTCCTCTTGTTAACGGATTAAGGCAGACCGTTGTTCCATCTTTCATGCCCATATCTTCATGCCTTGAGGCAATGATAGAAGCCGAAGTGACTGTTATTGCAGCTGTCCCCACCATGTACTCCCTGTTCCTTGCTGTAATAGCCAAGGGGCATCCAGTTCCATCAACTCTTCGATTCATGGTCTCTGGAGGAGATAAGCTAGACCTCCGGATAGACGCAAGGGCAAAACAGTTTTTCGGGGCCGAACTCTTTGAAGGCTACGGACTTACGGAATGCTCCCCTATCGTTGCAGCAAACTGGAGCTCTCAGGAGAAAAAAGCAGGAACGGTGGGTACTCTTCTGCCAGGCTATGAAGCCCAGATAAGGGATCTGGATGGTAATATCATAGATAAACAGGAAGAAGGGGTACTCTGGGTCAAAGGACCCTCTGTAACAGAAGGTTATTTCAGGAGCCCCGAGATCACCGGTGAAAGGATCGTGGATAGATGGTTCAATACCGGTGATATCGCAACATTTGACAGTGAAGGACGGTTGACCATCCTTGACCGGGCCGGAGACCTGATAATCGTTGGAGGATTTAATGTTTATCCCCAGGAAGTGGAAATGGTGATCAAAGGACATCCTGAAGTGCGGGATGCGGGCGTTGTGGGAATACGCCATCACCTCAGCGGTGAATATGTCAAGACTTTCGTTGTACTTCATGAAGGTTCGGAACTCGATGATCCAAGGGATATCATTAATTTCTGCAAAGGCAAGCTTGCTCACTACAAGATCCCCCGGAAGGTAGAATTCGTAAAGGAACTGCCTTATTCAAGCATTGGGAAGCTGTTGCGCAGGGAACTCCGGAAATGATCTGTTTTACCTGAATCCTGAAATTGAGGTTTACCTACTCCAGGATCCGGGTATGAAAATGGTACTTCTCAGCGACATCTCCGGCCCTGTCATAATAGAATCTCCTGTATTTCATATGCAGCGATATATGTAACTCCAGAGAGCCCGCGGTCATACGACCGGGGGCTCTCTGCAAAACACCTGTCTATAATTCCTTCGCTAAGAAGAAAAAGCAGGCATAATTATCAGGTCCGTTAAAGGACCTTCTCTTCAAGAGCAGCAAGCTTGGCAGAACTGATCCCGATACCCCCGCAAACTATCACAAGCACCTTTTCAGCGTCTTCAAGGGCAGGAGCATTTTCATAGACTGCCGCGAGGCCTATCCCGCAGGCCGGCTCCACCAGTAAACGGTGATCATCAAGGAACCTTCTGCAGGCCGATACTGCAGATCTGTCGGTACCCACGAATGAACGGATATGATGGGTCCTCATGATATCAAGAATATGCGGGGTCACAGACCTGGCACCCAGGGAGGTGGCAACGGAGGTTATCGCGTCAAGTTCTACTATTTTTCCTGCTTCCAGAGTTTTGGCACAACAGGCGGTCCCTTCCGTTTCACAGGCCACTATTGGAATATCCTTCCAACCGTTACGGTCCATCCCTTCCACCACTCCGCTCAGGAGTCCCCCTCCTCCAACGGAAAGGACTATGGCATCCGGCCTGGGGCCCTGCCTTAATGCTTCATCTATCATGGTCCCATGACCATTCCACATGATGGGATCATCGTAGGGATGGATATAGGCGGAACGTTCATCTTCCGCCACCATGGAAAGGGCCAGTTCGTTTGCCTCATTCCAGTTCGAGCCCTGCACCAGGACTTCTCCACCGAGGGCTTTTATGGAATTCTTTGCCTCTTCCGAAGTGGTCACAGGAACTACCACAACAATGGAAAGTCCCAGTTCCCTGGCAGCCCAGGCGGCAGCATATCCTGCATTACCGCCGGAAGGAGCGATAAACCGTTCTTTCCCCTCTTTTGCCTTTTCCTCACAGAGTTGTCCTATGCCTCTTAGCTTGAAAGATCCTGCCGGCTGCAGGGCTTCCATCTTGAGAAAAATTTCTCTGCCTGTTAAATTGCTCATTGGTATTGAGCGGATCAATGGTGTTTCTACATGTAAAGCCATCTTGAAAAACTCCTTCCTTAAAAATTGTCGAAGTAGGGCGCTTTATCTGTCAGGTAAATTTCCTGGCAATGTCATTCTTCCTGCCAGGTCAGGGCGAACTTGGCCATCACTGCTGATCCTATCCACAGTACCTTTTCGTTCACATCGAACCTGGGATGATGATGGGGGTGATCGGTGCCATCATCAAAGCTGGAAGGATGGAAGAAGAACGTGCCCGGCACCTTTTCCATAAAGAAGGCCATATCCTCTCCGCCCATGGTAGGTTCGGCCACTTCTGCTACAGCTTGCTCTCCCAGAAGTGCTGTTGCAGATCTCCTGAGCTTTTCGGTCATCTGCCTGTCATTGATAACCGGAGGAGGCCCATATGTAAATTCAACTTCGGCTCGTCCCCTCATGGCTCTGGCTACATTCTCGGAGATCTCCCGGAGCCTCTCCTGGAGCATTTTACGGGTTTGAGGATCCAGGAAACGTAAAGTGCCGCTGATGGTACAGGAAGGAGCAATTATATTTTTTGCATTGCCGCCTGAGATCTGGGCCACTGTGACCACCGCAGAATCAAGTGGACTGGATTCACGGCTGACGATCGTCTGGATAGCGGAAACTGCCTGGCAGGCCATGGCGATAGGATCCACCGTGAGGTGTGGCGTCGCACCATGACCACCTTTGCCGTGAAAGGTTATCTCAAACCAGTCTGCTCCTGCCATAAGTGCTCCAAAACGATAACCCACCTGTCCTGCCTTAAGTCCTTTCCAGAGATTCCCGGTGTGAAGGCCAATGATCCCGTCAAGGGAAGGTCCCTCCAGGACTCCTTCCTCGATCATTGCAAGAGCGCCTTTCCCGCCCTCTTCGAAAGGCTGGAAGATGAGTTTAACTGTCCCGCAGAGATCTTCTCTATTCTCCATTAATATCTTCGCGGCACCCAGGAGCATGGCCGCGTGAGCATCATGGCCGCAGGCATGCATTTTCCCGTTGGTGGAAGCAAAAGGAAGACCGGTCTCTTCGGTAATATCAAGGGCATCAATGTCTGCTCTTATTCCAAGCACCTTTCCTGGAAGACCACCCCGGATGACCGCGGTAAGACCATGTCCAGCTATGCCCTTCCGGATCTCCTTTATCCCCATTCCCTGAAGGCGATTCACAAGAAATTCTTCCGTAACTGGAGTTTCAAAACCTGTCTCGGGGTTCTGGTGTATATACCTCCGCCATTCAACAATATCCTGGTTCAGGGCCATGGCCCTTTCTTTAATATCCATCAATACATACTCTCCTTCCCTGTTATTCTCCAAATCGAAAGAAAAAATTTAACAATATTCCCTTTCAAGAACCGCTAAGCTCTATAGATCACATTCAACAAGATCAAATGAAATCCCAAACCTTTGCCGGCAGGGCTCCTATCCTGCCGGGATATCCCTGATCAACCCTGAAATCATATCATAGACACTTGATAGAGAACTCCCTGGAAAGCAAAGAATCTCTTTACTGATGTAGAAATGGGAAAATGACCCGGGACGTTTTTGCAATATCCCCGAACCATCTCGTAAGCATTTATAAATCATGAAAAAGAAGTTACAATATTAATAAGGCAAAGTAATTCCAGGAGGAATCGATCATGAAAAAGATCCTGGCTATGATGTTAGTGATCATTCTTTTTCTATTTTCTTCCCAACCTGGGGAATGTTTCTTTTTCAAAAAGAAAAAGAGCGATTTCCCATCAGCGGATTTTCGCTCCACCCTGCTCTTCAGGGACAGCTGGAACGGAATGCCCCGGATATTCTTCGGAATGTTCAGCGATGACATAGAGGAGGTCATCGGCAAACATGATGGCGAAGAGATGTTCCATGGACTGACCGTTCTGACCTTCAACAAGACAGGTATTATATACGCCCTGAACGACTATCGGGAAAAGGAACTCATCGGTTTTATGTTTAAGGGTTTCAGCCCTGTATGCGGCAACAGGGTGGCTGAAGGCTATGCCAGGCAGGCCGGCTGGACCACATGCTCTTCACCAGATGGACAAAAATACCTTGAAAGATACATCCGGAACTGGGAAGGGTCCTCTGTAGAAATGGTCTACTGGGTGGAGGATGACCGGGAGATCCTCGTGGACAAGGAGGCTGCCGACCTCTGGGGACTGTTGCCGGAATAACAGGTCATTGCCGACCCTCAGGAATTGGTGAATTCCTTCCGGTAGGATTTACCGGAACCCATCATTACGCTGAGCACATGAAGGGAACTGACGTTCTCGCATACTATTTTCATGGCCGACACTATCGGGACAGAAAGAAGCGCCCCCACCACTCCCCAGAGCCATCCCCAGAACAAAAGGGACAGGAGTATCACCGTGGGACTCAGGTTTAATTCATCTCCCATGATCTTTGGGCTTACAATGTTGCCCATTATCTGCTGTATGGAAAAAAGAAGGATAGTAGTCAACACGGCGGGCCCTACATCCGGATAAAACTGGACCAGGGCGAGGAGGATGGGAGGAATGCTGGCCACCATGGAACCAATGGTGGGAATGAAGTTCAGGATAAAGGCAAAGACACCCCAGGTTATTGCGAAATCAACGCCCGTAATTGTAAGGGCCAGCCATACCAGAACTCCCGTAACGAGGCTTATGAAGAACTGCATGGTAAGGTAACTGCTGATCTGGATCGAAATGGTCTCCGTTATAGTACCTATCCTTCTTGCATTTTCCTCTGAAAAAGCTTTCCTGATCTTGTATTTAAAATAGGGTGCACCAGAAAGAAGGAAAAACAGGAATATCAGCACAAGCACCACATTGGTCAGAAGGGATACCAGTGAACCGGAAAGACTCAGGAGGTAAGCCCCTATACGTTCTCCCCAGTTGATCTGGCTCCAGAAATCTGGAGGCAGGGATACGCTGGTAGTAAATGATTTGGCCAGGTTTATCAATTGGTCATAATACCTGGGAGAAGCCTGGGCAAAGGCAATGATCCTGGTATTGATAAAAAGGACACCAAGGTAACAGAAACCAGTGAATATAGCCATTACCAGGAGAATGGCCACAAAATTGGGGATCCTCTTCTTAGCAGTAAATCTTAGCAGGGGTCCGAAAAGATATGAGAGAAGCCATGCGATAACAAAGGGAAGGATCACTCCCTTTGCTGCTTTCAGGACCACTCCTGAAGCTACTACTGCAAGGATCGATACCAGGACGATAATTACCTTGAACCTGTCCAAACAGGTGCCTGCCTTTTCAGTGAGATGGGGTTTTCTTTTCCATGATATCCCGGAAACTGGACTTCCATTTCAAGAAGGACTACGCCGTCAATTATACCTACTACTCCTTTTTTAGGAAGGGGAAGACCTTCAGAAACCATATAATATCCCCAGGCGCTCCTGGGGAGTCTTTTTGAATCCCCCTTGAGGAAACCGTGTTCTATTCTCCTCAGGATCACCCTGTGACTTGAGGACGATCTCCCGCTCCATGGCGCCGGATCATTGATCAGGATGTAGTCCTCACCATGGCCCGCCATGGTGACCCAGTGCCCTCCATCCCTGGTATAACAATCCTCTTTGGGGTCATAATGATACCAGCCCAGGTTTATTATCAGGCTTGATGAGGGGGAGAACTGTTCTTTCAACTTCCCCGGTGATGGGGGAAGATCTTCCCTTGCGAACCTTTCAGGGCAGTAATTCCATCCATAATAGGAAATAACAGAATGCTCGTACCCCCTGCCGGTAATATATCTTTCGAGTCCCTTCAGGAGATTAATGGTACTTGTCCCTCCCCTGGAGAACCTGGTATTCATATAGCCCTCCCCAGCCAGTAGCCTGGCCAGGGCCACCTGGTCCGTAAAAGGATCCCCTGAAAGATCCACCAGGTCCCGATATCCCTTCAGCCCAAGCCACACGAGGCTGTTGGAAACTGCCACAGGCCCACACATCACATAGCCCAGAAGATCGAACCCCGCCTGTGGATCCGTCTGGGAAAGATCGGGCAGACCCTCAAGCCTGAATACAGAGCTTTCCTTGCTGTTCCCCTCTACTGAAAAAGACTGCAGGGCCATAAATACAATGATCACTAAGATGACCTTCTTCATTTTTCCTTCTCTCCCTAAGAAGTAATGCACGGATCTTCTCTGCTGACAGAAAAAAGCGAAGACCTGAAAGATCAGAACTTCATTCTTCCGAAACGTCCTTTGCCCTTAACCATCAAAAAGCAGCCCCGGATCCATGAGAGGGCCCGGGGCTTTCATAATGTTCTTCCCTGAAACTAACTCGTTCTCTCCATCAGGTCAGCCATTTCAAGATAAGCTTCCTCGAGCAGGAGATAGAAGCTGTCAAGATCTTCTTTCAGCCACATCTTGCTGGAAAGATTGAAGTTTATCTGGTCTGGCCTGGTAAGATACCTCACGCCAAAACCATCCTCTACCACAGGCCCGAAACCGCAAAGGGAAAGGCCCGCGTAACTGCTTGTACTGGTTGACAGTGTGTTATGGCATAACTTTTTATATCCCTGGGAATTGAAAAAGGAGGGAAGCTCGGAGATCCCCAGTTCCTCCCCATAGAGATAGTACATGTTCTTGAGACCCAGAAGATGCCGGTCCACCCCTCTTCCCTGCTTGCACTCCTTCATCCTGGAAACATGTTTGAGCACTGCAGCCCTAAGGGCTTCGACCTTATCCTCATCAGGAATTCCGGGATCCACCATTTTCCTCGTGAACTCAACGGATTCCCTGCTTACTGAACGCATGGCTTCTGTCCTTCCATGGCGGAAAAGTCTTGTCGCTACAGGCTCATAAGTGGTACAGGGCTTACTCCGGAGCCTGAACATGGCCAACTGAAGTCCCATCTGGACAAAACCGTCAGGGCTCATTTTGAAGGTCTTTATGCGATCTTTTCCAAAATGTGTGAAATCCAGCACCCTTATATGGGTATCCCCTGCGAGGGCATCAAAGGTCCTGCAGGCTTCAGCAATGGTGGACTTCACCTCTGGTACAAGGGTGAAACGAAGTTCACGGTAGGGCAGGATCTTAACGGATCCTTCCTGTTCCTTCTCTTCGTTGCCCTCAAATTTGTAAACAAAGCCGGTCAGATTCGCCACAGAAGAACCGTCAATGGAAGAATGTTCGTAATTGATAGCTGCTGCTCCGTTAGCACAGACTATGAATTCGATCGATTTGTCATACCACCTGTTCCTGGCATCGCCGGCAAGCATTATCCTTGCAACCTCGTCCCTGGTTGCGGGAGCAATATCATCGAGACAGACCACACACAGAGCATCTTCGATCTCTCTCATAAGAGCGGCATTTTCCGCATCCAGATCCATCAATTCATCCCTGGTCCCGGCCCACCTGTCCCTGTCAATGGCGGTAAGAGCTCCGAGGCACTCTTCATCAGCCAACTGCTCGATCCCTGCGGAAAGTATCTCCTCAAGGGTTTTTATAAGGCTTTCCCTGGACCTCACATATCCGTCACCATCCATTACCTTAAGGCTGAAGATATGTCCCTTGCGGAGAATAATGATGTTATCCGCCATTGTGGGTGTTGGTTCTTCAGAGCAACATGGAGTTCTCAATACATCCTTGCCCCTGGCTGGGAGCCTTGTAGTAGAAAGGATCCTTGTAAACTGGCTCATACAGAGGGCACATTCTTTCTCTTTGTCACAAGGCATGTTCTCCTGAAGTATGGCTTCCTTGAATCTGAGCACCGCATCAATGATCTCCGCAGCTCTTTCAGCCTGTGACACAGAACCAGGCGGAACCTTGTCCCTCAGAATGAAGGATACGTTGCTGTTTATCGCAATGGGAAGCCTGTCTTTAAGATAATGATCGTACCAGAAGGATTCAAGCCAGTTGCAGACATCCTCACGGCAGGACCATTTCATGAGAGCATTCTGGAGCTTTGTACCATCTCCGTCCGGAGCCATGAACTTATCCACCTCAAGTGCCGTTGCCTTTAATTCCTCCTCATTCAGCAGAGGCTCCATCCAGTCCAGGAATTTCTGACAGGTATCATGCAATTCCGGGATGGGGAGACAGGGAAGGGAATCCTGATTATCAAAGGTTTTTCTTGCCTCTTCAGGACACTCCGCAAAAGTCGGGCTGTTATTCTGACCTGCAACTTCCATTACCTACACCTCCTGTACGATATTTATCTATCAATTTTTCCACAGGACCTGCAACAAGACTACAGTTCCCTGATCTTTTCCCGACCTTCCAACACCCTTATAGCACCGAAAGCCAGGGCTTCCATTTCAAATTCCCCAGGGAAGATCATCAATGGCCCCAGGAAAGCTGTTCTGCCTTTCAAACTGGAAACGACCCTTTCCGACCTTGCAATACCTCCGGTCAGGTATAGAGCGTCGACCTTTCCCTCCAGGACCGCAGCCATACCTCCGACCTCTTTGCCGACCTGGTAGATCATCCCATCAAGGGCTATCTCCGCTTCTCTATTGCCCTCGTCTATCATTTCCTCAACAGTAAGGACATCCTTGGTTGAAAGATAGGCCATAAGCCCCCCCTCACCGACGATCATCTTCCTCAAGGCTTCCCTTGTATATCTTCCTGAGAGGCATAGTTCCACAAGATCCCACACAGGAAGTCCGCCTGACCGCTCTGGAGCATAGGGACCGTCTCCGTCAAGAGCGTTGTTACAATCCACCATTTTCCCTTTTCTACAGGCGCATACGGAGATCCCGCCCCCCATATGGATGCCGATGAGGTTCACCTCTTCAAGTTCCCGCTGGAGCTTTTCTGCCGTTTTCCTTGCCACGGCCTTCAGATTAAGGGCATGGAAACGGCTTCTTCGATTGATCAGGGGATGGCCGGAAAGTCTTGCGAGCTGATCAAGCTCATCAGTCACAGGTGGATCCACCACCACCGGCAAAGCATCTGTTTCCCGGGCGATCTCGTAGGCAATGGCACTGCTCAGGTCGCAGGGATGTCTTCCATAATCCCCGCTGGCCACCTGGAAAAGCATTTCCCTGTTGATCCTGTAAACTCCACCTTCCACAGGCCTTGTATGACCTCCCCTGGCTGAGACGGCAGAAATATCCTCTTCAGCGATTCCATGGGATAAAAGGAATTTGCGGACCATTCCAAGCCTGAACTCGTACTGATCGAAAATACTTGCAAAGCGGGATATCTCTTCAGGGGAATGTTTTATCTCTTCCCTCACAGAACATTCCCTACCCTGATAGAAGGCAAGTTTGGTTGAAGTGGATCCAGTATTTACTACAACTACACCCCAGGACATGTTATATCCCTCCCCCTATTCGATGCATGATCTTCCTTTCCTCTGACCGCCAGAATGAAATTGATGATCCTCCGGAAAAAGGAGGTGCCCTCCGGAGCATGGACGATATGTTCCCAGAATGCCCCTATGTACACAAGGGGGTCCCGGGCATATCCTTCCTCCTTCTCCATTGCGTCTGCTTCACCGAGAGCTTTGACCATTCCTGTGAAAGTGTCTTCATAGAGCTCCTTATCTCCCTTTTCACCAACAGTTTCAGAGAGGGATTTCCCGGGCTCCCCGGCAAACCATGAAAGGATATCCCCGCGGAAGAACAACACCAGAGATCCTGTGACGATGAGTATTAACATAACAATCGTGCGTGTTTTCATAAAAGGCAACCTTTCAATTTTGCAGAACTCTTCCCGGAAATTATAATCTAAAAACCTTAGAGTCCAATTCCATCTTTCTTTTCTACAATATCTGTTTATTCGTTTCCCTTAACAGTGATATAATATAGTTTAGTAATGAAAAGGGGGTGGACTGTATGAAGAAGGCCCTGGTAGCTGTTGATGGAAGCGATGTGAGCAGGGCCCTTATTCCATATGCCTTCAATTATGCCGTAAGAGAAGGGCTCGACAAGCTCGATTTCATCCACGTAGTCCCGCAGCTGTATTTTGATCCCTCCGGAATGCCTTCTTCCATGGAACTTCCCAAGGAAGGTGCCATCGGAGAGCAATATCGGGAAATCATTACCGAGGAACGGGAAAAGGCCGGTGCCCCGGATATAGAAAATGATCTCATAATCTGTTCAGGAAATCCTTATGAAGAGATCATCAAACATGCAGAAAAAGAGAACTATTCCATGATATTCATCGGACACCGGGGGATGAGCGACCTCCAGAGGTTCTTTATCGGAAGTGTAGCTGCCAAAGTGGTGAGACACTCTCCCTGCACAGTGCTTGTTTACCAGAGACCAGCGGAAGAGTCCTGAGACAGGACCCTTTCAGATCAGTCTTCCAGGGGAAGGGATTTGCGGGGATCCCTTCCCCTGTCATATTTTACCCACAGTAGCCAGGTAGATAGGGAAATGATCTATGCCGTCCAGATTCAGAAGCTCCGTAAGGCTTCGATCATGAAATGCCGCAATGGCACAGACCCCACAATCAATGGGGGCTGCCGAGAGATAAAGGTTCTGGCATGCATGACCTGCATCAAGAAAAATATATCTATACCCTCTCTGGCCATATCGCCAGCTGTTCCTGTAAATATCGACCGTCCAGACGAAGGTTACTGCAGAAGAGGCTACAAATCGCTGTCCCAGGCATACCCTGGTCATTTTATTATCTATATGCGGATCCTTTTCAATTTCCAGAAGGGAGTGCCTGGTGGCCACATAACGGTAAAGGCCCTTCTCAAGTCCCTCCACTCTATGAACTGAAAGATAGGTTTCCAGGGGATGTCTTGCACCTGCAGAAGGCACATTCCTTATAGTCGCTTCGGGAAAGACCTCCTTTACTCCCTGGGTACACCATA
>Ga0272441_10012594_pt1 | contig 12316 bp, 12 predicted proteins | sample SSMProp6N_FD_193582 | JGI IMG/M metagenome (GOLD analysis project Ga0272441, IMG submission 193582) | Marine sediment archaeal communities from Little Sippewissett salt marsh, Falmouth, MA, United States - SSM-Prop-6N | ecosystem: Environmental > Aquatic > Marine > Wetlands > Sediment ...
ATTCCAGTTTTTGAAATTGGGCACTTTGGTGATGTACTTTTAGCAGGGGGAAATTTATCGACAATAAGATTTGCAGTAGAAGTATGATTTTGGCGTATTTGATCATGGGAAAATGGAGGGGGCTACCTCTATCTATCTCCTTCCTCCGTCTCGTCTTTTTCCGTCGTCTCCTTCTGACCTTCCCACAGTGCCTCCATCCTCTCATGTTACACCTTCCCCTCTCGTTTTCCCTTCCCTGTCACCAGATCATCCACTTCTTTTCAATATGGTACGGGTAACTTCTCCTCCCCTCCCCTCTCCCTCTATTATTTTCACATTCTCTTTTCCTGTCTTTCTCCCTCCGGTTTGCATTCGTTTGCTCTTCCTTCCTCTCACGATTCGCAGGGTTCCCCGTTGTTCCCTCCGGGTATCCGGATTCCTTTCATTTTCGCTTATCTTTCTTTATTTTCCGTTATCCCGTATCATCCCGGACAGGAGTTGTTCCGCTTTTTAAAACAGAATATGCCCTTCACATGTTCTCTCCAAAATCCTTCCCGGAGATCAATTCAGATACTTTTAGTATAGCTGCCATCCACATACATACATCCAATGGAAATACCACATATGGAGGTGACGGATTCGAATGGGGGGAGATCATGATACATCTCAATATACATATGAAGACCGGACAGGGGACCGGGATTCATCCGAAGAGGACAACAATTCATCAATAGGCCTTTTTCAGAAATATCTGACAGACAAATCAATATTCAAAAACCGTGAAGTGCTTCGGCACTCCTACCGTCCCCACATCCTGCCGCACCGGAAGGAACAGATGGACACAATTGCGTCGATTCTCGCGCCGTCCATCCGAAACGAGACTCCATCCAATATCCTGATATACGGCAAGACCGGCACCGGAAAGACCGCATCTGTCCGGTATGTAGGAGCAGAACTGGAGAAGGCATGCGTCTCGGTCGGGGTGGAATGTAATGTTGTGCACCTGAACTGCGAGATCATCGATACCCAGTACCGGGTATTTGCCCAGATTGCAACCCTGCTCGAGGATGACGAGGGACGCTCGTCCGATCGTCCCCGTTCCACCATCCCGATGACCGGGTGGCCAACCGACCAGGTATACGTCGAGCTGAAAAATCTGATCGAGGCAATTGGCGGTGTCCATATCGTCGTGCTCGATGAGATCGATAAACTGGTCAAAAAATCCGGTGACGAGACGCTCTACAACCTCTCGCGTATAAATTCTGAACTGAAGAACGCGAAGGTCTGTATCGTGGGCATCTCCAATGACCTGCTCTTCACGAGTTTTCTGGACCACCGGGTGCTCTCTTCCCTCTCGGAAGAGGAAATTGTATTCCCGCCCTATAATGCTCCGCAACTGGTGGACATTCTCCAGCAGCGTGCCGATTTTGCATTCAATGAAGGTGTGCTTGATGAGAGTGTCATTCCGCTGTGTGCGGCACTTGCCGCCCAGGAGCACGGGGATGCCCGCCGGGCGCTCGACCTCCTGCGTGTCTCCGGAGAACTTACCGAACGGGAAAATGCGGATGTTGTAAGTGAAAAGCATGTGCGTGCGGCCCGCAACAAGATTGAGGCAGACAGTCTCATCGAATGTGTGAAGACCCTTCCCACCCAGTCGAAGGCGGTTCTCTACGCAATGCTCCTCTTCCCGGAGATGGACAAACAGGTCTTCACTTCCGGAGAGGTGGTCCAGGTCTATCGCGATGTTGCACAGGCGCTTGACCTCGATGTACTTACCCACCGGCGTATCACGGATCTCATCTCAGAACTCGATATGCTCGGTGTGATCAAGGCACGTCTTGTTTCGCGCGGTCGCTATGGACGGACAAAAGAGATGTGGTTTGGCGCCGGAACGAAACGGATCCTCGAGACACTTCAGGAAGAAGGCCGGTTTTCAGACGATCGGCTGAATCATATTGATATATCACGATATAAAACATTATTCCGGTGAACAAAATCATGGACGCCAAAGACTGGCTGCTCCTTCGCATTCTCGAAGAGGACAGCACACAGGAGGTACGTGAGGTAGCAGACCTTACGGATCTGAGTGAGGCTGAGGTAGAAGACCGTGTCCGTGCACTTGAGGCAGGCGGAATCATCCGTGGCTACAGTGCAACCGTCGACTGGGAAAAAGCAGGCGAAGGTGTGGCAGCGGCGACCGTGAATCTCAAGGTACACCCTGAACGTGATGCCGGTTACGACCGCATCGCAGAGCGCATCTCACGGTTTCCCCAGGTCTGTTCCCTGCGTCTGATCAGCGGGGAATATGATTTCGAACTCCGCGTGACCGGTCGCAACATACAGGAGATCACGCGGTTCGTCTCTGAACAGATCGCACCGATGGAACAGATTCGTGAGACCGCGACAATTCTTGTCATGAAGACCTACAAGGAGAACGGGAGAATACTGTATGACAGGAAAGAGGGAGAAAGGCTCCCGTTCGCATTTTAGGGTGTAATTATGAGAGATTTTATTTCACAACGGACGCACAGGATCCCACCCTCCGGTATCCGCCGGTTCTTTGATATTGTGCAGGAGATGGACGATGTGATCTCCCTCGGCGTGGGGGAACCCGACTATTCGACGCCCTGGGTTGCCTGTGAAGCAGGGATTGCCTCTGTTGAACAGGGCCAGACGTCGTATACCTCAAACAGCGGTCTTCCCGAACTGCGGACCGAGGCATCGCGCTACCTCACCAGACGGTTTGGTATCGATTATCATCCGGAAGATGAGATGATCGTGACAACCGGTGCATCCGAAGCCCTCGATATTGCCATCCGGGCAGTGACCGATCCCGGCGATGAGATCCTCATCGCTGACCCTTCCTACGTCTCATACTCCCCGGGGGTCATGCTCTCCGACGGCGTCCCGGTGCTCGTGCCGTGCCGGATGGAGGATGAATTCCGGCTGACACCCGAGGCGCTCATGGAGAAGATCACGCCAAAGACCAAGGCGGTCATCTGTAACTTCCCGAACAACCCGTCCGGTGGTGTGATGTCACGGGCGGACTACCGGGCAATCGCCGATGTCATCTGTGACCACGATCTGCTCCTGATATCAGATGAGATATACACCGAGATGACCTATGACGGTGAGATGACGAGTGCGGTTCAGGCCGATGGTCTCCGGGAACGCACGATCCTCATCAATGGTTTCTCTAAATCGTATGCAATGACCGGGTGGCGGGTCGCGTATCTCTGCGCCCCGAAGGAAATCTGCGAAGCGGTGCTCAAGATTCATCAGTATGTGATGCTCTCGGCACCGACCATGAGTCAGTACGCGGCAGTCGGTGCCCTGCGGAATGCCGATCAGGACCGCGAAGAGATGGTCACCGAGTACCAGATGCGCCGCAACCTCTTTGTCCGCGGTCTGAACCGTGTCGGGCTCACCTGCCACCTGCCCCGCGGGGCGTTCTATGCCTTCCCGTCAATAAAGGATTTCGGTCTAACTGACGTTGAATTCGCAGAACGCCTCCTCAAAGAGCAGCATGTGGCAGTGGTGCCGGGCAGTGTCTTTGGTCCTTCCGGTGAGGGGCATCTGCGGTGTGCGTATGCTGTCTCCCGTGAGGACCTCCGTGAGGCGGTCAACCGGATTGAGGCATTTATCACGTCACTGTGATGGAGAATACTTCATCTCCATCGCCCGTTTTTTGAAGGAACTCTCACGCTTGGTTTCCGGTGAAAGGTGCACACTCGGGGGTACTGTACCCCTTTATTTCCACTGGAAATCCGGTAATCTTTCCATGCGGAAAAAGTTATGATACTGTCCCCGATTGTCATTCATGCGTCTGACAATCATGAATGATTTTGCAGCGCGATCGCATGCATGTATCGCACAAGACCCGGGCAGGTAAAACATGGATCTGATGATCACCCATGGACAGCATAAAGCATTTCGATCTGGGTCTACCCCTTTGTTTCCACTGGAAAATCAAACATACTGGGGACCTGATCCGTTTACATGCCGGATTGTAAGGTTTATGTTCTCACTGTACCAATGACTATCTGATTGAAGAATGAGCTGCACAATCATCGTCGGTGGGTTTTTTGGAGATGAAGGGAAGGGCAAAATTGTTGCCCATGTTGCCCATAAGGACAAACCGTCCATCATCTCCCGGGGAGGAGTCGGTCCGAATGCCGGCCATACGGTAAAAGTAGGAGAGAAAGAATACGGCGTACGGATGATCCCGTCCGGGTTTGTCTATCCCGATGCACGCCTGTTTATCGGCACCGGCGTGCTCGTAGACCCGCGTGTTCTCAAAGAGGAGATCGAGTACGTCGGGGTCGAGGGGCGGATCTTTATCGACGGGCGTTGCTCGCTGATTGAGGAGAAGCATATCGAGCGGGACCGTGCTGATGCACACCTTTCAAAGACCATCGGGTCTACAGGCACCGGGTGCGGTCCTGCCAATGTCGACCGCGTCCAGCGGGTGGCGACGCAGGCAAAGGACGTGCCTGAACTCGCACCCTATGTCATCGATGCGGCACAGGAGGTCAACGATGCCCTCGACCGCGGCGAGACGGTTCTTCTCGAAGGAACACAGGGGTTCGGCATCTCCCTCTACTTCGGGACCTATCCCTTTGTCACCTCCAAAGACACCTCGGCGTCACAGATTGCCGCAGACAACGGTGTCGGGCCGACCCGCATCGACGATGTCATCGTCGTCTTCAAGGCATACCCGACACGCGTTGGCGAGGGTCCCTTCGGCACCGAGATGACCAAAGAAGAGTCCCACGCTCTTGGTATCGAGGAGTTCGGGACCGTTACCCACCGCGAACGCCGTATCGGAGGATGGGATGGCAAGATGGCCCGGTACTCTGCGATGATCAACGGGTGCACGATTGCAGCGATCACCGGCATCGACAATGTTGATGAGGCATGTTACGGGGCGACCGAGTACAGCCAGCTGACCGAGAAGGCACTCGCCTTCATCCGGCAGGCAGAAGAGGATATCGGCGTCCCCGTCAAACTCATCTCAACAGGCCCCGAGATGTCCCAGATCATCGATATCCGGTGATTTTCTATGAAGACGGAGACGATTGAGATCCTCTGCTGCCCGGTATGCCGGGGCGACCTCGAGCTGATTGCAACCGAGACGGTGGAGACCGAAGAGGGAACTCGCGATGTTGTAACAGGCATCCTCCGGTGCGGTGCCTGCGGCATTGACTATCCGATCGCAGAAGGTATCCCCAATCTCCTCGTCCCGGAGAAGAAACCGGAATAATTTCATTATACAATACCGTGGGAAGTGAACGAAGTGGCAGGCATCTGTGAAATACATCTGAACAGGCGGCAGATAAACGCGATCGAGGTACCCGCAAAGACAACGGTTGTGCCCGGGAATGATCTCACCGTCCGGTTTGTGAACCACGGCCCGCCTATCCACCTGACCCTGAAGGCCGTCAATGCCACCTCGTTCACTGACTTTTTCCATGCAAATATCTATGTCCCGGATACTGAGGATTTCCCCATCCCGATCCGGGAATATGCCCCGTCCGGTGCGTTCTCGCTGGAGGTGATCGTCGGCTACGGGACAAAGAGGGAGGAGACGCATATCGACGTCCTGCGCCCGGAGGTGGAGGAGACCTTCACCGAAAGCCCTGACCTCCCCGATCTGGATGGTGACAGGGACGGTGCGGGTCCGCTCTCTCCGGGAGGCATTCTTCCTGTAGGCCTCACCATCGGTCTTTCCCTTCTCCTCTATCTCCTGTGGTTTATGGAAGGGGAGACTCTCTATAACTATATCGCCTATGTGCTGCTCTTCCTCGGTGTCATCGCTGCATGGTTCTCGAACCGGTAGTCCTCCTCTGGGCGGCGCTTGCTCTTGACCGTGTAGCAGGTGACCCCCCCAACCGGTGGCATCCGACCGCATGGGTGGGGCGCTTCATCGGGTGGTGGGGCGTTCCCGGCCGGTTTTCCCCGCCCGTGGAACGGGTCTACGGTGTCCTGTGCGCCATCGGGACGATCATTCTCTTTGTGATTCCGTTCTATCTGGTATCAACGCTGTTTCCATCGATTGTCTATCTGGTGGCAGGCGCTGTCCTCCTCTCCCTTACCATCGGGTGGCGATCTCTTGAGGAGCATGTCACGGCCGTGGAGGCGGGTCTTGCCGCAGGCGGCGGCAGGGATGAGGTGCAGATGCTTGTCTCGCGCAGTGCGCACGCCCTCTCGGATGAGGAGGTGCGCTCTGCTGCGTATGAATCGATGGCGGAGAACCTGACAGACGCAATCGTGGGCCCGCTCTTCTGGTTCACCCTCACCGGTCTTGCGGGTGCTGCCGCATTCCGGGCGACCAATACCATGGACGCGATGCTGGGGTACCTGGACCACCGCCGGTTTATCGGCTGGTTTCCGGCGCGTCTGGACGACCTGCTCTGCTACCTCCCGGCCCGGTTTGCCGGTCTCTGTCTCCTTTTGTGGTTTCTGCCCGCCGGACGTGCGGGTGCCGCCTGGCGGTGCATGCGCCGTGACGGACACCTGCGTCCGGGCTATAACGGTGGTATCACAATGGCACTGATTGCCGGGGGAACGGGCACCGCCTTCGTGAAACCCGGTGTCTATACGATCGGGGACGGCGAACGCAGCCTTCGGGAGGGTGGGCCTGCGATCGTTTCCGCGGTTCGGGGGGCGAGTGTCATCGCGGCCCTTCTCTGCACCGCCGCGCTCTCTGCGGCGGCGTTCGCCCACCCCCTGATTTTTTCCTGAATGACGGCTCTGCGCAGGTGTTGCAGGGTGTCGTCGACCATGTATTTATTCGGTTACACGACAAGACGTACAGACAATGAAACTTGAAGAGCTCAGGTTCGGGACTGAACTCGTGAAGCGTGGCTTTGCTGCAATGCAGAAAGGCGGCGTCATCATGGATGTTGTGAATGCAGAACAGGCAGCCATTGCAGAAGAGGCAGGCGCTGTTGCCGTAATGGCACTCGAGCGCGTCCCCGCTGATATCCGCAAGGCAGGCGGCGTGGCACGGATGGCAGACCCGGCAAAGGTCGCAGAGATCATCGATGCCGTCTCCATCCCGGTGATGGGAAAGGCGCGTATCGGCCATTTTGTCGAGGCGCAGGTCCTGGAGGCACTGGGCGTTGATATGATCGACGAGTCCGAGGTGCTGACACCGGCAGATGAGGACTATCACATCGAAAAGACCGCATTTACGGTGCCGTTCGTCTGCGGTGCACGCAATCTCGGTGAGGCATGCCGCCGTATCAATGAGGGTGCCGCGATGATCCGCACCAAGGGTGAGGCAGGCACTGGCAATGTGGTGGAAGCCGTCCGCCACATGCGCACCATCACGTCTGAGATCCACGAGCTGCAGGGCATGGACGATATCGAGATCGCTGCACGGGCACGTGCCATTGAGGCACCATTCGACGTCGTAAAGGACTGTGCCGAGCGCGGACGTCTGCCTGTTGTCAACTTCTCTGCAGGCGGTATCGCAACACCATGTGATGCAGCGATGATGATGCAGCTCGGCTGCGACGGCGTCTTTGTGGGCTCCGGTATCTTCAAGTCAGAGACCCCTGCAGAGATGGCACTTGCCATCGTTGAAGCGGTCAACAACTATGACGATGCTGCGGTCATCGCCGAGGTTTCCCGGGGACTGGGTGACCCGATGCGGGGTCTTGACATCCACACCCTCCCGGAAAACGAGGTGCTTCGGTTCCGTGGGAATTAGAATCGGCGTCTGTGCCCTGCAGGGCGATGTGTCCGAGCATATAGCGGCATTTGAGGCTGCCCTTGCTCAGATTGGAGAGGAAGGAGAGGTCTTCCCCCTCCGGAAGGCAGCAGATATTCTTGGGTGTGACGCGATTGTGCTCCCCGGAGGGGAGTCCACCACGATCTCCCGTCTGCTCCGGAAGAACGATATGTACGGTCCGCTCCGTACATTCAAAGGGGGCATCTTCGCAACCTGTGCCGGTTTGGTGCTCATCGGCCGTGAGATTGATGACCCGCGGGTCGAACCGCTGGGTATCATGGACATCGCGGTCGGCAGAAATGCGTTTGGCCGCCAGCGCGACTCATGTGAGATGGCGGTCACGATAGAGGGTGAGGAGGAGCCGTTTGCCGGGTACTTCATCAGGGCACCGGTGATCCTCTCGGTCGGAGAGGAGGCACGACCGCTCTGTTATGCCGACCATATTGTCGGGGCTGTGCAGGGCCCGCATATGGCGCTCTCCTTTCATCCCGAACTCGGCGGAGACCTCCGTCTTCACCTGCTCTTTCTCAGACGGCTTGGTGCATACGCACCTGCGCCATAAGGATATTATGCCGCTGGTCGCCATGGCGCGACTTGCGGCGCTCTTTTTTATGCGTCCGGTGAGGGCTCATGGAGAACAGTTTACGGCCGGGGAATGTGGAACGTAAAGGCACCGCCCGGCCCGCCAGTCTCAATCTCGATCGTCCCCCGCATCTGGCGGGTGAGGACATTGATGAGTTTGATACCCAACGAGTCGAGGCCTGCAATATCAAAATCCTCCGGAAGTCCGCATCCGTCATCCCTGACCGAGAGGACGTACTCGGTTTCTGTCTCGGAGAGAATGATTGTGATCGTTCCTTCTGTTCGCCCCTTAAATCCATGTTTCAGCGAGTTGGATACCAGTTCATTGACGATGAGTCCGCAGGGGAGTGCGGTGTCGATGTCCATGATACGGACGCTGACAGAAAAATCGACGTCGATTGTGGTATCAAGTGCGTATGAGGATATCACTTCAGAGGCAAGGTTCCTGAGATATTCCGCCGGGTCGATGGAAGCAAGGTTCTCTGACTGGTAGAGGGATTCGTGTACCAGTGCCATGGACTTGATACGGTTCTGGCTTTCACGAAGACGTTCCAGACTCTCGGGGTCGGATATCTTATCGGCCTGCAGGGAGATGAGGGACGAGATGACCTGCATATTATTCTTGACGCGGTGGTGCACCTCCTTTAAGAGCACTTCCTTCTCCTGCAGGGAGCGCCGGAGCTCATCCTCAGCTTTTTTCCGCGAGGAGATGTCAAGGATGGAGGCGACATAGCGGTCTGTCCCGGGAATTGCCGACGTCCAGATGATCACGTCCCGGTAGGTGGAGTCCCGGAGCAGAAACTGCACCTCGTATTCCCGGGGGTACAGGGCAGAGATCCCGGCTGTATTGTTCTCCGGTGGCCAGCGAATAGCGGGGTGGACTGTGTGGTCGCCCTCATCTCTTCCGAACCTGTCTCGTTCAGGCACGAAATCATACCATTTCATTCTTCCCTCGACTTCTGCCTTCGTATACCCGCTGAGACGTTCAAACCGGGTATTTATCAGGGTCAGGGTTCCTTCCCGGGTGAGAATCGCGGTTGCTGCACCGCCCACCTCAAAGAGGGTCCGGTAATTTGCCTCAGAGATACGCACCTCTTCCTGCATTCTGCGTGCCTCGGTGACATCATCTGCTGAATACAATACGGAGGTGACGAGTGCGTTTTCATCCTGAAGGGCGGTAAAATGTCCGGCAATCGTCCGCTTCCCGTTTTTGGTAAGGATCGGGTATTCAAAGGAATCTTTCTCCACCCTTTTTCCCGTGAGTATGCGGTTAAAGATATGGCGTTCCTCATCCCGGATTTCTTCCGGGAGAAAGGAAGAAAACCAGTCTTTTCCGATGATCTGCTCTTCAGACGTTCCCAGCACCTCTGTTGTCCGCCGGTTTGCAAGCGAAATAGTATGATTTGCTTTGATCACGAAGAGCATCACTCCGGCAGTGTTGAGATAGGTCTGTGAACGCATCCGCTCCTGTTCGCGTTCCTTTTCGGCTATTTTACTGGCAGTAATATCGGTGGCTGTCAGCACCACGGATCTGCCGTATCCATTCCCTACTGAGAGCAGCACAATAACCTCTTCGCCGTTTTTACGCAGAAATCGTGTTTCCACATCTGAAGCAGAACGGACATCGGCGATAGCGGAGAAGAACGCCTCCATTTCCTTTTTATCCTTCCAGATACGACTGAGATAGGCTCCCTGCAGTTCTCCCGGTGGATAGGCAAGCATGCGTTCAAGGCGGTCGTTTACTTCACGGATGACAAGTCCCGGCTGTTCAATGAGGAGGATACCTGCCTGTGACGTTGAAAAAATTGATTCATAGCGGGCTTTCTCTTTATTCACCTCGCCTGAAAGGAGGGATATGGCAACTCCGGCACCAACAATTACAATGGAGTTGACAAAGACAAGATATGGTTCTGCAAGCAGCCCGATAAACGGGTAGTGCAGGAGCATATTGAGAATTCCGACTATGAGTGAGAACGAGATGCCGCGCCGCGGATAGCGGTACGCAACAAAAATGATCGGGATGAGAAAGAGGTATGAGGTTAGGTTGGTAACTCCGATGGATATACCATAGAGAATGATCAAAACCGAGATGATACTGAATGTAATGATGCTGGTGATCCAGAAATTGAGATGCCACCAACCATCTTCCCTGCTGTATCCCGGCGGTTCTCCCGTACCCTCCATATATATCCATTGATTGTTTCACAATAAATACCCGTGATATTTTCCTATCTATCGAAGGGGCATCATACCGGAATACGTGGATAATATTCTGCATCGGGTTATGATACAAATGCAATAAAAACTACAATAGTGCCTATCAAACGAGAACACCATTATATAACAGAAACAAGCATATTAACGCGTACGGAGCAAGCAGATGGCACTTGAAATTGATGAGAGTAAACGGGAGCTTTCGAGAGTGAAAGAGCTTCTGAAGAACGAACCAAGGGGGCTTTCTATCACCGATATCTCCCGTATACTCAATATGAACCGTAATTCGGTCTCAAAATATCTGAATATGCTTCTCGTTTCTGGTCATGTTGATATGCGGTCTGTAGGGGTTGCAAAGGTCTATTTCCTTTCTCAGCGGGTGCCGATATCAGCGATGCTTGACTTCTCCTCTGACTGTATTATTGTTCTGGATGCGGATCTGCGAATTGTGCAGCTCAATGACAACTATCTGGACTTCTCCGGGTATACACGCGAGGAACTGGTCAGCACCTCGATTCTGGATCGTGACCTCCCGGTCTTAACCGATGCGATTGACCCGCACATCTTTGAGGAGGTGCTCCGCGGCCAGGACCTCTCCCGTGAACTCTGGTGGGAGGCGGACGGAGAGGAGTTCTCGTTTTTGATCAAGATGATCCCGACGGTCTTTGATGACGGGCAGCCGGGCGCGACCGTGATCCTCGAGAACATCACCGAGCTGAAACGAACAGAACAGGAACTGAAATTCGCCCTCGCGGAGAAGGACCAGCTCTTAACAGAGATCCACCAGCGGATACGGAACAATCTGCAGGTGATCTCCAGTCTGATCAACCTCCAGACGTCAGACGTCAGCGACCCGGATGCGCAACGGATTGTCCAGCAGACACAGAGCAGGATCGAGGCGCTTGCGCTGGTCCACGACAACCTCCACGATTCACCGGACCACATGCATATCTGGGTGGAAAATTATGTGAACGAGCTGGTGGAGTCACTCTTCGTTACCTACGGGGTGCCGCGGGAACAGATCCACTACTCGGTCAATGCGCCCGGTGTTCTGATCGGTCTCGATACGGCTGTCTCGTTTGGGCTCATCATCTCCGAACTGGTGACGAATGCAATAAAACATGCCTTCCCGGACGGCCGAAAGGGACATATCGCACTCACGATTGTGAAGGATGACAGCAACCGTGTGGTGATAACAGTGAAGGACGATGGGATCGGCATTCACGACAAGTATCGCACGGGAGATGCACGCTCGATCGGTCTGATGCTCGTCTCCACCCTCGTCGACCGGCAACTGAACGGCACGATGGAGATCTCCAATACGAATGGCACAGGCTATATGATCCAGTTTATTGAAGAGGAAGAGGCACCCGGTTCACTCTCGAAGGAGTATGAATAATGGAAAAACCCATGCGAATACTGATTGTTGAAGACGATGCGATCATCGGGATGGATATTGAGCACCGCGTCAAAAAACTGGGATATGAGGTGTGCGGTGTGGCAGATACCGCAACGGAAGCGCTTGATATTGCCTCCGGCAAAAAACCGGACCTCGCACTGATGGACATCCGTCTGAGAGGGGAGGTGGACGGTATCGAGGCGGCCCGGATGCTCAAAGACCAGTTTGGGGTGCCGGTGATCTTCATCACCGCCTACTCGGATATGAAGATGCGGTCCCGTGCGCTGGATATGGAGCCGCTGGGCTATATCGTAAAACCGCTTCGGGAAGTCGAACTGAAAAAGACTCTTGAGGCAGCGGAAGCGAAGGTCTGCGCCGGATAGGGGACGGGCAGAGAGCGGGGC
>Ga0272441_10012595_pt1 | contig 12316 bp, 15 predicted proteins | sample SSMProp6N_FD_193582 | JGI IMG/M metagenome (GOLD analysis project Ga0272441, IMG submission 193582) | Marine sediment archaeal communities from Little Sippewissett salt marsh, Falmouth, MA, United States - SSM-Prop-6N | ecosystem: Environmental > Aquatic > Marine > Wetlands > Sediment ...
TTTGTGGCTGGTCTACTTCAGTCCAATATGTACCCCAATTTGAACCCGAACCAGGCTCATTAACTGCTGCGTTTGCTGTATGTGCTACCTTTAAAACATAATAACTACCACCATTTTCAACCCATGAATCCGCTGAAGTCGATAACCAAAGGTTTGTTTTTACTTCTGTACCAATAACAGAATATAATGTTGTGTCAGTCCATGCAGCAGGGGTAAAAGCTGACTGGCTGCTGTAATTACCATACGTCAAATAGCTTACGGTTTCGCCTGCTTTTTTAGCCTGGTAACGGTAAATTGTAGCTGTATCAAATTCCTGTGTTAAATAGTCAGTGAAATAAGTCGGTAGACCCTCATCATTTAAAGATAATTCAAATGTTTTTTCGATGTCCAGATTTTGCAGAACCTTTGTATAAATATCGTTTTTAATAAATTCCAGTTCACATTCATAGCTTTGTTCGTTCCATTTACCTTGCAGACTTAAATCACCTGCTAATTGTAAAACAGAATCGGAATACACTTTTATAGATATGAAAGTTTCGCCTGTGTCCCTAACCGTTTTGAGTGCTGTGTACTCCGATCCTGAAAAAATCAAGTTACCAGAAAAATCACCCCGAACCCTTAAATTTTCGAATGCCCTCGATTTGCTTAGCTTGCATTTATTATAGACAGGATTAGCAGCAATATAGCCGCCACCTTTAACGGGTACTGTCCATGATCCTATGTCAACTTCAAATGTGAACATTAATTTATGTATGTGTCTTTACGTTTTTTATTCTTTAATACCCTGTTGCCGTCTTTATCGTACCAAATATTATCAATATTATGGATCCCATCCCTGATTTCCATTTGCACGGCTATTGAACGGGCAGTCAGTTCTGCCAGTTGTCTGTTTTCAAACTTATAAACCTTATTCAGTGCAAGCATACCAGGAATATCTGAATGCCCGAAACCCATACCCCGAACCATTGCAGCCTCATCCCTTGTTAAAATCATTTCGCCTCTGTCAACCATTGCCGGTATTGTATCCCTGCCTTGTGGTGCGTTCTTATCATCCACGAAGTCAGTACCTGAAGCGAATTTAACAGCATTTATTTTGGCTACATTTGCAAGTCCTGTAATAATTACCTGTGCCATTGCCGCTATACTTGCAGGATAAGGAACATCCTTTAATACCTTTGTCGCTGCCGTCCATGTTGCTATGATTGATTGTGCTGTACTTAATATTTTAAATTCCGCTGTATTTTGTTCTAATAATGCACCAGCCAGATCAAAAGTTGCCATCATTACACCTTCTTTGTACCTGGCTTCCATTTCTTCCAACTTCATCCGCTTTTCTGCTTCTGCCTTTGCTGTTGCTGTTTTCTTTTCTTCAGCTTCTACAAACATTTCCAACTCCTGCCCAATCAAATCGTTTTCCTCGTCTAACATTTCATCTATTGAGGTAATCCGATCCCGTTCAGCTTCGACAACTTCAGCAATATTAGATTTTAAATCAGCTTTCCATTTATTGCCCATTTCTGTTTCACGGTTTCTTAATTCTCTACGTTTTGCAGTTGTTTCACGTACTACGTTATAATAATTTGCTTCAGCATCTGCCAACTCCTGCAATTCTGTTTCACTGGAAGTATTTAGTTCGGTTTGCTCTTTTAGTATTTGCCATTTTCTATATGCAGCATCTTCCAAATCTGCAAGGTTTTGTTTTTCTAATGCACTCGCCCGTTTGAGTGCTTCCATACGTTCTTCATAGGCTACCGTTTCATCCCTTGATAGGAATACCAAATCTTCAATCTCTTTTCTGCGCTTTGCAATTAACGGTGTTAACTCTCTTTCTTCCCGTTTTAATTGGTTCATCCTTTTTGTTAACTCATCCGCTGCTGCAACTTCTTCCCTTATTTCTTTGCCTATGCCTGTAAATGATTCCTTAACAATTCTGCCAAACTCTTTAAAGTCAAGGTTAAACAGTGCTTTGAATGCACTACCAAGATTAAACAACCTGTCTTTTATTACATCGATTGTTGTCGTGATTGCTGACATTGCACGGCGGAAAGTTTCAGCACCAATAACAGAATCTTTTAACCATGATACCAACGTACCAAGTGCCACAACTAAAGCACCTATCCCTGTCGCTATCAATGCACCTCTTAATGTTTTTAATGTAGTAATAAAACCACGTGCCCCACTTATAGCCCCACTAAAGCCAGGAATTAAACGATCTAAAGCACTTGAATAATTCCCGACATTTCTTTGACTATTTCCTATGGATTTATCGAGTTTCTTTATTTCCCTATCCTGCTTTTGTATTGTTTTTAATAATTTACCTCCAACTGCTTCATTTTCTCTTTCAGCCTTTGACAGCTCCATATACCTTGTCTTGTTGAGTGCTAATTTAGCAGATAGTTCAGCCATTGAACCTGCCCTTGATAACTCAACTTTTGCAAGCCTTCTATTAATTGTATTTTGTTGTTGATTCTGAACATTTAATTGTGCTATTACGTCTGCCTCTGTTGTTGCTGCATCTGATAGTTTTTTACGTAATGCTAATTCCTTCTTTTTTAAATCATTTAACTTTCCCAATGTAGGAATTGTATCCTTCATTGTTTTGTTTTGTTTCTTTAGCGATTTGCCATTCTCTAAATTATTTTGTTGTAATATCTTACGCCCTTTTTCAACATCTGCAAGATAAGCAAGCAAGCCCTTATGTGTAATCTCAAACGGATTACCCTCCTCAATTACATCCTTATGCAGTATCTTTTCACCTGTTGCCATTGTCTGAATATTTACTTAATTGTTCAATCCTGTTAACCGCTTCCCGTTCATATTCTGAATACATTAAAACTGAGCATGTTTTAACGTCAATTTTTACTCCTAAAATAGTTTCAATCTTTACGGTTTTTTCGTACAAAGTCTGTTTTTTTACTCGTTTGTTGCCGTTTACTTCAGCATTGTATTTTTTAACTGCAATTGCAACTTCGGTTAAATAGCTTTTTTGATCTGGTGTTTCTGTAAAATTCACATTAAAAAGCCAGTCGGTTTGCGGCTCATCCGAAACAAGTAAACCCTGAATGATAGTAAAAGCCTTTCCTACTTTTTCATAGTCTAATGATTCTTTTGCTATTTTCTGGATTAGTTCAAGCAATTTAACGACATAATCCCGCTTTAACTTTGCTAAAGTGAGATCCATTTTCTCAAATTGATAAATCAATGATTGGTATTGTGATTTTAGTAAGGCCTTGAAATATGATGAAACAACGATTTTCTTTGTGTAGTCTGGAATTTTAAGCAAGTATTTCAGGTCATTAGTCTCATGTAATTTATACCAATTCCAAATTGGAATATCATCTAATGACTTAAAATAATCATATCCTGATTTCTTTTCGTACGTTTTGAATATACTCGCTCTTAATCTCATTGACAAGTTTTGTTATTTCATCTGGTGATAAATTCAATACATTTGTTAAATCAACATTGTCCTCGATCTTGCCATCTTCTTTGTCGCTGTCTCCAACAACCTTAAACAATCGCTTTTCAATTTCAACTTCCATTGACTTATAAAAACTGCCCGTATCCTTTAGCGTTACTTTATCGTATGGTTGCCCTTTTCTTTGTTTTTCGCCTATTGTAAAAGGTGCGTAAACCTGCCCTTGCCTGGCTTTATCAGTTCTTAACTTTTTCCCTGTGGAGGTTTCGCCTTTTTCATACAACCGTTTACGGATCAGATCAGCTATAAACTGCTCATTTCGTGCCGTGTCAATCGTATCATTTAGCACCTCGTTTGGATCGAACTGGCTTAACCTTTTTTTTAGTTCCTTTAGTTTTCCCATCTGTTTTAGGTTTTGCAGGGGTGCGACCTGTTAAAACTTTATAAGCTTTCTTCAGATCGTACCCATACAGTTTACCTCGATACAAATCCGAAAACTCATCAAACGTCATTTTAGAAATGGCAACTTCATTGAATGATATGTTTCCAAGTTTTATCATGCCGTTAATGTTCCGGTTAATGTATCGTTATAGTCGTACCTGGATTTGTTAACCCTCAACTCGTAGACATCACTTGCAGTTTGTGCTTCAAATGTGAACGTATATTCTCCAGGTGTGCCGCTTGTTTCGACTACTCCCGAAGGTGTTATTTCTGCTGAATCGGTTGTATTATACAAATAGAAATCAGCCAGAACCAAACCTGTAACGGCTGTATCATAGTCTGTTTTCACGGTTGCTACAATCGTTGAAAGTGTGTTGCTAACTTCTTCGATAGTTACATCCCAAAGACCGTAAATATCCTCATCACTCAATCCGTTAAAGTCAAGGTCTTTTTTAGGTATGTAATCAATGTCGCCGTCATCCAGGTCTGGATGAAAGTCGAACGAAACGTTCAACATAAATACACCGTCCGCTGTTGCTGGCATAACTCTAATATCAAATGAACCACCGGCCAACGGTAAAGGCTTTACAATCGTACCATCATCATCCAGCATGAAAGCAAAGTTCCCATCTTCGTCAATGATATAAATACCAAATTCAGCACCCCGCCAATCGTTCAGGTATTTTTTGAGTTTTGCGCCACCGTCTGCGGCTTTAATATGTCCCTCAAAATGTCGTACACCTTCACGCAGAAATTCTTTTTCTCCATCATCATATTCAAAGAAATTACTTTCTGCCCGTTCATCGGTTACGTTCTTAAATGAAGGTAGAGGATAATAACGATCTTTCAAATCGTGATCATCAAATAGAGCCTGAAGCGCCGCTTTCGTTACACCTGCCCGTGTGGCTATCGTGTTTTCTTCCTGGTCGCTTCCGTATTTAGGCACAAGGATAATGCGTTGTGCCCTGCGAAGTAAATATCTGACATCCTGCCAGTTTCCTCCGGTATTGCTAAAATAAGATACTTTAGTTGCCATTTATTTTAAGTTTTTTAAATTCCAAATGAATTAATTTTTTCAAGTTTTACGTATGTCCAGTTATCAAAATAATCGGTGTCTGATTTCTGTTTTGTCAAATATTCAACAATTTGATTGTAATATTCAACTCCCTGATTCCAGATACCAACTATATCCAGGTTTGCCGAATCCCTTGCACCACTGATTTTATTAATGTAGACAGTTTCTGCATTGCTTTCTTTGTTGCGCTGATCTGTTTTTGTAGTAAGAAATTCATAAGCAAAGAACCATTTTAACATTTCTTTAATACCTACCATCTCAACTAAAATACCAGCTTCATTAGTCCAGCCTGAAGTTAACCCGTTTAAAATTCTGCCATATAGTGCTTCTTCGTCAACATGGTCAAATTGATCTTTAAAAAGTTTAACCCTGTATTCATAGGTTAACACTTTATCAATATATTTTTTCTCCACCCATACGGCAAAATCATCAAATTGCGGATAGTTACCCAGCATTAACTCAATTTTGCCCACAAACTGACTGACTGCAAGATATTTAGGCGTTGCCATTTACTTAACTGTTTTACGTTTGGTTGTAGGTTTGTGCTTTTCTTCTTTGGTCTCAATTTTGGCCTTGCTTTCCTTTTTCAAGTATTCTGCCCAGCCCATCTTAACCCAGTGTTTAGCCTGGCCAGCAGGAACGGGCACAATTTGCCCGTCCTTGCGTAAACCAGTTTCGCCCCTCAAACCAATTATTTTAACTCGAACTGTTTTCATGTTACTACTCTTTTCTTATTGAATAAAAACATTTGTGTCGGCTGGTCTCCGTGCCTGTTGAGGTCATTAAAAGTTTTACATAACTCCAACCCCAATCATTGGCTTTTACCCATCCGCTCCCGTCTGCTGTAAGTGCATCTGTGATTGAAACGGTACTATCGGCAACCGCTACAAAGGTGCTCCCATCATTAGAGCCGTACAATGTCAATGTATAGGTTCCCGTACCTGAGATTTCATCGGTTACAACCTGGAAATTTAAATCCAGTGGGGCAGCAGATTTTAACCTGATAATTGCATCGAGCGTTTCGCCGTTTGTCAATGTATCTGCATAGTCCCATGTCGTACCACTGGCATCATTGACAGTAGTAAAAGAATAAGTATAATCTGACTGCGCAAAGCTGATCATCCCGATCAACATAATTGCTAATGTTAATACAAATTTTCTCATGATTAAGCCCCCATTAAAATGTTTCCTTTATCAGTTTCAAGTGTACCAATCATAAAAGCATTGGTATTATAAACAGGCAGTAAAACTTCCATTTCAATTTTTATTGCAGTGACGTTTTTAATAAAGTTGGTGCTGTGGCTGTCAGTTGCCACGATCTCAATCGGGCCATTGAAACACAACTGGCATGTTGAAGGCTGGATGTCGCCAATCAAATAACCGCCATCTGTTATGTCTGCTGATTCAACTAAATTCATCCCGCTCACGTTCTGATAACCTAAGTTATTTGAAGTGAGGAAAGTTTTTGAATTTAGAAAATCGCCGATTGTATTCCTGGCATCTGCCATGACCGCGTAATCGAACGGGTCTAAAATAGCCGTGTTAGGATTGCGCTTGTAGGTTTTAACCATCAATGCACGTGCAGCACGCATAACGCTGAAATAATCAGCATTGGCAAATTTACCGGCCATTGCGCCGGCTGCAAATGTATTGTTATTGTCCGCATGCTGCAATCCTTTCATATTATTGCCTGAAGCATCACCTGCAAGTACTTGCGTGTTCAGTGCTTTGATACCATAATCAAGTAAGGTATTACTGATCCAGCTATCCAGCCAGGGACTTGAGCGTAACGCCCTTTTTGATACCTCAACAAAAGCAGTGATTCTTTTGCTGGTTACCTGTACCATTTCAAACCCGAAGGTTGATTCTCCAGCATCGCCGTTTTCTGCTGCTGTGTCAGTTGCGTCTGTTCTTTCACCTGATCTTTCTTGTGGAAAATCCAGCGTATCACGGTCAACAACCAATGTAGGCAGTAAAAGTCTGGAATCGAAGGATTCCTGGTCTGCCAGTTGTGGAGCTTGAAATGGCATGTAGTTTGACGTTGCTGCACCACTTCCATAAGTGCCGCCGCTTGCTACATCTTTCAAATCAATTTGAAAGCTTGCCATACTGGATTTATTGGATAACCAGTCATTAAAAACGCCTTTTTTAACTTCTTCTTTGACAACATCATGAAAGCTTTTTTTACTTTCTTGTGGTGTCCATGCTTGTTTTAGCTGTGATAAAACTGCACCTTGTTGTTCTGCTACGGTAGTAGCTTTTTCCAGGTCTTTAAAAAGTTTGTCCATCCTTTCGTTTTGAACATCAATATTTTTTAATATTTCTTTGTTCTCCACTACCATTTTAGCCCAATCTTCTTTACTGGCTTTGCCACCCATCATTTCGGCTAATTTACCTAAACGATCATTAACCGTTGCAACCAACAAATCCGCATCCTTAATCACATCTTTATCAATTTTTTCCATTTTGTTGATAATTAGATTGTTTATAATTTATTTAATTTCTGACGGCTTACTGTTTAAAGTGTCATATTTTGATGATTCTATCCTCATAACTGATCCGATCATCTGACGGCTTTATAATAAGTGTCTCGTATATATTTTCAATAGTCTTTTTTCTTGAGTCTGAATAGTTGGGATTGTTCGCCATTTCTTCAATCAACTGCCTTAATTCGTCTTTACTTTTAATCCCTAACATCGGTGTGTTTTCATTTGCACCCCAATGGGTTAACGTGCTAAACTCCCACAACTTCCATTCAGAAACCTTGCGCACTGCCTTACTTTCGTCAATATCGTATTTAATTGCCTGTACCCCCACTGAATGCTCTAAACTTTTGCCATGTTCAGCGTATAGCTTGTAATCCTGGTAAGTGTCCTTTGCTAATTGCTTTTCAAGGTTGAACTGTGCTTCCATAACAAGATGATCTCCTTGTTCATAACCTTTTATCGGCACACCTAAAAGTTTAGTTACATCATGATTGAGAAACCAACGCACACGGCCAAAATTCTCTTTCAGTGTCTTTTTAAAAGAACCAGGCAAAGAAATATCACCGTCTGAATCTTCGTTATTAAAAGCATTAACAGCGATTTGAACCATGCCTTTATTATTCAGGTCTTTTACCTGCCAATCAGTCCAGGATTTTTGCTTTACTGCTTCCATTTGTCGGTTGTTTTAATATTTTTAATGCCTTTTCAAGATCGGTTTCTTCTTCCGGTTCTTCTTCTTCGGTTGTTTGATTTACTGGTTTGGGTGCTGGCTCAAGTTCCGGTTCTGGTTCTACTGGCTGAATCCCTGCTTTGTAATATTCATCTGGTGCTGGATTTTCTTTGAACCTGTCGCCATAAAGTATTTCCTGCCCTGCCTTTGGTGTTATTAATGCTGATTTGATTTGTGCAGTGATCATATCAGTGTAAACCTTCTTATCATCTTCCAACTCCTGAACCTGATCCCAGTCAGGGACAATTTTATCGCCGTTATAACCTTCAGAAATAAACAGATTTAAGTTATTGTAAAACTCGTCAACATCTCCCTTAATTACGTTTTTATAAAGGTCTTTTATTGCAGCTTCTTTATTGGCAAATGTAGAACCGTCTGCACTGAAGATAACAGGATCAATTTCGGATAACTGGCAAAGTTTCTCAAAGCTGTATTTAGCATTTTCGATTATTTGTAGCTCCTGGATGTTCAATGCTATTTGCTGCCATGAAAGCCGTTGTGTCGTTGCAATTATTTTCTTCTGGTCTATGCCTAACCCATATGATTCTGCAAATAGTTCCTGAACTTGTTCAGTGGCTTCTTTGTCTGGTATTTCTGATTCATTAGATAATATACCCAATGCCCCACGATTAGCAATAATTGATGTTTTTGCATCATAAATGGCTTTCAGTTCTGTGTTGATCTTGTCGCCTGGTATATACTTTGAAATACCGTATGCCCATGCTCCTGAATCGTGGCGCAAATTAAAAAACCTGTTATGTAAAACCTCATCAATAGATAGGTTGTATTTCGTGCCACCAATATCAAACTCATAACCAATTATCTCGTTCAAATAAACGGGCAAATTTCTATTTCTGATCTTCACTTTAATATTTGAAGGTGGCAAATTATACAGGCTTTTTATCATACCTTCAAAACCAACTGAAGGCATCCCGTATGTAAACGAGTTACCCAGTATGTTATAAAAAGCGTAATCAGTCTTAACAAATTCCTGCCAGGATTGATAGTAATTAGGTTTGTCGATCAACTTCCATAGTTCGCTGTTTGGTGCATTTGCTCCGGTACGCTTTACAACTTTAACGGGTACTTTCGCCACTCTCTTAGCAAGGAAATTAGTAATAATGAAAAGGTCTGGTATTGTCTCAAAATTATCGATCAGGTTTGTGTTGGATGTCCCTGAACTGCCAAATAGCTTATGAAATGAAGGGTTGATAAGTGTATAAACAGCAGATTTTGCCGCCCGTGCAACCTTATCCCGTGAAATTTTGATCGTAAATTCCATTTATTGTACTTAAGTAGCCTATAAAATTAACTACAAAAGCACTAAAATAATAGTGAGGATGTTTGAATTTAACTTTTTCTGAGGTATTATGTTAAAAAACGGGTGCAGCCGGATAAACGATGAGAAGCCACTGCACCCAAATAGAGAATTATGAAACAAGACAAATTTAGTTAAATTTCTTTGCAAATAGATATATTTTATAATTATTCTTTTCGAAAACTTTGTGTTTTTTCTGCCAATTTGATACGGTTTGCCTACATACGCCGACCAATGAAGCTACCTGGATTTGCTTCAGGTTCTCATAACATTTGCCGGTGGAAGTGTCAATTACTACCATCGTCGTAATCTTCAATATCTATTGGTTTTAAAAACTTAGCCCTGTAACGTTTGCTAAACTTGTATTTTAGTTTCAAATACCAAGGCAATTTATTATATTTCTCTCTATTAAATTGGCCTATGATATCACCATTATTGTCAATAAAAAATACTCCTATTTCCATATTTATTGTTTGTGATAACATTCAAAACACAATATCTGCCCTTTGTAAACGATCCAGTTTTTAACCCGTTTACCGCATTCTTTGCATACGGTTTTCTTTTTGCGCTTCTTATTTTTAACTGGATAATCTTCTTTTTCAGGTCTGTAAATTGGATAGTGTCCCATTATATTATGATTTTTCGGTTTCTAAATAATGGTATTTTACCCCCTCCATTAGCTGTCGAACATGATTCAAAGCATCTTCTAAACTACCATAATCTAAAATTGGAGCGTTTAACCATTGGCCATTATAAAAAAACGCCCTTTGACCATCAATACCACACCAGACCCAATGTTCATTAACTACCTTTTTTTGAAAAAAGAAACCTTTTCTTTCTGTTTCTTTTATGAGAACTTGAATTTGAAACTTCCCGCAAAATTCTTTTACTCTGTATTTCATATCTCAACTTTTATTTTGGTGAACATAAAGTAATAACTGCCATCTTCTTGTTCTTCATAATGTGGTTCAATTTCAATGCGGCATTTACCTACCTCTTCATGAAAGTTTTTTATTAAATTATCAACACGATATGATAATACATGTCTTTCATTATCAATTAATTCAGTTAGTTTTTCATTGTTTTCCATATTTCTAATTATTTGAATCTTAAATTATACGAATTTACTTCTTTCAACGTATCACCGAACAACACTAAACAGTTATAGCAGTACAAACCAATAAAAGTGCTAACCCCTTTTACAGCAACAAACTCGCATTCTTTTTCCTTACTACTGTATTCATAATTATAAATCAGCTTATCACCTCGCTTGAATATTATAGGATTTTCAAGCTGCCAAACTCGTTTTGAAAGTGAATTGATTTGTTTCTGAAGAATCTTAATTTCTGCATTGATTGATCCTTCTGATTCGTTGTGTTTTTTAAAAATGTTTTTCATATCTCTAATTTTATATTGTAAAACTCGGTCTTTTATTATACATCAACATAGCATATCTAATGGCAGCTAATGTATCAGGCTCATGTCCATCTGGTTCAGGAATAATTTTATTGTTTTCATCAACTTTATAGAACCATGATTCACAACCTTTCTTAATATTTATTGAACGTTCTGTAATTTTTAAATTGTAACCCTTTATTATTTTTATTCCATCAATAATAGAACCTTTATATTTTTCAACTCCTTGAATATTATAACCATTCCTACGTAAATCTAAAATATTTCTTTTATTGGCTGAATCTCCAAAAATCATTTGCCCCTTTTTATAAGCAATCTCCTGCATTTTATCTACAACAGACATTCTATTTGAACCTTTTATTTTTTCAGCTTCAAGATTATTCTCAGTAAATATTTCATCACAAATCAAATCTGAACCATCAATATAATTATCTACTAATGTTGTCGGATCAGGGCTTAACCCAAAGTCCATTCCTGAAAATATTTTTTTAGCTGTTATTGGTATATCTTTTATAATTTCATAACTATAAATTTGTCTATCTGAATAAACACCAAGTTCACCAAGTCCATAAATCTGCCACCAAAGAATTTCATTTGCTTCTGACTGTGTTATTTTTTCTCCTTTTTCTTTTTTCGACATTATAATTTCATACCTTTTTTTCTTCATCAGTATCAACTCTAATTCTCCAGGCATCATCATTTCGTTGTCAAGATATGTAAGTGAAATAAAATCGTGGTACTGTATGATACCATCTTTTGTTTTTTCATGATACCAAAATTCTCTATCTGGATTGTAATCAACATAAATATTGTCAAATGTTCTATTCCAAATCTGTTCAATTGGGCCCCATCCTACTCGGTTACCCTCATTTATGAATAAATTATTTCTACGCGGCCCTTTACCTGCGTCTAAATTGTGTTGATCGACATTTCTAAACTGTATCAATGAATTATTATTAAAATATAGGTTTTTTTCTTGTTTATTATAATTTTTATCAAAATTTAGACCTGCATTTCTACAAATATTATTCATGTCATATATGACTCCATCTCTTAAACGTGTGTAAGTATCAGTTACTATTGTACTTAATTGAAAAGGATTATTAATTGAAAGTTCAAATAAAATTGTTGATATTGAATAAGTCTTACCAGCCCCCTGACCTCCTTGAATAATTTTAATTTTATTTTTTAGACTTTTTATCTTCCAGTAAGCCGTTGTAAGTTTTACTGACATTTTCAAAAATTATCTTAGTTGGTTCTGATTGTTCGTTAATATTGTAACTGATCTTTGGCTTAAAGTAGTTGAGTAGTTTATTGTACTGATCGAGAAATTCATTATCTGGCAGCGATTTAAGCACTTTTACCGCACGTTCAGCACCGGACTTAGTAATGAAGTCGCCTAACTGTTCCCATTGTTCTGTGCGCTTGTGTT
>Ga0272441_10012596_pt1 | contig 12316 bp, 14 predicted proteins | sample SSMProp6N_FD_193582 | JGI IMG/M metagenome (GOLD analysis project Ga0272441, IMG submission 193582) | Marine sediment archaeal communities from Little Sippewissett salt marsh, Falmouth, MA, United States - SSM-Prop-6N | ecosystem: Environmental > Aquatic > Marine > Wetlands > Sediment ...
GACTCGCTGGCCCTGGCGCAGCAGGCGGCCAAGGTCGAGGAGGCCGAGACCATCGTCCTGTGCGGCGTGCGGTTCATGGCCGAGACGGCCAAGCTGGTCAACCCCTCGCGGACGGTCCTCATGCCGGACCCCAACGCGGGCTGCCCGATGGCCGACATGATCACGCCGCGCCAGCTCGAGGAGGCCCGGCGGCGGCACCCCGACGCCCGGGTGGTCTGCTACGTGAACTCCAGCGCCGAGACCAAGGCAATGTCGGACATCTGCTGCACCAGCGCCAACGCGGTGAAGGTCGTGGCGTCGATCCCCGAGGAGGTGCCGGTCATCTTCGTGCCGGACCAGAGCCTGGGCGACTACGTGGCCAGGCAGCTCGGTCGCGACCTGATCCTGTGGCCAGGCTACTGCCCGACGCACCACCGCATTCTGCCGGAGGACATCGAGCGCCGCAAGGCGGAGCATCCGCAGGCCCTGGTGCTGGTGCACCCGGAATGCACCGAGGACGTCCGCCGCATGGCCGACTACATCGGCTCGACGTCGCAGATGCTCACGCTCGTGCACGCGTCGGACGCCAAGGCGTTCATCATCGGCACCGAGGTCGGCATCTGCCACACGCTCCAGCGGGAGAATCCCGGCAAGACCATCGTGCATGCCACCCGGCTGGCCGACTGCCCGAACATGAAGCTGACGACGCTTGAGAAGGTCCTGTGGAGCCTCGAGGAGATGAAGCACGAGGTGGAGATTCGCCTCGCCACAGCCGAGCACGCCCGCCGCGCGATCCAGCGCATGCTCGACCTCTCGTGACGGCCCCCGCCCTCTGCGGCAATCGGGATGCCTGAGCAACTATCTCAGAATAGGGGCCACGGCGGCCGTTCTGTGCCGCCGTGCGTGCGTGGGCTTTCAGCACGGCGGGGGACAGCGCCCGCCTGCCCTCGGCGCAGTCGGGGCCGTGGCACCCCCATGGTGAATGGAGACGGTGTTGAGATCGTCTCTACGGAGTTTCGGTGTAGGAGAGCATTGGAATCGGGAGAACCATGTTGTTGATAGGCTGGTAGCCGACGCGGTCGAGGCGGTACTCGATCGTGACCTCGCCGGCACAGGTCGAGGTGATGCTGCCGCCGGACTCGATGATGACCGGCCCCTTGTGGTGCCACTTGGTGCTCATGCTGCTGGAGCTCCAGGACTGCACGTTGTCGCGGACCTTGACGAGTCCCTCGGTTTCCAGCGTGAGGTTGTTCTTGAGCCGGATGTCGTCATTGACGATGAGCGCCGGAAAGCCCGCGCTGGCCTTGACGGTCACGTCGCCCGCAATGGTGAGGTCGTGCTTGGCGATCATGGTGGCATTCGTGAACTTCACCCCGTCGCACAGCGTGAACTCGTTCTGATCGCTGTAGAAGACGTTGTTGGGGTTGTCGGGCATGCCGTACGGCGGGTTCCCCGCAAGGAACGTCCCGCCGAGCTCCACGGCGTCGTTGTCCAGGCCGCCGTAGTCGTAGCTCGGCCTGTAGCCATAGTAGAGGATCGGCGGGATCGGCACGGGATCCCTTCCGGGATACTGAGCGCCGCTGACGGCGCCGAAGTTCTGGATCGTCCCCGTGGCATAGAGATTCCCGTTGACGACCGCTCCCGGCATGACGATCAGGTTCCCATTGCAGTGGATGCTGCCCTTGACTTTCATGTTGGACGTGACCGAGAAGCTGCAATCGGCCAGGATGGCATAGGGGATCTCGATCTTGGGCCGCTCGAAGACCGCCTCCACGGTCCGCGTGGCCAGGACGTCGCCGGAGGCGTTCACGTCGCCGCCGGGGGCCACTGCGCGGCCGGTGGAGGTCACCGTGTGTTCGGTCGCGGTGGACGCCACGACGATCCGGTAATAGACGTCCATGGGGTTGTCCCGGCCGTCCGTCGGGTCCGGCAGGGCGTCGAATCCGCCGGTGCCGGGCCAGTCCTGGCCGAAGCCGTACCCCACGTCCCAGGGATGGTCCAGTCGGCGTGCCGCCACCTCGACGCCACTTTGGGCAGCCTGGAGCGCGCCGGCGTAGGCGGCGAAGTTCTTGCCCGACTGCGTGTCCCGGTTGGCGCTGGTCACCGCGGCCATGCCGATGATGAACATCACACCGACCAGCAGAAGGACCATCAGCAGGGCCGCGCCGCGCCGCCGCCCGCGGCCCGCGCGGCGGGAGTCCGTCTCGCAAGGCAAACACGGCCGCCTGGAACGTGTATGAAGACCCTCCTGCAACGTGGCACGGGCATCTTGCCCGTGAGTCGCAGGGCCGTCCCGGCCCTGCAACCCCACGGCCGGGATGGCCGGTGGACGCATGGGCGGGACGCCCATGCCACGGGGTTCATACACGTTCTTAGTGTTGCGGGGCAAAGCTGTCCTCCGTGTGCGGCGCACGCATCGTGGCCGCGCCGTAGATCGTCAGGGCGATGTCGCGCCCGTCGTCGCCGACGACGTCCTCCTGGCGGCTGAGGGCCATCACGAATTCCACCGACAGCGTCTCGGGCATCGCACGGTTGGGATAGAAGGCCAGCGAATTGACGTTGCGGCAGACGACCTCGTTCTGCGGCCCCAGACCCATTCCCTCCGCCGCGGCGACAAGCATGCCCGAATCGTACAACTGTCCGAGGGTATCGAGACTGGCGACACCGACCGCCCCAACGGAGAACTGTCCCGGGATGTTCACGCGGCGCACCACGCGCTCGCCGGCCGGCTTGTAGTAGAGCACGATCTCGTCGGTGTCTATCTGCCCGTTGCCTGTCAGGTCGCCCATCCAGAGGAGCAGTCCGCCCGTGGCGGTCACGTCAACGGCCCTGGCGTCTCGAACGTCCCTGGCCATCAGCGTGACGGCGAAGCGCCCGTGGGTCGCCAATTGCACCGCGGCCTCGCCTTCGTTGTTGTACGTCGCCAGCGCCCAGGCGAGCGACACGCACGCGGCCAGGATCACCCCCGCGACCATCATGGCCATGAGGATCTCGACGAGCGTGAAGCCGCCGCGCCGGCGGCGCGCCGGACGGACGCGCGGACGTTGTCGGTCAGGGTTTGTCATGGTCGTCGTTTCTCACCAGCCGCCGCAGGGTCACCAGTTCCTGGTCGCCGTCGTAGACGCGGACCGTCAGCATCATGAAATCCGGCGCGTAGAAGTCCCGTTCGCCCGGCAGGTAGTAGTACTGAAGCCACATGGAGCGGCTCATGTTGGGCGGGAAATCGGCCGAGGCCAGCACCGGGCCGTTGATGGGCCCGAACTGCCCCGACGTCTCGACCACGTTGTGGTAGTCGGACACCTCGTCATACTGGGTCCGCCACGTCTCGCCGCCCGACGGCCCGAGCACGGCCCACTCGTCGTAGCTCCACACCGTCTGGGAAAGGCATTCCTCGATGAGTTGCTCGGCCAGGATGACCGCCTGGGTCTGCTTCATGGCCCGGGTTTTCTGCTGGATGGCCACCGTGGTGGGCGTCAACAGCGCCGCCACCGCGATGCCGAGGACCGCCAGGGCGACCATGGCCTCGACCAGCGTGAAACTCGCCACCTGTCGTCGTGTGCGCATTGCAGGCGTCCCCGTGTCACCGGCCTTGCGGGACCGTGCGTGTTTGGCGTGGGTGCCATGCTCATTCCGATGCTGTGGATCGGGACGTGAGCATGTGGACCTCTCGATCGCGGGCATGGCCACACTTGCGTGGCCATGGCACCCCCGTAATGGGGCTTCAGGAAGGCCACGCCAAAACACGTGCGCGCATCCGTTGCCGTACCTGTTTATATCGGCAACGTAGCGTGGGAAGTTGACCCCCAGGACGGCCGTTGGATATACTAGGCTGTGTCTGATAAATGCACGGGCTGCTGGTTCGATGCCTGTATCAGTGCCGAAACCGGCCATCTGGAATGCCGGCAACGGTTTATCAGACAGAGCCTAGGAGCCTATCCGGTTTACCGCATGAGCCGCGTTGCGAGCGCGACGGGGTAAACCGGATAGGCTCTAAGGGCCGATAACCGGGCCCCTGGGGAGCGAAGCCATGCCGAGATGCCCGAAATGCGGCGTCCCGCTCTGTCGCGTCGAAATCCAGGGCGTGCCCGTGCACACCTGCCCGGACTGCCGCGGCGAGCTGATCGAAGACCTGCGCCTGAAGGCCATCGAGCGGCGCGGCGACCCGGACTGGTCCGATGCCGACAAGGACGCCTTCTGCCGCCTGGCAGACCAGTCGAACAACCTCGATGAGATCCTCTGCCCGCGCTGCTCGCGGATCATGCGCAAGTTCCTGTTCCGCAACTACGCCAACCTCCAGGTGGACCAGTGCCCGGAGTGCCGCTGCTACTGGCTCGACGCCGGCGAGATGGAGAAGATGCAGGTGCTCTACCAGGAAACGCGGGCCAGCTTCACCGAGGAGGATTGGGTCATCCTGGAGAAGCGTGCCCGCACCGAGATGGCCATGGAGACCCGCAAGACGATGCTCCGGAACCTGCCTCGACCGGACGGCAGCGGCGCCGCCGCGGCCGCGCGCAGCAACTCACCGGCCGGCACGGCGGCCGGGGCGCTGCTCGGCATGGTTCTGCTCGACCGGAAGATGCAGCGCATCGACGACGAGGCCGAGGCCATCGCCGGGCGGACCGCGCGAGGCCCGGAAGACCCGTCGGCAACCGGCCGGCGCTCCGCGTGGACGCAGACCCGCGTGGTGCTCCTGATTCTGCTGGGCGCGGCGCTGGTCGCGGCGGCAGTTCACCTGTTGTGGCAGGGGTGAGAGGAGTGCACCACAGTGCACCGCGGTGGACCTTATTTCACCTCGATGTCGACCTGGGCGTTTTCCTTGTTCCCGGCGTCATCGATGACCGTCAGGAACACGTTGTAGAGTTTCGGCTTGGTAAAGGTGTGGCGGACCGACTGGCGAACGCTGACGTCGCCGTCGCCGAACTGCCAGATGTAGCCGGTGATCTTCCCGTCGGGGTCGGTGGCCAGGGCGCGGAAGTCGACCGTCAGCGGCGCCTGGCCGCTGGTCTTGGAGGCTTGGATCTTGGCCACCGGCCAGGTGCGGACGATCTTCATCAGCCACTCGGCGGCCAGGTCGTTGTTCTTGGCATGGCCGCCCGGCACTTCGCGGATGTTGAAGTTCAGGAACCCGCGGATGGTGTACCAGAACTGGGCGCGGCGATTCTCCTCGGGAATCCCCGCCAGGTCGCTCGTGCCGAAGAAGCAGAAGACGTGGCGGTGGCGGGCCTTGCGGGCCGTCTCGTCGTCGACCAGGTCCTCGGAGAAGTTGGCGGTGCGGCCGATGATGCCGCGGAAGATCTCCGGACGCTTCAGCCCCAGGTAGTGCGCCGGGAAGCCCCCGCCCGACCAGCCGGTGATGAAGATGCCGTTCGGGTTGATGTTGTACCGGTTGCGGACCTCGGCAAGGACGGCCTGCACGGCCTCATCGTCGCGGGCCAGGCGCTTCTGGTCGGCCTTGACGTTCAGCAGGCCCGTGGCCGTGTCGAAATCCGGGCAGCAGATGATGATCCCGTGCTTCTTCGCCTGGTTGACCCAACTGTCGCGCGTTCCGGGGCTCGAGTCGAACGGAAACGTCCCCGGCGCCGAGACGACGAGCGGCCATTGCCTTTTGGCCGTGTAGGCCGGCGGCACGTACATGTAGTAGTTGCGGCCCGCCTTCTCCTGGCGCAACGACAGCTTGCCCGTGCGGACGGCGCCGCGGGAGTCCAGATAGCTGTCCGCGGCCAGAAGAGCCAGCGAGAGCACCAATACCACGGGAATCATCAGCGGCCGGACACGGCGCATCGCGGACTGCCTCAGTGCACGCATCACATCCCCTCAACCGTCCCTGCAGAAACCGACAGGATAATCGCGCTTGCGGCCCGCTTCAAGGGAAAACGCGGCCGCGCCGGATCTCGGCGAGGATCTCCCGGCCCCCGGCGTCCAGAAGCCGGTCCGCCAGGCGCCGCCCGAGCGCCTCGGCTTCGGCCAATGGGCCGGCGAGGTCGTCGCGGACCACCCGGGCGCCGTCGGCCGACGCCACCAGCCCGGTCAGCGTCAGCCGGTCGGGCGCCAACGGCAGGCCGAGCGCCGCGACGGGTGTTCGGCACCCGCCTTCGAGATGCCTGAGCAGGGCCCGCTCGGCGACCACCGCGTACCGCGACGGGGGATCGTCCAGCACCGCCAGGAGTTCGGCCAGCGCGACGTCGGCCTCGCGGATTTCCAGGCCCAGCGCCCCCTGCCCCGGCGCAGGCAGCATCCGGTCCGCATCGAGCACCTCCATGGCGTCGGTCAGAAGCCCGAGCCGCGCGAGGCCCGCGCGGGCAAGCACCACCGCATCCACCTGTCCGTCGCGGACTTTGCGCAGGCGGGTGTCCACGTTGCCCCGCATGTCCTCGAACACGAGGTCGCCGCGAAGGGCCGCGAGCTGCGCGCGGCGGCGCAGGCTCCCGGTGCCCACGCGCGCGGCGGCGGGCAACAGGGCCATCGCGCGGCCGTCGCGGGTCACGACCACGTCGCGCGGGTCCTCCCTGCGCGGCACGGCCGGCGCCAGGGCCAGCCCGTCGGGTAGGGCGGTCGGCAGGTCCTTCAAGCTGTGCACCGCCAGGTCGATGCGGCCCTCGATGAGCGCCAGCTCCAGCTCGCGCGTGAAGACGCCCGGTGCGCCCATGGCGGCGAGGCTCGTCGACGCGTCGCGGTCACCGCGCGTGCGGACCAGCTCGACGCGGAACCGCCGGTCCGGATGGACGCGGCAAAGGGCGTGCATCACCGCCAGGGCCTGGGCCATGGCCAGCTCGCTGCCCCGCGTGCCGATGATGATCTCCCGCTCAGCACCGATGCCGCACCTCTCCTCTTATCCGGCCGCAAGGCCGCGCGCGGCGCCTGACGCAATGGATGCCGCGCCTGTCCCAGTATAGAAGGGGGCTTTCGGTTTGACAACGCCCATGGAGCCCTCTAGACTGCGCAGCCGGCGGCGACGGGCGCGGGACGTCGCAGCGCCCGGCGGCATGCCGTCCCACTCGAAAGCACGTTCAGACGGTGCGTCGAACAAAGGAGCGAACCATGATGCTGGCCCAGGAAGCGACGTGCTGGATTGACAAGGTCGATTGGCGATTGCTGATTGTCTTGCTCCAGGTGGTGATGCTGGGCTACCTGGTGTTCGCCTTTCGCCGCATCGCCCGCAACCAGGTGGACCTTGCCGAGTACCTCAAGCGGATGCTGGAGAAAGACGAATAGGTCGCCCGGGGCACGCCGACACAGACCCCGGTCGAAGGCGACTCCGCCCGGGCCGGTCGGCGAACGCCGGCGCTGCTTGTGACAAAGAAGGAATGTGCACGATGCTGGACATCACTCTCATCCGAAACGACCCCGAGGCGGTCCGGCGCGGCCTGGAGCGAAAGGGCCAGGCGGCCGACGTCGACCGCCTGCTTCAGATCGACGCCACGCGGCGCGCGATGGTGACCGAGCGCGACGCGCTGCGCAACCGCCGGAACGCCGTCTCGAAAGAGGTCGGGCGCCTCAAGGCCTCGGGCGGCGACGCCGACGGCCTGATGGCCGAGAGCAAGTCGCTCGGCGACCGGATCCGCGCAATCGAGACCGACCTGGCCGACACCGACCAGGCCCTGCGCGACGCGCTGCTCGCGATGCCCAACCTCCCGGCCGACGACGTGCCCGACGGAGCCACGCCGGACGACAACGTCCTGGTCCGAAGCTGGGGCGAGCCGGCCGAGCACGACGTCAAGCCACTGCCGCACTGGGAGATCGGCGAGACGCTGGGCATTCTCGACCTGGCCCGCGGTGCCAAGATCGCCGGCAGCGGATTCCCCCTGTTCGTCGGCCAGGGGGCGCGCCTCGTGCGCGCCCTGCTGACGTGGATGCTCGATGTCAACACCGGCGAGCATGGGTACACCGAGGTCTGGCCGCCCGCGCTCGTCAGCGCCAGGGCCATGACGGGCACGGGCCAGTTGCCGAAGTTCGAGCAGGAACTCTACTGCCTCCGCGACGACCCGTATTACCTGATCCCGACGGCCGAGGTGCCGGTGACGAACCTCTACCAGGACGAGATCCTGGCCGAGGCGGACCTGCCCGTGCTGCGGACGGCCTACACGCCGTGCTTCCGCCGCGAGGCGGGCGCCGCCGGACGCGAGACGCGCGGCATGATCCGCGTCCACCAGTTCGACAAGGTGGAGCTCGTGAAGTTCACCACGCCCGAGACCAGCCCCGAGGAGCACGAGAAGCTGACCCGCAACGCCGAGGTGCTGCTGGAGCGCCTGGGACTGGCCTATCGCCGGATGCTCCTGTGCGCCGGCGACATGTCGTTTGCCGCCACCAAGTGCTACGACCTCGAGGTGTACGCCGCAGGGTGCGACCGTTGGCTCGAGGTCTCGAGCTGCTCGAACTTCGGCGACTACCAGGCCCGGCGGGCGAACATCCGCTATCGCGACGCGGACGGAAAGCTGCGCTTCGTCCACACCCTGAACGGCAGCGGCCTGGCCCTGCCCCGGGTGTTCATCGCCATCCTCGAGAACTTCCAGCAGGCCGACGGCACCCTCCGCATCCCCGAGGTGCTCCGCCCGTACATGGGCGGAGCGGAGGCAATCGGGAAGTGAAAAGGGACACGGGGGAGAAGTGGCACCCTAACCGGCGGTCGGACTGGCGCGAGCGAGAGCGAGACGCCATGGAACGGCAGGTAGACGAAGATCGCATCGAGGTGGTGGACGACGCCGTGGCGGAGGTGCTTCGTCGTCAGACGCCGGCTCAGCGCATCCTGACTGCCCTGAAACTCAACCGCCTGGTGCGCTTGCGCCTGGAGGGCCATTTGCGGACGTTGCACCCGGATTGGGATGCCAAGGCCATTCAGGTCGAGATCGCGCGGAGAATGCTCCTTGGATCAGATTGACCTCTTGCGCTTGCTGGTGCGCGTTCTGGACGGGATGGGCGTCCCGTACATGGTCGTCGGCTCGCTGGCCAGCGCGGCGTACGGCGAGCCGCGCATGACCCAGGACATCGACGTGGTGGTCGACCTGGCAGCGCAGCAGGTTGCCGAGTTGTGCCAAGCCTTCGCCTCGGATGAGTTCTACCTCAACGAGGAGGCAGCCCTGGAGGCCGTTCGGCAGCGAGGTCAGTTTAACATCATCCACTCGACGTCGGGAGCCAAGATTGACGTGATGGCGCTTCCCGCCGGCCCTTGGGGCCGCACGGAGATCGCACGGCGGCAGAGAATGCAGATCCTGCCGGACCTCGAAGGATACTGTGCGCGGCCCGAGGACGTGATCCTGGGCAAAATGGTCTACTATCGCGAAGGCGGTTCCGAGAAGCACTTGCGAGACATCACGGGCATCCTCAAGGTCAGCGGCGACGACATCGACCGCGATGATGTGTCGCGGTGGGCACAAGACATGGGGCTGAAGCATATCTGGCGGGCCGTCCTGCGGAGATTCAGCGCGTAGGTCGTCAGCACAACCAGTCGCAACCTGACAACTGCTGAAGCCCAGCGGTGCGGCCTCCTGCCCGTCCGGAAAGCCGCCTGCGTTGCCTCTGGCCGAACGGGCGGGGGCGGTCAAGGCCCGGCGAACCATTCGGTCAGCGCCAGGAGGACGACGGCCAAAACGAACACCAGCAGCGCGGTGCTTCCCATGAAGTGCAGCGTGCCCTTGATGATGTCGCGCGGCTTGTCGTACTGCGTGGTTTTGTAGACGGCGCCGATGACGAAGGCCAGTGGCCAGAAGTACCACAGGGGATTAGACGCCGCAAGAAGCCTGGCCAGAAACTCGCCCATCCGTCATTCTCCTTCCGTCTGCGTCGGCCGCCGGATGTTGTTGGCCACGATGTACGCGTCGAGCATCACCAGCAGGTTCAACAGCCCGGCCACCAGCGTGTAGACGCCTCCGCTCCGATAGCTCTGGGGGACGGGGTCGGCCGGGCCGCCGGACGCCCGGACGGTGTCGCCGATGAGCTCCGCCGCAACGGTCACGAGGCCGGCCGGAGCCTGGCCGGCGAACATCCACGTGTCGTCGAAGTCGACGACCTTGCACTGCCCCAGCACCCAGCCGGCCACAAGCAGACCGGCCACCAGGACGAAGAAGGCGACGGCCTTGCCGCGCCGCCCCAGGTACCAGTGGCCGAGGCCGGGAATCGCCCAGGCCAGCACGACCGCGAGAAACCACGACTTCCTTGGGTTGCCGGAATCGCTCATTGACTCTCCTGCCCGCTGTTGGCGCTCGGCGGGGGTGTCGCGCCTGCGGCGCGGCGGCGCTCGGCGTCGAGCACGACCGGGGCCATGAACTGCTTGACGAATCCCGAGCTGCTGGCCCCCAGATGGTCGCCCACGTGGCCGAAGATGATGTACGCCGGGTTCCACGGCATCTCAACGAGATTGTCCTTGTAGAGCCGCCGGGTGGCCTCGCCGGCCCCCTTGGGCAGGGCGAACCCGCCGATCCCCGCGGAGACGCCGGTCCCGCGGTCCACGGTGCCCGCGACGCCCACGCCGACGCCCAGAATCACCACGTCGGCGATGCTGCTGAAATTGGTGATCTCGTTCCGCACGCGCCCGAGCGCGCAGGTCAGGTCGTAGTTGTTGTTCAGGCTCGACGCCAGCAGGCACACGCCGTCCACGCGGCGGCCCATCGGCAACTGCTCCAGGGTGAAGACGACAATCCCCGTGCCGGCGCTCAGGCCTATGAGGTGCACCGGACGCGTCGGGTGCTCGCCCATGTACCGCAGGACCCGCGCGGCAAGCTGGCCGGCGACCCGGCGGTTCCGCTGGATGTCCTGCTGGTCCTCCAGAACATCATGGCGGCCCGACCACTCGAAGACTTCCAGGGCGTGGTCGACGCCACCGTCGTGGAGCCCCTGGCAGATCTGCCGCGGCGCCGGCGTGATGCCGCCCGCGCCGCCCAGGATGACGACGAGCCCGCGCTCGTACCGCTCGGGCGCCGTGTAGTCGACCGCGCTGCATCCGCCCACGACCGCAACAGCGAGCAGCACTGGGATCAATGCACTGCGTGATGTCACGACTGACCTCCTTCGCCGCTGGTCGCCGCCCTGGACGAGTCCTGACTGTCATCGGCGTCTTCGGCGACGGGCTTGAAGATCGGCGACGGGTCCTCGCCGCGAAGAATCGGCGCGAGGAACTCCCGCGCGAAGGCCGTGCTGCTCCAGCCCATGTGCCCGCCCAGGTGGCCGCGCGCCAGCAGCGTGGCGTCCCACCTGGCCTGGCGGAGCTTGCGGTAGGCCATCCGGTCGTCCGGCGACAGGTCGTCCGGCAGGTGAAATCCGACGAGGCCCGCCGACACGGTGTGTTTGCGGTCCATGGTACCGAAGATGCTTGTCCCCGTTCCCATCAGGGGGAAATCGGCCGACGAACTGGTCGCGAAGCAATACCGCCGAACATGGCGCAGGGCCGGCGCCAGATTGCGGCCGGGATCCAGGGCGGGGGCAAGCAGAAACACGACGTCGACCTTGGCGGCGGGCGTCATCTCCTCCAGGGCGAAGACGACCATGCCCGCCCCGCCGCTGTGGCCGATCAGACACACCGGCCGGCCCGGATAGAACCGCTGGTAGCTCTCGACCAGGCGGGCCAGCTCGGCGGCGCGCTTGCGATTGCCCGACTCGTCGAAGAGGTCCGCGACGAACATGCCGGCCGGGCCGTGGCCCCAGGGAAAGATGTAGTTGGCCGACTCCACGCCGCCTTCGTCGAGCCCCTCGCGGACCCACTGCGGCCCGATGTTGTAGCCGCCCACGCCGTCCAGGAAGAACACCATCCCACGGTCCAGCCGCGCTGAAGACAGGTAGTCCACCTCCGCGCTGCATCCGGCGGCCCAACAGCAGGCCACCATCGCCACGGGAAGAACCATCCGGCGAACAAGGGGCATCGGCCTCGGAGCCCTCCAGGTCAACCAGTTGCCGGCGCGGCCCACGCGCCGGCCGCAACACAGGGGGAGTATATCGGCCCGCGCGACCGGCCGCAACCCTGTTGGACCGTCGTCTACACGCGGTCACGGAGCCGGGTGAACTCGTCGATCATGACCATGAAGTTGTCGTACGGCGTGCCGACGGCCACGCTGTGCGAGGTCCCGAAGATGAAGCCCGATCCCGGTGCGCCGACCTCGACGGCCTTGCGGACCTCGGCGCGAACCTCGGCGGCCGTGCCGCTCTGAAGGACCTCCAGCGGCATGCCCCCCCAGAGGCAGAGCGTGTCGCCGTAGGCGGGCTTGAGGTCCGCCAGGTGCACCCCGGCCGTCGACTGAAGACTCTGGTAGGCATCGAAGCCCGCGGCCACGAAGTCGTCGAGCAGCGGCAGGTTGTTGCCGCACGCATGCTTGAGGACGAACTGGCCGCGCTCGTGCATCGTCTCGGTGCG
>Ga0272441_10012597_pt1 | contig 12315 bp, 10 predicted proteins | sample SSMProp6N_FD_193582 | JGI IMG/M metagenome (GOLD analysis project Ga0272441, IMG submission 193582) | Marine sediment archaeal communities from Little Sippewissett salt marsh, Falmouth, MA, United States - SSM-Prop-6N | ecosystem: Environmental > Aquatic > Marine > Wetlands > Sediment ...
ATGACACAACCAAAGGAACATACTTTTCGCTAGTGGGCGCAGCAGAAGCGGGAGCAATCTTGATACGGAACTCGCATTTTTCGTCAGTTGCCATTCTCATGGGTTGAGTGACAGCTACTGGGAAGGGAATGAACTTTTCGAACATGGACTGGGCATGTGCCTTACAGAAGTGTTTGCAGAAAAGCTGAGATGTTTCCGTGTTTGTGCCTAACTCCTTTTTCACGTATTGGTGGCTTCCGTGGATGGGACAATTCAGGAACCGCATGAATCCTCCCAGATTCTTCATGTCCATTTCGTGTTCGATGAAGTGGTCGCTGAGCATCAGTTTCTGCAGTTTTGCTTTCGGTATTCCAACCCTTAGGCTAACGTTGAAGGCTGAGTCAACTGTTTCGTCACCGAACTTTTTCTGCACCCGAGCCATGGCCTGTTCAACTTTTTCTACACCCAACTCGTCAGCCAACCCCTCCACAATCAAGAAACCCTTCAGGGTCTCATACTCTTGACGCAAACGCATCTCAACAACATGTTCAGTCCAATCAAGAAACACGCTACTGATGAAGTCCTTAGCTTCAGAATCTTTTCGGCTGAGCATCTCTTCAAGTTCTCTGGTTCTGTCACTCAAACTCTTGAAAAGGCGAATTTTTTCCTCGGCACTAGGCGCCTCATTTCTAACTGACATCACTAAGCTGTCTTTCAGAGGCACAATTTCGACCAAAAGTTCCTTGGCATCGGAAACGAAGTCACTGTGAAAACGCCACAACACTCTATCTACAGAAGGAGCATCAACATTCAGTTCTTCAAGAATAACTCTGGATTCGGCAGCCATCTTGCTCACCATCGCCATGTGATACAACAATGAGCCTTCCATGCCTGCGTCACTGCTTCTGCCAGAGGAACCATGAAACACGTCAGAAACCAAGCTTTTTGCTGCTTTAAAATCTCCAGACGATGTTGCTTCTATGGCTTTGTCGATTTTCTGTTTTCTCTCCTTAATCAGAAGAGCCCACTTGTGGCAATGTGCCTCATCGTAATTGGTTAAAGTTTTCCTCTCCGCCTGCGATTCATGGCGTTAAGGCTTTGAAGGGTTATAAATTCTTTGTTTTCGTGTGTTTCATGTTTTCTTCTGTATAATTTGTTTTTTCATTCGATGGATGTAAAGTAGACATTACTTAAAGTAAAGTTTATATTACATTTTGTGGCGTATTGCTTACTTGAGGTTCGTGAATGAAAGTTCGAAAGCTAGCCCTTTGCCGAGCAACCCTCTCAATCATTCTAGCAATCGTAGTTCTTTGGTCCATTCACCTTGGAACTTCAATACTGGTCGTAGCGGCTATCATAACAGGATTAGCAATCTCGTTCATTCTACTTCGCAAAGACAAAAGCGTTCGTGCAGATGAACGAGTCCAACTCATAAACGAAAAATCTGCCACAGCAACCTTAAGCACCTATGTTTTGGGCGTAACTTTGGTCGGCGTCATCCTACTGGCACTTGATAACAGCGGGTACAATGGGCTTTCTACCTCAGGCTACACTCTTTTATACACTGCCTGTGCATTAATGATTTTGAACATATTTTTCTCCCTCTATTACCGCCGAAAATATGGAGGCTAGCTACACGTGCAAACTAAGCTCAAGGTGTATCGTGCCATGCATAACCTAACTCAAGAAGATCTTGCCACAGCAATTGGAGTAACCCGACAAACAGTTATAGCAATGGAGAAAGGTAAGTATAATCCATCCTTAGAGCTTGCCTTCAAAATAGCACGATACTTTGAAGTCACAATTGAGGACGTTTTCATCTACGAAAAACTGGACAGAGGTCAACAAAGTGAATGAAAAACAATCAGCTGTTAAATTAGAAAATGTGAGCAAAAGCTTTGGAAACATTCAAGCCGTCAAAAACTTGGACCTGCAAATTGACGTTGGAACCGTTTTCGGTTTTCTTGGACCGAATGGTTCAGGCAAATCAACTACAATGAAGATGATAATGGGTCTTTTGAAGGCAGATTCTGGAAACTTTACTGTGTATGGAATCGACGTTTCAAGCAATCCTTGGGATGTCAAGAAGATTGTGGGTTATGTTCCCGAAAGCCCACGGCTGTACGAGTTTCTCACTGGACTCGAATATCTGGACTTTATAGCCGACGTCTATGGTTTAACTCCAGAAACAAAAAAGACCAGAATAGAAGAATACCTTGGCGCCTTTGACTTGGAGAACCGCGAAAACGAGATGATCAGCGGCTACTCCCACGGTATGAAACAGAAAATCGCAATAATTGCCGCTCTACTGCACAAGCCTAAACTGTTAATCCTTGATGAACCCCTAAGCGGCTTAGACCCCAAATCCGCCAGAATCGTAAAAGACCTAATTCACAGGTTAGCGAAGGAGGGTGTAACGACCATTATAAGCACTCATGTTTTGGAGATTGCAGACGCAGTTTGCGACAGAATAGCGATCATGTATCAGGGAAGCAAGCTTGCGGAAGGCAAACCCACCGAATTACGTAAAGAAGCTAAGATGCCTGACTCAACACTTGAAGAAATCTTTCTGAAACTAACAGGAACAAACGACATAAAAGATATTGTTGAAGCCCTCGGAAAATGAGGAAAACAAACGTGAACTTCAAATTAATCCTGCACATGGCAAAAATTTTAGCCCTCTCTTCAGTGAGAGCCAGAAGGTCAGGAGGTTTAGTTCCCACAGGCTTCACAAAATCTCCAAAAATAAACCTCATCTTTTTTCTAATTGGCTTTCCCGTTGCAGCCTTTTTCGCCAACAGCTTTGCTAGTGCAGTCCTCAACGGCTTGGATATAAGTCAGTTCTTTTTTCAATTCGCAATCTTTCTTCCATCTCTTATGACGTTGCTTTCAGTAATGTATGGTTTACTTTTTGAGTTCAGCCAATCCTCATCTGTGGGCTCCTCGGACGTCATTAATTGGCTTCCCATCAGGGCGCTAGAGTTTGTTCTTGCTTCCGTACTATCTATGACATACTTCTTGGCGCCAATACTTGGGATAATTTTTGGCGCAGCCCTAGGAATCTCCAACTATGTCAACATGCTACCCTTAGGATTAATCAGCATAATCTTTGGCGTCTTAGGAATGTTCCTAGGCGCATTCCTAATTGAAATAATCCGCGCAATAACAAACCGTGTAACCGCATCATTCTACAAACGCAGCGGCAGAACAGCCGTTGCTGTAAGGATGATTCTATCCCTACTCGTGATGATAACATTCATCCTTGTCACTAACGGCAATTTTCTGTTCACAATCCTTCAACAGTTCATGGGAGGAATCGAAAACGCCTGGTTCATACCCATACTCTGGCCATCCCTAGCAGTAATGAATTATCTAACTGCAGAACACCTCCAAATGCTACTCTACACCGTAGCCAGCACAAGCATTGCAGCAGCCTTTCTCTGGGCAAGCATAAAACTGAGACAAAAATATTGGGTTCCCGTCCCCTTCTCCATTAACCTAAAGACATCAAAACCCTACACCCCAAAAAGAGGCCTTCTTGGAAGCCTAGGATTCACCTCTGCTGAGGCAGCGTTGATACGAAAAGACCTGCGGGGCTTAACAAGACGCAAAGAACTGATAGTCTGGATTGCTGTGCCTTTTGCCCTGGGTTTAATCTCTCTTTTCTCTTCTCCGTCTTCAGGAGGAACCTCCGCAGCTACCCTCGAGAAACTAACTATCTTCTGGGGTCCTTTAATGGGCGTGTTCATGTTCGCATTCTACATGGCACTAATCGGCATCGGACAAGAAGGAAGCGCCTTTCTTAACTTGCAAGTTATCCCATTGAAGGAAAAAGAAGTGGCGAAATCGAAGCTTGCATTAGCTCTTATTCCGTCAGTTTGTGCTCTAGTTGCTTTAACCGCTGTCATAGAACTGATGTTGTCGCTTCGACTTGAAGCCCTAATCACAATTACGGTGACCCTGTTTGCAGGACTACTAGAGTGCATTTTTGTTGGCTCGGCAGTAGGCAGCCAATTCCCAGACTTCAATGAAGTTCCGAGGGCACGCTTCGTTGAACAGAAGGGCGTATGGTTAGGCATGGTGATTATCGCCGTGTGTATAGGACTCACATTCCTGCCGCCATTCCTCTACAGTTTCCATATCCTAGGAAACTTCCCTATCCTCCTTGCTCCAGTTCTGTCGGCAACTGTGTGTACTATTGTATGCTATGTAAGTTACAGAGCAATATTGGATAGTTTACGGAAGCTCACGCAGAATTGAAAAATTTGATGGTTTGTTTGGTTGATGGGGCATTCTATGGGATACAGTTATTTACTGGCTCCTACATTTAAAAGGACATTACACCCAGAACTCTTTAAATAACTCCAAAAAAATGATGTTGGGTGTAAGGCGGATAAAAAATGCCGAACCTTAAAGATTCCATCCGAATCGAGAACGTGGTATCATCTGTTACCTTAAACCAGAAAATAGACCTCAATGCCGTTGTTAAGGGGAATCCCTTAGTTGAGTATCGCCCAGAAAAGTTTCCGGGCTTAGTTTTCAGATTAAAGAAACCTAAGACAGCAATCCTAATCTTCAGCACAGGAAAGATGGTTTGCACCGGAGCCAAATCTGAGAAAGAATCAAAACGAGCAGTTATGAAGGTCGTAAAGGAACTGAAGAAAAGCGGAATAGTCATCGTTGGCAAACCTGAAATCAAAGTAGTGAACATAGTTGCCTCAGCAAACCTTCTAGGACGAATAGAGCTAGAGGACTGCGCTTACTCCCTAGGCAAAACCATGTATGAACCCGAACAGTTCCCCGGTCTCATATACAGAATGGACGACCCAAAAGTTGTAATTCTCCTATTCGCAAGCGGAAAACTGGTTTGCACCGGAGCAACAAAAGAAGAAGACGTTTACATCGCAGTTGATAACCTTCACAAAGACCTTGAAGAAAAAGACCTGATATACTACGACTAACCTGTTCGATTGGTCGGAAACGAATAAACCTATTTATTTTAACCCAAATTTTGTTTTTTAGAATCCATTTCTATTAAACAGAACGTCGCAAATTAGCTTTTGTTTAAAAAATAAACTGTTTTAGGTTCAATAGCTTCTAAATAGTCATTTTCCGAAAGGTTAAATAAGACTGCTCGTAATTTCCTTCATTCCTAACAAATTAAAGGTGATAAGAAAATTTGACCAACAAAGGTTTGCGTGTAAAAGCAAAAGAACTCAAAACAGACATTGCATTAGTAAAGGGACTCGAACTTTCCGTCGGCAAGGTCATTGATGACACTTGGGAAGAACCTATGGGTCCTACACCAATGCCCCACATAACTACGCTAAGAGATTGGGACCTGAAACTTCTCAATAAATACAAACCTTTCTACATGCCCGACTGTGACCTTTGCTGTCTCTGCACTTACGGCAAATGTGACTTGACAGCAGGAAAGCGCGGAGCATGTGGCTTAACCATAGCCGATCAATCTTCTCGTATAGTCCTTATTGCATGTAGTATCGGTGCCGCAACTCATACAGGACATGCACGACACGTTGTCGATCATTTGATCGAAGAATATGGTCGGAACCATCCCCTTGACATAGGTGGCTTAAACGTTGATGTTGAGGCTCCAGTAACCCGACTTGTTACTGGAATAAAACCAGAAACACTTGGAGACCTAGACGAGGTTTTGACTTATTGTGAAACACAAGTCACTCATCTGCTCTCAGCAGCTCACACCGGTCAAGAATCTAATAACTTGGACTTTGAATCTAAAGCATTTCATGCTGGCAGAGTTGACCAAGTTGGTATGGAAGTCGCAGATATAGCTCAAGTTTCCGTTTTTGATTTTCCCAAGGCTGATCCTGAGGCTCCACTCATCGAAATGGGATTGGGAACAATCGACAACGCAAAGCCAGTCATCTGTTGTATCGGTCACAACGTTGTTCCTTCTGTTGGAATCATTGATTACATGAAAGCGAACAAACTTGACAGTAAACTGGAAGTTGTAGGTCTATGTTGTACTGCCATCGACAATTCAAGATACTTTGACCGCGCAAAAATCGTGGGTCCCATATCATGGGAGCTACGTGTTATACGAAGTGGTATTGTTGATGTATTGGTTTTGGACGAACAATGTGTCAGAACAGATTGTGCACTAGAAGCCGAACGCATCAATGCACCAGTTATCGCTGCCTCAGAAAAGAACTGTGTAGGATACAAGAACCGAACAAACGACCCAGTTGACGAGATAGTCAACGACTTGGTAAGCCGAAAAGTTCCTGGAGTCTTGATTTTAGACCCAGAAAAAGTTGGTGAAGTTGCCGTTAGAGTCGCACAAAAAGTAATGCCCATGCGCAAGAAACAAAGTAGCTTGCCTTCTGAAGAAGAAATTATCAAGCTAGCTAAAACTTGTCGTCACTGCAATTTGTGCCAAAGAAGCTGTCCACAAGACCTCAAAATCGGTCCCGCTATGACAGCGGCCGCTGAAGGTAACCTCAAACCTCTAACTGAATTGTATGAAGAGTGCATTGGATGTGGACGATGCGAAGAAGCTTGTCCAGTTAAACTTGAAATCCACAGCTTCATACTCAAAGCTGGCCAGAAGTTCATGCTTCAGGAAACGAACTTCTGTCGTGCTGGCAGAGGAGCAGTTCAAGACATCGAAATCAGGTCTGCTGGTGGTCCTATTGTACTCGGTGAAATCCCTGGCATATTGGCAGCTGTAGGTTGCGCCAACTATCCACACGGTGGCAAAGACGTTTACGACATATGCCGCGAGTTTGCTAAACGCCGATTCATCGTAATGACTAGCGGCTGTTCAGCTATGTCTGCTGGTTCATACAGAAACGAAGAAGGACAAACACTCTATGAAGAATTCCCTGGCTCTTTCGAGGCTGGCGGTGTACTTAATGTTGGCTCTTGCGTTTCTAACCCCCACATTGCAGGTGCAGCAATCAAAGTTGCTAACATATTTGCTAAAAGAAACCTGAGAGGCAACTACGAGGAAATCGCTGATTACATACACAACCGAGTTGGCGCTGTAGGTCTAGCTTGGGGAGCATACTCACAGAAAGCCGCATCTATTGCAGCAGGTTTCTGGAGTCTAGGCGTTCCTGTTCTTGTGGGTCCACACGGAAGCAAATACAGACGCATGCTTATGGGCAGATCTGATAAGCCAGAAAACTGGGAAGTCTATGATGCCCGCACAGGCGATACAGTTAACGTTGGACCCGCACCTGAGCATTTGTTCCAAACGGTTGAAACCCCACAAGAAGCCATGGTTTCCATCGCAAAACTGTGCATAAGACCAAACGACACTTGGAAGGGTCGATCAATAAAGCTCTCGCATTATATTGACCTCCACAAGCGTCATTATGGAAGAATGCCAAAGGATATTCATCAATTCGTGCGAACAATGGCTGATGTGCCAATGACCATGAAGGATGAAATCAAAGACATATTGGATGCTAAGGGCTGGAAAGAAACGGTTATTCCGGACCCCACAATGCTTCCAAGAATGATCAGGAGCAAAAAGGAGTGAATGAATGATGTCATGTGAACCTTGGCAATGTGCAGAAATCGCTGCCACAAAGAAAGCACACCCTATAAACAAACCCGAAGTAGCAGTTGCAATGATAAAGCGGGCTGCCCGCCCCATTCTTGTTGTGGGCAGCAACGTCACAGAACGTTCTCTGGAAGGGAAGCTCTTAATTGACTACATAATAGACTTCGCCAGAGCATCAAACGTTAAGGTGGTTGCAACAGCTCATATGGTTGCTGAATTCCTAAAAAGAGGCTATGAACCCGCTGATTTCATGTCCGCTATGGACATCGGTAATCGTCTTGTTGATCCGACTTGGCAAGGAATAAACGGTGAAGGACACCCTGACTTGGCAATGTTTGTAGCTCTTCCATACTATATGGAGTCCCTGATATTGTCTGGACTGAAACATTTTGCCCCTGACCTTAAGACAATGACTTTGGATAATCTATTTCACCCACATGCCAGCTGGTCATTTCCAAATGCGCCAGCGAAAACGTGGGCGGAAAATCTAACAGTCATGATTTCAAAATTTAAAGGAGAAAAATAAAAATGTCAATGTTTGAAGACATCCCCGTGGATGTTGGAGTAATCTATGAAGGAGAAAGAATCCGACGAAACAACATGCAAATAGAATTAGGAGGACCAAAGCAGCCAGCGAAGTTCGAGTTAGTACGCGCAAAGAAGATGGACGAAATCGAAGACGAAAAAGTAGCCATTATTGGACCAGACCTCAAGGATTTGCCTGAAGGCGGCAACGTTCCCTTCGGCATTCTCGTAGAGGTTGCAGGCAAAGACATCGAAGAAGCCCTTGAAGGTGTAGTAGAACGTCGTATCCACGAATACTGCAACTTTGTTGAAGGAATCATGCACCTGAACCAGCGCTACGACATTTGGATACGTGTTAGCAAGAAGGCCTTCCAGAAAGGACTGAACTCTTTCACATACGTTGGTAAAGTGTTGGCAAGACTCTACAAGAGCGAGCTTCCCTTCATCGAAAAAATCCAAATTACCTTCATAACTGACCCCGCAAAAGTCAAAGAACTGCATGACCAAGCAATGGAAGTTTATGACGCCAGAGACGCGAAAGCCAGAGGAATGAAAGACGACGAAGTTGACACATTCTACGGCTGCACTCTCTGCCAATCATTCGCGCCAACCCACATGTGCGTAATCACTCCCCAACGATACTCAAACTGTGGCTCAATCAGCTGGTTCGACGGCAAAGCATCTGCACAAGTCGACCCGAAAGGTCCAGTTTTTGCTATCGAAAAAGGAGAAATGCTTGACGCAGACAAGGGAGAATTCTCTGGAATCAACGAAACAATCAAACAGAAGACTTTGGGCGCAGTTGACAGAGTTTGGATGTATACCGGCTTCGGCTATCCACACACTTCATGTGGCTGTTTCGAGGCTATGGCATTCTACATTCCAGAAGTAGAAGGCTACGGCATTGTTGACCGCGGATTCAAAGGCGTGACCGTAAACGGGCTACCCTTCTCGACGCTAGCTGACTCTGGCGCTGGAGGCAGACAAGTAGACGGATTCCACGGAATATCCATCGAATACATGCGTTCACCAAAGTTCCTAGAAGCAGACGGCGGCTGGGACCGAGTAGTCTGGATGCCACAAAGCGTTAAAGACCGTGTTGCAGAATTCATGCCAGAATCAGCAAAAACCAACGTAGCAACAGAAAACGACGCAAAAACAGTTGACGAACTAAAAGCCTTCCTGAAAGAGAAGAATCATCCTGTTCTCCAAAGATGGACTGAAGAAGCTGAAGAAGCACCTGAAGCTGAAGCAGAAGCAGCAGAAGGAACAGTGTTTCCAGTTTCTACTGCAACTGTTTCCGCTGGCGGATTCAAGATAATCTTCAAGAACGCCAAAATCCACGCAGAAAAAGTAATCATTAAACGGGAAAAACCAAAAAGGTGAAGCTCATGCCCGAAAGGGCGGAAAAAGACTCTGAGATTAAACTTCCACCAGAACTCTTAGACCTCTTCACAGGTCTTAATGACTTGGAGCTCGAAGACGTCGACATCGAAGTGGATGAACTGGAGTTTGCATATCAGCCAGGATTCTTGCCCGCAATCAAAAGAATGGTTGCAGCAAAAGCTAGGCCAACATCTCTTTTGGATGCACCATTTGAGCTTCCTATACAGAAGTATCCAGGACAAATCGTTGAAGTCACCCTTGGAGCCACAAAAGGGCAGGGCGGAACCCGTGGAAGGTCTATTACAATCGGAGGAGAAAAGTCTCCTGCCTTCTACACTTTCGAGAATCCGACACCTAACTCGCCAATAATCTCTCTTGACGTATTCGACCAGAAAGTGCCCATCCCCAAAGCAGTTCGAACAAACTTTAACGATGCAATAGAAGACCCTGTTTCGTGGGCAAAATTTGCTGTTGACAAGTTTGGAGCACAAATGATTACCCTCCATCTAGTCAGCATTGACCCACTGAACCCTAAGCCCTCAACACCTGCAGAAGCCGCAAAAACTGTTGAAGACGTTCTTCAAGCAGTTGATGTGCCCCTTGTTGTAGGCGGATGTGGTGACCCAGAGAAAGACTTGGCGGTCTTTGAGAAAGTTACTGCTGCAGCTGAGGGAGAAAGACTACTGATCAGCACAGTTACGTTGGACATGGACATCGAAAAATCGGCTAAACTGATCAAGAAGCATGGACATGTTGCCTTGGCGTTCTCTCCAATGGACCTGAATCAGGCAAGAGAACTGAACAGGCGCCTTCTCGAATATCTGCCAAAAGAACAAATCATAATGGACACAACAACAGCGGCGCTAGGATATGGACTTGACTACGCCTACACTATCATGGAACGTGCACGATTAGCTGGTTTGATGGGAGACCCCGAGCTTCAGCAACCCATGTCGTCTGGAACAACCAATGCTTGGGCAGCAAGAGAAGCATGGAAGAAGATGGACCCTGAATGGGGCGCTAGAGAACTTCGTGGACCTTTATGGGAAGCGGTTACTGGCTTAACCCTGTTGCTGGCTGGCGTTGACCTGTTCATGATGTTGCATCCTGCAGCCGTCAGAACTCTCAGAAACACCGTGAAAAGATTGACAGAAAAACGGGGCACCGCAGATGCAGCAAAGTTTGCTGAGTGGGTGTCAGCGAAATTCTAGGTGATATGACATGTCAGGAAAAGAAACTAAGGGCGGAATGAAACAACTCAGCCCGATCGACATTTACACGTTGCTTCCGAAAACAAACTGCAAAGAATGTGGAGAAGACAACTGTATGGCTTTTGCCACAAAAGTTGTGAACAGAGAAGTCATGGTAGACCAGTGTCCTCCACTGTTGACGAAAAAGTTCGAAAAGAATTACCTGAAACTCAAAGACATGCTTAAACCCGCAGTCAAAGAAGTGACTGTTGGTGCTGACGACAGCGCAATTAAAGTCGGCGGAAAGTTGGTCATGTATCGTCACGAATTCACATACTTCAACCCAACAGCCATCGCCATAGACGTGACAGACGAAATGTCTAGCGACGAACTGTCTGAACGCGTCAAGAAGACCCAAGAATTCTCTTACATCTACATTGGCAACGACCTTAAGCTACAAATGATTGCAGTCCGTTCCACTTCTGGCGACGCCAACAAATTCAAAGCTACAGTTAAGAAGGTTGCAGAACTAACTAAGCTGCCACTGATTTTATGCTCCACTGACTCCTCAGTCATGGAAGCTGGTTTGATGGCTATTCCTAAAGCTCGACCCCTCATCTACGCCGCTACAAAAGATAACTGGAAAGAAATGGCTGAGCTGGCATTGATGTATAACTGCCCGTTGGCTGTTTCTGCTCCAAACGACCTTGACCTCCTCAGATCAATGGTTAAAACAATGAAGGAATACGGCATCGAAGACCTTGTATTAGACCCCGGCACTTTCACCAGCGCAGGTCTTGGAGACACAATAAACAACTTCACCATGCTCCGCCGTGCAGCATGCGAAATGGGCGATGAAATGGTCGGATATCCTCTGATAGGAACTCCCATTACAGCTTGGACTGAACCAGCAAAATCTCCAACAGTTAATGCTTGGGCAGAAGCGCAGGTTGCTTCCATGCTCGTAACACGTTTCGCGGACATCTTGATTATGCATGGCACTGAAGGCTGGGCTCTTCTCCCGCTGACTGTGCTAAGGCAGAACATCTACACTGACCCCAGAAAACCTGTTGCTGTCAAAGCAGGATTGAGAACTATCGGAACTCCTGATGAAAACTCTCCAGTGCTTATGACATCAAACTTTGCCTTGACATACTACACTGTAGAACAGGACATAGAATCCACAGGCAAGCCTGCATACCTTATTGTCGTTGACTCTGAAGGAACAGCCATAGACAGTGGAGTCGCTGGCAGGAAACTGACCGCGGAAACTGTTGCGGATGCAATCAAAGAGAGCAAAGTAGAAGAGAAGGTAAAGCATCGGAAGCTGATAATCCCCGGGAAAGCAGCCCGTATCAGCGGAGAAATCGAGGAACTGTCGAACTGGGAAGTTCTGGTTGGACCTCAAGACTCTTCAGGTATAGCTAAATTCCTTCAAGACAAGTGGAAGTAACCTTCCACACCCACATTTCCTTTTTTGTTATTCTTTTTAGTTCTTTCTTGCTTTACAGCTTTGAATCAGTCAGTCACATAATTGAACAATTGGCGTTCTGACGTTTTGTCTTCTTGTTTTTTCTGAAAAAAATCAAAAGAGCTATTCCGCCAATAGCAGCGATTCCTATGATTGCTATTATCCATGTTGTTGGGAACGGTTCTGAGTTTTGGGGGGTTATGATGAATGGG
>Ga0272441_10012598_pt1 | contig 12315 bp, 8 predicted proteins | sample SSMProp6N_FD_193582 | JGI IMG/M metagenome (GOLD analysis project Ga0272441, IMG submission 193582) | Marine sediment archaeal communities from Little Sippewissett salt marsh, Falmouth, MA, United States - SSM-Prop-6N | ecosystem: Environmental > Aquatic > Marine > Wetlands > Sediment ...
GCAGAGGACTACATCACCAAACCCTTTGACACGCGTGATCTCATTGTCACCATTCGCTCACGATTAGCGCGCGCGCAGGTCATACACGATGCAACTGAAGCAGAATTCGAAGCACTCAAACAACAGATTGTGAACGTTTTCAGCCACGAACTCCGCACGCCCCTTACCTATATATCCGGGTACACGGAATTGGCACTGGATGATATCTCCACCCTCTCGGCCGACGACCTGCAAAGCTTTCTCTTTGGCATCAAACGCGGGGCAGATCGACTGAATAGGTTGGTAGAGGAGTTGCTCCTGACGCTCCAAATCGACACAGGGAATGCTGCCAAAGAATTTAAACAGTTTAGCAGCATTCGTTATGATCTGGACAAAATCATCATGCGCACAGTGCGCACTTACCAGAACATGGCTGAAGCTAACGGGATTCAATTAGACTTAGCACTTCCTGACACACTTCCACCCGTCAAAATTTATGAGGAATACTTTTGTAGTTCCTTGGGGCGCCTTATCGACAACGGAATCAAGTTCTCACGCACGAGCAAAAAGCCTGTCGTGGTCAGTGCAAGCAAAACAGCGGAACAAGTGGCAATCACCGTAGCGGACCAAGGGATCGGCATCTCAGAAGAAGCCTTGAAACAGCTCTTTAGACGCTTCCGCCAGATCGACCGGCAACAGATGGAGCAGCAGGGAATCGGTATGGGGCTTTATATCAGCAAATCACTTATCGAAATTCACGGAGGGGAGTTAAGCGTAACCAGCGAAGCTGGGAAAGGAAGCACCTTCACAATCCATCTGCCTATCGCTTCTGAAGGCCCAGCATCATAAAGAGCACACAAAACGAGCCCAGAACTTCCCAAACCCGCAGGTGTGCTTTGTAGTCTATAAATCTGTCTCATGACATTTGTACTCGTGAGACAGATTTTTTATCCATGTACAGCTTAACAACTGCCTTTTGTTCTATTTTTTACTTGACACAGAACATATGTTCGAATATAATTGGGATAAGAATTGGGATATTTTGGGATACCCAAGGGGGGGCAATCATGAGCAGGAAACTGGCAGAGCGACAGGAAAAGATTCTGAAATTTCTCGAGGTATACCTCAAAGATAACGGCTATCCGCCCACAATCCGGGAAATCGGGAAAAACATAGGGGTGAAATCCACCTCGCTTGTCAGCTATTATCTCGATCAATTGGAGAGCCGTGGCTACATCATCCGAGATCGTGCTGTCTCACGCGGCATTCGCCTGGCAGACGAAGAAGAGAAAGGCACAACAGCATCCGAAGAAATACAATCGGATTCACTTGCTATTCCCTACTTAGGATACATCGTTGCCAGCGCGCCCATCGCAGTTGAAGCCCTTGTAGGCGATGAGACAGTAGAACTAAATCGGGCCTTCTTTGGGCACAACGTCTCTGACCTCTATGCACTCACAGTTCAAGGTAATTCGATGATCGACGCACTGATCCACGATGGCGACACCGTCATCCTGCGGCACCAGGAACGTGTGGAAAACGGCGAGATGGCCGCCGTATGGCTCGATGATCCAGGAGAGACCACCCTGAAAAAGGTCTATTATGAAGGGCCGCAGGTACGGCTTCAACCGGCCAATCCAACCATGGATCCCATCTACGTCCCAGCATCCAACTTCCGCGTCCAGGGTAAGGTGGTCATGGTCATCCGGCGCATGGAGTAAACGCCGCCAATCACAGCGCCCCACTTATCAGGGCTCTGCAAATCCCTTGTAGACAACAGGCATGTAGCGCTGTTCCGGAAGACTGCGCAGCCATGCACGCCGCTCCCACCGCATCCCCGTTCCATCGGACAGCAAAGCATCCACGCGCAAAGGGACAGTCCAGGCCCACGGACGCACAGAAAACGTCAGGGGAAGGCTTTGCCCCGGCGCCAGAGATCCTTGCCAAAGCAAAAGAGATGTCCCGAGAGTAGGCTGCAGAGTAGCCGTGATCGGGGCCAGTCCAGCCACCATCCAAATCTGCACCGCACTATTTGAAGCCTCACCCGGACCACGGTTTTGTACGGTCAGCGACAAGGTGCTCGCCGCACGACAGGGGAGCACCTGATCCGAGGCAATATTCCAGGCGCTCATGCTCAAATCAGCGCCACCTACCCGCAAAGCCGCCTCACGCGAGAAAGCAAAATCCCAGGCAGGCAGGGCTATGGTAACGACCGGCGTGATCGCCTGTCCCCAAGCTGCCGTATCGGTCACCCTAGTGACCCAGGACAACGTCACCGGCTCTGCCGGGGGGAGCAAGCCGCGCCAGCTCAGCAAACGCGTTTCCGGCGTATAAACCAAGCCAGGGGAGTGCATCTCGGTCACCACCAACTCCGCGGGAACGGAATGTGACACGACTGTGGAAAATATCTCCAAGTCATCATTCTCAAGCACCAATGTAGCGGTCACATACGATCCCAGCAAAGGCGTCGTAGGCGTTATACGCCAGGTACTCTGCCCCACGGGAGAAAGCCAGCCTAAACCATGCGCCAGGGCCTCAGTTCTCTGGGGCAAAGGCAAAGATTCCACAGGGAATGCATAAAAAAGCGTCCGCCAAGCCTCTGTCAAGCCTCCCTCAGCACCCAAGGCAACGGGCTGTCCCAACACACCTCTCGCGATAATCTCTGCCTCGCGGTCAGGCTCCACGACATCACCCCAATTCCTAAAAGGATAGTCCAAAGTCACCGGCCCCCACCAACCACCGGCGGGATGTTCGGTGACACCCATAGCTACCTCGATCTGCTGGTCAAACGACCAATCTGCTACGCCCATGCGCTGCGCCAAAGGACGCAGCTCCTGCGCTAAGAAATCCTGCCCCGATAGAAGCAGCCGTCCTCCCGCATCCAGATAATGCAGCAAGGCCCCTTCTTCCACCTCGGTGACCGGTGCATACCAATCGTATCCTGTAAACCAGAGCAGGAGCGGATAACGCAGCAATGTATCCGTGATGATCTGCCCTGTATTAGGCAGTCCCGATGATAGGTCTGTGTTCCAGACATCATAGGGAATACCGACCGTTCCCAATGCTTCCTGATACTTTTCCTCCACATCATACCAACGATCATCATCAACCAATAACAGCGGCGCAGGGGTCTTTGACTGCAGCGTCTTCGTCAACGGTTCCGTTAAAAGTGAGGAAGAGACCACGAGAGACATCATGTCCGTTTCATTCACAGCCGCATCAGGAGGGATTGTGACCGTCACTGTGAAGTACTGCGACGCACAGGGCGTCAACGTTGCCGTGCCAGGTTGAACACGGGCGGGCCAACGGTTGCCGGACAAAGTCACCTGCACTGTATCAGAGGGTCCAGCACTGCCGACATGACGCACACGCACAACATGCGTGATCTGCTCTCCAGGCAAACCAATCCGAGGTCCCTCTTCATAGGTGAGGGTCAATCCTGACAGAGGAGAAGGCTCCACCAACCAATCCAGGGAACGCGCCATAACTTCGCGGCGTGTCGCAGCATCGGCAATAGCCTCATAGCCAAAGGAGAAAAACAGCGCACGATAGGGCGTGCAAATATGAGTGCCCACCCCGCCGCCGCGGCCATCGACATAATGCCAAACAAGCTCCGCCCTGTCGAGATCATTAACAGCCACTTCGTCGGGCAGGCGCTGATTATCGGCACCATCCCCACCGGCAATTGCGATCGTAAGCCCTTCGAAAGGACCCGTCCCCGTCAAAACACGAGAGGGCGCGTTATCGTCCAGGTAGCGCACGCCCAAATGATCCAATAGATACTGCTGAGGGAAAACAAATATACCCGTACCGCTGTCAAAAAATCCGATATCCTGCCCGCTCAAGAGCAAGCGACCACCAGCTTCAAGGTAATCCGTCAAAACGGAGCCTGCGCCGACCAATCCCGGAGAACCAGCAGGAGAAGACCACAAAACTACATCATAAGAGAGATCCAACGAGTCGGTTGCTACAGGTGCCGATTTGATAAGAACTTCATCATAGACATATCCCAGGTCATCTAGAGCCGCGCGCCAATAGGGCGCCATGCTCTCGTAATACCACACGCCCTCATCCACAAACAATAAAGTAGGGGCAGGATCCAACTGGAAATCCTGAACAGTCGTCGACTCAGACACCGTCACCCTCGCACGCGCGACACGATAGCCACGGCCCCTGACCTCCACCGTGTAGCTGCCTGCGGGCAAAGAGAGCGCATACTGCCCCGCAGCATCCACCGTCGTTGTAGGCGGTGCCCCAATAACCTGAATCACGACAGCATCTGTCACCAAAGCGCCAGTGGGTGAAACCGTAATGCGCCCCTCCAGAGAACCTGCAGGAAGCGGGATCAGCGTAAAATCAACGGAGTGCACTGCATCTGTCACAACATACACCCGAGACCGCGTCTGTGCAGCGTACCCAAAAGCCGACGCAGTGAGGTCGTAGGTAGCCGGGACCAAAGCCAGACGATACCCGCCGCTTGCATCTGTGCTGGCTTGCGCAGGCCTGCACCCCTCGCCGTGCGGCACCGCAACCACAGTAGCATCCGCGATACGCACCCCACTGGCGCTGTCGACCGTTCCACTGACCACACCAGGATGTGCAACGGCCATCACTGCAGCATACGCATCGACACGCCCCCATCCGCTGTCGTTATTGGGAACAGTCACACTCAAAGGAACTGCCGTCTCCGTCATCACCTGAGCAAGCGTCGCGGCCGGCAGCGTGGTGCTGATCCCCCGCATCAAAGCGGCCACACCAGCGACATGCGGCGCTGCCATAGAAGTCCCATTCTTTAAAGCATAAGTTCCCCCGGGCATGGACGAATAGATATCGACCCCCGGGGCAACCACATAGGGCTTGATCTCATTCCAGGGAGAAGGCCCCCGGCTGGAAAAGGACGCAACGCCCCCATAAGGATCGCTAGCCCCCACAGCAAACACCCCTGGCAAGCTCGCCGGAGAGCGCAAAGAAGCACGCTCCGGGCCCTCATTGCCGGCGGAGAAAACCGGAAAGATCCCGGCAGCGAACAAAGCCGCAATATCTTCCTGAAAAACCGTGTTCCCTGAATTCGCCGATCCCCAGGAGCAGATCACCACGTCAGGCGCCAAAGCTGGGTTTCCTTCAGGGGCCAGGAGCCACTGGAAACCCGCGTGGATATCGGAATCAAAACCGGTGCCATTATTATCCAATACCTTCACGCCAATCCAACGCGCGCCCGGGGCAACCCCGATTCCATGCTGTCCGACAGCCGTCCCAACCGTGTGAGAACCATGCCCATCATCATCGTAGGGGTAGGTGCCGCCGCTGACCGCATCAAACCATGTGCCGGAGTGATTCACCATCCCACGCCCCAGATTCCCCTTATAATTCACATACAGATCCGGATGCAGCCAATCCACACCGGTATCTACGCTGGCCACCACCGTCCCCGTGCCGGAAATTGCCAGGGTCTCCCAGACTTCCGGAGCCCTGAGTTCCTGCACGCCCCACGTTATCGTCTGCCTATCAACTTGCAAGGCCTGAACAGTGTCAGGAGAGGTATCCGCATCCAGGTAGGTACGCTTGCGGTCCAACCGCACCTCAGCCACATCAGGAGAGGCAGCAAGCTGCTGAATCAGGGATTGTCGTGCGGTGAGGGCCACCCCATTGACAATCCAGAGATCACGCTTGGACAAGAGATCTCCCTCCACCTTGGCTGCAGAGAGCAGTGGTTCGAGCGGAGCCAGAGAATGCTGCATCTGTGCCTGCAGCCCGGATACCAGCATACGGCGCGCCGTGAGAGGATCGTCAATTTTTCCAAGAACAGCCATCAGCGAAGCGCGTCCAGGGGACGTGCGCAGCAGCACAACCACGCGAACAGGCGCATCTCCTGGAGCCGAAAGCGCCCGCAGCAACGCGGGGTCGAGCTGAGGGTCAGGAGGTACCTGCGAAGCCACAAACCAGGGAGGCAACAGAAGCTGACGCTCAGCAGGCCTAGCTGTTGCCGGCCATACAGGCATCAAAGCAAACAACAGCACCAACACCAACACGCCATTGAGGACTTGCCGAGCCCGCAGATACATCTCACACCTCTTTTCCCAAATCCCAAAGCCCGCAGATAAAACCCAACGCTAAACGAATCTCTAAAATTGTACCCTGCACAGAGAAAATATAAAAGCCTTTTCTGGACATTTCTCTTACTTACACTATAATTTTGTTAATTTTTGCTTCAGGAGGCAGTCATGGCGTTTTCCATTGATGAACAGCTCGACATCCTCATGCGAGGTGCCGAATATGGGGACGAACAAATTTACGAGCACATGCGAGAAGAGCTCAAAGAACGGCTCGAACTTTCAGCTAAAACCGGGAAGCCCCTGCGCGTTTACTGTGGGTATGATCCCACCTCGCCGGACCTGCACTTAGGCCACACAGTGACTATGCGTAAACTGCGCCAGTTCCAGGATTTTGGTCACCAGGCCATCTTTGTAATCGGGACCTACACCGCACTGATCGGAGACCCCTCCGACAAGGACAAGGCCCGTCCACGACCCGACAAAGAAAAAGTCTTCGAGAACGCGCGCACCTATACGGAGCAGGCGTTCAGAATTCTCAATCCAGAGCGCACGGAAGTCCGCTACAATGGGGACTGGCTGAGCGAACTCGACTTTGAGTCCATCATCGAACTGGCATCCAACTTCACCGTACAGCAGTTCCTGGCACGCGATAATTTTACCAAGCGGTACAGCAGCGGAGATCCTATCTGGCTGCATGAGTTTTTCTACTCCCTGATGCAGGGGTATGATGCGGTCGCTCTGGAAGCTGACGTACAATTAGGGGCAACCGAACAGCTCTTTAACATTATGGCCGGCCGCAAGCTCCAGGAATCGTTTGGACAGCTCCCACAGATTGCCATCACCACACCCATCCTGGTGGGCACAGACGGGCACATCCGCATGTCCAAGAGCATCGGCAACTACATCGGCATCAGCGAACCACCTGAAACCATGTATGGCAAGAGCATGAGCATCCCAGATGAAGCCATGATCAATTACGCCAACCTGGTCACCCGTTGGTCGCCCAAGAAGATCAAAGAGCTTGAAAAATCCATCGAAACGGGTACGACGCACCCCATGGAAATCAAGAAGCAGCTAGCGTGGGAGATCGTCGATATCTTCTATGGTTCAGAGGCCGCGGACAATGCAGCCGCGCACTTTGAACGCGTCCACCAGCAGCGGGAGCTGCCCAAAGACATGCCGGTCTTCAAATTAAGCGACCCCATGCGCTTGATCGACCTGATCTATGAGGCCAAGATGGCGCCCAGCAAAAGCCAGGCCCGGCGCTTGATTCAGCAGGGCGGGGTGCGGTTGGACGACGAGGTCATCAAAGACATCGATGCGGTCGTCGAACCAAAAGAACAAATCCTGCAGGTAGGGAAGCGACGCTTCCTGCAGATACAATCGTAAAAACCAGAAAACAGGTCAGGCAACAAAACAATTAAAGTATCAGGGTAAGCACAATCTTATAGAGAATCATTGACATCCAAAAGTATTATGCTAAACTGAAAGCATAGGAAGCGCTCAGGAGGTGCTAGATGACCGAAAAAGACGTGACCGCCCAAGCTGAACCATTGGAACCAGAAGTAGCCACTGTGCCAAAGGCGAAAAAAAGTCAACCACGTGTCGTCGTCTGCATCGAAGATGAGCCAGAGATGATCGACCTCATCCGCTTGATTTTGGGTCGTGAAAACTTCGAGCTCGTCGGAGCTGTAGGTGGCGAAGAAGGCTTGGCAACCGTACGCAAGCTGGAACCGGATTTAGTCCTGCTTGACTTGATGATGCCCGATATGGATGGCTGGGAAGTCTACCAGCAGATGAAGTCCGATCCCAAACTTAAGGATATCCCGGTCATCGTCGTCACCGCCAAGGCGCAAAGTATTGACAAAGTCCTCGGCTTGCACATCGCCAAAGTCGATGACTACATCACCAAACCATTTGGCCCTCAAGAGCTTATTGCCAGTGTCAACAAGATCCTAGGGCTTGAAAAGTGAGTCGAACGCCTACAGCAAGCTTGATCGCTGTCGGCAACGAATTACTAAACGGTGAAGTTCGAGATAGCAATCTCTTCAACCTGCTGCGCAATTTGACGCTGTTGGGGTTTAAAGTTGAACAGGTGGCGATGGTGCGGGATAATGTCCAGCGCATCGCCACTCTGCTGTGCACCTTGCTCGAACAAGAACCCGATGTCTTGATCGTTACCGGAGGCTTGGGACCCACAGCCGACGATCTCACCTTGGAAGCTGTCGCGCAAGCGCAAGAGGTCCCTTTGGCCGCAGACCCCACAGCGCGCGCTATGGTGGAACAGCACTACGACCGGCTCATAGCGCAAGGCTATCTGCACAAGCGGGGGCCAGAAAGCGCGCGCAGTAAAATGGCGACCCTGCCAGAGGGCGCACGCCCTTTACCCAATCCCATCGGTACCGCACCCGGCGTAGAACTCACGCACCAAAATACGTACATCTACTGTCTGCCCGGCGTCCCTGCAGAGCTAGAAGCGATCTTTTCAGCCACACTTGCGCCGGAACTGCGACAGCGATTTGAAAACGGCAGTTGGGTGGAAGCAAGCGTGACCGTCCGGTGCGAGGATGAAGCGAATGTCGCAAGCGTCCTCCACCAAGTCGCACAACGACATCCGGAAACGTATATCAAATCCCTGGCCCGGCCTTTCCCCGAAGCTAACGATGCCCATCTGCGTATCATCATTGCAGCACGCGCAGCAGAGGACGCGATAGCTCGCAGCCGCGTCACGGATGCCAAAGCTGATCTGCAGGATGCGCTGAAAAGCGCCCACATCCAGATAATTCAATAGGACAAAAAATCGTCAGTAAGGAGGCAATCATGAACCTAGAACTAAAAACCGTACGCATTGAAAAACCTGAACCGATCAACTTCATCTTGGGCCAATCTCATTTCATCAAAACGGTGGAGGACCTGCACGAGGCCCTGATCACAACCGTCCCTGGCATTAAATTCGGGATAGCCTTTTGCGAAGCCTCAGGCGAGGCCCTGGTACGCTGGTCGGGCACCGACGACGCCATGATTGAGCTGGCAAAGCAGAACGCTCTGGCTCTGAGCGCCGGACACAGCTTTATCATCTTCCTAGGCGAGGGCTTCTATCCCATCAATGTGCTCAACACCGTAAAAATGGTACCTGAAGTAGCCCGCATCTTTTGCGCAACCGCGAACCCTGTCGAGGTCATCCTCGCGGAAACCGCCCAAGGACGCGGCATCCTGGGCGTCATCGACGGTGTGAAAACCAAGGGCGTCGAGGACGAAGATGGCATTGCATGGCGCAAGAATTTCCTGCGAATGATCGGGTACAAGCTATAAGCTGCCCCCATGCGCTGGATTGACTTTGTAAATCGGGATCCGGTGCCCTGGCTGCTGGATCCCGAAAACCCATCGGCACGGCTGCTCACCCTGCGGCACATCTTCAAGCGCCCGGAAGCCAACCTAGAACGCGACTATACCGCGCTGCTTGCCTGGGAGCCAGTGCAGGCCATCATTGCACGCGCCAAGCCAGGAAGTTTCTGGGGACGCGAGGAAAACCCCTACTTTGGAGGACCGATTGGGACATTTGGAACGCTCGCCACCCTCGCACAACTGAGCGTCCCGACTTTTCCACAGGCTAGGGCAGCCTGTGGAAACTTATTCGAGCATGGTCATCTGCCGGATGGGCGATTCGCCCCCCAAGAGCCGGGGCCGCTGACCTGGCTCTGCTACACAGGCATGGCACTCAAAATCTTGTGTCACTTCGGATTTAAAAATGACCCGCGCACCCATGCAACCAGCGCAGCCCTGGCGCACATTGTGAACCACAAGCCGGAACAGCTAACCTGCAAGATCGCGGGAGGAAACTGCATGGCAGGGACACTCAAATCCCTTGTAGGTCTGCTGAGCCTACCAGCACACCAACGAACCGCAGAAGAAGCTGCCGCGATCACAGCCCTGACCGAACAACTGCTGGACTATCCGTTCGATTTCAAAAAGCGCGAAGCCGCATGGCTGCAGTTGCATTTCCCCCGCTACTACGAGTCCGATCTGCTTGAACTCTGCCGCGTCCTAGCAAGCACGCTCCCCCCCGATCATCCCAGGCTGCAAATGCTGGTGAAGAAGCTGCTCACCTACCAGACTGCAGAAGGCCGGTGGATAAAAACCACGCAGGGCCCCAGCGACATCCAGGTAGAACGACCGGAACGCCCCAGCCGCTGGCTCACCTTCGAAGCTGTCCATACATTGGTCATGGTCTACGGGAGCAATACCTATGCAGCCTGAGGAACAGCGCAGCGGGCAGCAACGCTACACCATCATCCCCCGCACCCTGGTCTTTTTAACGCGGGACAAGATGCTGCTCCTGCTCAAAGGGGCACCGGACAAACGCCTCTGGGCCGGTCAGTACAATGGCCTGGGAGGACATATCGAAGCCGGGGAGACCCCCTACCGTGCAGCCGTACGCGAAGTCCAAGAAGAAGCCTGCTTAGAGGTAGACAACTTAACCCTGCGGGCCATCATCCACATCACCATGCCGGAACCGCCCGGCATCATGCTTTTCGCCTTTATAGGCACCGCGCCCGAAGGCAGCCCACGCGCATCAAACGAAGGAACGCCGGTATGGGTTAGCCTGGACCAATACCGCACACTTCCCCTTGTGGAGGACTTACAGGATTTGCTCCCACGAATCTTGGAACCGGGTCCATGCATCTTTGGAGAGTATCACTTCAGCGAAGCCGGTTTGGTCACCCACTTCGAGGCCGGGGAAACAACACAGCAAGACTAAAAACAGAAAAAAACGTCTACTCCAAAGGCGCGCGGCGCAGCGTAAGCGACTGCGCCTCCCCCTTGGCAAGCTCGCGCAGATCCACAGAAAAGCGTCCTCGCAGCGGCGAGATCTGCGCGCCCAAGCGCACCGCCGTGTCCAGCAGCCACAAAAACGGGAACGCGAGGCCGCTCATCGTCACCGCCTGATGCAGCTCCTCCAAACCACTGTCGGTCCATCCCCCTAGCAAAGCGGTCAGCCATCCATAAAAAGGGAAAGCAAACAGCATAACCACCAGATAAAGCACGACCAACGTCACCCGCGAGGGTCCTTCCAGCATCGCCACCAGGGCGTTCAAAGGCACATACAACGCCAGCGCAGCGCCGGCCGGGGCCACGACGGTCTGCCAGACATAAAGATGCGGGCGCACCACCAGGTGACCGGCTAGCATCCATCCCAGCGCCCCACGCAGCAGCAGGGGGATTGTATAAGCTAAAAAGAGGCCCACAAGGGAAAAACGTGGGACCAGCAGCACCAAGAGCCCCAACCGCAGGGCCTGCTCACCCACCAATAGCCACGATTTAAGGCCCGGTCTCCCTGCTGCCTCTAAGAGCCGCTCCGCAATAGCCGCGGGCCACTGCACCGCCCCCCAGACCAACAGAGGCACGATAAGCGCAGCAGCACTGCTGCGCGCGTCCCCCGTCATCCTCGCAAGCAGATACTGTCCCACAGCACCCAGGACGGCCAGCACAAAAAGGCTGAACCACATCCCATAGCGCATCGCCTGGCTTATGTAGTAGCGGATCAACGTGGTATACCCCTGCGCATGGGCTTCAGCCAGCGCGGGCACCAAGGCATTGTAAAGCCCCAGGTCAAGCGCAGCATAGGCCAGCGTAAAATTAAACGCTGAGGTCCAGCCACCCTGCGTCCAGGTTTCTTCCGGGAAAAACGGGGCCCCAAACCGCAGGAAAAGAAGTGTGCCCAGCGGCGCAGCCAGCGCACCAAACATCAAGCGCGCCCCAAATCCCAGGACACGGCCCACAATGCGGCGGTCAAAGGTTGGCAGCAGCAGCGGCTCGAGACGGTATCCCATGCGCCAGTACAGAAAGAGCCCTACCGCAAAGACGGTCAATTCAGTGAGATAGAGGCCCAATCCCAGGCCCATGACGCTCCACACGATCGCGTCAAAATCCGGCAGGCCCTCCCAACGCCGGAAGAGCAGCACCAGCACGGATTGGAAAAAGACCATCCCGACGATGGAAACGGCAAGCAAGATCTGTTCATAATCCAGGCGCTGGAGCGCCCGAAAGAAAAGGCCGAAAACCCGCAAGAAACCGGGGAACTGGATCAGCGCACAGGCGATAAAATAAAATGCAAGGTGAGCCAGCGCCGTCTCAGGGAAAACCGCAGCAGCCAGGAAAAAGATAAGGCCTACCTGGAAAGCACCGGTCAGCAACTGCCACCAGATATAGAACTGAAAGTAGCGGAAGCCCTCCCGCGGCGCATGCAGGCGCAGGACCGCAAAATAGCGCACCACCGCCAGAC
>Ga0272441_10012599_pt1 | contig 12314 bp, 9 predicted proteins | sample SSMProp6N_FD_193582 | JGI IMG/M metagenome (GOLD analysis project Ga0272441, IMG submission 193582) | Marine sediment archaeal communities from Little Sippewissett salt marsh, Falmouth, MA, United States - SSM-Prop-6N | ecosystem: Environmental > Aquatic > Marine > Wetlands > Sediment ...
TTGTTGATCATTTTATTGAGCGTTTCAATCACGATACAGGTAGAACTATTACTTCAATTTCTGAAAATGCCATGCGCCTGCTTCTCGAATATCAATGGCCCGGTAATGTCAGGGAGCTTGAAAATTCTATATTACATGCTTTTGTTGTTCGTAAAAATCACGAAATTCAACTCTTCGATCTTCCAGTTGAAATAAGAAGGTTCAGCTATCCCACAATAAAGGAGAATACTCATAATGAAGAGCGAAAACAATTAACAAAAGAAAAATTACTCAGTATTCTTAATGATTGTGGTTGGAATAAATCAGAAGTTGCCCGTCGTCTTAATTGCAGTCATACTTCCGTCTGGAAATATATGAAGAAATGGTCCATACCTTTAAAAAATAAAAAATCAACAGATTAAAATTTAGCACAAAAGTTAATATCTAGAAAATTAGATCTTACCAGATCGATTATTTTAAGGGATTAGATCAAGTTTTGACGAATGAAATATAACATGATTCGATTTATCCAGAACGAAAAGCAAGAAAATAATAGTGAAAACTGTTTGAAAATTCAATCCCTTTAAGACCAATAATCTTAGTTTATCTTTTTTTTATTTTCTAACACAGATAGAGGATCACTGATCAAATCCTCAACTTTTGTCATTCTCATTTTTTCTTCGTTCACGCGTTTTTTAATTGCAGCTTTGTTAGCCTTTTCAACCAAAATTGATATATCGCAGGGTTTCATTAAATAATCGAAAGCACCCATTTTCAAACCGTCAACAGCAGATTCAACGGTTGCGTGACCTGTCAGCATGATTACCTCAACAAGGGGATGTTCAACTTTTATAGTGCTTAGGACTTCAATACCATCATGGTCGGGCATTTTAACATCGAGAATCACTACATCAATTTTTTGTTTATCCAAAATTTTCATTGCGTCGTTGAAATTGGACGCAGAAAAAATGTCAATATCTTTTTTCTCTAAAAGGATTTTAGTCGTTGCTAGAAATCTTTCTTCATCATCAACCAATAAAATCTTCATACTTGCCATATAAAGCTCCCTAAGATATTTTCTCAAAAATGTTAATATTTGTCATCCTTCGAAATTGGTAAATATATTTTAAATTCGGTTCCAACATTTAATTCGCTTGTAACCGTAATCTTACCACCCTGTTTTTCGATGATTCCGTAAACAGTACTAAGCCCGAGACCAGTTCCATGACCAACAGGCTTTGTAGTAAAAAAAGGTGTGAAAATCTTTTCCAAATTCTCTGAAGAGATTCCACAACCATTATCGGAAAACGTAACCTTGATGAAAGAATTATTTTGAGACGTACTGAGACGAATTATTTTATCTCTCTTTTCTTTAACTGCATAAAATGAATTGTTCAATAAATTTATAAAAACCCCTTGAAGCTGAAACGAATCTGTTTCTATGGATTTTAAATTTTCCTGATAACTTTCAATAATTTGAACATTTTCTGAATCAGCTCTGTGTTTATTTTTTAGAATAATATCATGCAAAAATTCATTAATATCAATGGTTTGAATTGAAGAATCATTTTTCCTTGCAAAAGTTAATAGATCCTGAGTAATAATTTTGCATCTTTCGATCTGGATGTTAATCTGTTCGACAGATTCTTCGATAAGGTCAAGATCTTTCATATCTACAAGTCCATTTTTTTTGTCAAAACTCGAAAGGATTTCTTTAATTAAAGCCTGCTCGGACTTTACAATTTGCAAAGGATTATTTATCTCATGTGCAAGTCCGGCACTCATTTCTCCGACTTCAGCCATCCTTCCAGCAATTATTAGTTGTGTTTTCATCTCTTTTTTTTCTTTATCAGCTCTTGCCAGATCATCAGAAAGTCTTGTTGCAAGGACAAATGCTATTAAGATAACGATTGAACCACCAATAAAAATGATCATCAATGAATATAAAATACCCTTTTGCAAGAGATTATATGCATCTCCTACCTCCTGCCTGACAACAAGAAACCAATCTTTACTTTCGAGTTTTACATTGACGTATAGATAATTTTGGAAGGAATTTAAATTCGTTGGATAATTAGCTTTATAATCTTCGGATATCAAATAGTGACCAAAATCCTGATCTTTATCCATCAAATCTCCACCACTTCTTCTTTTAGTCTGAAGATAACCATTTTTATTTACCAGATAAGCTTCCCCTGTTTTGCCGATACGCACATCTTCAACGAGTTTGTTGAAATAAAAAGAATCTATTGTCGACCTTAAAAACCAGGTTCTATCTTTATCACCACCTTTCACTGCAATAATAAAATGCGGGAATTCTCGAAAACCTGTAAATATATCCGATACATAAAGACCATTATCCCTTACGCCCTTGAACCACTCTGTATCAGCATAGTTAATGCCTTCTAGCTCATATGGTCCTATATATACTAAATGATTTCCATTTTCATCAAATAAACCTATATCGAAGAAAGCTTTAGAATCTGATTGCATGACTTGAAAAATATCAATCAATTTTTTTTTATCATTAAGATCCTCAAATCTATAACTAGATGCAATAAATGACAAATCAGATTTTCTTTCAAAGAAAAACTGGTCGATCAACCTGCAATGATCCGAAGCAATTCTCATAAGATTATTTTCCACCTGATTCCTAGAGTACCCAGCAAAGTAATAAACCAATATCCCGCAAACTGAAAGAAGAACAATAAAAGGAGCCAGCAAGACCCTGGTTAGAATTTTATTTCTCGTATTTTGGAACAGAGAATTTTTGGTTTTATCCATTATATTTCTTATTTATCCAGTTGCTTGATTTTCCTCAGTATTTCAAGAGGTGATTTGCCAATGCTTTCAGCAAGCAATTCATTCATTTTTTCTTCCTTGATTTTCATTTTATTCATTACTTTTTTCTTATAAGCACTGGTTAGAACATCAATAAGTTTATCCCATTCACAAGGTTTTTGAAGATAAGAATATGCACCGCTTTTTGTCAATTGAATAGCCGAATCCATTGAACCATGTCCTGTCAGAATCACAACTTCCATCCATTGATGTTCCTTTTTTAGAGTTCGTAAAGTTTGCTCACCATCAATGCCCGGCATTTTCAGATCGACGAGAGCTATGTCTATTGCCTGCTTTCTTGCTTGCTCGATAGCCTTCTCTCCCCTGTTAACAGCCATGACCTTGAAACCTCTTACCTCCAATCTTTTTGTAATGGACTTTAAAAAATCCTCTTCATCATCCACAAACAACAAATTAATTTTTTTCTGATCTTTCATTTATTCCCTTTCATCAAATAAATTACATCCAACTCCAATAACCATAGAATACCCATGTCCAAAGGACAAGGAAACTCAACAAAATAACCACGGATCCATGTATGAGAAAATCTTTCATCGTAACAAGTTGTTCTCCTGTTTCAGGATCTTTTGCCAGGCTATATACAATTGCGTTATTGGGTGTCCCTATAATCATTGCATGAGCAAATGACGATGAAAAAGCAGTTGCAAGTCCGACTTTTATATTGCTCATACCTGATAAAGTTGCCATTGGAACGGTTATAGGTCCAATAGCTGCTACTGTTGCTCCATCACTCATAAAATTTGTCAATATACCAGCAATCAAACTCGTAGAAATACATAATCCCATTCCCGATCTAAAAAAATCAGGAAGAATCGAAACAAAACCATCAGCCAGCCAGAGAGCTCCACATGTGCAGGCAAGACCTGCTCCCATCGCACTTGCTGCAGCATACAAAGCAACAACATCAAGATGGATCTGGTTGATATCCTTCCAGCGAAGTATTCCGAGAATATTTAAAAGAACAATACAGAAAAGAGCTGGACCACCCATTCCCAGTTTATCAGACATTGTAACCCATAAAATAATTAAGATGATTAAAACAAATGCTGCCTTGTATTCTTCAACAGTCATTTTTCCTAATCTTTCCGTTTCGCGCTTTACTAATTGGGCAATATTTATATCTTTCCTTTTTATCCGACTTCTTACCGCCAGATAGAAATAAGCACCAATCACCAGAGCCATAACAGGTACAAAGGGCAAACCCATTGCCAGCCATTTGCCAAAAGATATCGATATGCCATAATCAGAGAGGATACCAAGCATAACAGCATTACGACCCCCAGCAGCAGGAGAACCAGGACCACCAATATTTGCGCAAAAATTAGGCAGAAGAAATAATAAGAGTATTAAAGGTTTATCCTTTTCAATCCCCATACTTTTAATAACACCCATATATACAATTAATAAAATCGGTGTTAAAAAAGCAATGAGTGCATGTTCTGACAGAAATGCTGCTGATACCGAAAGAAGAGGACCAAAGAAAAATACAAATTTAAATAGAGAATTGCTTGTACCCAATAGTAGAATGCCTATTCTCCTATCAAGTCTTGTTTTACTTATTGCCATAGCTATTGTAAGAACTCCAAAAATAAATATAACAGAATCTTTTGCGTAAGCTTTTGCAACAGCCTCAGGAGTTAGTACTCCAAAAAAAATCATAATAGTGCCTACCAATAACGCTGTAATCCCAATAGGAACAGCACCTGTAGCCCAAAATAGGGAGGCTACGATTAGAGTACCTACCATAACTTTTGCGCGAAATTCCACCTTATCAATTGATAAAATAACATTATCAACCGTTCCATCAGGTTTTTTGACATTATTATAAAGTTCGGCTTTCACGGCATAAAATTCAGCTATAGTCTGGTCATTGTTCATCTTTCGATATTCCGAATATCCAGCTATTGGTTCCCCGATTTCTCCTGTTTTTTTCATGTTCAGAAGTTCCGTCAATCTTGATGGAGTAGGCATAAATGCTATCAATGCAAACAATATAAAGCCCAGAATGATCATAGCGGGTCTCTGGTTATGGGCTCCTATTAACCAATCTTTTATGTTGGTCTTTTTCACATCCGGAATCTCATAACGTGCCATCGCATAGACCCTTTCTTGCAATGCAGCCTGGATTCCATTAACCAATTCGTCAATTGTCGTTGGTTTCTCTAAAAATCTAAAAATGTCGTATTTTCCGGTTATACGAGCCAGGTCAGTACTCCCGTGACCTGTCAACATAATCACCTGTAATTCCGGTTTTATTTTTTTCAGCTCTCTCAAAGTCTGGATTCCATCCATACCAGGCATTTTCTGATCCAAAATCACAACCTTGGGGTCTTTGTGCCTTACAAATTTAACTGCTTCCTCACCATTACTCACATCAAAGGTCTCATAACCTCTTATTGAAAGCTGCTTTGATAATGCCAGACGAAACTGATCTTCATCATCAACAATCAAAATCCTCGTTAAGTCGCCTTTTGAATTAAATTTACCCGTTTTCGAATTTAAATTCATTTATGACTTCTCCATGAAGTTGATTGGTAAAAAAACAGTGAATGAACTTCCTGCATCCGGAACACTTTGGACTTCAATCCTTCCACCCATCAATTCAACGATACCCAAACTTACGCTGAGGCCAAGTCCTGTTCCTTTGCCAACATCTTTGGTTGTATAAAAAGGATGAAAAATTTTCTTCAACTGCTCTGGTGTCATACCTTTACCATTATCTGTGACTGTGATTTTTACATATCCGTCTTCACTCTGTGTTGTTAGGTTTATTGTGCCTGATTTATCAATCGCATCTCCTGCGTTGTTAATCAAATTTAAAAAAACCTGACTGATTTGATCGCGATCAAGCAATATTTCAGGTAAGTTAAGATCATAATTTCTTACAAGCTTGATATTCGATAACAAAAACTCCCTTTCTTTAATCCCTCCGACAACATCATCTAACATCCGATTCACATTTGTCATAACCAGTTTAGGAAGATTTTTCCTGGCATAATTCAAAAGCTTTTGAGTAATACCTCTTGCCCTGAATACAGCATTATCAATACTGTCCAATTCAAGCCTTATATTCTCCGGTTTCGGATCCAAATTAAATTCTGGATCCAGAAGATCTCTGATAACACCGCTCTCTGCTGCAATAATCGCAAGAGGATTATTGATTTCGTGAGCAACTCCTGCGGCTAACTCCCCAACAGAGGCTAATTTAGATGCATGAATGAGTTGATATCGAAGCTCTTCACTTGATTCAGCCGTTGCCTGTGCACGATTTATCAAAATATCCGTAATTATCCAGATTGCCAAAAGGATTATAAAAACGACAAAAGCCGTAAAAGAAAGCATGATATTCCTGGTTTTATACATCTGAGCATAAGCAACTTTCAATGGTTGTTTCAAGATTAATACCCACGGAGTTTCCTTTAACCAGGTATAAATAACGAGAGTAGATGCCCCATTCAAATCGACCTCTTCAACTCCTGAACCGGATCTCTCCTGGGGCATATAATCACTCAAACCCAGCAAGCTTCCACTGTCCAGATCGACAACCTGATAATGTCCTTCTCTATTCACCAGTGCAGCATCTGCAACGCTCTCCCGATTAATAGACCTGAGAAACAGGTAAAATTTGTCAGGGTCAAGGGTTGAGCGCATTATAAATGGATTTCCATCAATCAATTGCTTTACTGCAATTGTAAAATGAGGCTTCTTTCTGAATCCGAGATAAATATCACTTATAATGTAGTTCCGGTTCTTTCTTAACAGGGTATTTAACCAGCTTTCTTCACTGTAATCCTTCCCATGAAGATAAGGATAAGGACCTGCATATCCAATCTGAATTCCCCTGTAATCAAAAAATCCCACATCGATAAATGCATCACTAGATTGTCTCAAATTTTGCAGATAATGTTCCATGTCCTCTTTATCAGGTTCAAGACTAAAATCCGTGCTATGGAATAAATTAAAGATATTCAAAATCCTTTCCTGGAGAAATAAATCAATCGTATTCCGATTACTTTCAGCGAGAGCCATCAGATGAAGCTTACTGCTTTGCTTAAGGGATAAATTGAATTGAATATGGAAATATAGCGATAATATCGCAACTGGTGTGACGAATGCTATAATAAGCCCGAACTTAACAAAAAGCCTGAGTTTTCTAAAATACTCTTTTGTATTTACCTTTACAGAACTATTATTCGCATTTTTATTCAAGTTCTACTACTTCCACTATACCTTCAAAAAAGATGTTAGACTTTCGTTACAATACAATCAAGATAAAACGATAATTTCTATACCATCTAATGAATATCATCTTGTGGAAACAAATGTCAATAAATATTTCGAGCAATAATTTCAGGGTGGAAGTAATATAAATCTATATAAACAAACAACTTTATCGTTGCTAGTAATTTTTGTTATTAAAAATTGGCATATTCCGCTATATATAATTCATGATTACTGCTATTGTAAAATAGCATTAATTACAATTGTTTAATGAAAATCATTTAAGTAGAATTAAAGCATGATGATTTTGTTACATCAGCATAAGCAAATTGGTCTATTGTTACAACTACTTTGTTGAGATAGGGGTTTATTCCTGACTGAGGATAGTGCTGTTAAAAATTTTGACCTCGAGGATGGGTAAATATAAGAGGTTTAAGTTAAAACTTGGAATAAACCCCTATTACTTAAAACAAAAATTCATTCCAAAGCAAATCAGATTTAATTAAAAGCCTTAGTAATCCAGCATTATATTTTTTCCTAAAAATATTAACTAATCAATTATTCTATTTTACAAAATGGAAATATTCTGATTTTTAAAATATAATTATTCTTAAAATTAATTTGATTTTCAAATTTATCTTTTAATCTAATTACAATGAAATCAAGCAGAAAACTTAAAAGTTTGTTAATATCTCTTATCCTCTTCGTTATGTTCTTCACTTTGACAGTAATTGTATGGAGAGAATTGGAGGAACACCAAAAAAGCCTTCTTTTACAGCACACCGAAGATGTATGCTATCAAGCTGCCAGAAGGTTAAATATTTTTATTGATTCCCGCCTTAATGTAGCTTCCATATTTGCCAGACGCTGGTCAAATCATGAAGTGAGTGATTTTTCAGAAACCAGGTTCCAAGAATTTGCAAATGTTTTATTGGAAAGTCTACCCGGATATTTCAGCATCAAGTTGATATCTCCGAACTTAAACGAAATTTGGATTATGCCATATGACAAAAAAATTCAAAAAAACCTTGATAATTCAAAATTAAAACAGATACTATTTGAAACTTTTAGAACAGGTCAAATAATCATTTCTCCTCCATATATCGAAAATTACGACAATACAATGTTTTTTGCCACATTAAAATTGAGTCGAGATAGAGATCTATTAGGATATTTGATTGTTGATTTCATGGTTAACACTCTAATAGATAATTGCTTTCAAGAAAGAATAAGAAACGAGTTCGATTTCAAAATTCAAGACGATGACTTTATCTTATATGATTACAATTACACGATAATCCCGAACGATAGGCTTAAATCATCAATCAATGCTTCCAGAATAATTCAAATTGGAAATCGTGAGTGGAATTTAACAATGAGACCTGTTAAAAAGAAATTGGGCTTGATTAGCCAATACTCTAACTTATCCGTATTTATATTGGGTCTTATTTTATCGGTTGCAATCAGTTCCCTATTCTACCTGTTGCTTCAAAGGATGTATCTATATCAAACTGCAAGGGACAAAGCCTTTGAAGAGATCAAAAAAAGGGAGAAAACTCAGGAAGTAATGCGTGCAACTGAAAACAGATATAGATCTGTTTTTGATTCAGCAACTGAAGGATTTTTAATACTTTCTGAAGACGGTTTCATTATTAATAGCAACCTTTCTGCATGTTCCATGCATGGCTATCATCCTGATGAACTTAATGGAGTACATTTCAAAGAAATAATATCACAAAACCACAAATACCTTTTCGAGACATTGATGGATAAGCTCCTTAAAGGTCAGAAAGTGAATATGGAATTTGTAAACATAAAAAAAGGCGGCAATTCAATTGATGTAGAATTACGGGGTTCTTTTTTCCAATTCGGAAATGAGCAAAGAATATTACTTACTCTCACCGATGTGACAATGAGAAAACACATTGAAAAACAACGTTTGCTTCTTTCCCACAAAATTATGCTTGCACAGGAAGAAGAGAGAAGCAGAATTTCTCGGGAACTCCATGATGAGTTGGGTCAACTATTAACTGCACTTCACATTGAAATTGACTGGTTAAAAAAAAGAGTTAATAAATTACCTGAAGATTCATTATCCATTTTCGATAACTCAATAGAGCTTGTTGAAAAGGCAGCTGGTGAACTACGGAGAATCTGCAAAGGGCTTCGCCCTCCTCTATTGGACGATCTCGGTTTAGAAGCTGCAATTCGACAGTTGGTTTCGGAATTCGAAGAACACACATGTATCAAAACATCCCTGGATATAAAAGAACTCCCTGACAATCTTCTTATAGAAAATGATGTAATTGCATTGAGCATTTACCGAATTCTTCAAGAATCCTTGACCAACATCCGTAAACATGCTAATTCTAATAAAGTCAATATTTCATTAACTTATCATGATGGAGAGATTGTTTTAGCTACACATGACAATGGAAAGGGATTTGATATGTCGAAACTTACAGATTTCAAGGGTTCAGGAATTACTGGAATGCATGAAAGGGCGAATTTGGTTAATGGAACGTTAAATGTATGGTCTGCTATCAGCAGAGGTACGAGAGTGATTTTTAAAGTACTTAAAAAAACATAAAAAGAGGTTCAATAGAATGATAAAAGTTATCCTTGTCGATGATCATACTCTCGTGAGAGACAGTCTTTGTCGGCTTTTAGAAAGCGAAGAGGATATCGAGGTTTTGGCTCAAACCGGATCTGGTCAGGAAGCTGTAGGGTTATGTAAGACATTTAAACCGGATGTTGTCGTACTCGATTATGGTCTTCCAGACACAGATGGGCTCGAGGTTACAAAAAAAATCATAGATTTAGAACTCGGGATTAGAATTATTATCCTTACTATGTACTCTAACGAAGAATATGCAATTCGACTTTTACAGAGTGGAGCTTCAGGATTTGTCGTTAAAGCAGCATCAAGCGATGAATTACTTAATGGTATCCGAAAAGTAGCTCGAAAGGGTGTTTATATCAGCCAACAAATACTCGATAAAGTTGTCGAAAGAATGAGTATACGCAATGAAAAATCTCCGGAATCCTTATTATCTAATCGTGAAATGCAGGTAATTGTCAAACTGGCTCGAGGTGAATCTACAAGAGAAGTTGCCGAGTCTATGAACCTCAGTCAAAGTACAATCGAAACATATCGCAGCAATATTCTCGAAAAATTGAAACTCAGGAATAATTCCGATCTGACCAGATTTGCTATAAGACGAGGATTGATAGATCTAGAGTGAGTAAAAGAATTCCATAACTAATTTATTAGAATTGAACCTCGAGAAATTCGTCTGTTACAAATAGAGAAGAATCACCGGTAAACAGCATAAACCTTGAATTCTTCGATAGGTTCATTTGAAATTGAATATGGAAGAAGACCTGCATAATTACAGAAAAAACTCGTCTTTGCCCTTGGATTGATAATTCTTATTGGAAATCTGGATTTATAAACAACTTTCTCTTTCAATTTTAATCTTGCCATCAATTTATTGTTTATCGGATATTGATGAAGAAATGTCGGAATAACGACAAGAGAACCCACTCCTGGAGAATTATCGTTTTTGAGAAGATATTCTGCTCCTACATCTTCCATATAACCCCTGAACCCTTCTTCTCCAATAAAGTAAGTCTCCTTTTTCATAGATTGATTTAATTCTAAGAGTTTGACCCTTGCAAAATTCCTGTATACATCTGCTAAAATGTAATCACCATAGGCAACTAATGCTCCATTTATAAATGTCAAAATCAGGCAGACTGTAAGAAATTTTTTATACATTGCTCTTTGGAATTTATCTTCTACATACTTAAAAAAGAAGATCAATCCTGGAACCAGTTGAGGCAAAGTATATCTTACAGAGTTAAAGGGTAAAAAGATTATTAATAATAATTCCCAGAAAAAAAACCAAAAAAAACGTGAAAATAAAACCATTTACATAATCAAAATCTGCATGTTTTGGATTCAATTTAAACCGACACCTGAAGATAAAAAGTACAAAACCATATACCATAAACAATGTAAATAAAATACCGCTAACAACAAATAAAATTAACTGTAATTTTGCCACTCCATTATATCCATCTATTTTAAACAAAAAAACCAGGATCAAAATCAAAAGAATAGGCTGAATAATTTTTGATACCAATTTCATCTGTCTGAATCTCGAAATATAGATAAACAATATGCATGGAAAGAATAAAAATGAACTTCCGAGAACAGTCATGGAACTAATAATCTTTTGAGGCGCTGTTTCAAGGAAATTGAAAGGATTGTAAGTTATATCACCACCCTTCCAGGCTTTACCTGCTGTTAATATATGCAGGTTTCCATAAAAATACAGATTTTGAATGAACCATGGTAAAAGAACTAAAATAACGATAAGCACTATAATAAAAGCTTTTTTATATCCTCTTTTAAAAAGGTACGAATATACGAATAGGAGGGGAAGCATATAAAGATTCTGATATCTTATCAAGATTGATAATCCCAGACTTAAACCGGCAAAAACAACACGTCTATTTCTACTTCTTTCAATACCATTGATAAATAGAGCAAGACCCAATAAGGAGAATGCAAGACCTGAAATATCCGTTGTCGCTAAATGAGATAGAAGAAAAAAGGCAGGGGAAAATACGATGGATAAAGTTACCCCAAAAGGTTTGTTTAGAAATCTATTCGCTATTGAGTAGATTGATAAAATACAGATGATAGTGAAAATGATAAAAAACATCCTGATTACAATCTCCGAATCGCTTCCGGTTGTCCATAAGATGAACGCAAAATAATAAGGAATCAGAGGGGCAAAGGTAGATGATTTTTTTAACTCGACATACTCGCCCTCGTATTTTTCGAATCCATGAAATGGGTCAACAGGATTTTCCAAAATTCTTTTACCCATAAGGAGATATCCCCATTCATCAGTATGCAAAGCCATAATCAAAAAGGGTCCATTTATCATAATTGCAATAAAAATTAATAGGGAAACTTTTGATTTGAACTTACTTCTCATTCGAGCCTTTCCAGTTTTCTGGTCTTACCTTCAAACAATGGTAATCCGTTATCACCGAGTTCTACAAGATAACCATAATCCCTGTATCTATCATAAGAGAAAAGATAAGCCTTTCTATCAGGAAATAATTTGATCAATTCAACATTTTTTATGCCAAGATCCTTAGCATAGATAATATCAGAATCGAAAAAGGGAGAATTTGCTATCAAACCCGCTGTCCATCCTTCGAAACTCCTCACA